>Ga0209096_1001536_pt1 | contig 25011 bp, 20 predicted proteins | sample AD_UKC034_MetaG_FD_184407 | JGI IMG/M metagenome (GOLD analysis project Ga0209096, IMG submission 184407) | Active sludge microbial communities of municipal wastewater-treating anaerobic digesters from USA - AD_UKC034_MetaG (SPAdes) (version 2) | ecosystem: Engineered > Bioreactor > Anaerobic >... | reverse complement strand
GATTTTCTATGAATCGCCAGGGAACAACCGATGTCCAATTCATCGCCCACATCCCAAAATCTCATCAACGAAAATCCTTTGTTGTTTGCTGTTTTCAATTTTAATCCCGATCCCATGGCTATCAGCGATGTGGTAACCGGCCGGATTATTTTTGTTAACGGGGCCTTTTCGCTTATGAGTGGTTATCCTGAAAATGAATGCCTTGGCGTCTCATCGGCGGATCTTCAATTGTGGGTCAACCCGGAAGATCGTGAAAGGATGATTAAAATTCTGGAAAAGCACAAAGAAGTCAGCGGCATGGAAGTTTCGATGAGAAAGAAAGACGGTGAGATCCGTCAAGTTCTGTTTTTTGCCCGGTTTATTGATATTGCCGAAGAACGTTATCTGTTGACGCTGGCCCGGGACATCACCGAAAGCAAACGAGCCCACGAAACCCTGCGTGAAAGCGAAGCACTCCACAATACCATTTTGAGCAATGTCGGCGCTTTCATATACATCAAAGACTCTCACTATCGTTACACTTACGTAAACAGCAGCGTCTGCAAGCTGTTTGGCCGTCAGCAAAGGGAAATTATCGGGAAAGACGATGCCGAATTCTTTTCGCCTGCCTCCGTTTCGGAAATCATGAAAAGCGATCGCCTGGTGATTGAGAAGGGCGACACCATCCGGCGCGAAGAAAAAAATCTTGTTTCAACCGATAGTATTCCTCGCACGTACTGGGTCGTAAAGCTACCGCTTCATGACAAATCTGGAAATATCGTAGGGCTTTGCGGTATATCCACCGACATTACCGATTTGCAGCGCACCGAGCAGGAATTGAAGGAAGTCCACCAGAGAATGGATCAGATTATTGATTATTTGCCGGATGCGACACTGGTCATTGACAATCAGGGAAAGGTCATCGCCTGGAACAAGGCAATTGAACAAATGACAGGGATTCCCGCAGCCGAAATGCTCGGCAAGGATGATTACGAATACGCCCTGCCTTTTTATGGAGAACGGAGGCCAATTCTCATTGATCTTGTTTTAAAACCGCAAAAAGAGTTTGAGGCCAGGTACGTCAGTACCAGCCCGGGAGACAGTATTCTGGAAGGTGAGGCGTATATGCCCGCTCTTCGGGGAGGCGAGGTCTATCTGTCCGGAAAAGCAGGCGTGTTGGCAGATTCCAAAGGCAACACTGTCGGCGCGATTGAATCAATCCGAGACATTACCGATCGACGCAAGGCAGAGGAAAAATACCTGGCTATCTTTGATAATGCCGTCGAAGGAATATTTCAGACAACACCGGAAGGCCGGATTCTGACGGCCAATCCGGCAATGGTCAAACTGGCCGGCTACGATTCAGTCGAAGATCTTTTATCGAATATTACAAACATCATTCAAATCTATGCCGATCCCGCCGATCGCCAGTCTTTTCGCCGGGCCATTGAAGACAATGGATTTGTAAGTAATTACGAGGTTCTCTGTGTCCGCAAGAACGGGCAAAAAATCTGGATTTCGGTCAACGCACAGGTGATTCGAAACAAGGAGGGCAAAATTGATCATTATGACGGATTTTTCAAGGATATTACCGAGCGCAAAAAAATGGAAGATGATCTGCGGCAAAGCGAAGAGCGGCTCCGCGGTATTGTGGAAACATCGAATGCTGGGATTATCCTGATGACCGTTGAAGGAAAAATTCTTTTTGCCAACCGGCAAATCGCCAGAATGCTCGGCTGCACGGTGGAGGAATTGACCGGAACAAATTATCATGATTACGTTTATCCGGAAGAAAGGAACGATATTTCCCGAAATATCAGCCAATTGGAGAGCATTAACTCCAATCAGCTCCACGCACAGCGCCGCTATCGTTGCCTCGACGGTCAGGAACGATGGGGCTATATCAGCGGCGGACGGATTAATGTTTCACCGGATCAATACCACGTGGTGCTGGTCATTTCCGACATCACGGAGGTCCGAAAAATCGAAATGGAGAAAAAACTGCTCAAAGATCATTTGCGGCAAGCGCAAAAAATGGAAGCCATCGGCACACTGGCCGGCGGCATTGCCCACGATTTCAACAACATTCTGGCATCCATGATGGGCTTTACGGAAATGGCCGCCCGGGAAACCCGAGCGGATGTCCAAAAAACATATCACGATCGTGTTCTGCAAGCCTGTGAGCGGGCTAAAAAGCTGGTCCATCAGATTCTGTCCTTCAGCCGTCAGCAGGAGCAGGAAAGACAACCGGTGGATATCCGTCTGATCATTAAAGAAGCGCTGACCATGCTGCGCGCCACGCTGCCTGCCACCATTGAAATCCATCAGTCCATTACTTCGGAGCCAACCATCGTCATGGCGGATCCGACGCAAATTCACCAGATCCTGATGAATCTGTGTACAAACGCCGCGCATGCCATGCGGGATAAAGGCGGTGTCCTGGATATAGGACTTGCCAATATCGAACTTGTCCCTTCTGAACCTTTGCCGCACCCCGATTTACAGACCGGCCCTTATGTGCGTTTATCTGTCCGGGATACCGGGCACGGCATCGCCAGCGAAATCAAAGATAAGATATACGATCCTTTCTTCACCACGAAAAACGCCAAAGAAGGAACTGGTCTGGGCCTGTCCGTCGTATACGGCATCGTGAAAAGCTGTGGCGGAACGATAGATTTGCAAAGCAGCCCAGGCCGGGGAGCAACATTTACGATTTATCTGCCGCGTGTTCATGATTCTGCTATCATTAGAAATAATGAATCAAAAGAAGTTGTTTTCCAGGGACGCGAGCATATCCTGTTCGTCGATGATGAAGAACCGCTGGTCGTGATGTTTCGTTCTTTTTTCCAATCTCTGGGCTATCAGGTCACCGCCACGGTAAGCAGCACAGAGGCGCTCCGTCTTTTTCAGGAAAAACCACAACAGTTTGATCTGGTGATTACGGATATGACCATGCCGGAGCTGACCGGCGAGGATCTAGCTTTGGAACTCCTTAAAATTCGTCCGGGGCTGCCGATTATTTTATGTACAGGATACAGCGAATCCATGAACAGGGAAAAGGCCCGAAAACTCAATATCCGTGAATTTGTCTTCAAACCGGTTTCCCTGCAGGACCTGGGAGCTGCGGTAAGACGAGTTTTAAACAGGTAAATGTCTGATCCTTTTCTGTTTGTCGCAGACTTCAGGTGATGCAAACAACAAGACCGGTAAAATGACGGGACGTGAACTTTATGGCAAGAGTATTGATCATCGATGATGATGAACCATTTTGCGACCTGCTTTGCAGAGCTTTTTCCGTTGAAGGCCATAAAACTGACTGCGCCTATTGTTTGCAAACCGCACTGAAAATGGCGGAGCAACACGCGTATGATGTCATTTATCTCGATGTTCAACTACCCGATGGTAATGGTCTGGATAAATTACCCGAGATTCACGCGATGCCGTCAGCGCCGGAAGTCATTATTGTGACCGGCGCCGGGACGGCAAACGGCGCGGAACTGGCGATTCGTTGTGGTGCGTGGGATTACATCTGCAAGCCGTCGTCGCTGAGCGCCATGACACTGCCGTTATTGCGGGCGCTGGAATACCGGGAGGAAAAAGTCCGGAAAAAACCGTCCTCCGTTTTAAAACTGGACAATATTATCGGTAGCAGCTCCCGGATGAAATCCTGTTATGCGACACTGTCCGAAGCGGCTTCCTGCGACGCCAACGTGTTAATCACCGGTGAAACCGGTACCGGTAAAGAGCTTTTCGCCAAAGCCGTTCATGAAAACAGCCGGCGTGTCTCCCGGGCTTTTGTCATTGTGGATTGCGCCGCTCTGACCCGGAACCTCACCGAGAGTACCCTTTTCGGATATGAAAAAGGAGCCTTCACCGGAGCGGACTGCCGCCACGACGGTCTCATCAAGCAAGCTCATGGCGGCACATTATTTTTGGATGAAGTTGGCGAACTCCCTCTGGATTTACAAAAAAGTTTCCTTCGAGTTTTGCAGGAACGCTGTTATCGTCCATTGGGCTCCACCCGGGAAATTGACAGTGATTTTCGGCTGATTGCCGCCACAAATCGGAATCTTGACCAGCTTGTCCGGGAGGGATCGTTTCGGGAAGACCTGCTTTACCGGATCTGCTCGATCACATTGGAAATTCCACCCCTGCGCGAGCATCTCGACGATTTGGTCGAAATTGCCCGTCATCATACCGCCAGAATCTGCAAGCGCACGCAAATACCCAGCAAGAAATTTTCAGAAGATTTTACAGAAGCGCTGCTGGCCCATTCCTGGCCCGGCAATGTCCGCGAACTTGTCAATGCTCTGGAAAAGTCCATCGCCTCCGCTCTATCCGTGCCGACACTTTTCCCGCTGCATCTCCCGGACGCCATCAGGATTAAGCTGGCCCGTTTCAAGGCGTCCGTTGAATCATCCGGCGATATCCAGACGACTTTTTTCTTGCCGGCACAACTTCCCCGTCTCAAGGATTTCCGTGAAGAAATCTATGCCAAGTTGGAAAAGCAGTATTTACAGCAAGTGATTGTTTCCATTCAGGGCAATATCGCAGAGGCTTGTCGGATAACAGGTCTGGGTCGCGCCCGTCTCTATGAGCTTTGCAGAAAGCATCAGCTTAAAATATAACTTTCATCCCAGCGTCATGGCCCACCAATTTCCTTTGCTCGTCTGGAAAAATCATACATCTTTTCTTTTTTCATACAGATGATTTATGGAAAAACACCTCCTCATCTTTGTAAGCCGCTGTATTTATTCATAGAAATTAAGATAATCTCATTGGCACATATCTTGTTGTAACAACTATATCAAAAAATCCATCAGGATTCGCCAGGGAGCCAGCAATGATGATCCTTTACTTGCCGCGTCAAGAAAAAAAGGTTGAGGATTTACTCCGGAGAATTGAGGAAGCCATTCCCGAAGAAACCGTCGAAATATTTGTCGATTTGAATGGGCTGGTCCGAAGATTACGCCGGCCCCGGACCGAAGTCAGCATAGTGCTTCTTGATATCGCCGGCCGCGAGGAATTGATGAAAATGATTTCCATCGCTGATCTTATCGATGAACTGAGGCTGGTCCTGGTTTTGCCGGAAGATCAACCGGACATGCTGGAGAAAGCGCATGTTTTGCACCCGCGCTTCATTGTGGCAACGGAAGATGATTTCCAGCGCCTGGGAGGCATTCTGAAGAACATGGTGGAAAGGTATGGAAGAACGGATTGATCGCGGGAAAACGATTAAAAACAAATTATTGCAGATACAAGGAGGCATTATGAACAACAAGTCATTACGTTTCAAAATGATCGCAGGCGGTGTCATTGCCGTGCTCGTGCCTTTGCTGGTAATAGGATCATTTGCCATCTTCAAATCGATGAGCGCTCTGAAAGAAATATCGCAATCTCAATCCGAACAGGTCGCCAGAAGTCTGGCCCATATGGCAAGCCTGGCCATTCAGGAAGAGCTGAAAATCGCGTCGCAGATTGCGCAGCGAGACGTGATCATTGAGGCCTGCAGCACCAAAAATGGCGTGCGGGCAACGACAGAACTGGCAGCATTACTGAAAAGAAGCGGCAGTGATTATGAGGTCATTCTATTGGCCGGTCCGGATGGAAAGATATTTGCGGATTCATCCGATGGAAAGTTCAAAAACATCGACATTTCCGAGAGAGATTATTTTCAAGAAGCCAAAACGGGTAAGGCCAGTATCGGATCCGTGGTCAGATCGAAAGGCACCGGCAATGTCATCCTGGCTTTTAGTGCTCCCGTTTTTTCTAATGATCATCAGGTGATCGGTGTCGTCTGCACCACGTTAAAAATTGATTTTCTGTCGGATAAAATAGCAGGTACCAAACTGGGCAAAACCGGCTACGCCTTTGCCATTGATAAAACCGGCCTGATCATTGCCCACCCGAAAAAGGAATATATTATTACTTTGAATTTGCTGGAGCAGGATGGAATGCGGTCATTCATTACCAGAATGATTGCCGGTGAAACCAGTGTTGATGCCTATACCTTTAAAGGAACAGCGAAAATTTGCGGTTTTGCCCCGGTGCCGCTGGCGGGTTGGAGTATCGGCGCGACTCAGGACCGCAGTGAATTTATGGCATCGGCTTACGCTCTTATGACGTTCATTATCATCATCGGTCTGATTTTTGTGGTGATCGCCGTCGTGGGCGTTTCTTTTTTCGCCCGCACCATTGCCGATCCGATCGGAGCCATTGCCAGTGATGTGCAGGAAGCCTCCGAACAAGTCGCCACTGCTTCCTCGCAGGTGGCTTCGGCCAGCCAGAGCCTGGCCGAAGGAGCTTCGGAACAGGCTTCTGCTTTGGAAGAAACCTCCTCCTCGCTGGAGGAGATGTCTTCCATGACCAAACAGAACGCCGACAACGCCGCCCAGGCCAAGGCGTTGACCGCTGAAGCCAAACTGATTGTGGATAAAGTTGGTGATCAGATGCATCGCATGGTGGTGGCCATTCAGGAAGTCACCAAATCCAGTGAAGAGACAGGGAAAATTATCAAAACCATTGACGAGATTGCCTTCCAGACCAATCTATTGGCGCTCAATGCCGCCGTGGAAGCAGCCCGAGCGGGTGAAGCGGGCGCAGGCTTTGCGGTGGTTGCCGATGAGGTGCGCAATCTGGCCATGCGTTCGGCCGATGCCGCAAAAAACACTTCCAGTCTGATTGAAAACACGATTGTCACAGTGAAAAAAAGCCGCGACCTGACCCAGCAGACGCAGGACGGCTTCAGGGAAAACGTAGATATTTCTAACAAAATCAGCCAGTTGATCGACGAAATCGCGGCGGCATCTTCCGAGCAGGCCCAGGGCATCGGACAGATCGGCAAAGCCGTGGCCGAAATGGACAAAGTTGTGCAGCAGACAGCGGCCAGCGCTGAAGAGTCCGCCAGCGCCGCGGAAGAAATGAACGCCCAGGCTGAGCAATTGAAGAGTTACGTAGGAAAACTGGGCACAATTATTCATGGACAAGAAAGCCTCCACGGTCCTTTGGTTATCCGCAGAGCGTAAAAAATGATTCCAGACATCTTCATGATGTCAGGACTTTGAACCATTTGCTCTTTAAAATCATTTATGGTACAGGGCCGCCAGTTTACGATCATTCAATCGTTCTTCTCAAGAAGGCGCACATGGCACGAAAAACTGGAATTGTTAAAGATTACCGCTATACCCGACATATGAGCGGTTTCGGGCATCCGGAAAGTCCCGCCAGACTGGAGTCGATCTATCAAATGCTGGGCAATCCCGATATCTACTGGAAATACCAGGAAATTGAACCACGCATGGCCGAGCGAGAAGAAATTGCCTACGTTCACACTCTGCCGTATATCGAACGTATTGCCGCCACTACAGGGAAAAGCTGTGTTCTTTTAGATGAAGACACCACCGCCAGCGAAGAGAGCTACGACATTGCCAGACTGGCGGCAGGCGGATTGATGAACGCCATTGATGCGGTCATGACCCGTGAAGTGGATAACGCTTTTGCATTTGTCCGTCCTCCCGGTCATCACGCGGGAGAAGGAAACTCGGCGGGATTCTGCATATTTAATAATGTCGCCATCGGCGCCCTGCATGCGATCCAAAAACATCAGCTTCAAAATATTCTGATTGTTGACTGGGACTTGCATCATGGCAACGGTACGCAAAAAACATTTTATTCCGACCGGCGCGTCCTGTATTTTTCCACCCATCAGTATCCTTATTATCCAGGTACGGGAAGCCTGCGCGAGATCGGCACAGGACAGGCCCTGGGCTATACAGTCAATGTGCCTCTTTCACCGGGCGCAGGTAATGGAACTTTTGTTTCAGCATTCCGAAACATTCTGGCTCCGATTGCTCAGGCATTCAAACCGGAACTGATTCTTGTCTCGGCAGGATTTGACATTCATCATCAGGACCCCCTGGGGGGGATGCGCGTAACGCCGGAAGGTTTTGCCGCTCTGGCACGCGTATTGCTAAACATTGCAGACCATTGCTGCGCCGGCCGGTTCGTGGCTGTGCTTGAAGGAGGGTATCATGTGGCGGCTCTGACCCGGTCGGTTAAAACGACCCTGGAAGAAATGTCGGACGATACACATTGTAAGGATGACCGGCTTGATGATCTGGAGCAGGAAGTCGATGAAAAAAACAAGCCGATCATCAAATCCGTGATCAGCGGTATCCAGCCTTACTGGGATGTTTTTTAGGAGGTATGCATTTTGAAACTCAGCGCTTCAGATGTTGAATACGTAGCCGAATTGGCTCGTTTGGAGGTAGCGGCGTCGGAAAAAGAAAAGTTCACGCATCAGATCAATGATATCTTGCTTTACATCGACAAGCTCAATGAACTGGACACAACTGGCGTTTTGCCCATGAGTTCAGCCATTTCCGTAACGAACGCATTTCGTGAAGATAAAATCGTCGAATCCCTGGGTACACAAAAAGCGGTGGCCAATGCGCCGGATGCACGGGGAGAATTTTTCCGGGTGCCCAAAGTCATTGACTGACAGGACAAAAACGTTTCATTTCGATCATGATGAAACAAAAATGCCAAAATAAAATAAACAGATAAGGAATTTATGGCTTTATATTCATTCACCATTCATGAGTTGCAGAAAAAAATCGAAAGCGGCGAGTTCTCTTCAAGCGAGTTGACCCGCTCCGTAATTTCAAGAATTGACGAAGTGGAAGAGCGAGTGCATTCCTACATCCGTCTGCTCAAAGAAGAAGCCCTGACCGCTGCGGAGCTTGCCGACGAAAATATTAAAGCGGGTAAGATCCGGCCCCTGACGGGAATTCCCATCGCGCTCAAAGACATTGTCTGCACGAAAGGAATTCCAACCACCTGCGGATCGCGGATTTTGCAAAACTTTGTGCCTCCCTATGATGCAACCGTTGTGGAGAAGCTGAAGGCAGCTGGCGCGGTCTTTATCGGCAAAGCCAACATGGACGAGTTTGCGATGGGTTCCTCGACGGAAACCTCCGCCTTTGGTCCAACCCGTAATCCTTGGGATTTAGAGAGAATTCCTGGCGGCTCCAGCGGCGGTTCGGCAACGGCGGTAGCCGCTGATGAGTGTATCGCATCCATAGGTTCCGATACGGGAGGTTCAATTCGCCAGCCTGCAGCCCTTTGCGGTGTGGTGGGCCTGAAGCCTACCTATGGCCGTGTGTCGCGCTTTGGTTTAATCGCCTTTGCTTCCTCACTGGATCAAATCGGTCCGTTTACCAAAGATGTAGAAGACTGCTCGATTATGATGAATGTCCTCGCAGGCTACGACCCCAAGGACTCCACCTCCGTCAACGCGGAGGTTCCCGATTACCGGAAGTTTCTCAATCGTGATTTACGCGGCTGGAAAATAGGCATTCCTAAAGAATACTTCATAGACGGAATCGATCCGGAGGTAAGTGAAGCCCTGGCCAGGGCAATGGAGGTTGTGAAAAACTGCGGGGGAGAATGCGTAAATATAACGCTTCCGCACACGGAATACAGCGTGGCGGTTTATTACATTATTGCGCCGGCGGAGGCTTCGTCCAATCTGGCGCGCTACGACGGTGTCCGGTATGGATTCCGGACAGCGGATGTCCGCGATTTAACCGATATGTATAAAAAATCACGGATGCAGGGGTTCGGCTCGGAAGTCAAACGCCGCATCATGATCGGAACCTACGCCCTGTCGGCTGGTTACTATGATGCCTATTACGGCAAGGCGTCGCAGGTACGGGCACTGATCCGCAAAGACTATGATGACGCCTTTCAGAAGTGCGACATCATTCTTACGCCCACGACACCGACTCCAGCGTTTAAAATCGGCGAAAAAACGGAAGATCCCTTGCAAATGTATCTCTCTGATATATTTACAATATCCGCCAACCTGGCCGGCATTCCCGGCCTTTCCATACCGTGCGGGTTTACCGCCTCTGGACTCCCCATCGGCATGCAGTTTCTGGCAGGGCATTTCGAGGAGGGAAAACTGTTGCAGGCTGCGTCCGCCTACGAAAAAAATGCTGCTATTGAAAAAAGGAGGCCGAATCTATAATGGAATTTGAAACCGTCATCGGTCTGGAAGTCCACGCCCAATTACTTACGGAAACCAAAATTTTCTGCGGATGCTCCACAAAATTCGGCGGAGCACCCAACAGCCACACCTGCCCGGTTTGTCTGGGCATGCCCGGTGTGCTTCCGGTACTGAATAAAAAGGTGGTCGAGTATGCCATGAAGATGGCGCTGGCGACCAATTGCACGATCAATCCGTTCAACCGGTTTGCCAGAAAGAATTATTTTTATCCGGATCTCCCCAAGGGCTACCAGATTTCTCAATATGCTTACCCGTTGGCGGAGCACGGTCATATTCTGATTGAGTCCGATGGACAGCCCAAAAAAATCGGCATCACACGGATTCATATGGAAGAAGACGCGGGCAAATTGATTCACGATGAGAACAATCCGTCGAGTTATGTGGATTTAAACCGCGCCGGTGTGCCGCTGATTGAAATTGTCGGAGAGCCGGACATCCGTTCACCGGAGGAAGCCGCAGAATACCTGAAACGACTGCATGAGATTCTGGTTTATCTGGAAATCTGCGACGGAAACATGGAAGAAGGCTCTTTCCGCTGTGACGCCAATGTATCCATTCGCCCCATGGGCAAACAGGAATTCGGCACGCGCACGGAACTCAAGAATATGAACTCCTTTCGCAACGTGCAGCGAGCGCTGGAATATGAAGTCAAGCGCCAGCAGTACCTGGTTGAAAACGGGCAGCAGATCGTGCAGGAAACAAGACTGTGGGATGACGCCCAGGGGGTCACCAATGCCATGCGCAGCAAGGAAGAAGCACACGACTATCGCTATTTTCCCGACCCCGATCTGGTGCCGGTCACAGTTGATGAAGCCTGGATTGAACAAATCCGCTCGGACATGCCGGAACTGCCTCTGGCAAAACGCGAGCGCTTTGTCAGGGAGTTCGCAATTCCCACCTATGATGCAGGTGTGCTGACTGCTGAAAAACCCCTGGCCGAATATTATGAAGAGGTTGTGAAGCTTTGCGGCAAGCCCAAGCAGGCCAGTAACTGGGTGATGGGGGATTTGCTTCGTTTTCTCAAGGAGGAAAGGCGCGACATTCGCCAGTGTCCCGTATCCGCAAAATCGCTGGCAGAGATGATTCTCCTCATTGAAAATGGTACGATCAGCGGCAAAATGGCCAAAGATATCATTGATGAAATGTATCAGACGGGCAAAACGCCGGATACCGTGATTGCTGAAAAAGGCCTGGTGCAAATTACCGACGAAGGCGAACTGGCCAAAACGATCGCCGCAATTATTGAAGGCAATCCCAAACAGCTTGCGGATTACCGTGCCGGCAAAGAAAAACTGTTCGGTTTTTTTGTCGGCCAGGTCATGAAAGCAACACAGGGCAAGGCCAACCCGCAGCTCGTCAATGATCTGCTCAAGAAGAATCTGGCTGGATCATGATTCAACCCATTTTGTGGAAAAACAATCAAGTGGTTTTGATTGATCAGAACACCCTGCCGGCATACGAAAGGCAGGTGGTTTGTTCAGACTACCACGAAGTGGTTGATGCCATCAAGAACATGACCGTGCGCGGCGCACCCGCCATCGGTGTGGCCGCAGCCATGGCGGCGGCGCTGGGATCGCTTTTCGTGCAAGAAAAATCGCCGGATCATTTTCAGAACAAATTCAACGCTATATGCGATGAAATTGCCCAGGCCAGGCCGACGGCTCACAATCTTTTCTGGACGCTTCATCGGATGAAAAGGTTTTTACAAAAGTGCCTCGCTTCCGGTAAATCAAATTTGTCGGCGGAGTTAGTCAAGGAAGCCAAGAGGATCTGCACCGAGGATGTGGAAATCAACAAACAGCTTGGACAAAATGGAAGCTCCCTGCTTGCTGATGGTGATCACATTCTGACACACTGCAATGCCGGGGCGCTGGCGACCGCCGGATACGGAACGGCGCTGGGCGTTATTCGTGCGGCATTTGCACAGGGAAAAAAACTGCATGTGTATGTAGATGAGACCAGACCGGTGCTTCAGGGAGCCAGGCTCACCGCCTGGGAAATGCAGAAAGAAAGAATTCCCGCGACCTTGATCACAGATAGCATGGCGGGCTATCTGATGCAGCAGGGTAAAATTGATAAGATTATTGTCGGAGCGGATCGGATTGTCTCCAACGGAGACACAGCCAATAAAATTGGAACCTATTCCGTCGCTGTTTTGGCTCGGGCACACCGGATTCCATTTTATGTCGCCGCACCCGTTTCAACCTTTGACTTTTCTCTTGTTACCGGAGCCCAGATCCCCATCGAAGAAAGAGATTCGGCGGAAGTGAAACAATTTCATGGAGTCCAGGTTGCTCCGCAGGAAATCGATGTTTACAATCCGGCCTTTGATGTGACGCCCGCAAAATGGATCACGGCGTTCATCACGGAAAAGGGCGTTTTGACAAAGCCTTTTGGCCGCACTCTGGCCCGTTTGCGCAAAGAGGTTGCTCATGAAACTGTTGCTTTTTGATTTTGATGGCGTTTTAGTCGATTCACTGGACGTTTACGAAAAAACCGTCACCGACTGCCTGCAACAAATCGGGCAGCCACTGACGCGTGGACGCAACGAGTTTCTTGAGCTATTTGATGGGAATTTTTACGAATCTCTTCAGAAAAACGGCGTTAACATGGATGAATTCACGACCGCCTCCGTAGATATTTTGGCAAGAATTAATTATTCCGCCATGAAGCCGTTTGACGCCATGAGGCCGGTTTTGCAAAAACTATCTCAAAACCACGCGATGATCGTGATTTCTTCCAACGATACGCCAACCATCGTCGAGGCGCTGCGTCTTTATGATTTTGAAGGCATTTTTCAGGAAGTTCTCGGATCGGATTTCATGCTCAGCAAGAAAGACAAAATTTTATACATCATGAATAAATATCAGGTCTTGTCCTCCGATATCTATTACATCGGAGACACAGTAGGCGACATGTTGGAAGGACGGCAGGCAGGCGTCAAAACCGTTGGGGTTACCTGGGGATGGCATACCAAAGACCGTCTGGTCCAATCAAATCCTGATTATCTTCTTGATGATCCTGAAGATTTGCTTTTTCTGAACTGACATTCAAGTTTCTGCCTGATCTTTCCGATGTCTTTAAAAGACAAGAGGAGGAAAAATCATGATGTCAGCCTTTCATATATCTTTAAGCGCACTTCGGGCTTTTGACACCAAGCTCGATGTCCATGCCAACAATCTGGCCAATGTCAATACGGACAAGTTCAAGAAAAGCCGTGCAGAACTCCAGGAAGAGCCTTCCGGCGGCGTCCGGGTATCCATTTCGCAACAGGAAGAACCGGGCGATACGATTTTTCCGGATGCAACTTCCGGAGAGAAAAGGGAATTGTCCAATGTAAGCATCGAAGAAGAAGTGGTCCATCAGATGGTGACACAATACGCATTAGAGGCCAACATTCTTTCCCTGAAAACCGCCGACGAAATGCAAAGTTCCCTGTTGGACATCCTTTCCTGATTCTCTGTTTTCCGGGCCTTATGGAACATGCGGAAAACGGACCTTTGATATCGTTTTTTTGTCATCACCCTGCCGATACTTGTCATCGTGACAAACACTGGGATAATGCCTGCGCGGGTGATTCTCTTGAACCTTTCGCAAGGAACAAAGCCATTGCGCTGACCCATCCGATATGTTAAATAAATCGCCAATTAAAGTCACCTGGAGCAGCCTATGAAGTACGATCCTGTGGTCATCGAAGAAAAATGGCAGAAGAAGTGGGAAGAAGAGAAAACTTTTCAAGTTACTGAAGATCCGAATCGACAGAAATACTATCTGCTGGAAATGTTTCCTTACCCGTCCGGCAAAATTCATATCGGCCACGTCCGCAATTATACCATCGGTGATGTCGTCGCCCGCTATAAGCGTATGAAGGGGTTCAATGTTCTTCATCCAATCGGCTGGGACGCTTTCGGCATGCCGGCGGAAAATGCCGCCATCGATCATAAAATCCATCCGGCCAAATGGACCCATGAAAACATCGACCATATGAAAAAACAGCTCAAACGGATGGGCTTCAGTTACGACTGGGACCGCGAAGTTGCGACCTGCGAGCCGGAATACTATCGCTGGGAGCAGCTTTTTTTCATCTGGATGTTTGAAAAGGGCTTGGCCTACAAAAAACGCTCCAGCGTGAATTTCTGTAAAAAGTGCGATACGGTGCTGGCCAACGAGCAGGTGGAAGGCGGCCTGTGCTGGCGCTGCGGTATGGAAGTGACGGAAAAAGTGCTCGATCAGTGGTTTTTCAAAATCACCGCCTACATCGAAGAGCTTCTTGAATATTGTGAAAAACTGCCCGGCTGGCCAGAACGCGTTTTGACCATGCAGAAAAACTGGATTGGAAAAAGCTACGGGTGCCTGGTGGATTTTCCAATGGCTGAAGGAAACGGAACCATCAAGGTTTTCACCACGCGCCAAGACACGCTCTTTGGCGCAACCTTTATGCTGGTGGCCGCGGAGCATCCGCTGGTGATGGAACTTGCCAAGGGTAAGCCCTGCGAAAAAGAAGTACAGGCTTTTGTGGAAAAAGTCAAAAAGCAGGACAAGTTGATGCGGACGTCCGAATATTACGAAAAAGAAGGTCTTTTCTTGGATTCCTACTGCCTTAATCCACTTACCGGACAGAAGATGCCGGTTTACGCGGCCAATTTTGTTCTGGCCGACTACGGAACCGGCTGCGTGATGGCTGTTCCGACGCACGATCAGCGGGACTTTGAATTTGCCAAAAAGTTCGGGTTACCCTTGATCGTGGTCATTTCCCCTATAGATCGGACACTTGATCCTGCCACAATGGCCGAAGCTTATGTGGATGAAGGTGTTTTGGTGAACTCTGGACCGTTCGATGGCATGGAGAACACGAAAGTGCTTGAATCCATTGCCGATTATCTGACGGCCCAGGGAAAAGGCAAACGGACGATTCAATACCGTCTACGCGACTGGGGCATTTCACGCCAGCGCTACTGGGGTACGCCCATTCCGATGATCAACTGCGAGAAATGCGGCATCGTTCCGGTTCCTGAAAAGGACCTGCCGGTGATTCTTCCGGAAAATGTCGTTTTCAGCCCGGAGGGCGGTTCGCCGCTTGCGGCTCTGCCGGAATTTGTCAACACGACCTGCCCCAATTGCGGGGGTCCCGCTGCACGCGAAACCGACACGATGGATACCTTTGTGGAATCGTCCTGGTATTTCGACCGATACTGCTGCCCGAAATGCGATACCAAACCCGGCCTTGACCGCAAGGCGCTGGACTACTGGATGCCGGTGGACCAGTACATTGGCGGTATCGAGCATGCCATCCTGCATCTACTTTATTCGCGTTTTTACACCAAAGTGTTGCGCGACTTCGGTGTCATCGGCGTAAACGAGCCCTTCACCAATCTTCTCACACAAGGGATGGTCTGTAAAGAAACCATGAAATGTCCCGATCATGGCTACCTGTTTCCGGAACAGGCGGTGAACGGAAAGTGCCACCTCTGTGGCAAAGACGTAATCATCGGCAAAACCGAGAAAATGTCCAAATCCCTTAAAAATGTGATTGATCCGGATTTTCTGATCAAAACTTACGGCGCGGACACAGCACGCATTTTCTGCCTGTTTGCCGCTCCACCCGAAAAAGACCTGGAATGGAGCGAACAGGGCGTGGAAGGATCGTTCCGCTTTCTGGGGCGCCTCTGGCGCATATTTGACGATTATCTGAATGATATCAAGGAAATTGATCCGAAGATGGGCAACGGGGAACTCAAGAGCGAATTAAAAACGCTGAGGCGAAAAACACATCAAACAATCCGGAAAGTGTCTATCGACCTTGAAGACCGTTTTCATTTCAATACCGCCATCAGTGCGGTGATGGAATTGATGAATGTTCTTTACGCCTTCCAGCGTCCGCCGGCAGACGACAAAGCCGCGCTTTCAGTAATCCGCGAAGCTTTGGAGTCGGCGGTTTTGCTTCTGGCCCCGATCGTGCCACACATTACCGAAGAACTCTGGCAGATGCTGGGTCACAAAACCAATATTTGCGACGCGCCCTGGCCTGATTATGATCCGGCCATTGCCAGCGAAGAAGAGATGACCATCGTCATCCAAATCAACGGCAAGTTGCGCAGCCGGATGACCGTGCCCGTAAAGGAGGATCCGGAAAAGATCAAATCCGACGCCATGGCGGATGAAAAAATCGCTATCATGCTGAAAAACCTGCAGATAAAGAAAATTATTTATGTACCGACAAAACTGGTCAATATTGTCGCCGGATCGTAAAAGGATTTAAATGTGAGAAAAGTTTCCTTTTTTGCAGCTTTTCCAACCGGGCTTTGCAGCTTGTGCTTTTTCTTGATATTCGGTTGTGGCTATGGATTTGGGCCGCAAGGTGAACATTTTGACCAGCGCATTCGGTTGATATACGTCGAACCCTTCGGCAACAGAACCGCTCAGGCGGAAGTGGAAAATGACCTGCGAACTGCCTTTATTGATCAGCTGACCCGAAACAGCCGTTTCAAAACGGTCGCCTCTGCTGAAGAAGCAGACGCGTTAATCGGTGGAAATGTGCTCAATCTCACCACAGCCACGCTTTCCTATCGAAACAACATTCTGGCTGCGGAAGAACGAATGAGCGTTATCCTCGAAGTCAATTTCCGGAGAAAGGACGGCACCATTCTATGGTCGTCGCGGCATGTTCCGGGAACAACCGATTATAAACTGCCGGACGGAGCCGATCCGCTTCCCGTAAGAAAACAAGCCTTGTCCAAGCTGGCGCGCGACTCGGCGGAGCATTCCCTGAATCTGATGATGTCCGATTTCTAACCGCCAGGCAAGCATTGCTTTCTCCTCTTCCAAAGAAGCACCCAGGAGAATTTGTAACTTCATGAAAGATTTGATTTGTCCCTTGGGACGCTTCCTGCTGCAAAGTGTAGGGGAAAGACAGAAGGATAGAGCCTGTTCTCCGGAAAAGGTCACAATCATCCGGAAGCCGTCCGCCTTTTTCGCGGAAGTGACCTCTGATTATCTGTTGGCCTCCGATATTTCCGCCAATATCGCTTGCGATCCCCTCTCCCGGCAAAGACTTCTGACCGTGGCCGGCGAAACAAAGGCGGGCCTGCTTTACTCCGACTATTGGATGGCTGCCGGGAACAGCCTGATTCCGCGTCTCTTGACTCCATACCAGCCAGGATCCATTCGGGATGATTTCCATTTCGGGCATTCTTTTCTTCTGTCCACTGCAATAATCAAAAATATTCTTAAAAAATATGGCAGTCTGCCGGATGATGGCTTTGCCGCTTTTTATGACCTACGTCTCAGAATAACAACGGATTCGGCCATCATCCATCTGCCGGAATTTCTTTACACCTCATCCATCAAACAGACGGAAAGCAATCCGGAAGAAAAAACAGAAGCGCATTTCAACTATGTAGCCAGGGAAAATTATCTGCGTCAGAAAAGACTTGAAAAAGTCGCTACGGATTACTTAAAACGGATCGGCGCACATCTGCCGCCGCGCAAGGCAAAAGCAGGAATACCAAACACAACTTTCGCAACGGAAGCCAGTATCATCATCCCCGTGCTGAACCGGAAAAAGACCATCGCCGACGCGTTGACCAGCGCTCTTTCTCAAAAAGCAACATTCTCTTATAATATTATTGTGGTAGACAACCATTCGACCGATGGGACAGGGGATATTCTTCGAAAATATGCCGCAAGGCATTCTTGTGTTCATCACCTTATTCCGGCGAGACGAGATTTGGGAATCGGCGGTTGCTGGAATGAGGCCATTTACTCCCCTTTCTGCGGAAGATATGCGGTTCAACTGGATTCCGACGATCTATACAGTACGCCGCAAACTCTGCAAAAAATCGTGGATACCTTGCATAGAGGTCGCTATGCGATGGTGGTGGGCGCCTACACACTCGTCAATGAAGAACTCAAGCCCATCCCGCCTGGTCTCATCGACCATCGCGAATGGACAAATTCAAACGGGCACAACAATCTGCTGCGCGTCAACGGTCTCGGAGCGCCGCGAGCCTTTGATACGGACGTTATTCGCGCAACAGCCTTTCCCAATGTAAGCTACGGCGAAGACTATGCCATTGCGCTCCGGCTATCACGCCATTACAAAATCGGCAGAATATACGAAAGTATCTATCTATGCCGCCGCTGGGCGGACAATACAGACGCGGCGCTTTCTTTTGAAAAGCAAAACCGCAATAACGATTACAAAGACAAGCTGCGAACACTGGAAATTGCGGCTCGACAGAGCATAAACAACACGGAGACCTCTGTAAAAAAGCCAATCCCTGCAAACCAAATCGGCATAAGTCATCAATATCAATGTTATAACGAAAGAACCTCGGAATTAAACCCTAATCCTATTCAAGATTCGACCTTTGTACGAAAAAATGAAGACGGCCGAAAAACGGATGCGGTATCTTTATCATCCGAGCCAATTTTTGCAGAATTTCCCAACGGAGATCATCAGACCCTTCCCTCATTGTGCCGCAATCTTTACAAAACACAGAAAAAAAACTGGCCGGCTTTGTCTTCCGCATGCCGCGATCTCAAGAAAATTCAGGAACGAGAACTTTTCTGCGACGGTTATCAGGTCGTCTTACAGTTTAATCCCGGACGGGCATTAAACAGCGGCGCGGCCGTGGATCAAGCATCCATTCAAAAACGCCCCTGTTTTCTGTGTATGAAAAACCGCCCTTTCCAACAGTCGGGTATCCTTTATCGCAAAAATTATCTCATCTTATGCAATCCCGCGCCGATTTTCCCCCATCATTTCACTATTGCCGCACAGACGCACTGTCCCCAGGAAATTCCTTCTTCTCTGGACAGCCTTTTACAAATTGCGTTCGATGCGGCGCCGGATTACGCAGTCTTTTACAATGGGCCTGCCTGCGGCGCTTCTGCGCCCGATCATTTGCATTTTCAATTGGTTCCGTATCATGCGCTTCCGTTTCTTCGGTTTTCGCAAGACAGACATTCTTATCAGAAGATCTCCTCCTCAGTTTGCCGTCTATCGGACAATTCCGGCCGATCCATGATCTTGATGCGATCAAACAAAGTAGATATGTTAAAAGATCAATTTCTACGTTTTTTAACCAGCGCCGGAAAAGTTCTTCATACGTCGGCAGAACCCCCGGTAAACATTATATGCTTTTACAGAAAAAATAACTGGCAATTGATGATCTTTCTGCGCCGAAAACATCGTCCGGATGACTATTTTGCTCCGGGAGACAAAAGAATATTCGTTTCTCCCGGCGCTATTGATATGGCCGGTGTTGTAATTACCCCCCTTGCCATGAATTATGAAAATCTGGATTCTGCCGCGATTGGAAATATCTACCGGGAAGTATCCCTGAAGGATGAAACATTTCATAAGATTATCAAGATGTTGAGATAGGCGTAAAAGGTCGGTTCGGACGCGGATGTAAACATAAATTTAAAAACGGAGTTCCCAGACATGTCATCATCCATTATCATCGATAGTCAAATGTGTTTTGCCGAAGCGATAGAAGGCACAACTGCTCCGTTGGAAGTGATTGATTCTCTTTCCCTTCTTGACGTGTTATATTATTCCTTTGACGGTTTGCTTCATCAGGGCCAGATCATTGTTCATGCCGGATTGGAAGAGGATGTCTGGAAAATCTTTTTGCTGATGGAAAAACTGAAATTTCCTGTACACAAAGCCATTCCCATTGCCGCCTACCGCTGGAGTGATGAAAACTCCATGACCGACAACAATTCATCCGGATTCAACTTCCGTGTCATCGAAGGAACCAATAAACTTTCCTTACACTCTTTCGGATGCGCCATCGACATCAACCCTGTTCAAAATCCCGTGATTTATCCAAACGGTCTTATCGCCCCTCCAGGCGCAAAATATCGGCCAAAAAACAAAGGCACATTTGCTGCCGGCCACCCTGTCGTTCAGGAATTTATAAGTCTCGGCTGGCACTGGGGCGGCAATTTCGACCAGCCTAAAGACTATCATCATTTTGAAAAAACATTAGAAATGCAAAAGCGCTAAAAAACAGACTTTACGAAAATCAGAAGATAGCCATCGCACGCCCTTGATGCCAAGATGCCGGTATTCCAGTTAAAATTAAAGGGTACCCTGATGTCGATCTGAGGAACATTGAAACAGCATAATCAAACGTGTTTGCAATTATTGTTCATGAAATAGCCGGATTTTTCAAATGCAAGTTGACACAAAAGCCATTTTAACGTTATTGTAGAAATGGATTTTGAGGAAGTGCCAAGGTCACTGGTGGGCCTCCCGGACTTCAAATCCGGTGTGGGGCGCTAGAACCGTCCCAGGTGGGTTCGATTCCCATGCACTTCCGCCAATTATTTCAAGCACTTATCTAGAACGACCGTTCCGCTATCCCACGCCGGATTTCTTGTGACAGGGTTTTTGTGATAAAATTGTGATAAATTTTGTTTTGTTAAGCGCCTGTTGCTCTCGCAAAGCTGCATCGACTTTTATTGCCGCGGAACGGAGATCCTCTTCGCTAACAATGTTGTAGCGGTCAAATACGCTTCTTGTCTTATGACCACTAATCTTCATAGCCACAATATCGGGAATTCCTGCCCTGGTCATGTTTCGGACAGCTGTCCTTCGGTTGTCATGAAGAATTCGCCCAATCAAACCGGTTTTTTTACAGGCGGTGTGCCAAGCTGCCTGGTAATTCCGAATCTTCTGACCATCTCTGAAAAAGACGTATGGACAATCCGGGTATTTGTTTTCCCTAAGCTTCCATTGAGATAGAATAGTTTCATAAAGTTCCCCAGCAAGAAATATCTCCCTACATTCGCCATTTTTGGTCATATCTGCTGTCAGCGTGATCTTCTTTTCGAACATATTAGTGTGGTGCCATTGCAGATTAAGGATTTCCGATTTTCTCATCCCGGTAAAGTAGGCAATCGTTAAAACCGGTTTCATATGTTCAGGAAGAGCATCTCGTAATCTAACGTAATCTTCATACTCAAAAAAACCCTGTCTTGGTCCATTCTCCTTTAACTTCGGCACAAAAGGTGGACTAATTACCTTGGGGGGAGTTTGTCTCATTCCTAAAGTAAAAATCCTCTTTAGAGCGGAGAGTTCCCTGTTGATTGTTCCATTGCTTGCTTTATTGTCTTTCCTTTGCAAGATGTAATTGTCTATATCCTTTGAGGTAATATCAATGACCTTCATCCCGTTAAAGAAAGCTCCCAGGTGTTTGATGCTTAATTCTGCGCGATCCAGTGACCGCCTTTCACGAATTTTATAATCAGTGATAATCTCCTTGCTCAAGTCGTCGAACATGACCTTATCGAGATTCATATCGGGATGCTTCCCTTCTGCTATTTCCCCTTTCAATTTGTCAAAGATCCGCTGAGCCAGTTTCCGGTCTTCCGTTTCGGTTGACCTCCTATACTGCTGACCCTGATGAGTAAAACTCATCCACCAGACCGTTCCTCTTTTATAAAGACTCATGAGTAACCTCCTTCTTGAGGCCCTTGATCCGGTCTGATTTCCCGTAATTGTCAGGGTAATACTTCCCGGTCTCGTCGTCAATGGTCTTTCGGATAATTTTCGAGAAGTTGTCCGTTGAGCGCTTCGACGATTTTCTTCTTCTTACGGTCTTTTGTGGATCAACTACTGGTTTATTCTCCTTTCTGCAACCAATTAGCCAATCATCAATTTCTTCCTTGCGGAACCTAATGAGGCGCCCGATGCGATAATGGGGGATTTCTCCGGACTCCACTTTGGCATAAACGGTTTTCTGCTTGATGCTCAGATATTCGGATATATCTGATATTGTTAAAAGTTTTTTCTCCTGTTCTTCCTGCATGACAATTACCCTTTTCCGGAATTCAGGTTAGGTAATTGCATCGCGGATTTTATTTTGAAAAATCCAAGAAAAAAGTAATTGAATCAAAGAATTCCTAAACAATGTTGTTTTTACCGCAAAGTTTTTAACCTTGCGCCGCCAGCTAGACCAGGTATTTCACTGATCGTAACATTAACATAATATGCTATGTTCTAAATGTCAATAAACCATTATTATAATTAGTTTTAATATTATTGCAACGTCACATACAGCATATTACATCGTTCATGTTAATACACTTCTTGACATTATTTAAACAAACAAATACGTTTACTTGCAATGAACAACAAAATTATTGATTTGGCACGCAAAAAAACCCTGAAAACCTTGGTGGAGGACTACCTTGAGCGCAATCCCCTGCAACTGGAGGATTTTTATCGGAAGCATCCGGATAAAGCGCTGGTTGTATTCAGCAGAATTTTTCAACTTCTTTGTGATCCGGATGATGGTATTGATGCGGATGACCTGACCGCAGATGAACTGAAAGGTGTTATCCTAGAGTGGCATCCGTTATTAACGCCAGTATGGTCCAAAATTAATAGTGCTTTCATAAATTATCGGGAAAATTTCCTGCCAAAACAAAAGAACTATGAAAAGAGGATTGATGAGGTAAATAATGAGTCATCATCACTGATGCCGTTCAAGGATTTAGTGGACAGCGGTTCTGGTCATTTCTTTCCCGATGATAAATGTTATGAAATTAAGCTTAAACGCTCGCCTACGACAATCAAACTTTCCTTCGCTTCGGACAAATTCAGCATATACATGGAAGGGATCAGGATTGTCGATCGCTTCTTGCTTCAGCTTAAAGATGCACCCATCGACATTTTTTCAATTTGCGAGCACTGCGGGAAAATCATCATAGTGACCAGGAACGGGAAAAGGTTTCATTCAGGATGCGCATCCAAAGCAAAACAGAAGGAATTATGGACAAAGGATCCGGAAGTTTGTAGGAAAAAAGAACGGGATCGCTATCATCAAAGGGTGAAAGGAAGATGACATGGTCTTTGTCTTGATGTTCAGATATGCCGCTACTTCTGAAATCGTTAAAAGTTTTTTCTCCTGTTGTTCCTGCATTGTCGTTACCCTTTCCGGAATCGGAAGGTAACATCATCGATGACCCCCGGCAACCGAGCCGAAAGTCATAATAAATTTAATTAATTCAGTATCCTGATTCCTCTTTTTATGGTTGTTGAAATGAAGCCGTTACTGACCCCCTGCACAACATCTAACCGACTCATCCACGGCTTTGAATCATTTAAATGGCATGGTTTTTCAGAGTGAAGTATAAAAACTGGGCTAAGGCCAAGAAGGATTATCCAGCAATTTTTAAAGATTCAGGTTTGATTGCGGATAAGCGGAATGATTATTTAATTTTTATATGTTGTTAGCGTCTTGGTGGAATATGGATTATTATCTTAATTATGGCAATAATATCAATGAAGAATCTAATAATAAGTGCATCGCTGAAAATCTCCCATGGATGCACAAACCGTATCAGATCAAATTGAAAAGGTTTCGAATGCCCGGACTCCGTATTTGGATGGCAAAATTTTTTCAATGACCTTGATTCTTGCATATCGGTTGGGTCTTAAGAGGCAGGAAATCATTGATTTAAATATTGGAGACATCATGAAAGGCAGGGGAACAATTCTAAAGACCATAACAATCAACGATGCAAAAATTGACCTGTCGGATGACCTGCAATCAATAATACATAACCATATAAAATACTTGAGAATAATGGAATATAACCTTAAGAAAGAGGCTCCTTTGATTCCCATGAGGAGTAAAAAACGCTATCATTCTAGGCAGATGGGTTACGATTCTCGTAAAATTTACGCTGAATGTAGTGTTACGCCGCAGATGGAAAAGTTTCGCCAGGCCGGCATATGCCATTATTATGAAAAACTGATCAAAGAAGGTGATTCACCCTCAAAAGCTTTAGAGCGTGCAAGCCATTTTGCACGTCGCACGCAGCGACAAACTTTGGGCATCATTACCGGCACAATGTATAAGGAGAATAAATTACAAAGACACAGACCTACAGATGCTTGGTGAGGGAGCAGGCAGCTCTGTTGTCTGCCTGACAACGACATGAATTCATTTTAAATTTTGATTTCAATCATATAAAGTCTATAATATTAATATTACTAATATATAATTATTTCTTTTCCATATTCCGTTTTGCCTCCAACAAATTAATAAAAAATTTATTTTGGAGAAAATTTTGATGGAAAAAACTAACTCTTTGTCAACCAAAACGGATTCTTTAATTTTATCAACTACTTATGAAGCGCCGGCCTTCGTTGTCCCCGGTCTTATCCCAGTCGGCCTGACCATTTTGGCCGGAAAGCCAAAATCAGGCAAATCTTTGATGGCGATGGATTTGGCGAACTCTTGTGCAAATGGCGGCACGTTCCTAGGCCGTTTTGACCTTCCGGAAGCTGATGTTCTTTATTTTGCCCTTGAAGACACGGAGATTCGGATTCAAACCCGTTTAAATCGGCTAGCCGAAGATGTTGCCGGAACGGGCAGGTTGCATTTTGCAACAGCGTGCTGCCGAATGGACGAGGGGTTTTTCGGCGACTTGGAAAGTTGGTTGAGGCAAAAGCCGGCGGTTAAGCTTGTCGTCGTTGACACATTCAACCGAATCCGAAGCACAAAACGGCGAGGAACAACGCCCTACGAGAAAGACTATAATGAAATCAATGAGTTAAAGAAGTTTGCCGACGATCACAAAATCGCAATTCTGGTTGTTCATCATCTGCGTAAATCAGAGGCCAAAGATGTAACCGATATGATCTCCGGTTCCATCGGTGTAACCGCCGCCGCCGATTCCATTCTCATTCTTCAAAAAGATCGGGGATCGAATCAGGCGACATTTATTGCAACCGGACGGGACATCGCCGATTTCGAAATTGGCCTTGCCCTCAATCAGGCAAACCTATCGTGGGAAGTGGCTGTTCCCTCTGAGCAGTTGACTGTCACCTTGCGCAATAATCTGATCTGATATTTTCACAATCGTTTGATGTATTGCAAAAAGAATACACAATGTAGAACACCGACAGTTCAGAGGCTATATTTGCAGACCCTGCCATA
>Ga0209096_1001521_pt1 | contig 25330 bp, 18 predicted proteins | sample AD_UKC034_MetaG_FD_184407 | JGI IMG/M metagenome (GOLD analysis project Ga0209096, IMG submission 184407) | Active sludge microbial communities of municipal wastewater-treating anaerobic digesters from USA - AD_UKC034_MetaG (SPAdes) (version 2) | ecosystem: Engineered > Bioreactor > Anaerobic >... | reverse complement strand
GATAGTTCATCAAAATGCGAAGCTTCATCCCACCGTCACGGTCGGCCCGTTCGCCAGAATCGGCGAGCATGTCGAAATTGGCGCCAACACCACGATCGGGTCGAGCTCTGTCATAGAGGGTTACACTACCATAGGTGAAGGCAACGTCGTTCATCCGTCGGTAATCATCGGCGCCCCCCCACAGGACCTCAAATACAAAGGCGAGAAGACCTTCGTCAAAATAGGTAATGGCAACCATTTTCGCGAATTCACCACCGTTCACCTCGCTGAAGGAGAAGGCAATTCGACGATTATCGGTGATGGAAACCTGTTTATGGCTTATGTTCATATTGCCCATAACTGCAAAGTCGGCAGCTACAACATAATGTCGAACTGTACAACCCTGGCTGGCCATGTTGAAATCGGTAACCGCGCGGTTCTCGGTGGTTTCACCGGCATTCACCAGTTCTGCAAGGTTGGCAGCATGGTGATGATCGGTGGTATGAGCAAGATAGTCAAAGATGTTCCGCCGTTTATCAAGATCGACGGGAACCCGGCCCGCGTAGTCGGTCTTAATGCTGTAGGTCTGCGCCGCAACAATGTCTCAAAAGAGTCTCTGGCCAGCATCAAAGAATTGTACAAAGTGTTTTTCCGCTCAGAAATGAACGTGTCACAGGTTTTGGCAAAATGGGAAGAACTGGTAGACGCAAACGACGACAACGTCAAACTTTTCTACGATTTTGTTAAAAACGCTAAACGCGGCGTTTATAAGCGCACCCGCCGCAGCAGCGTCAGCGAAGAATAAACCACCACAAAACCTCATCGCAGAGGGGCCGGCACGCAAAGGTTGCCGGCCCCTCTGCTTTTTCCGAGAGGTTTGCTTATTGACTTTGATTGATGGGCGGGCTAGAATAATTTGCAGAATTTAGCTAAATGAACCTGCCTGTTCGTCCGATATTCACCCATGGAGGCGTCCTCCGTCAGTTAAAGACACACCAGGGGGAAGACGTTCAGGGAGTAGGAGGAACCATGAAGGTTTCCAGTGATGTAAACATAACAAGAATCTATCAGGACCAGGTGAAGAAGGCCAAAGCCGATAAGCCTGACGGCGAATTCCGCAAAATGATGCAGGATTCGACTGGCAAGACCGAAGGCCCGGCCCGCAGTTTTCATCCACCCAGCGGTATCAACCCGAACAATCCGATATTGTCGGGTAAGCCGGTAGCTCAGGCTGACCCGGTCGATACCATCAAGTTCGCTGCTGAAGTAGTTGCCAGCGAACCAGAAGTAAGAGCCGACAGAGTAGACCGCATCAAGAAGCTTTTCGATGCCGGGCAGTATAACGTCTCGCCCGAGGCGGTTGCCGAGAAGTTGTTTGCCAGCGGAGCTGTCACCAAATCCTGGGAAGGCTGAGACCCCCTTTGAAACAAGCGATTGAAGAGCTCAAAGCCATATTGGGCGAAGAGCTGGCCATCTATCAGAAGCTGCTTGGCTTCGCCCGCGACAAAAAAAAGCTGCTGCTCGAAAAGTTTTCGACAGATCTGCAGGCTATCGTCACCCAGGAAGAACTTCTGGTGCAGAGACTAATCGATCTTGAACAGCTCAGACGTGATCATGTCGCGAAAATAGCCGGCAGCGAAGAAGCTAATCTCGATGCTGCCGTCGAAAAAATCGGCGATGCCGACAGCAAGTCTGATCTGTGGCTGCTCGGCAACCAGCTTCGCGATGTGATGGGCGAAATCAAAGGTGTCAACGACGAAAACCAGAAGCTGCTCGAACAGGCGCTCGAACTTACGCAGTACTCGATCAAACTGATCACCAGAGTGCCAGGCGGTGTGACCTACGGTCCCGGCGGCAAACAGCCGCCCAAGACTACCGGCCCGAAACTCGTCGACCGCAAAGCCTGACTTAAAACAAAAAATCTTCGTAGCGGCAGAATGCATGAAATGAGCATTCTGCTGTTACGGAGATTTTTTGTACTAATATTACTTCAGTAAATCGCCGATAAAGATAATAGGGGAAAATATATATTCCCGATGGCACATATAAAAACGCCATCAAATAAGGAGGCCGGCGATGGCTGGAACGTTTTTTGGTCTGCAGATCGGTAAAAGCGGCATATTTACGCAGCGCAAGGCGATGGAAGTCACTTCGCACAACATCGCCAACGCCAATACCGAAGGCTATTCGCGCCAGAAGGCCGTATTAGAAGCCAGCCGGCCCTACATGATCACCAGCATGTATACCCCGGTCGTGCCGGGGCAGGTCGGTACCGGCGCTAATGTTGCTCAGATTCAGCAGTTCCGCGACGAATTCATCGACGCCAAGATCACCAAAGAAACCACGACGCTCGAATGGAAATCTACCGCTGACAGCCTGATGAAGCAGATCGAGGCGATTGTCAACGAACCAGGTACCGCAACCGTTCGCGATCAGCTCGATAAATACTGGGCCGCCTGGGAAGACCTCGCCAATGACGCTTCGAATAGCGCTCTGCGTCGCAATCTCGTCGAAGAAACCGACACTCTGATTTCATTGTTTCAGGAAGTAGATGATCAGCTTCGCCGATTGCAGGGTTCTCCGACCTGGTGTTCGCAGGCCAGCATCGAAAGCCAGATCCGCGACACTGTCGGCGAAGTTAATGAGCTGGCAAAAAGAATTGCCGGACTCAACGAGCAGATCGGCCGCTCAGAATCAAATGTAAATGTCGCCAACGACCTGCGCGATCAGCGCCAGAAGGCGCTTGAAGACCTGGCAAAGCTGGTCAACGTAACTTTTCATTATGATGAAAAAGATTTTTTGAACGTAAATTGTGGCACACATGCCCTGGTTCAGAACATTTTCTCAAATGATCTCAGCATCACAGTGAAGAATGGCGATACTTTCAGCACTGTCAGCGGCAGCGAAAAATACCCGGAATTTTCTGACAATGTCGAGGTTGCCTCAGCAGCTCTGACTCACACTGCTGAGCAACGTAATATTACCATCACGGTCAGCCAGGTGGCTGAAGCGCATGAACAATACTCGTTTCTCACTTTCCATCCTCTCAATGGCCCGCTTTCAGACTTCGGCATAACCAGCGGCAGCTTTGTCGTCAATGGCCGCGAATTCTTTATCGATGCCGACAATACCAACATGCAGGATCTCTCCCGCATGCTCGATGAAGCTAACATCAATGTCAATGCGCACATCAACGAAGCGGGACAGATTGTGCTCAAGTCATCACAGACCGGTAAAGATTACGAAATCAGGACGGCTGATGGCACCAGTAACCTGTTTACCGTGCTCAACCTGCAGGATAACAAACAGGCGCAGGATGCCATGTTCAGCATCAATGGCCGGGCTTACGCTTCTTCAAAGAATACTGTTTCTGACGCCCTCGATGGCGTTACTATTCTGCTGCGCGGCGAAGGTGTCGCCAATCTCGACCTGCGCCCGGTAGTTACTTCCGGTAAGCTCAAGGGGCTTCTTGAAGTTCGCGATGGCGCTCTGCAGCAGGCGATCGACGACCTCAACAAACTGGCTTACACCATCGCTGTTGAAACCAACCAGGTGCATCGCACCGGCTTTGGTATCGATGGCGTTTCTGGCCGCAACTTCTTCAAGCCGCTCGAGTATCTCGATACCAACAACCCTTACAAAAACGCCATTCAGAACCTGGCTATCGAAGATTACATCACTGCCAATCTAAATACCATCGCTGCAGCTGGTGGCACTATCGAAAATCCGACCGACCGGATACGAACTTATAATGGCGATGGTGATGGTTCTAACGCCATAAAGATAGCTCAGCTCAAATACACCAACTTTTTCAATGACGGCAAGTCGTCATTCAACGACTTTTACAATCAGCTGGTGACCGATGTTGCCGCCAGGAGCAAACGTTACGAGACCGAGGCCGATTACAGCAAAAGTCTGCTCAGTCAGCTCGACGCCAAGCGTCAGGAGCTTTCCGGCGTCTCTCTCGATGAGGAACTGGCCAACCTGATTCGCTTTCAGCATGCTTATAACGCTGCTGCCAAGGTTATTACAGTCGTCGATGAAATGCTCGACAAAGTCATCAATGGAATGATCTGACGGCGCTAAGGTCGGGCAGACTCTCACAAAACAGATCCTGAAAGAAAGACAAGGCAAATAAGGAGACAGGTGATATGCGGATAACCAACCAGTGGATTATCAACTCGTTCGTCAATCAGGTTAACCGTAACAGCACGTCGCTTAACGAAATGCAGACCAGAATCAGTTCTGGCAACAAGTATATCAGGGCCTCAGAAAGCCCGGTAGACAATGCCCTGATTATGCAGAACAAGGTTGAGATCAACGAAAATACTCAATTCGTTCGCAATATCGACCATGTTACCGACTGGTACAACAATACCGATGGCGCGCTTTCTACTATAGAAAGCGCAATTCAACGCGTGCGTGAACTCGCCGTGCGGGGAGCCAACGATACTCTCGTGCAGGCTGACCGCGATGCCATCGCTACTGAAATCAATGAGCTAATTCTGCATATGGTCGACGTCGCGAACACCAACATTGGCGGCGAATACATCTTTGCCGGACATAAGGTCGATTCGCCGCCGTTCAATGCTCTCACCGGTCAGGATGGCAATTTCAACAAAGACATGGTGACCTATTCTCTTGGCGATCAGCGTGCTGATGCCAACCTCAACAATATAATGAGCGTTCTTTATGGCGGCAGCGACAAGCGTCTGACCTCGGAAATCGAACGCGGAACTGTTCTACAGAAGAGTATCACCGGTCTTGAACTCTTTTTCGGTGATAACCCGGTCAGTCCGACTCCTGGTTTTACCTACACCATGCCGCCGCTCGAAGAGAGTCTTCCTCTGAAGATGATGAACATGGGAGATGGCGTGCAGGAAGGCTCGATTCTCATTACTGACCAGAACGGCGTTGAACACAAGATCGACCTGTCGACCGCTCACCGTCTCGACGACGTAATTGGCATGATCAATGCCACTCGTTCGTTTGAAGCTGGTATCGAAGAAGTTCCTTCTGATACTGCTGTGTCACTTGGTATCAATCGCAATGCCGGTTTCTCAAGCACTCTTTTTGGTCTTGCCGACCCGAAAATGCTCTCTGAGTTTACCAATCTCACCGATCTTAACAATGGTCTCGGTGTTCCTGACGGTTATCTCAACATCAATACCAGAGACGGCAAGAATTATCGCGTCGACATCAGTGGTGCGACAACGGTCGGCGACATCGTTGCCCAGCTCAATGCCGTAAACGGCGGCGCCGCGCTCGAAGCCAAGTTCGACATGGTTCATAAGCGAATCGAAATCAAAGATATCACCGGTGGTGCCGGCGAATTTGCAATCACTTCGACCCGCACTCAGCTTTATATTAAAGATCTGCCGCCACATACGGCGAGTGATCTCGGTCTTGCCCGCAGTGTCGGTGCCGGCACTCAGATCGTATCGACCTATGACCCGGTGATGGAATCAGAAACCACGCCGCTGTCGATGCTGAATGGCGGCAAGGGAATCGAGCCCGGCTATCTCGATATCTTCACTCATGATGGCAGTACGGTCAGAGTCGATCTGACCAGTGTGCAGTCGCCGCTCGATGTAATTGCAGCGGTCAACGCTCAGGCAGTGACTGATGGCGTCGATGTCGTAGCCAGCTTCGATGTCGACAGCAACCGCATGGTCATCACCGACAATACTGTTGGTACCGGAGATTTCAGGATCGAAGAGGTATACGGAACAGATCCGATTGCTGTGCGTGAAATGACTACTCTTACCCGCAGTCTTGGTCTGCTCAAATCTTCGCAGGGTAATACCGTCGTCGGCAATACGCTGATCAGCTCAGGTCCGCCGATTGACGAGACTACATTGCTGACCGATCTGGTGCCGCCACCTGAGCGTGGTTTCATGGTGATTCGTGGCGGCGACAATGAACCGGTAAAGATCGATCTGACCGGTGCCAATACCATTCAGGACGTTATCGATGGTATCAATGGCAGCGGCAAGTTTACAGCAGCCTGGGACGCCAATGAAAAGCGTCTGATCGTGACTGATCCGATGGCCACCGGCGGTAATTTCGGCCTCGTTGTCGAAGAACTGGTCAATACCGGTCGCGATCTTGGTTTTATTACAGGCACCAGCAACCATGTTTCTGATGTTATCACCGGCGCTCCCATTCATGTTAAATCTCTGCCGACACTGGTTGGTTCGATGGATCTTAACCCGGCACTGACACCCGAAACCGATCTGCAGTCGCTCAATTCAACCCGTCTTTCGAATCCCGGCGTTAACCTTGGCTATATTCGTATTACCGACAAGGCCGGACGTTTTGCCGCTATTGACCTGCGTGGCAGCAAAACCATCGACGATATTCTCACCAAAATCAACGATCCGGCTAACGGCATCTATGTCGAAGCTCGCATCAGTGCCGATGGCAAGGGTCTCGAAATCATCGACAAAAACCACGGCGCCGCCGGTAAGCTTGAGGTTATCGATATCGACAGCACTTCAGCTGCCGATCTTGGTATTAACGGCCGCACCGTCGATCATATTCTGCTCGGCAAAGATGTTGATCCGGCCATCAGCCTGACTACTCCTGTCAGTGCTCTGAATAGCGGTGCCGGCGTTCCGCTCGGCAAGGTCTATGTGCAAAGTGGCAGCTATTCTGGCGAAATCGATCTGACCGGCGTCACTACCGTCGGTGAGATGCTCGACAAGCTGTCGAATACTGACAACAACTTCAATCTGCAGGCCTGGATCTCAGAAGACGGCAAGCGCATCAACCTCACTAACACTATGGGCGAGCCCTATATCAAGATGCGTGACGCTGGCGGCAAAAGCCCCAATACCGCTTCTTCCCTGGGTCTCGGCAATACTCCTTCGATATTCACGACTTTGATGGATTTGCGCGACAATCTGCTGCGCAATGACGCGAAGGCGATTTCCGAAGAAAGCATCAAAAAAATAGATGAAGATCTGAAAAGGGTGCTCAACCTGCATGCAGAGGTCGGCAGCAAGACAAATCGGGCGAACGCTGCCAAAGAAAAACAGGAAACTATTACTTTAAATCTAAAGAAAATGCTCTCATCTGTCGAAAATATAGATATGTCAGAAGCCATCATCAAGATGACCGAGTATGAAACCGCCTATCAGGCGGCTCTACAGGTAGGCTCGCGAATCATGCAGATGTCACTGCTGGATTTCCTGGGATAAGTAAGGAACGACCTAAGGTATGAAGATTTCGACCTCAAGATTCGGAAAAATTGAAATTAGCAAAGATGAGATCATCACCTTTGAAGAAGGTCTGCTTGGGTTCGGTGAATACCACCAGTATGTCGTTCTCAACGCTGATGATGGCAGTCCATTCCGCTGGTTGCAATGTGTCGATGACGGTAATCTGGCATTTGTAATCATTGAGCCCCTGAGTTTCATGTTTGAATACGACATCGAAATTTCAGACTCAGACGCCGGTTTTATTACGCTTGAACGCGCAGAAGATGCCGTTCTCTATGTAATTGTGACGATTCCGGCCAACCCCAGTGATATGACAGCCAACCTGCAGGGACCGCTGGTTATCAATGCTGCCAATCGCAAAGGTCGCCAGATCATTTCCAGCAACACAAAGCATTCAGTCAAAGCACGCATCCTCGACGAAATGGAAAAGCGGGCTGCCAAGCTCAAGGAAGTCCAGGATTCGCTCGACTCCAAACCCGGGGAGGGCGAGAGCTGATGCTTGTACTGACAAGAAAAATAAACGAAAAGATCATTATCGGCGATGACGTCGAGATCGTTCTGGTTGATATCGGTAAGGATCAGGTAAAAATTGGCATCAATGCGCCACGGAGCGTTAAGGTGCATCGCTGGGAAGTCTACGAAGAAATCCAGAAGGAAAACCGCGAAGCCGCTAAGACAACGTCTCTTGATCCGCTCAAGAGCCTTCCTCAGGATATTCTTAAAAATTTCGGAAAAAAAGATAATAAAGCAAAAAAGCAATAAAATGCGCGAAAAACGGAGAATAAGGAAGAAAAATGGCTTTGATTGTCGGAAACAAGGTTAATGTTTGTTGACTTCAGTTTCCGATGAATAATGTAGATGGGGAAAAAAATAAGCTTCGAAGCTAAAAACGGATTGAACCCCCCAACAGTCATGGAGGCAAACCTATGGCCCTGCGTATTAATTCAAATGTTACGGCTCTGAACGCCCACAGTAACCTGGTCAGGAACGACAACAGGTTATCGAGTTCAATCGAGCGACTGTCCTCAGGCTTGAGAATCAACCGCGCGTCTGACGACGCAGCCGGTCTGACCATCTCTGAGAAACTGCGCACTCAGGTGCGTGGTATCACCCGGGCCAGAATGAATGTCCAGGATGGTATCAGTCTCATTCAGACGGCAGAAGGCGCTCTCAACGAGATTCACAGCATGCTGCAGCGCATGCGTGAACTGGCTCTGCAGTCGGGCAATGACACTCTCACCACTACCGACCGCCTGGAAATCCAGAAAGAAATCGCCCAGCTCAAAGAAGACATCAACAGAATTTCTTACGGTACTGAATTCAATACCAGAAAACTGCTTGATGGCTCGGGCACCGCTGTAATTTCCAGCAGCGACCCGAAGAATCTTGACGGCGTAGTTGTCGGCGAAGTTCTTACCTTCTCTGATTTTTCAGTCGTAGTATGGCCGAAATCGGAATATATTCCCGGTATCGGCTATAAAACCTATTCAGGCACTCCTGAACATCAGCGCTCAGCTATTTTCGTAACCACTGATGGTGAGGTTGCTACCGCTTCGACAACTCTCGCTTCACTGGCTAACTTCTACGACAAGAACAACCATTTTATTCTCGATCTGCCGCAGATTCTTTATCTCCAGGGCGATAACAGCCAGGGCGAAATCGTCGTCAGCAAAGACCTCACTCTTGGTCAGTTGACCGAAAGAATTGAAGCGGCGATGACTCTCGACCAGCTTGGCAAAGGCCTTGATTTCGAAGGTTCTAAGGCTTTTATGAGTGACAGTGGCGATGACATAGGTCAGATCACTGTTATCTCCGGCCGCAACGGCGAACTTGGCCGCATCAATTTCACCGGCGAAGAGTCGCTGGTCAAGGCGCTCGGCTTCCAGGCAGTAATTCCGGCTGAAGACCCGGTTTACTCGATTGCCGTTACCAATCTGGGTGTTCCGTTCGGCGAACGCAATACTTTAACCACGCAGATTGCCGGTCACCGCGCCATGGGCCTGATCGAAGGCATCGACCTGATGTTCGAACCCCCGCAGTCAGCTAACGTTGTCACTAAGGCTGCCGTCCTCGGCATCTCTATTCCCGGCCCGATTACCTTTAATATTGATGACTCTATTTCATCTACAGGCACTGTTGCTATCAATATTAATTCTGGAATTTACAGTATGCAGCAGGTCGCAGACATTATTAATTCTGCGTTGCAGACCGTCAGCAGTCTTGTTACTGTGCGTGTCAATGATCAGTATGCACTTGAATTTACAACTCTGAATACGGGGTCAGCAGCCTTCGTTTCGATTACTGATGCCACCACCAACCCGCTGGGAATCTCTAATGGCCGATATACAGGTACAGGCGGGAACCCGGGTGTCGCTACCGGCTATGATATTATCAAGAGTTACGACTTTTCGCAGACGGGTACGGCAGATACAACAGTTCGTTTCATAGTCTCCGACAGGCATGATGATGCCCACACGACATCCATTGCGCTTACCGGCAATTACACTGCTGGGGGTCTCAATTCCCTGGTAGAGGCCATCAACATGCAGATCGGAAGCAACGGCCTTCTGATAACGGCTGAAGCAAAGAATGGTGTGCTTTCGTTCCGTTCTCTTGAGACTGGTGTTGAGTCAAACTTTGATCTTGTTGACAATGGAGGCGGTGTCAATATAGCGTTTGGTCTCAAAGTTCATGAACAGACAACTATTACTGGATTTGACGGGAATCCTGCTGTGCAGAATTTCGCTTATGACCAGCCTTCTGCTCAGTTTGGATATGTAATTTTTGATGATCCTGTTTCAACTGCCAGTGATTCTCTTTCGTTCTATATAGCAGATCTCGATGGCAATGGCATGTCGATTGCTTTCTCGGCAGGAGCTTCAGGGGCATCGTTCAGAACGATCACTGAAATAGCCAACCTGATCAACGCTCAGGCCAGTCTGCATGGCGTTAAGGTTAACGCTGAAATTCAGACGGCGACTCAGACGATACGTATGTTTTCAACAACACCCGGCAGTGATGGGCGCATCGTTTTCGCAGAACTCGGCAGTCCTACTTCGCTCAACACTCTCAAGTCAATATTCAATGTTGATCCTGTGGCATATCAGAACGGCAGCGGTAACTATGCCTATACGATGCATGTCAAAGACACGCAGATTCAGTTTCAGATCGGGCCGAATCAGGGGCATACGGCAGTTTCGAATATCATCAGAACTGACGTTAAGGCTCTGGGTATCGAAGACCTCGATCTGACTACGGTTAAATCTGCCGAAATAGCTATCGGTCTCATCGATAAAGCTCTGCAGCGTATCTCTTCTGAACGCGCCAAGCTGGGCGCCATCGAAAACCGCATGAATTACACCCTCAACAGCTTGAGTGTGGCATTGCAGAACATGACTGCTTCTGAATCACGCATCAGAGACGTCGATATGGCCGCCGAAGTTATCGAAATGACCTCGTCGCAGATCCTGCAGCAGGCCAGCAACGCCATGGTCGGTCAGGCTAACGTCTCCGCCCAGGCCGTTCTCGATCTCCTCAGATAATCGTTTAAAATTTACTTAGGTTTGCACCAGGCTGCCCCGCCGGGCAGCCTTTTCTTTTACGCTCGTGCTCGTTCTCGTGCTCGTTCTCGTAATCGTAATCGTAATCGCAATCGCTATCGATCGGTTCTGCTGGGTTTCGAATAGTTTCGTTGTGGCGAAAAGTTGCGCGCAACTTCTTATGGCGCTTTGGTTGGAAAGCGTATCAATAAAGGGTTTTATGTTCTGGCACGCAGTTTGCTCTAATGTAGTTAACTATTTCACAAGGAGATAACAACATGAGTACAACTGTAGAAAAACTTGATTCAAAAAACTTTTCCGGATTCGTAGAAAAAGGCACTGCCCTGGTAGACTTCTGGGCGCCCTGGTGCGGCCCCTGTCAGATGCAGCTGCCGATACTTGATAACGTAGCCAAAAAAGTTGGTGAAACCGTAAAGGTCGGCAAACTCAACGTCGAAGAAGCCGGCGATATCGCAGCTAAATTCAGTATTTTCAGTATCCCGACTCTGATTGTCTTCAAAGAAGGTCAGCCGGTGAAGGTGTTTCAGGGTGTTCAGCGTGAAGAAACTCTTGTCGCAGCCGTAGCGTAACGGAGAAAAACCATGAAAATACTCATAGTAGGTGGCGTGGCCGGTGGTGCCAGCGCAGCAGCGCGCGCGCGCCGACTCGATGAAAAAGCCGAAATAATTCTCTTTGAACGTGGCGAGCATATCTCATTTGCCAACTGTGGTCTGCCGTACCACATTGGCGGTGTCATACCAGAACGCGATAGCCTTCTGGTCACCACTCCTGAAGTAATGCGCGAGAAGTTCGCGATCGATGTGCGTGTTCGCAATGAAGTCGTTAAAATCGACCGCGACAAAAAGCAGATTCTGGTCAAAGATCTCAAAACCGGTCAGGATTACGTCGAGACCTACGATCATCTGATTTTGAGCCCTGGCGCGTCAGCCATCAGGCCCTCGATATCAGGTATCGATCTGCCCGGTATTTTTTCGCTGCGCAATCTTGAAGACATGGATCGCATAAAGGCAGCAGTTAAGGGCAAGTCGTCAGCGGTAGTCGTCGGTGGTGGTTATATTGGTCTCGAAATGACCGAGTCGTTGCGCCATCTTGGTCTTGAAGTGACCCTTGTTGAGCTGGCAAATCAGGTCATGGGACCCGCCGACCCCGAAATGGCGACGATGCTGCATACCGAGATCAAGATGAACTCTGTCAACCTCAGGCTCGGCCAGTCGGTTACCAGCTTTGCCGCCAATGGCGACAGACTCAAGGTGATACTAAGTTCGGGTGACAAGATCGATGCTGATGCTGTAATCATGGCCATCGGTGTGCGACCGGAAAACAAACTGGCTAAAGATGCGGGTCTTGATATCGGCGTAACTGGAGGTATCAAGGTTAATTCATTCATGCAGACCAGCGACGAATCTATCTGGGCAGTCGGCGACGCTGTCGAAGTCAAAGACCTGATGACCGGCAAACCCGCGTTGATACCGCTGGCCGGCCCTGCCAACCGCCAGGGACGTATTGCCGTTGACAACATTTACGGCCTCAAGCGCGAATATCGCGATACCCAGGGTTCGGCTGTCTGCAAAGTGTTCGACCTGACCTTCGCAATGACCGGTCTGAGCGAAAAACAGGCGGTTAAAAACGCAGTCCGCTACGACAAGGTTTACGTTCATCCGGCCAACCACGCATCTTATTACCCAGGTGCGACTTCGATCAGTGTCAAAATGATCTATGACCCCGATACTGGTCGTGTTCTGGGCGCTCAGGCAGTGGGTCTTGACGGTGTCGAAAAGCGTATCGATGTATTCGCTGTCGCCATCCGAGCTGGAATGACGGTTTACGATCTCGAAGAAATGGAGCTCTGCTACGCACCTCCTTACGGTTCGGCCAAAGACCCGGTAAATTATGCCGGTTTCGTGGCTGCTAACCTGCTGCGCGGTCACAGCGAGCATTTTCATGCCAACGAAGTGTCAGCGCTCAAGCCCGATCAGAGACTGCTCGATGTCAGGACGCTCGAAGAAGTGCAGGCAGGTATGATACCTGGCGCAGTCCATATTCCGTTGCATGAGTTGCGCCAGAAGCTGAGCGAGTTGTCGCCCGAAAAGGAATATATGATCTATTGCCAGGCGGGTTTGCGCGGTTATCTGGCTTATCGCATACTCAAGCAGCGCGGTTTCCGTGCCAGCAATCTGGATGGCGGTTACAAAACCTACTGTATGTTCAACCAGACGGCGGTCTATGATAAATCGATCATGACTGATGACGCCGGCAGCGAATCAGAAGTTGACAATGCTGCGACTGTTGCCGGTGATGTCAATATCGTCAGAACTCTCGATGTTTCCGGGTTGCAGTGTCCGGGGCCGATCTCTCAGCTGCGCAAGGCTATCGACACGATAGAGAAGGGGCAGGCGGTAGAGGTGTTCTCAACTGATCCGGGCTTTGCTGCTGATGTGCCGGCCTGGTGCCGATCGACTGGTCATCAGTCGATCAGCGTCGAAAAGATCGCCGGTGGCAAATATCGCGCGGTTGTGCGCAAGCTTGGGCAACAGAGCTGTGCGGCCATTACAACCTGCCAGAAGCAGATGTCGAATGTCATCTTCAGTAACGACTTCGATAAGGCGATGGCGGCGCTGATCATAGCTAATGGCGCAGTTGCGGCCGGTTATAAGGTAACATTGTTCTTCACTTTCTGGGGCCTCAGCCTGTTGCGACGTGAGCCTGATAAGCCGGTTAAAAAGGACATGATGGAAAAAATGTTCGGCATGATGCTGCCGAAAGGCGTTGATGGTCTCAAACTCTCAAAAATGAACATGGGTGGCATGGGCACTGTCATGATGCATCACGTCATGGCCAGCAAAAATGTTGCAACCCTTAAAGAGCTTCTGCAGCAGGCCATCGAAAATGGCGTCAAAATGGTAGCCTGCTCGATGAGCATGGATGTCATGGGTATCAAGGAAAGTGAGCTTATCGAAGGTGTCGAACTGGGTGGCGTCGCCATGTATATCGACGAGCTGTCAAAGAGCAACGCCGGTTTGTTTATCTGATACTATTTGCTTATTGAGGGTGAGAGCGTGTAAAATTTTTACACGCTCTCAATCGTTTTTCAAGGTTGGTAGATTGATGAAAAAAATATCTATTCTTCTGGTCAATTCTTCAGGGATGCCTTTTTCTGAACTTAAGAAGCTTAACCAGGCGACTTACCGACAGTTGGGAGGCAATGTTAAATCTTTACCAATCGGTCTTCTTTATATTTCCTCTTATCTTGCAAAAGAGTTTCCGGACAGACTTTCGCAAAAGCTGCTGGATTTTGGAGCTGAACGGGACTATGTTGGCGATTATGACAGCGTTGAAAGCTTTATTGCCGAAACCGGAAGGACCGCTGTAACGTGCCAGCCAGATATTGTAGCTTTGAGTGTGATGTTTTCAACGGCACACACCTTTGCCCGAAAGATAGTTGATATATTTAAAAAACTCTGGCCTGACGCCGTTTTTGTCATGGGAGGAGTTCATGCTACGGCGGTAACCAGGCATATTCTCAAGACTGTTGATGTTGACTATGTTTTCAGGGGCGAATCTGAATTGGCAATGGCTGATTTCGTCAGGAATTTCGAGCATCGAGAGCAGATTTCCATCAGAGGAGTTTATTCAAAAAAAGACATCGAAAGCAATATGGATCAATTGTGTGATCCGGTCATGAATCTTGATGAATTACCGATGCCAAACCTGTCTCTGCTCAATATGTCTGAATACATCAAGACCGAAACGCTCATGAAGCTCTACGATGAAAAGTCGAATTCACGTACTTATGAGTTTATAACCAGCAGAGGGTGTCCATTCAGCTGCACATTCTGCGCCTGTGGCACGGTTACCCGCAAAAATGTGCGCTATCGTTCTGTCGAAAATGTGATGGAAGAGATAAAGTTTGTTCATGAGAAATATGGTGCCAATGCTTTTCTGGCTAATGACGACCTGATGACAGCTAACAAAAAGCGAATGCTGAGTATTTTTGAAGAAGTGGGCAGGCTTGGCATAGATAAAGCAAGGTTTTATACCGTTGGTATTCACTGTGACACTACCGACAATGATATCATTGATGCTGTGGCCAGGCATTCAAGGGTAATAAGGTTTCCAGTAGAGTCTGGTTGCCCTGAAACACTGAAGGCAGTGAAGAAAAACGTTAACCTCGATTCTCTTAAAAACAAGATCGCTTATGCCCGGAGCAGAAATCTGATCGTGATGTGCAATTTTATCTTTGGCTTTCCGGGCGAGACATTGCAGCAGATGGAGAGCACTGTGAGCTATATGAGAGAGCTTAATGCCGACTGGTATACCGTGTTCACAGCGATTCCGTTTCCTGGAACCGAAATGAACAGACAGTTTGTCGAGCTTGGCTGCATCGGGCAGTATGATGAAGAATTGTGGGAAACCAGCCATTATGGCAACCGAACCTTCGATACAGAAGAGTGTTCAGCCGAATTTCTGACAAATTTTGTTTATGAAGTAAACCTTGATCTGAACTTCATCAATAATTTCAATTTGCGCTCAGGGAACTATCAGAAGGCGATATTGCTGTTTGAAGACATCAATAGAATGTACCCCTTTCATGTTTTTGCCAAAATAGGTCTGTATATGGCTTATTCGGGCAATGGCAACACTGAAAAGGCTGATAAAATAGAAGCTGAGATTCATGCAATGGTAGCTGGCGATCCTCGAAGCCGCAACATGGTTAAGGCTCATGGCCGGCTTCTGGCCGATACAAAATTTGGTGATCTGCTGGCCAGTGAAGCCGCTGCTTGAGACTGGCGTTTATAATGAAGCCAGTATGTGGTTCAGTCTGGTCATCGTGTCGTTGACTTCTGAGAAGTCGTTGACGCAGAGTTTTTCAAAGGGATCCGAGCCTTCAGCCTGCCTGAAATATTCTGATGCCATGGTTTTTCCAAATGATATTACAGGAAATTCGTATTCAGGCATAAAATTCCTGGCTACCGGATTTTCGCCGGGTGTCAACAGATAGGCTTTTTTATTGTCTCTAAAGGTCTTGATTGATGAAGGACTTGCATCCCATAACTTAACCAGTTTGTGATCGTCAAAATTACGGGGAAGTCGCAATTCGGTTTTCTCGCCGGGTTGAAGCCGGCAGAATTCAATTACTCCAAGGATCCTGTGGCGTTTTTCAGCATTGCGGCTCAGCCATGCGGCAAAGCCGGCAGGCCCTGGAAGTATCAGCAACAAGTAGTTCATCTCTGATTTTGGGCTATGGCTGTTGAGCTTTTCATAGGCTGCACGGGCCGCCCAGGCGCTGATCAGGTCTTTTCCTCCGGCCGGGCCGTTGATGTAACCAGCAAGTATCAGTAACGGCCGGTTAGCATCGACGTCTCTCGAAGTGGCTATTGCCAGCCGGTCATAGGCGAAACTGGTTTGTATATCGACTTGCAGGTCTGCGTCGGGTAGCATATCGACTTCTTTTTCAGATAGACTGATTACCCAGTCTCGGTTCAGAACTGCATTGTGATAAGCCGCATACAGAGGATTGCCGGTTACATCTTTTACATGTTTAAGCAATTCGTCATGGCTGATCCTGATTTGTCGAGTGGGCGAATAAGCGCCGATTCTGCGTGCGAGTTCCATTTCCGGCAGCACGTCTTTGCCGTCGAGACTGTATAATCTGGCTCGATGCAGCTGCCAACGTTCGGGAATTATCCAGTCGAGATGCTTTTCTCCGGTCAGAAAGTATTCTTGCTGTAGATTCCATGCGGTACAGAGCTTTTCAATCAACTGGCCGGAATAGTCGCAGACTTCGCAGCGATGGGTCTCGGCATAAGACTGCAATATCTGTTCAGATGAACTTATGTCAGGAAAGGGAAGTGGCGAGGGATTGGGAGCAACCCGTTCTCTTTCGAGTTTGAGCGGGTCGGCGGGAGGACCATCAGCAGTCATCCAGCAATCTTTTTTGAGCTGATCTATGGTAAAATCGAAATATCTGCGATAATCTGCTACATAGACGCGGGCCCGACCGAGTTGCGAAAATTGCCAGATTCCAGCTTCTTCGGCCAGCTTTGCAATTTTATGTCCGGTCGAATGCGAAGCAGGGTGCAGAAGTGGCACAGTGTATAACCAGTTTAGATCAGTGATGCTGCCGTTTTGCCTGATGAGTCCTTTGAAAAGCTTGTCATATCGGAACGGTGCCTGGCATAACCAGTCGGCATAATGAATGAAAGGCATCCAGTTCGGCCCCAGGCCTATGCTGCAACACTTTGCGTCTATTTTCGTCAGTCGTGCAAAAATGCTGTCTTCGCCGTAAGAAGTTGGCGGAATATCTTTGAATAAATCTGGTATCAGCGGGCCGAAACCGGCAACCGACATCATTGGATCCAAGGTTCTCGATACGCCCGGTTGCCCGCGAAAATACTCCGGGAAAGGCCCTACTTCTGCCGGGGTCGTTGCCGGGTCGAATAGTTGCGGTTCGCTGGCTGTACTACGCCCAAACGTGTATGAATAAGTGGGAACAATAACATTTCCTGAGTCTTTAAAATATTCGCGCAGAACATCGAAAAAAAGCTGATTCAGCTCTTCGCTGCTGTTTACATTTTCTGCAATACCAAGCATGCCAAGACTGGTGGTTAAAAAGACCGTATCATCGCTTTTTAGCCCTGCATTTTCAATGGCTTCCAGAATATCCTGGCGCGTATAAGTTCTACTCATCTGTGCGGCTATTGTTGATTTTGCGGTTGACCAGAGTAATCAAACCGCCAATGGTTCTAAATTCATCTGACTGTGTGTCTTCCGGGCTCAATTCTATGCCAAACTCGTCTTCGAGCTCGAAGATGAACTTTACCAGACCTATTGAATCGACATGTCCGCGGTCAAGGTAGCGGTATGCTGATATGGCATCTTCAGGCGGCAGCGGGGCCTTTTTTTCAAGCTGTTTTAGAATGAATTGTTTAATCTGTTCTTGCATCTGGTTTGAATCTCTTTCTTTCAGCCAGGCAGAAAGCAATACAGAGTCAGTTCTCTGCCGAAGTTTCCATGCAGGCGAAGTCTAAATTCATATTCGGGGCAGATAGAATCTACCATGCGGGCGATTTCCCAGAGATGCTCGGCTTTGTGATAGATCGATAATGCCAGATTGGGTTTCTTTGCTGCTATCAGGTTTTTTGCGCCATCTATGGCTTCAGGCTCAGCTCCTTCTATATCCATCTTTATGAAGTTGGGCGATGCATGCATCAGCAGGGTATCCAGCCTGGCAACCGGTATGTGAAATGCCGATGTTTGCGGTTCGCTGGAAATAAATGAGCTGGCTCCCTCTTTTTCGATCTGAAAACTGCATATTTTTTCGCAGTTGTAGACACCAAGCGGGTAAACGAATATCTCGGCTTCTCTGTGCTCTGGTTGGGATCTGTCGAATTTTTGCTCCGACAGCTTTGCCAGATTGTTGGGGTCTGGTTCCATGGCAATTATCCAGTCAATCTTGCGTTTGAAGTTTTTTAAAACAGACTGAATAGTATCGCCATTATAGGCCCCGCAATCGACGAACCGCAGACTGTCTATTCCTTTGAACGCGTCAAATCCAGAGGGAAAATAAAAAGGGTCGCCATCGGACCAGAAGAGATTTTCTGCAACCGGATTCTTTCGAAAGCTTGTTAGTTTGTGCAGTAAATTCCGGCTATGTTCATCGGCCAGCCTGGTTTGCAGCCAGGCAAATTCGGCTTCATCGATCAGCTGCTCTGATTTCACTATCCACATGATCTGGTTCAGTATGACCAGAGAAGTCGGATACTGATCGATGATTTCTTTTAACGGAATGATTTCTTCAAAGCCTGCTTTTTTAAGACTTTCAACAAGATCGTAGGCGGTTGAGTTGATCAGAGTGAGTTTGTTTTTTTCTTTGACTTCTTTTATTCGATAGACCGGCTTGCCTTCAAATTCTCGGTACGGCGTATATTCATCGACAAAAAAGTCGATGTCTGTCCCTTTCTCCTGAAAAGACTTGAGCAGCGCTCTGCCAAAAAGGCTTGCTCCATATATGGCGATTTGTTTATTCATGAATGTTTCCGCCTTTCGTTGATGCACCTGCCAGTGTTTGCCAGCAATGGTCATTGCTGGCGCGTTGCATTGTTTCAAAAAAATCAAGTCCATCGACAGCCAGTTGCAGGTTGCAGATATACTCACGATCAAATGGCTTGCCCTGTTTGAAAAGAATCAGGTTGTCGGCGATATCTGAATAGAGATTGGCGAAGGCTTCGATGAAACCCGCCGGATGTCCTGCTTTGAAACGGTTGTAACGAGGTTGCCGCGCTACCAGGAGACTTTCTGATGCGCGATCGAGCACAATACGTTGTCCGCTGACAAAGTTGAGCCGCAGTTCTTCCGGGTTTTCCTGTAGCCATTCGGCACTGCCAGTCTCACCAAAAACCCTTATATACAAGCCGTTGCGGTGACCAATTGCAGTTTTGCTGAGCCACATCTGGCAACGCATGTCATTGCTGTATTTTGCAACCGACATGATATTGTCGATCACAGCTACGTGCTCACCCTGATTGCTCTGATCGCTCATAACTTCAAGCGCTCGTTCTCCGGTTAAAAATGCAACCAGATGATGAACATGTACGCCAAGATCCAGTGCTATCGTCGGTATGTTGTAATCCTGCATTCGCCAGGGCTGTGGCTGTGGTTCTTTGCCATCAGGAGTCATTCTTTTGTAGCTTTCCTGAGGCATTTCAACGAGCACCTGTTTAATTTTTCCCAGCTTTTTCGTCGCGATTATTTGTTTTAGTTCCCTGATCATAGGGTAGCCGCTGTAATTATAGGTTATCGCCATAAATCCACTGTTTTGTCGCACACATTCGCTGACTCGTTTTCCTTCTGCTGCTGATGTGGCCAGGCTTTTTTCGCAGATAACAGCATATCCTGAATTTACAGCCGCCATGGCAACTTCAGCGTGATCAGGAGTTGGCAGCAGTATCACAACTGCGTCGATCTTATCCTTTTCGGCTGTCAGCAGGTTCTTCCAGTCTGAATAAACTCGGCTCGAATCTATCCCCCATTGGCGGGCAGTTGCCGAATTTATCTCCTCGTTGCGGCTGAAACAGCCGGCTTTGAGTTGCCAGCGGTTATCGAGTCGCGCTGCTGCAAAATGGGCATAGCCGACTGCTGATTTTATTGAGCCACCGATAAATGCCAGAGACAGCGGTTGCTGATTCGTATTGGGTTTCATGTTATCCGCCATATTTTTTTATGAGTTCGCGTTTCATCACTTTCCCCATGCGATTTTTGGGAAGTTCATCAAGTATGATATAGCGTCGTGGTTGCTGGTAATCTGCCAGATGCTTTGCTGCCAACCGCTGTAGCTCTCTGGTCTTGAAATTATCACGGTTTTGCAGCACGACCGCCACCCCGACAATTTCTCCGAGCTGCTCGTCTGGCAGTGCAATTGCGGCGCATTCGCAGACCATAGGATGTTGCAGCATTGCATTTTCTATGTCCTGAGGGTAGACATTTATGCCACCAGTGATGATTATATCCTTTTTTCTGCCAAGAAAATAGAGAAAACGATCTGCATCGAGCCGGCCAAGATCGCCGGTTTTGAAATATTCGCCCGACATGGCTGCTTCGGTCAGATCGTTGCGCTTATAATATCCGGCAAAGCGCATCGGGGTTTTACAGGCTATTTCACCAGGCTGTTCAAGGCCCAGTTCTTTGCCGGCTTCATCGAGAATGACTATGTCGACACCGGGCGCGGCAGTGCCGACCGAAGTCAGTTTGCTTTCGCCGTCTCTACGGGAAAGATTACTGGCAATGGCGATTTCGGATGTGCCATAGCACTCATGAAAATCACAGGGAAGATAAGACAGCAGTTCGGCTTTGAGCCTGGCATCGAGCTGTGCCGATGATGAAACCAGGCAGCGCAGACTGCGGGCTTTTTCAGGCTGTTTGCGGATTTCCGGCAAAATCTGTTTCAGCTGTGATGAGACTGCGATAGAAAAAGATACTTTCTGGTTTTCTACCGTTTCAAGCCAGTCAGCTGCGGAAAAGGTCGGCATAACGACTGTGGTGCCACCAGTCAGCAGCGGCAGCAGTACCAGGCGCTCTGCCAGCGAGTGATATAGTGGTGTGGCGGCCAGAGTTATATCCTGCGCGGTAACGGCGTAAAGGGTTTGGGCCGCCTGAGAACGCGCGACCTTGGTTTTTTGCAGCAGTATTATCGGCTTGGGTTCACCGGTTGAGCCAGAAGTAAGCGAAAAAATATAAGGTTGATCGCCGTCGATATCGGGTTCGTCGATCAGCGGGGCATTTTCTGTGAGAATTGCCGAAAAGTTGAGGCAATCAGCCAGATTGCCGCCAAGCGCTACCCATGCCGATTCTTTTGTGTTGAAAGGGCTTTTGGCAGCCAATTTTAAATCTGTGAGTACCGAATGCCAGCCGATTATATGCTTGACATCAGAGGCGGCAAAAGTATCAGCAAGCGCGGTCGCGCTCAATGATAAATTCTGGGGAACCATTACCAGGCCGAGTTTGGCGGCAGCCAGCATTACAAAGACAAACTCGGCACAGTTCGGCAACAGCACCCCGACGTGGTCGCCAGGTTTCATTCCGGCAGCGTTCAGGCCTGATGCGAGCTTCTGCGCCTGTTCGGCGAGATTTGCGTAAGTGTGCTGTGAATCAACGAAAGAAAGAGCCGTTTTATCGGGGTTTCGTTCAACATGTTGCTGAAAAATAGAAAAAATCGGTGAAGCCATCGAAAAGTTCCTCTAAGACAGTCTTCTGCCACAATACTCAATGGGGGCAATATAGAGTAAAAGTGTCATCAAGTCAATAATAGAGCCAGAGAACGCTCGCTTCTATCTGCGTGCATGCAACATTCGCGCAATGGCAAAGGCCAGTTCGATACCTTGTTCAGCGCTAAGTCTCGGGTCGCATGCGCTCTGATAACTCTCTGCCAGGCCGTTGTCAGCCTGAGTGCATTTGCCACCGGAACACTCACTGACATTGGTGCCGGAAAGTTCGAGATGTATTCCGCTGGCTATGGTTCCAGCGTTCTGATGCGCCAGAAAGAATTTTCTAACTTCATCGGTGATGACGTCGAAATCACGGGTTTTGCGGCCCTGTTCGTTAACGTAGGTATTGCCATGCATTGGATCGCATATCCAGACAACTTTTTTGCCTTCCTGCTCAATTGCATCGAGCAGAGGCGGAAGCATATCACCGATTTTGTCTGCGCCAAAACGAGTTATCAATGACAGCCGGCCAGGCTCATTTTCAGGGTTGAGAAGATCTATCAGCCTTTTAATATCATCACAGCAATAGTTTGGCCCGATTTTTACGCCAATCGGATTTCCTATGCCACGGGCGAATTCTACGTGAGCGCCTTCTGGTTGCCTGGTGCGCTCGCCAATCCATAACATGTGGGCGCTGGTATCGTAGCAGTTGCCGGTAAGCGTGTCGATGCGTGTAAGAGCTTCCTCGTATTCAAGCAGAAGCGCTTCGTGCGATGTGTAGAGGCTGAACTCGTTAAGTTCGGCAGCGTCAGGCTTGATTCCAATTGCGGTCATAAAATTAACTGCTTTTTGGATGTCAGCGCAGAGCTTTTTATAATCAGGATTGACGTGAAACTGACCAAAACTTGCCTGATTCCATGAATCTACATAGTTAAGAGATGCATAGCCGCCTTTGGTGAAGGCACGAACGAGGTTGAGCGTGGCGGCAGAACAGAAATAGCCTTCAATCATCCGTTCCGGGGTGTGGGTTCTGGCGGTCGGTGTCGGTTCGATGCTGTTAACCATGTCGCCACGGTAGCTGAAAATGACTTTGCCATTGACCGTTTCTTTGTCTTCTGAACGTGGCTTGGCATATTGCCCGGCCAGTCGGCCGATAGTGACGATCTTTTTTTCTCCGGCAAAAGCCAGAACCACAGCCATCTGTAGTATGACCTTGAGCAGATCGTGAATGTAAGGACCGTGGCAGCGCGAAAAAGTTTCGGCGCAGTCACCTGCCTGTAAAACAAATGCCCGACCGGCGGCAGCTTCCTTGAGCTGCTCTTTCAGAGCCCTGGTTTCGCCGGCAAACACAAGCGCAGGCAGTTTTGCCAGACGATCAAAAGCGATTTTACCGCGTTCTGGAGAGGACCATTCAGGCTGTTGTCTGGCGGAAAATGATCGCCAGCTGCTTTTTGACCATGGCTTTTGACCTTCGGGCATGTGCGCTCTCCCTTCGAAATGTTGAGTAAATTGATCAGTCGAAAGAAACTACCACAGGCAACCGCCTGAAACAACCACCTGTGTGAGAGTTTCGGAATTCTCAACCAGGAATTGTCATGCTGGCCAGATATTAGCTTGATGTGAGTAATTACGGTGATTATAATGCAGGCAGTTTAAGCAAATGGAGACGACAAATTGGACGGTCAGGAAATGTATCGACTTGCCGAAAAGCTTTTTCCGATCAATCGCAGTCTTACCGGAGATGGTGTTCGTGAAACTCTGAAAATTATTGGCGAGCATCTTCCACAATTGCGGATTCATGAGGTTGCCAGCGGTACGCAGGTTTTTGACTGGGAAGTTCCAAAAGAATGGAATGTGCGTGACGCCTTTATTGCCGACGAGCAAGGAAATCTGATCGTCAGCTTCAAAAAATGCAACCTGCATCTGGTGGGCTATTCCACACCGGTAGACCGCGTGGTTCCGCTTGAAGAACTCAAAAAATATGTTTATGTGCAACCTGATCAGCCTGATTTAATACCTTATGTGACTTCTTACTATCGTGAACGCTTCGGTTTTTGCATGTCGAAAAATCAGCTCGATTCTTTGCGGCCGGGCAATTATCGCATGTTTATCGACAGTGAGCTCAAAGCAGGTTCGTTGACCTATGCCGATCTGGTTATTCCTGGCGAAACTGGCGAAGAAGTGTTTTTTTCTTCTTATGTGTGTCATCCGTCTATGGCTAATAACGAGCTTTCCGGGCCATGTGTGCTGGTTGGCCTGGCAAAATGGCTGATGTCGCTAGCTTCGCGCCGATATACCTATCGACTGGTATTGATTCCTGAGACTATCGGTTCAATAACCTATTTGAGCAGAAATCTCGCTGAACTGAAAAAGAACATGGTTGCCGGTTTCAATGTTACCTGTGTCGGTACCGACGGTGTGTATTCCTATATTGCTTCGCGGTATGGTAATAACCTGGCCGACCGGGTTTTGACCAATGTATTGTCTTTTCACGCACCTGACTATCGTTCTTACTCATACCTTTCGCGCGGCTCGGATGAAAGGCAATATTGCGCGCCGGGAGTCGATCTTCCCGTTTGCGTTTTCTGCCGGGCAAAATTTGCTGAATATCCCGAATACCATACTTCAGCTGATAATCTCTCTTTGATCTCGCCTGAAGGCCTGCAGGGTTCATTAGATGTGTTACGCAAATGTGTTACTGTTCTTGAAAATAACCGGAAATACCGGGTCCGCTGTCTGTGTGAACCACAACTGGGTAAAAGAGGGCTTTACCCAGATTTGAGTCAGAAGGGCAGTTATGGCGGGGTCGCCGCCATGATGAATTTTATCGCATATGCTGATGGCTGCAATGATCTGATCGATATCAGCAATCGTATTGGCGTGCCGGCAGAAGAACTGCTCGATAATATCAGACGTCTGCAAAAAAATGATCTGCTCGAATAATTTTTTTAAAAAAAAGTATAAGCAAGTTATTTTTGCATGAAAAAGCTAGATTTTTTGAGCAATTTTGCAAAAATAGGTTTTAATCTCTTGAAATCGCCCGAAGCAATGTGGAGAAAAATGTCGATAGTCCTAATAGAAAGGCGAAAATATGCCTTGTCGTTAATAAAAAGAAAGGAGGCTAAAGATTTTTAAGAACTGAAGATAGGGCCTGAAAATTAAGGAGTTCGGCACAAGGAAGTGCTGAAGACAGAAATTCAAGGAGGAATTTTATGTCGCTTAGAATCAATCAAAACGTTCTGTCAATCAAGACCTACGCCAGTCTTTCCCAGACAAGTAACCGACTCGAAAAGTCGATTCAGAAGCTCAGTTCAGGGCTGAGAATCAATTCCGCCGCCGATGACGCAGCCGGCCTCGCTATCAGCGAAAAAATGCGCCGCCAGATCAGAGGCCTCAATCGCGCCGCCCTCAACGCCCAGGATGGTATTTCCATGATCCAGACGGCAGAAGGCGCTCTCAATGAATCACAGAGTATCCTTCAGAGAATGCGCGAACTGGCTATTCAGGCTTCGAACGACACCCTGACCTCAAATGACCGCCTCGAAATTCAGAAAGAGGTCAATCAGCTGCGCACTGAAATCGACCGCATTTCGCAGGGTACCGAATTCAACACCAAGAAACTGCTCGATGGCAGCCAGTCAGCCTTGATCAGTTCAAGTTCAAAAGCTGTCAACGGTATCGTTGTCGGCAACGCTGCTCATGGTGGCGATTACAATGTCAGCATCGCACTGCTCAACGGTGGTATCTCGCAGATGCAGAGAAGCCAGATGTTCACCGACAAGAATACCGGTCTGCTGGCAGATGGTACTACTAAACTCGAAGACATCGCTGAGTTTTATGATGCTAATGGTCAGTTTCTGCTCGACTC
>Ga0209096_1001506_pt1 | contig 25494 bp, 41 predicted proteins | sample AD_UKC034_MetaG_FD_184407 | JGI IMG/M metagenome (GOLD analysis project Ga0209096, IMG submission 184407) | Active sludge microbial communities of municipal wastewater-treating anaerobic digesters from USA - AD_UKC034_MetaG (SPAdes) (version 2) | ecosystem: Engineered > Bioreactor > Anaerobic >... | reverse complement strand
AATTGTAAGAAGAAGGAGGCGCAAATGAAGAGGCTAATAATACTTCCGCTGCTGCTGCTCTCGCTGACGCTGGGGGCGACAAAGTTGTATGTGGCTACCACGGGCAATGATGGTACTGGCGACGGGTCCGCCGGTGCACCGTATCTCACCATTGCCAAAGGAGTGAGCGAGGCTTCGTCAGGTGATACGGTTTATATAGTTAGTGGAACATATAATATTAATGCAACAATTGATGTGGCGGTTGGAATTAATATAATGGGTGAAGGATCAACAACAATACTAAGCAGTACTGCATCAGGATCACATGATCTATATGGATATTCACCAATTTTTAATTTAGAATCAGCTGCGGAAGGGACATCTGGATCACAAAGTATATCAAATATGCATATGAATGGGAATGATACTATTGCAGATGGGGGAATAATGATATATAGGAGAAGTGATGTAAAGATACATAATGTATCAATGGAAAATTTTCATTATTACGGAATAAGGTTTAGAGGAGGCGCAATTCCACCAGTTATTTATGCAACTGGGAATGAGATATCGTATTGCACAATTCATAATTGTGGTGGACCAAATGTAAGTTTTGGGGATATACAAATAGGTGGACAGGATGGGATGTTGATATATAATAATGATATATACCAGCCACAGAGACCGGGATTTAATAGAGCAGGATTTGCAATAAAATATTTGGCTGGAGGGGATAATCATGGGTTAAAAATCTATGGCAATGTGATAGATTGTGAAGCCGGAGATGAATATGATGAGTGGCATATTGCAATAGAATTATTTGGTTGTCATGGAGGGTTAGAATTTTATGACAATAGGATAAAATCTGGTGTTATAGATTTTAGTGATTATGAGGGTTCATTTGGAACTGACGACAGTGAGGGATATGGATACGCGGTAAAGATATATGATAATGTGATAGGTAGTGATAGTTCACCTACAAATGAGACGTATGGGATTACGTTTGAAAGACAAACAAAAGGAGGGGTTTATATTTATAATAATATAATTAAGAATGTTAGGGGTGGAATTACCTTTGTCAATCCGGATTCGGGGGTTACAGAGGATATATATATATATAATAACATAATGCATAATCTTGGCGATATGTCAAGTGAAAAGATTTATGCAAGTGGAGTTATAATAGGGAAATATTCGGACACACTAACCATAGACATAAATAATATTTATATACTAAATAATACAATCGTAAATAATGGTGCAGGTTTACAAACAAGTGGAATTCGTTTAAATGGATTAGCAGGTTTAACATATGATTCTATATATATAAGAAATAATATAATAAAGGGAGTTGATGATGGAGATGGAATAGGGATATGGTTAAATGGAGTTATAGGAAACACAATTAATGTAGAGAATAATTGTGTGAATGATTGTGATTATGATAATACGGTATATACAAGTTGTACAATATCAAATTTAAAGGAGCAGAATAACATTACTAATGATCCGGAATTTAAGTCAGAGAGTACGTGGAGGTTAAAATCATCTTCTCCATGTATTGATGCAGGAATAGATGTAGGATTAGACTATGACTACTACGGCCACAAGATAACTGGCACACCGGACATTGGGGCGATGGAGTACGGGAGATATATAATGAAAATCAAGGAATAATGAACGACAAGAAATTACACAAAATAGCCGGCATACTCACCGCATTGGTGGGTATGGCCTTGGTGACATTCATACCACATGCCTATATGTATAATTGGGACCGGGGGGCAGTATTCGGTCTGGTGATAGCTGTCGCTGCCGGCAAAGAGATGATATGGGATAAGTGGATGAAGAAGGGCACAGCAGAATATTGGGACTTTTGGGCAACACTATGGCCCGGGTGGCTCACATGCCTTGCCTGGCTCACTGTAGAAACTATAATAACCGAAGTCATACTTTAACTTTTTACTGCCATGACACCTCCCAAAACACCACCAGCCACAGATCATGTATGCACACAGGAGGAAAAGATTGACGAGCTGACAACCAATTTTGACAAGCTGGAAGATACTATTAATGGTCCTGAAGGCTTGGTTACAAAAGTGAATGCACTGGTTAACCTTGTCACTCCGATGGCAGGAGATGTAAAGACCGTACCGGAATTCAACTTAAAGACAGTAACGGCAAGCTTATCATCGTGCAATAAAAAAAGAGAGGGGATGTCCCTCTCTTTTGCTTTATTGAAAATCACTTAATCTGAAATCTTTTCTGATTTAACCATATTCCCGCCTGCAAGCTCAGTATAATGAATACACTCAAATGTTGTTCCTGTATGCCAGTCGATGACTTTTGGGAGTGACCATTCTTCAGCCTCTGCAGGAAGGAATGGATTCACCTCTTTCCCTACATAGAGATCATCTGCGATCTCTTTTGGTATCCCGACATTGTCGAATGCTACAACAAAGTATCTTCGAACATCTTTCATTTTCCCGTCTTTTCCGTCCTTCATTTTAAATGGTAATATGACTCCTCCGTCTGTCTTTGTCTCATCCGCCGGATAAGAGATCACAAATATTCTTCCGTTGTAAGGCTTGATATAACACTTAGGAACTTCAAATCTTCTTGTATGAGCAATTTCCTCATATGTTTTCGTACTTCTTTTTGGAAGATTTTCTCCTTTAAACTCAGGATCTGGCTCAACATGTTTACTTATTGGAAATACTGTTCCTCTTTGTGGCATTGGTTGATCGTCAATTGCTTTTGAGAGTCTATCAAGACGTTCTCTTCTTTCTTCTTTCTTACTCATTTTTCAATCATATTTAGTGCTTAACAACTTCTCGAATTTACGGGTTTCTTCCCAGTATGTGTCTTTGTTTATTGGTATTTCTATGATTAGTTCCTTGTCGATATATTGACAGAGTCGATCAGCTTCTGCAGGATAATGGATTTTCACTATCTCCTTTGCCTTCTCCTTGTCAAAGCATGCATCAAGACCGAGAGTTGGAAAAAGGTTCCTTCCTTCTAGTATTGGAAGGCAATCACGAACGATGCTGAAATGACGACATCCAAGAAATCCTGATCCTTCTTTATACAGTTCTGCGGCCGGGTGCGCGGCTTCAAAGAATGTGTTCTTCTTGTTTATGTCGATTAGCGGAGCGAACTTCTTTGCTTCATTGCCCCATAATAGGAAAATTGTTCTTCCTTTTTGGTTCAATGCTTCTATTACCGCTTTTACGACGATATCCCAGCCTATGTCAGCATGACTACCTGGCTTGCCTTCCTCGACCGTTAAGGCCGTGTTGAGCAAAAGAAAGCCGTTCCTTGCCCATTTTTCAAGGTTGGGTGTCGGGAAGAATTCTTCGAGAGTGATATTATACGAATACTGGATATTTAAATCCTTGTAGATTTCACGGAAGATAACCTGAAGGGATTTTGGTATGTCGCTTTGTCTCGACGAGAAAGCCAGGCCGTCTGCAGTTCCTGGCGTATGATACGGATCCTGTCCAAGTATCACAACTTTGGTGTTCTCCAGAGGGCAGAGATCAAAAGCTCTCCATACGTCTTTCCCTTCAGGGTATATCTTCTTTGTCGTTCGCTCCTGCTTTATGAAAGCTTTTATTTCCTGCATCTTTTCTGATTGCAGTATGGGAGCAAGAATCGTGTTCCAATTACTCATTGAGATTTTATCGTTTTTGGATTCATGAAAAATCTGTTATCCTTATAGTGACTTGCCGGCTTCGGATAAATTCCGTACTCAACATTGAGGTGCGGAATAAGCTCATCAATGTATTTTGCCATATCAGGTTTCTTGTAAGAGCTGAAATCTTCGGCAACGGTTACAAGCCTTACCGTTCCATCCGGCATCTGTATTCCTTTTTGCTGGCTTCTAAGCTCAGAAAACAAGTGATTGTGTATTTCCTTGTCAGTCCACCCGGCAAAGACATCAGAGGCCATGCATTCACGTCTGATGATCCCTCCGAAGTAATATCCCCACTGGTTTGTTGATATTTCTTCTTCAAGTTCTTCGATGATTGCATAGCCTCTTTTGCCTTCAAGGATTCTTCGCTTATATTCCAGCATATCTTTTTCGTCCCAGATAAACTTTCCGTTTATGACTGAGAATCGATGCTGAAATTTAAGCTCTCTCATCACCACTCGCTTCCATCAGCTACGGGAGCTGCAGGAGAAGGAGCCGGCGCCGGTGCCTGGCTGGACTGTGGCTGAGAACTGTTGTCTGAGTCAGAAACATAGAACTGAGCTCCATATTTTCTGAACTCTACCGATGTCTTGATCTTTTCCTGCATCCATTTCGGCATCTTCTCGAAATGTTCTTTGTCAAACGGTTTTTTACCTTCAACGATAGGCTCCCAGTCCCATACATATGATTCATTCACCTGTGGTGGGCATTCCATCTGCTTAGGGAGCTGCATGATGGAGTTGAACTCGAGAATAGTGTTTTCATTGTTTATCTCCGTTATCTGTTGGTTTGCGAATTTCTTCTTCGTCTTATGGATGAACTGAATCATGCATTTCTTCCCGATCATGACACTCGGATCAAACCCTTTCTGTTCTTCAGCGGAGAATGGACGGCCGCGCCATTGAGAAATAAGTTTTGCCAGATTGCTCTCTTTGTTTGTGCTGAGAGTAAGTTCAAGTCCGACAACGAATGGCTGCGGCCCTTTCTCCTCATCGAAAATAGCTGTAAGGAGTGGCATTTCCCAGGTGATAATCATCTTATCGGCCTCTCCTTTTTGTATTCCATTGATGATTACAGGAATGGTGCCAATGTGAATAACAGAATAACATCTTGCGACAGTTGTTTGTGGTTCGGGCAGTCTTACTGCTTTAAATGTTCCACCATCTTTTGCCTTCATTTGATTTTGTATTAGTTAAACAATAAAGTATTTATATAAAAAATAAATTCTCGTCTATGTATGGTTCAAGTAAACTTGACTGAACTTTCGGCATATATGATTTTCCCCAAAACTGCATGCTTGGAGTATTGTCCCTGTTTACAGGACAAATATAGCATAAAGAGTCATCAATTTTCTCATAATACATGAACAATTTTGCGTCATAATATACGAGATCACCTTGCTCATAAATGCCTGACTTCATATCAGATACTTTCTTTGCATCGATCTCTTTTATGAGTTTCTCATATACGATCAGTTCTGTCTCATGAATTACCGAACAATACTGTCTGAACGTCCACGGTTTCCAGCCAATACTTTCGAGATATTTGTTTTTTTCGCGGAGCTTAAACATCTCTTCCCGGCACTGCGCTATTCGTCTGAGATGGTTTTCGTTCTTTATTCTTGCCATTTTCTTCCGATATATATTCATCGGTATAACGCCATCTCGTTTACGTCGCATTGCTTTCTTCCCGATTGACCGGGTCTCTCGCGGCCGTGTTCTCTTTATATTGAGAATAAATGTTCCAAATCCTTTTAAGAATGCTCGTTTCTTATTTCTTAGGTAGCCTGGTAGCCCATGCTTTGAAAAAAAGGCAGTTATTACCGAAGTAATCTGCTCTTCAGATAACTGCCTTTTTTCTTTGTCAGCATCAGCCTTTATTGCCTTAATGACTTCATTAAAGCTCTTTGGGCCCTCGTAGTCATTATTACGCCTTACTCCTATACGAGTCATCGATGTAGAATTTTATTCCAGGAAGAGACACTTTGTTGTCCTTGAGATCTGTCCTGATCTGCTCTCCATTCTGACGCATATAATCACGAATCTTTTCTTCTGACACCACAAGGAATTCCCTTGGTACCAGATGTTCCTCAAGAACCGAGAACTTAAGAACCTGGGCTACACCCTTTCTTGCCTGATCAATTGATTTCTCAAAGCCTTTTATTTGTTGCTTGGTTTCCTTTTCGATTTTCTTCTCTATTATTTCCTTTGTTTCTGCAGCTTCAACCCCGGCTTCTACTTTTGCTTCATTGATCTTGACAAGTGCATCTTCACGGAGAATCTTACTGTCGCCATTAAGGTTGTGCAAGTTTATTTTATGCTTGGCAATGCGATCTCTCACCTTACTCAGCATCTCTTCGGCCTGTGCCTGGTAGAACTTGAACGACTCCGGCTTCGGAACCTTGGTTACTATTAGCGTAATGAGATCATCGCAATCAGATTCCTTTACGCAACCTATTGATGTCATTTTCTGCCCGTCCCTTGTAATCCACACGCCTCCATAAGTACGAGCTGTAAGTTGCTGCTCGATCCTTGTTATCTTATTCATCTCCTCCCTCTTCTCTTCTTCCAGAGCAGCTATCTCGCGCATCTTTGCGTCTTCTTCGGCCTTTATCATTGCAGCCTTGATGACCCTGTATCTGGCTATTTCTTCGTTGATACGCTTTTTGGCTTTTTCAAGAGGATCTGTCATTGTCTTGGCGTATTCGTCAATGACTTTCCCGGTATTAAAGTAGGGCGCTTTAAGTACCTGCCTGACTTTCTCAACGTTTTTCAGGACTTCGTGTACTTCTGATGATGTATTATCTGCTGCCATCAGATTATCATCAGTTTCAATTTTTACTGCAAGTGAATACTCTGTATACTCCTTGATTTTGTCCTGAATATCCGGGAACTTATTTTTCAGATCCTCTACTTTGACAAGAGCTTCTGTTGAAGGGACAAACATCTCTTCTTTTTCTTTTGTGTTTTTGGCTTTCATAATAACTTTTTCTATAACAAAATTATGTTTTGAATATAATTCGTGTACATACTTTCTGACTCGTTCAACCTTTTGTTTCATAAGTTCGATGTCAGCTTTTTCGTTGTCACACAACTCGACTGTCTTATGCCTGGAGCTGTATTTAATATTATTCGCCCTAAGCCGTCTTTGAAGATAGTATCTTCTGTATTTCTCTTTTCTCTTTATATCCTGTAGTGGATCATACGTTTTTCCTGTAGTATCCTTTGCCTGTGTGGGCACGCGGATTTTGGAAGAGGATTTTGAGTTCTTCATCTGATATTCTTCTTCGGTGTAATTGTGTTTTCCCTTTTCTTGGATGGTCAAGAGATACCGTTACAGTCATGGTAGTGTAATAGATGTCAATCCTTACCGGACTTGTATCTATCATTTTTGCATAGCTTACAAGTCTTGTATCTACATTGACATTGATATTCTTCCATCCATACATATTAGCAATGACATTAAGCTCGGCTATTCGTGTCATCGCATATTGATCGCTGAAATCCTTAAGTTTCACTTCGGTTGGGTTTTCGTATTTTCATATTAGAATCCTTCAAACATTGCTTGATTTGCTTCATGATAACTTTTGAACGGAAATGACTCATGCTTTGATAGGTCATCTGCATTCTGTCCGTAGAATCGCCTGTTATTCCTATTGAACAGGAACGTTGGCGGAGTAAGTGCACTTGTAATCTCTCCTGCGGCCTTGAAATCCTTGTTCTTCTGAACGTGCAGCTCAGTAAGAAGATCCTTCCAATCTGATAGATTTCTCCTATGGACACAAAATATGGAATATCCTTTTATCCACCAGACCTTACCGCCTGTCAAAGTAAATACGGTTGGAGCCTTCTCTACGGCAACGGGAGTTTTTGGATGATGAGAGATAACGTTTACAAGATTGTACTTTGTCGTAAATCTCACCTCAAGGCTGAGTTCGTGTTCAAGGTACTTGTCTTCACTGTCCTGGCTTCTGTAATTATGAACAAGGCTTGACCATGGATCAGTGTAGAATCCGGTTATTCCGTGTTGACGTATGAGAGTCTTCTTTATCTTACGAAGATCTTCCGGAGTATATCCTCTGTCATTGTCATTGATAAAATGGATGTACTTGTTTGTAAAGTTGTTTGTGACATCCTTATATTCTATTTTTGACAATCTTGATGAATTATCCTTATCAAGAGACTTTCCCGTAAATATCTCGGCAAGTGTCATCAGGATATTTTCAACAGGATAATTTTCCGGAGAATATATACCCCATTTCCATTTGTATAGAACTATTGATGCTGCAATAAGATTGAGCATAAATGTTGTCTTCCCATGGTTGGGATATCCGTTCTCAACATATAGCCATCCTTTCATCCAATTGAAATATGGATCAAGTGATGGCCATCCAGTAGATAGACCTTTTAATATTCCGGAATCATAATAATGTTCGAGCTTATCCCAGTAATCCGATGCAGTTGAAATTCCGTCAATAGGGAACGGTATTGCAGAGTCTATTGTAGCGGCAAGAGCATCTGGCCCTTTCTCAACAAGCAACTCATTTGGGTCGTTTATTGGCTTGCCATCTGTAGTTTTGTAATCGGAAAATCTTATATAACGACACCTTTCTTTTCCGAGTCTTCTTGCAAGTTCTTCCCTGAGCTTTATTCCAGGAGCATCATCGTCTGTTGCAATATAGAAGATCTCTATTTCATTCAGTTCTTCTATTACATCATCAAGGTAATCGAGATTTATTTCTGAGGATACCTTCATTATTCCGGTCTTCTCATAGTTTTCTTTCTCCTCTCTTGTAATAGTCGCACCGTTTGGAACAGAACCTATTCCATATTCTTCTGATAGTCCGGCCTCGATATAGCTTAATACGTCGATTTCTCCTTCTACAATTATTCCCTTTTTCTTCCCTTTGAAGCTGTCGATATTATAGATTGTCTTAGATGCATCTGTTATCAACTTGAAATTCTTGTAAGGATCCCTGAATTTGATGTTGATCAGGACGTTGTTCTTAAAGTATTTGAAGTTGATGCAATTGCGCTGCACCCATGTATCTTTAATATGTTCCTGGCCTGGCGGAGTTCTCATCTGCTTTACGCTCTCAGACGACATTGATATTTTCATCGCCTTGAGAGTTGGTATAGATATTCTTCTTTTGTTCCAGAACCAGTTCGTCAGCCCATCGGAGATAGGCAGGAAATCAAAGTTGTTGAGTATTGGCTTAAACTTAGCCTTTTTCATGTACTCATCATCAATGATATATCCTGCCTCTCCACAATGGTTGCATCTCCATGGCTTAGGCTCTTTACGAAGGTTTATTGCGAACTTTTTTTCGTTCTGATGATTATGCTTTCTGTCTGCTGTACAGATAGGGCATATCATATAGTATTCACCGTCGCCTGCCGGATTCGCATCTGCCGGAATTAAAAGATCTATTACACCTCTTGATGTTATGATCTTACTTGTCATATTCTTTCTTACGTTCTTCTGCTGTTATTTGTGATTCAGTCTTTGGTTGTACATTTGGCGGGTTGAGTTTCTTTTTAATCTCTTCAGACATCATCTTCCAATCTGTCATGAAATATTCATTCTTGAGATTAAGAAACCTTTCTGCCATCATTATTTGACGATCAAATCCTCTCTTGTGTTCCCATTCGAGATATTCCAAATAGTCATTCCTTGCTCCTATTATGACTTCTTTGGGATAGTTCTTCCTAGCCTCGACATAGAACTTAAATGATGCCTTCTTGGAACTTGTAAACCATATTGACTTCCCGTCTTTCTTCCAGAACTCATTTTCGAATTCTATGCTTATATCTGCGAATCCAGATGCCCACTTTGATGTTATATGTGGTATTGGATCCTCCGTTATAAGGATGAACCCTTTCCGTTGAAGTGAATAAGCAACCATTTTCTGTTCTTCAACATCGAATCCCGTTCTTCGGAAAGTATCAGTAACCTCAAGAGGAGTTTTGTTTTTAGAACATTGATAGATGTAATTCATCAGCACATATTCGCTGCAATTAAGGCCAAGCTGTACCCTGACAGCATGGTTGATTGTTGTCATGCCGATTATTTCCGGCTTGCCAACTTTTTGATCAAGTATCTTTGCTTTCATTTCTAAGGATTTCAGAAGAAATTAATTTTTCGGCTCGTTTGTTTCCCATTCTATGAGATCGACATAAAGGACATTCTTCCTGAATACCTCCTTCTTGTTGATGTTATCCCACTTTATTATCCAGTTCAATGAATAGCTTCCGCAATACTCTGAAAACGGAATGAATGAATGATCTTTCCCTGGTTCCATGAGGTACATCTGATTATTTACGATAGAGGTAAAGTTTCGTATCGTGTGTCCAGCCTTAATGTGATTATCCCATGACGGAAGAATATCCTGAACCTTCTCTCCATGCTCCAATGCATGATTCATTGTTTCTTTCTTCCGTTTTTTTTCTGCACGCTCTTCTGCTTTCTTAATCAACAGATGCTTTGAATCTTCTTGTGATTTTGAAATGTTATTGCTCATCTTTCAGTTTATTAAGGATTTTATTTTTCTCTTTCTCATCCATTGCAAATTTGGTCTTCATATCAAATGCATATTTGACTCTCTGAAATTGACCAAGTGAACATCCATTGCTAACATCATAATGTCGTTCAGCAAGCCAGCGTATCTGCCATTCTTTTGCTGGCTGAGCGCTAATAAGCTCTGAGGCCATCGACTTAGTATATTCAACATCTTCCTGCCATATACCCATTTCCTTGATCCACTTGATTTGTTTCTCGGTAGCTGGCTCAAGCATTTTCTCTGAATTCCACACCCTGAATTCTGGAAGCTTGAGGAGATCGATTTTCTTGTCCTTGCCTTCCTGAATTTTTATCTTACGTTCTCGCTCTTCCTTAAGTGCAAGAAGCTTCTCCTTGTGTTCTTTAGGAAGAAAGATTCGCTCTTCAATCGGCTTGTCTTTTTCAAGTTCGTAAGAATTGACAAGGCTGAGTCGTCCCGAGTTATCAACAAAGTCGAGTACGATGCATTGATTGACTCCGAACTTCTCAATGAATGCAGGAGATTTAAGCCTTGTGCCACGACCTATAGCCTGGATATACAAACGCTCAGACTGAGTAGGACGAGCCATTAGTACGCATCCTACGTCACTATAATCAAACCCCTCCGTCAGAATCTCGCAGTTGACAAGTACATCGATAAGTCCTTTCTTGAAGTCGCTTATGATTTCCCTTCTGTTAGGACAGCGAGTTACGTCACTTACTATTGCCTCTGCAATAATACCATGTTCACGAAGAATATCCCTGAGATTATATGTATGCTTAACATCTACGCAATAAGCTATTGCCTGACGACCTTTGGCGTAATGGAGATACTTTGTTGCAATCATTGCATTCCTATGCCGGCTGTCGACTTTCTCACTGAGCTGACCCTGGTTGAAATCTCCAGCAACTCTCTTTACGTCGGCGATATTTGTATTTGTCCTTATCTGATAAGCCTCTATTCCTGCGAGCCATCCATCACGAATGCCATCTTCGATTCGGTACTGGAATACGATTTCCTGAGCAATGTTAGTAAGACTTAAACCATCAAGCCTCTTTGGAGTTGCCGTCCAAGCTGTTCTTAGCTTGGGAGTGAAATGACGTATCGTTTTAAGATACGATGGAGAAAGATAGTTATGAGCCTCATCTACAACGATATAATCAAACATCGTGGGATTGATCCTGTCAAGCCTGTTTTGAAGAGTCTGCACTGAGGCAACAACGATCTTCTTGTCAATTTCAAATGTTGGGCCTTTAATTATTCCGACCTGCATTGGCCAGAACTTGTCTATTTCTTCATAAGCCTGGCCAATTAATTCTTCCCTATGTGCAATGAAAAGAGAACGATGGAAATGACGCATCAATTCCACGGATTGGAGACGTTTCCCGAGTCCGGTTGCCTCTACTATCAGCTGCTCTCTTATTCCTTTGTCATAGCTTGCTTTGATTGATTTTTTACATTCGACCTGGTAAGGCCGTAGCTGAATATCTGTCATACTTGAATCTTTTGTCTTTTTCTGTATATACTATTTTGAATATCTCCTGTCTCCTATCAAGTTCAACTTCATTAAGAATCATAGATTTTAATATCTGAAGTTTGAGTTTTATTGGAATTTGATCTCCATTTGGCTCTCTTTTTATGTATCCTTTCTGAGCATTTTTAAGCCACGTTCTGATTCGCTGATTAGAAATATTGAATGTCTCGGTAAATAATGCATGATTAGTGTCTATTGCATTGTTAACTGTTTTTACAGCATGCAAAACAGTGGCATGATCTCTTCCTCCGTGCATATTACCTATTATTGAAAGGGAGTGTTTTGTGTATTTCTTAGCAAGCGCCATTGATACCTGCCTTGACATTGCTATTTCACCTTTCTTTGCATTAATAACTCCAGTTGGAGTAAGCATCTTCTCCAATGGAACATTTGACACATCAGATACTATCTTCTGTATCACTGGTATTGGTACGCTTATTTCCATTATATAAGGTTTTAGTGAAAAATAAATTGATGTCATAATTTGTGTTCCTGCAAGAATTCGTCAATTAATCTGTACTTGAATTTAAAATTCCTATCAACAGCCTTTATATCAGTAAGAGTTGCCCTGATAGGCATGAATGTAGTAAGGAACAATGCAGACTTAGGCTTTGGGCTTTCTTTATTTGTTGGCATTGGGATTATCTTTTGAACATATATCCCAAACTTCTGATAAACCCACTTCTGGTCAATAGAAAATCTTCTATAAGCATCGTTCTGATTAAAAGTCCCCTTGACGTCTATTACTGAAAAAAAAGATCTCCGACTTTTACTCCAATTCGCTATGAACGGGAAATCCATCGGAGATCTTCCAGGAACAGATGAGTCAGAATAAAATATGCCGGTTAGTTTGCTGTTCCAGTATATTATCCAGTCAGCTTGATATTCGTGACTTCCAAACAGGTGAGCTTCCTCTGCTTTGACTTTTGTCTTCAGTTGTTTTAAGTATGGTATTCGAACCGAATCAGAGAGGATGAACGATTTTGGATGATATTTACTATCTTCTATCAATCCTCTCCGATTCAGCTCATTAAGCCACAGGCTAAAATACCATTCTTCTTTGGAGTCAAACGATTCAAATTCATTCATAGTCCCGTGATTGGACTACGAAGATACGAGATGATGTTTAGAAATCAAAGAGAAATATCAAACAATCTACTGACGATATGCATAATAATATACGCCATTTATTTCAATTGATTCCTCACCGCCGTCATAATGATTGAGAGACTGACCGCGCCCGTCTATTTTGGCGTCATCAATCCATCTGTCTCGGTCAAAATACGGCTCTAAATGGTCGGGTATATCCAAACATTCATCTATATAATTATCCAGTGCGTAATACCACTCCTTGTCCATTTCATCATCCGTCCCTGCCAGATATTCAACGCCATTAACAGTCCAATAATTGCCGCTTCCCTCTTTGATATCATCAATCTCGTTTTTGTCTAATGCAAACATTAATGCAAGTGCGAGCGCTGTTTCGGGATTACTAAAGCCGACAAACAGATCAATATCAGACTCCTCGACTATTCCGCTCCGCTCGTTAGACTCCTCTTCTTCAATCTCATCCATAATGCTATTTAATGTATCTTCAAAATCGGCGGGTAACTCTTCCTTTAACCAGGCTGTGCCGTATTTATAACCGCATACATGGCAGGGCTTTGTTAGCAAACCGGCGGGATGTTCTGACGGCTTAACACATATTGCCATTATTCCGCCCTCATCCTTGTTTGCGTGTGAGGTTGGCAATTCAGCTGGGTTAATTCTTACTTTGTTCCAATTTTCGGCTCTCTGGTGTTCACATCCTGCCCTCATATCATTTAAATGATATTTACGCCACAATTCAATTAATGCGGCCTGTGCATCGGTTCGGGGTGAAACATGGTCAAATACTTGACCTAATGAGCCACAATATTCACCACTTGCGGAAAATTTACCTTCGTTTAACTTGGCTGAAAAAATGACTTTGTTACCTTCAGCATCTTTAAAATTAATTGTACGTTCCATTATTGTTATTGCTTTTGACTTATTGTAAAAGTTTTCGTACTTTCTTCCAGTACTCTTCTGTCATTGGTCCTGATCCGTTCCATTTCTTTGCTATTTTTTCGTAATCTGATCCATATGCTCGTGCGAAGTACAGAAAGATCTCATATGATATGTCATAATCGAATAGATCTTCCGGCTGAATATTCTTTCCTGTAAGTTTATTATAGTCATCAAGCTTGCACTGCCTAATCTGGAATGCCCCTCTGGCCTCTTCTGCTTCGTTGTAAGCGAATATGTCATAGCTGGTGCTATCAATACCAGCCTCAACCATGTTTATCGCGTAAACAAGGTCTGAATAGGCTTGGATAGGATTCTCAGCCTTTATATACAATGCGTAATGATTGCTATTATGAACTACAATAGGATAGATCAGAATTATGATTGTTAGTAAGACTTTTTTCATCTGATTTTGTTTGGTTCGTACTGAAGCGTCATCAATCCGTTTCTTACGATAAGATTTGTTCTTGAGTAGTCGTAAAACTGACGAATAGATGAGACAAAGAACCTTCCAGGCGAGGATGAGTTCTTCAGGTTATTGAATACGTTGAGTGGAACCTCCAAATACTTATAGACGATTCCACCCTTGAATTCAATATAAAGGGTTTCAGTGTCTCCGTCATATCCAGCGGAAACAAGTTGTGTTGCATCTACCGGATGCATGGTTATCACTTTCATTTTTATCTGTTGATTAATTTTTCTTCTCTTTCAGCATCGCCACGACGTTCCATCTCATCGATATAGTCGTTTTCATCGTCTTCCCAGGTTCTTGCGATATGACCTGTATGAAGACATTCATCACATCCTTCTCCATTACAGAAAGGACACTCTTTTACACCATAATCGGGTGAACCATCGCCAAGACGATCCACCCGATTCCTTAGTTCTACATAGATTCTACCTATCCGTCCCATTTTGATTATTTGGAAGGAAAAATAATTTCTATGAACCTATGTATGTATTTCCCATCTTGATTCAATAGATTCGTTTAATGATACTGAAAACGTAGGATAAGCTCCGTTTCCGCCATGATCATGAACTCCATGATAGATTATGCCTCCATTTCCCGAAAACGTCTTTCCGACAAACCTTTCAAAGTAGAATGATCTTGGTGCGAAGTCTTTCATGACAGTTGTCTCACTTCCGTGAAGCTCATCTATCATTTTGAGTTTGTTAATACAGTTAAGCAGAGTCAGGTTCTTTTCCGCTTCAGCTTTTTTGAGTTCTTCCTCCAGAACTCCGTTTGTTAGGTCTTTCATTTCTGTGTTGTTTAATTATTTTATTCAAGTAATAGCAATCGGATAGCCTTAGTTTGCGATTAAGCATCTTTTCAAGATCAGGAGTGCGTAGAACAATTATTGACCTACGTGATCTATCAAATCTTGGCTTACCATATACAATCTTAAGCTTGCCATATCCTGCCGGCACTACGGAATAATCATTTGGATCACTCCCCTTCTTCTTCTTCTTCTCCATCTTCAACTTCTTTTTCTATGTCCGGCAATTCCTCTTCATTATTATTCTGTCTTGGAGGCATTATCCCGCATCGCTGAGTAAGTGCAAAAGACCTTCCGATATTATCGAGATATCTCTTTCTTGCAACATCATCCGGGATTTCCCTTTTTACAAGAATAATTGTCTTCGAGTCTATTCTTACGGATTTATGTTCTGATAGCTGTACATGCTTTTTCATATTAGGATTGGGGTTGATTTAAGTGTTTCAAGGTTTACATATACTCCACGATAGTTTATGACAAATTTGTGCAAAAGATTCCACAATATATCTGCTGCATAAGTTGCCATGATCTTGTTTATGAACAGATCCTGCTTAAACAAAGAGTCTGCCAGGCTGCATGATGGCTCATTGCCTTCGTCAACTATATCTGGATATTCATCGAAAAATGTTTTAAGGGTAGAGGCTCCATGAGACTTCTTTGGTTGCCTTGTTTTTATCAGAGTTCCAAGTATTACCTGCCCGGACCTCATCGAGTTTCCTATGTCCATCCAGTATCCACTTATTCTGTAGGTTTGATACGAATCAGGATTTATGTTCCGACTTAGGATTTGGAATATTTCCTTTCTTGATGAAACGGAATCTACGCAGCTTATAGTAAAATTGGCAGACACGTAACCACTGTAATTTAATTCCATGAATTTTGATGGATGTGACATCCATTGAAGTCCAAAATGACGATTAATTCTCGAGACCAATACTTCTGCTTTGTTTCTTCCTATATCAGACTTTGAGAAAGCCTGCCTGCCTACATTGTGCTCAGTAACGATATCAGGATCAAACGTTCTGACAAATAATGCAGGATGTCCAAGTCTTGATAATGTTTCAGACAGTATTGCAAGATTTGTCAACATATGCGACCCGGTTCCCCCGGCGCCAACGAGATTGACGGTAATCTTTTGATTTGAAGACGCTATTTTGCCGTCCAAGTAATGAACTTTCATAACACATCAGATAATTTAAGTGTTGTTTCTATCAATTCATTTGCCGGGAATTTCTTGTCAGTATTTACGAGCTTTTGATATAGCTTCATAATGTCTGTTTTTGTGGTAGTATATCCTCCGGCATGAGAGAATTCTGAATTCCAGAGTTTGTCTTCCCAGAAGTTCATCTCTTCGTCTATCATGAGACCATCCGGAACCTCTACGTTTACAGATCCCCAACAAAGTGAATTATTGTCATAATAGTTAAGGATCGGAGCGTGGCATAATGATGTATTGAGATTCGGGCGCTTGCTCCCTTTCATCGAAAATATTCTGAGCTTCCCATCCATGACAAATAAGAGAGAGGGAAGATGTATTAATCCGTTAGGAATCTTCGTTTTTTCAGAAAAAACCATATTGATATAACCTGGCTTTTTCCACCAAACTATCTTTCGCCTCCCTTTCTCTGCATTAAATGACAACAGGTATTCTGGAATAATCTTTGACTTGATAAAACCGTCATCATTTTCCAGGTTAATAAGAGATATAAGCTTTCCAAGCGCTTCTCTTGTTATTGGTCTTACGGCCCCGCAATGATCTCTTCCGTTCTTATCTTGAGAAATATTTTGTATTTCGACATAGTAAGAGTCACCTCTGTTTCTTATGTTTCCTGAGTAGATAGTGACAACTGCTTTAGGTTTATATTCTCCTTGTCTTGTTTCCATTTTCTATTTTTTTCTTTTTCAACATATTTATAGATATCATCAAATAGACTGACTCCAAGATTAAATGTTTTTATGATCAATTCCGGAAGTCCATAGTAATTTTCGTCATGTCTCTTCCTGGCATTATTAAAGTCAGAAATATCAAAGCAATTAACCACAGTATTAGGGAATATTTCTCCGAAATTGCCCTGAATTTCGCCAAGTGTAGAACATAACGAGTCAGTATATGATGAATTGCAAAACCATGTAATACGAAATACCATATCAATTTCAACCGGATTTCCATTGTCATAAATATCATCAATATCAATCTCGTATGAATCAGCATACGCCTCTCTTGCTGACTCCACTACTTCATTGAGTGAAATAGGGCATGAACTCACCTGGTCTATAAGATCGAGCCATCTTAAGGCTTTCTTTCTTATCTTTTTATTAACCCTGGAATAGTCAAGCATCTTAAGGCATTTATTCTTCGAATATGATTTTTCTCCTAACAGATATCTATATCTGTCAGCATATTCATGGAATAATTCAAGTTCATTCTTCAATTCCGAATTATCTTTCTCTTCATCAAGAATGTCGGTGATCTGATCATATTCCATTTCTCCCCAATATGATGAGTATATTACATCAACTCCATTTTCGGCGAGAACGCTAAGAGTTCTGATAAAAAAGTCATGCAACTCTTTATCGATATTAAACAGATCTGGCAGTACTGATATTGGTATAGCATATACTGTATCGCCCGGATAATTATCATACAGAACTACTCTGGTGTAGAATCTCTCCTTTTCCTCATCGTATTGAACAGTGAAATTTCTGTCTTTATACTTATTGCTTATCCCTGAAAGCTTTTCAAGAAATATTTCAAAAAGCCGTTTGTCAGATAGTAGTGAAAAATCGAAATTTTTATCAAAGCGAAGGAACTCCTTTCTGAATATTGGAGCTATTTCCTTCATTGCTTTTATACACATATTCCTGCCAGGGTATATCTTATCGAAATCCGTTTTAAACAATACTTCGCCGTGAGATTTTGCTTTCATGGAATAAATGGAATTAGTTCTTCAGGAACGTCTATCAGTTTGCTTTGAGTTGACCGTTCGACGTGAATTATATCGTCAAGTATGATTTTGGCCACGTCATACATGAATTGAAAAGAAACAGGCTGGGTATTGTCGTACTCCAGCCTGTTTACTGCCTCAAGGAAATCCATTATCCTTTTACTCCAGCGGTTCCGCTGAACTCATAAACCACCTTGTCTACACCGATTTTTGGCCCGGAAATAGATGCATTTACAAGGTGTGGATAATGATTTGAATAGAAGTCCCTAACCTGGTTTGGAGTCCATGCAACGTTAGGATCAGAAAGAGTCATGTCTGTCTTCTTGTCAAGAAACTCTCTCTTTAGCGGTTTTGTGCTCATTTCACCACTCATCGCTTGACTCATTTATTGGTTGAGAACTTTCCTGTGCCGGCTGCTCTGGAAAGACTGTCTGTTGTACCTGCTGCTGTGCCGGCTGAGGCATTTTCGGCTGGGGCGAAGCTTTCGGAGACGATTCTTCCTGTTTTACCGTAGTAACTGTTTCCGTTGCTGCATTGGGCTCACCTGCCTTGACGTCAGAGAAAACATCGTCAGGATCATTTTCTGTACTATCAGAGAACGGAAGACCCTCTTCTCCCGAGGGTTCTTCATTTGTGGCTGTTTCAACTTTTTCATCTTTCTTGGATTTACGTCCCTTCGATGTAGTTGTTTTTACAGGTGCGTCAACTGTTGATTTCTCAACATCGTTAATATTTGACTTGAGTCCATTTAGGACTTCAACGCTCTTTGCAAGAGAATTCATGAATCCTGCATCAAGCTGTTCGGGAGTACCACTCATACAAAGAGGAACAAATCCTTTAAGCGGTTCTTCGTTCTTATCTTTTGGGAGAGAGACCACGATTAGCCTCTCTCCATCTGCCGTAATGGATATGGTGATAGTCTTGTCACCTATTATCCCTTTTAATTCTTCAAAGAATTTCATTTCGGTTATTCTATTGTTATTGCTTCCGGAACATTCATCTGGAACCTCTCAATGAGATATTCTGCCCAGAGATTGCTGTTGTTTGCTATTTCGCCAATGTCAACAATGCCAGGCTTCATAATTGAAGTTCCCCAGTTGTATAGATCCCAGACATTTGCAAGGCGATCTTCTGTCTTTCTTGCCTGAATCATTTCTTTAGTGAAATTACTCAGTTCGTGAGTATCGAACGGTGTAAGACCTCCCTTAAAGTAAGCCTGCTTTATTGCTCGGATATAGAGATCTCCTATTAGTTCTTCCACTATTGGAATATCAATCGGAAGAGTGTATGATTTCATTTCTTCCATGGTGTCGTTCTGAACTTTCCATATCTGATGTAGTCCTTCGATCCACCTTTTGATATTGAAGAGCATTCGATCCCACGAAAGTCCTTCCTTGCCACCGTATGTGTATGATCTCATCACTGTTCCTCCAAGTACGCTGAAGTTCTGACATACATGAACATTCATGCCAAATGCAACAACAAGTCCTTCTTTGTTCAGGGAGAGACCTATTGAGGCATTTCTCGCGTCTAGAGTGTCAATTCCTGAATTGATGTTTGGCATCTGAAGCATTGTAATGATCTTGTCATGCCTCCATCTGTCAATAGGTGCGTTCTTTGAATCATATCCAGCAGCTTTTTCCTGGTCTGTGAGATATGCCTTGGATCCATTCCACTGCACATATATCGGAGTTTCGTTATAATTAAACTGCTGATCTGAAAGTGTTGATGCAAGAATCGAGTAAAGAGTCCAGAATTGAACTGGTACATCTCTTATTCCTGCAAGTCCGGATTCTCTTCTGATACTTGATTTCAAAGCATCAAAAGAAATTGTCTGTGCCTTATTATCCTTTTCGAAGGAATAGATTGCAGGCGGTGTCTGTGTAGCGACAGGATTTGCCGGTGATGTCCCGGCAATAATTGTCGTCATTCCTTTTGGTTCACTCATGACTGTTTCTGTTTTTGTTCTATAATTGATTTTAAAAGTTTTCCCTTTGCGTTGAATCCGTCAACGAATTTAGTGGCATCCCTGTATCTTACGGAGTTCGGATTCTTCTTCCTGTACTCTTCTTCCAGTACCTTCTTATAGAAATCACGTTCAACCTTCATCCACGCAATTACTCGTTGACAGTCTTCAAGAGATTGAGACGTCATAAGCTTGGAGAAGTTTTCCTCGTTGGCTTTCACCAGGGATGCTCCGAAAGCCTTCTCTACCCGGCGAAATGTCTGCTCGTTTATATCCATTTCGTTCTGTTATTAAATTTGAAAGGAAAATAAATTCTTTTATCAAAAAAAACAGGAGGATGAACACTCCGTGTTCTCCCCCTGCCGGTAATTCTCGGGCCAGTTAGGCAGCGATTTTTACCTGTACCCTTTCGAGTAAATTGATTGATTTGCCGTTTAATTGGCATGCTTGTCGTCTTCGCCGGCTTATACTATCCTATGCCGTCAAAACCATGTCAGCCCCATGTACGTCCCATTTTTGTCATTCTCACTGAGAGGGACGTTACCCGACCTCAGATCATCCGGTAGCTATCCGGCATCTTCTTAGCTCGCCGTACTTACCCGACGGATTAGGGATCACCTGGCGAGTGATGTGGAGCTGGTGGGCTACGATCCCACGTCCGGTCATACTATCCTCTAAACCTCCAACGACAATATCTTAAAGAACTTTTGTTCAAAGTTAATCTTTTATAACATCATAGGCATAAGAACACCATAAGAAAGTTCATATCCGTCAAGATCATCGTGCTTTGGCATGACAAGAACTCCTTTCTCTGAACTTCTAAAGCAGAAATGAAGCGCAAATTGTCTTCTATTGCATGGAGTTAATGCTTTTGACGTTCTTTCTATTATATGAGGATCAATTTTGATTTCCTTTATTGGCATCGAATCTCCGTATTTTGGCGTAACCGCTTTATAATTTACCTGCGTACCGTAATCTTCGATTTTTGGCAGGCGATAAATGATTGTTGGCCGTTCATTAGAATATCTTATGTCTGGCAATAGCATTAATGATTTGCCATCTTCAGATATATGAATGGAATCGACCTCCTTTTTCCTTATATCTTTTACCATTCGAGAAGTAAGGACTATCCCTTTTGCAGGGAGTTCATCAACGAATGCATCTCCGAATAATGCAGAAGTACGATGCACTACCATTATATGTGCATCAGATGCAAATGTTTCATCTTTTTTGACCCAGACAACGTTTAGACTTGGTCTTAACTCATTGCTCGCGACTGCAAGCTCAAGGTAAGGTATGTTCATAATTATGCTTTGTTTTGGTGCAAAAAAAAGAGTGACATTTCTGCCACTCTTTATATCCCGGTTGTTTTTATTTATTCAAGTAGAACCTCGCTCCATTGTCGGAAAACCTGTCTATGTACAGAGAAAGTTTTTCATTGTGCCTCCTTTTTTTGATTGTTTGTGTAAATGTAAGAAATTCTGATAAGAAAATAAATTCTTTGTTCAGATCTTATTGTACATCTTTATCGCTTCGGTTATATGTATAGTTGACATAATAATTTTGCCAAGACGCATAACATGAAGCGTATTCTGAATAGAGTATTGGCCTGGACCGTTCTTTACTATGATAGTTTTCTGAACGATGCGTTTCATCTGATCAGTCGATGAAGCGATTATCAGGTCATGTTCAAGATCTACAAGGTCATCAACGTTGATTCTATGAGATTTTATACCTGAATAGAAAGAGCTTTCCGGTAGCATATCGGTACTTTTGATTTGATTAACATTTTCAAATACTGACAATGATTAGAAATGGAAAGCTTTATCTGATAATCAATTTCAGCTTTTGCCTGTTCAATCATCTCATTATATCCTTCCTGGCCGACGTAACTTCCGCAGCTTTCAAAATCAGTTTCGTATCTGTATACCTCTCCGGAGAGGATTTCATTCCATGATTTGATCATTGTCTCTGCATAATCATATGCTTTATCAATATCAGGAATCTCTTCGCATTGCATGATTACTGCAAATCCTTTCATTGAGGTGTCAAATCCAGTTGGCTCAACCCTCCTGACGTCAGATTTCTGCAAATAAAGCCTTACGTCTCCGTGGATATATGCAAATACAGGGAATATGAATGATGGCTGTCCTTCTATGTCAATGGTATCGCTTGTTGTGGCAATAAACATTCCATATATTACTGCAGCAAATGATGGATGAAGTCCTCTTGGTGCAGTCCGGAAATCTCTGTGATCATAAATAAGATATCCTCCATCATACCAGCTGTCCGGTTCGTCATCCATGACATCATCATAGTATATTCTGATATCATGATTACGGTACCTGATTGTTTCTTTTAACTCTGACATGTCGTATAGTCCTTTTGTTTTGTTACAAATAGTCCACGCTTGTGTATCTCGTAAGAAGCATGATGAAACTGTTTCCTCATGAATTCAATTTGGTTAATAGAGTTTTCATACTCAACTCTATTCGCGACAACGTTTTCATGATAAGAAATGCTCCTCTTAAGCATTAAGAACACGTTTATCAGATGCATATCATCAATGAATATAAACAATGGATCTGATCCGTTAGAAGATGCCCACCTGGCTTTATTGTGGCCCTCAGGTTCGACTTTATACTTGTCATCGACCTGAAGGCCCAGTTCTACTGCGAAGTTCTTAAATGGCCCCATATCATATGTTTTTATCAGTCACAAAACTTACTATCATAGCAAATATGAAATCAATAAGTCCTGCAACTACGTTCCATACTATGAGCCATCCGATTACATTGAGAAATCCGTGAGGATTAATGAGGTTAAACGATATAATTCCGGTTGCGATATATATCACGAATAGAATTACATAGAAGAAAAGGCATGCAATTGGATGCAGCCTTTCTTCTTTTGATACATCTTCGTTCATGGCGTTATCTTAAATATGAATATTCCAACTGTGGCCTGGGTCATAGACATAACCACTCTATATCCATTTCTGTCCCATCCAATATTTATCTCGGAACTCCCAGCGCTTAACGATGTTGCCAATGATGAATAATCAGTAAGATCTTCTACATAATCAGCCATAAGAACGTCTTTGATTGATGTCTTTTCTACATCAAAGTTGTTAAGCTCCATAAGATCTGCCATTTTTTCTACGCAATGCTTTATTCCGACTGGAGTGCTGTGAAATGGAATAACCCATCCCTGATTTATTTTCATCAGCTTTTCATATTCGAACTCCGAGTCATTCCTCGGGGTTTTTGCTTCGGATAAATTTATTCCAGCTATTTGTGCCGACAGATTCAGTGTCACTATTACTAATGACATAATAATTAGTAGTTTTTTCATCTCTGATTGTTTTTGGTGATTTATCTGTTTTTTCTTTGTTTTTGCGTTATTCCTGCAGCTTCTTTGTCGAGCTTGTCGATCATGCGCTGTAGATACGCTTTTCTTTCTTTTCTCCGAAATTCAGGCCAGAAATATCTGTTGTCATTCTTTACATAAGTAGTTCGTGGCTTGTTATTATAAATGAAATTTATCAAAACCGCACGTTCATGGGCTGTTATTATGTCTCCGGAATAAAGCCTTTCAAAATATCCACAAAGTCCAATTGACGATCCGAATTTCTCATTGAATTTATCCAATGCTAATTGAAGAAGCTCCCTTGTGTCTCTATTTTTCATCTTTGTCATTTTTAAAGTATTGGCTTGACAATAATTAATATTTCAGCATTTCTTTCGAGATGTAATAGTTGTACCTCAAGCATGGTGTATACTGAACTATAGGCCATGTATTGTCCATAATGAAACTCTTTAACAAGATCATTGTCTTTGGACATATACATCTTTTTGCTTGCTTCGTTTGCTTTGTAATTCATCTCAGACTTAAGCATTTCAAGGATGTCTTTTGTTGTCATACTTCTTATTTTAAAGTCCGGGGTCTGCGTCGCTATGTAAATCAACATAATCGTGAGGATGATGGTTTGCAATGTCGGCGCAATCCTCACAAGTGTCTGGCTGTTGTGCGAAAAATCCACAATCAGCAAGATCTTCATATTCACGATCAGTAAAATATACGCCACAATATTTGCATCTGAATTTATTCATAGATCATCCTCCTCGTCTTCCAGTCTTTTGTTAAACTTATCAGCAAGAATATCGTGTATTACAAATAGCCCGGCTCCGACACCTACAAGAAGTGACATTACAAACCCGGACGTTATCAAGTCCTGGTCGTGTTTGACATAACCTGCAATTATCATTATTATTCCTATTGCAAATAAGAATAAAAGCATTGATCCTGTTCTTCTGTTTAAAAGCATTTGTTCTTTCATGATAATAGTTTGTTGATTTAAAAAAGAAAGAGACTGCTTGTAGCTCACAGTCTCTTTCAATAACCCAATCCAACAAAAGAAAGGTAGAAACGCGCTACAATTCCTTTATCCATGAAAATGGTCTTCTGAATACAATGTATTCAGGCTGATTCTCCTTCTTCCATGCCTCTTTCTCGAATGGAATATTGCGATAAGCATCATATCCATCTTTATACTTAACAAGATTTATGGCATAAAAGATTCCATAGAGTATGTAATACAAGAATGCAGCTGGCAAGAAAACTAAAACCTGATCGAAAAATAAAACTCCAGAAATGACAATTAAAACCCCTGCCAGGCTGCATTCAAGTTGCTGATGTATATGTATTGTCTCGTGAGTTCGTATTGTTTGTTTTGCAGCAATAAATCTATTTGAATAGAATACGAATGGGAATATTGTCATAGCAACAGCATTTCCAGCTGAGAATAACGAGGTAAAAAACTTCGACACTATATGTATACCTTTAAAACGGCGCTTCATCTGATTTTGCATTTAATGTTTCTGCTGTCCAGTAAGATTCATCTTCGGGATTTGGTTTTTCAACAATCATATCAACTATTGCGTTTCTCAAAGATATTAATACTTTGGAAAAGATTCTTGATGAATTAAGCGGTACGATTGCTTCTTTCAAGCTATGACAAATATCTGCCGGACTTAATAATTCTGGGAAAATCTTTGATCTTTCTGAAAAGTCCATTTCTTTTATCTTATTCAGGACATCCGGTACTCCGTCCGGATATTTTGTTTTAACCTCTTCATAAAGATACAAAATATTATTAACGTGTTCTGTAAGCATATCTTCAGAATAATCTTCTAATGCCGTTGTATATCCAAGGAATCTTGATATTGATATGCATTGCTGAAGAAACGGTGCCTGGCAGAATGTTCTATAACTTTGATTATATCGTCCGTATTCGTAAGTAAACCATGATATAAACTCAGCTTTCGATATTGGATATCTGTCGAGTATTTTCATGAGGTAGGATTAGAGAAAGAAATAAATTCAGTGAACAAAAAAATCCCTCCCGGGGATGAAACAACAAGCTATGAGTCGAAATTAACAAAAACAATCCGGGAGGGATATGGTCATTGCTTTTACTCCATGCGGTTGCGACAAGCATCCCATCCCGCCTCAA
>Ga0209096_1001498_pt1 | contig 25618 bp, 21 predicted proteins | sample AD_UKC034_MetaG_FD_184407 | JGI IMG/M metagenome (GOLD analysis project Ga0209096, IMG submission 184407) | Active sludge microbial communities of municipal wastewater-treating anaerobic digesters from USA - AD_UKC034_MetaG (SPAdes) (version 2) | ecosystem: Engineered > Bioreactor > Anaerobic >... | reverse complement strand
AGCGGGATACAAGGGTCATCATCACCAGGACTTCCGATACCCACCGGGTCCTCGACATCGTGAGGAGCGCCGACAAGGCTATCCGCATCCTGAGAAACGGACTCCTGATCCGCTTCACGACCCCGGAGGTACTTCCCCTCTTGGAAGACTACCAGAAAGCGGTCGAGGGGTTGAACCGGATCGCCGCCCGGATTTGCGAGAAGGCCGGGGTGCCCTACCGCCCTCCCAAGGGAATGGAGAATCGGGAGGACGGCGCCGACGCCGAGGAGAAGGGCAAAAAGAAGTAAATTTCCCGGTCGTTCCGGGATACGAAATATTTTTATTAATCTCCCTAAAGGAGAACCCCCTTCCGGGGCCGAACTCATCCGTAACCAGCCGGATGTTTCAAACTGCCGGGCACGGCAGGGAGTCGAGTAAGCGATCAAATGATAATTGTCACAGGGGGTGGTCTGCCTGGTTTCAGGAGCCGATCCTTTTTGTGAAACCTCGTGTGGAGTAACGGGAAAGTTTCCCGGAATCTTCGACTTTAACGAAAACTGAATACATCAAGAAGCTAGAAGGTCTGCCGTTGGGAAAACGCCTGGCCTTTTTTGTTTTCAAAGACCTGAACGTAAAAAGGAAAGGAGGACAGGAGATGAAAGCGTTGAGCGGAAAGGCGCGGGAGGTCATGGACCTCCTGACAAAAGGACTCCACGTCGAAGGACATCGCGTTTTCGATAACGCGAAAGGCGCCTACATGGCGGTCCACGTTGAGAAGCTCCGACTGACGGAGCAGGGAGCGCTTTACAGCGTTGCCCACTACTTCGAACAGAACGGCGATCTCATGCGGGATCCGGACATGGAGTTCATGAAGATCGGGGATGACTACTACCCTGTCTACTTCCGTCAGGACGGCGGCATTGCCCTCGAACAGGAGGTGGTCGTCTATGGACCCGGCGGGAAGATCGAGCGGTATTACCCGAAACTGCAGGCCGACTTGGCGGCGTTCGCCGATCGGTGGATGAGAAACATCAAGGAACAGCAAAAAATTTAAGAAAGGAGAAAGGCAATGAAGAACATCGAGATGAAAGTGGAAGGTGAAATTCTGACGATCAGGATCAACCTGGCGGAGGATTTCGGGGCGAGCAGGACCGGCAAGACACGGATCATCGCCTCCACCGAGGGGAACAAGCCCGTGGAGGGGAAACCGGGAATCTACGTCGGCGTCAACTGCTACAAAAAGTAAGTCGATCAACCAACAAAAATCATGAAAGGAGAAGAACGATGAAAGACGAAAAAAACACGAACGAGAGGGAAAAGGGACTGGGTTTCGACGCCGAGGACATGTTCGGCCGAGAGGAAGACACTGCAGGAGAATTTTCTCCCGGTGGTTTCACCAGGGGGAAGTTCCGCAAGGTTTTCATCAGCGCCGTCAAAAAGGACGGCACGGCAATCCGGGTCAAGGATCGGTGGTACGAGATCACCGACAGGACCAAGAACGAGGCCGGCGAACTGGTGAAGGGCATGAAGATCAACCTCTACTATGCCATGGGCGAGAAGAAGAACTTCGCCAACGCGATTTACCCGGTCGCGGAGGCGCTCGCTCCCGCCGGAGACATGGTCCCCGTCATGTAAAAAGAAATCGAAAGCAAGTCCCCCGGCATCGCTGGGATGAACCCTGACGAAACAATCAGGGCATGCAGTCTCCAGCGGTCGAGGGAATCCCTCTTCCTCCGGACGGCTGCATGCCCGAAGGAGGAAAATATGCCAGACTCAAGAAGCGCGGAAGCAGCGGAATATAACTCCCGGGCGGGACTTCCCGCCGGAGATGAAACGTCAAGTCAATGTCTCCCGGAGAGGTCCTGCCACGGATGTGGACTGATCCTCGGAAGGGAGACGATCGAGTGCCCCTCCTGCGGGGCCATCAACCTGGACCGGAAGCGCCTGCGGCATCAAGACAACCGGCCTGGCCGGGAGATCGCCCAGAGCGTCACGTCCGCCAATTACAACGGCAAGTACAACATCTACCGCAACTCCGACGGCAGCTATTCATGCAACTGCCTTTCCTTCCTTCGCCAGAAGGAGGTCCGAAACGGGCACGGATTCGCGGCCTGCAAGCATATCCAAGAATACCTGAATCAAAATCCCATGGAAGTTTTAAAAGATCCCCCCAAGCCGACCGACTGGCAGCTGATCGCCATGAAGCGGCTCGGGGTCGAGTGCTCCGAGCACCTCACGGACGCCCAGGCGTACTTCATCTTCCGCGACATGCTCAACAAGCAGGGCGTGGAATACCGGGAATACGAAGAACTCCTGAAGGAGCACGGCACCGTGAGTCTCCTTCCTATCTATTCCTTCGGAGTGGAGTTCGAGGGCTTTGTCCGGAGCTCCCACGGCATCGAGGGGCTCGGTCGTAGCCTCACGGACGCGGGGATCTCGACCGTGAGCCTCGGCTACACACACGCGCTCATGAACGAGTGGAAGATCGTTCCCGACAGCTCGGTCAACGGGCTCGCCGGGTACTCGCCACTGGAGCTCGTCACGCCGAAACTCTTCGGCGCCTACGGATTCCAGCTGCTCAGGAAGGCCCTCGACGCCTGGAAAGAGGCGGGGGCCGGCGTAAACGCATCCTGCGGGACTCACGTCCACATCGACGCCTACAACTGGGACCGGCGGGACATGCTGGAACTGGCCAAAATCTGGGCCAAAATCGAGAGCAAGGTGGTCTGGGGCCTCGTTTCCCCCTCCAGGAGAAACAACTCCTATTGCCGTCCCGTGGACCGCGAGTATCTGAAACAGCTCGCTTCCTACGGGGCGACCCACCTTGACCGTTACCACAGCCTGAATCTCTCGTCGTACGGTCTCTACCACACCGTCGAGTTCAGGATCCATAACGGCACCTATGAAGCGAAGAAGATCATCCCCTGGATCGTTTTTCTCCTCAAGCTGACGGATTCCGTCAAGAGGGGGCTCACGCACGGGGCTTTGACCGACTTGTCGATCGACGGCGTCCTGGACGCGATCGGGCTCAACCGCTCGGCGACTTCCCTCCTCAGGGAGGCCCGGGAATACCTGGTATCCAGGTTCCAATACTGGACAAGGGACGCCGAGACCAACCCGTCGCACGCCTGGACGAACCATGAGATCGACCTGGACGGCATCGAGGAGGAAGTCAGGTATGACGGCGCCCTAAGGCGCTATCACCAGGAAAGGAGAACGCCCGCGGCATCGGAAGACCCGGCGCTGCCGGCAAACTCCGTTATGAATCTCGCGGGCCGCATCCCGTCGGCATCTCTCTCCGACAGCGAGCTCATCCACGGGTTGGTGAGCAGTTCCTGGGAGGTGCGGAGTCGGAGAAGCGAATTGATCCACGTCGTCATTCTCAACCCAGACGACACGCTTACCTGCACCTGCCGGACGTTCCGATCGAACAAGCACTGCCTCCATACCGTCAACATTGCTAGGTTCCTGACGGCACTCAGGCGGGAAACCGGAGCGGCAGGGAGGTAGGCTATGTGCGGAATATTCGGGTTTACGGGACATTCGTCATGGAAGACCTCGGTCCTCCTGCAGGCGCTCTGCATCGCCGACGAGGTGAGAGGGCAACATTCCACGGGGCTAGTCGTCCAGACGTCGACCAGTGATTTTTTCATGTCCAAGAAGGCCCTGCGGGGCAAGGCTTTCGTCGCCAGGGGGCATTGCGCCTTCCTCTTCAACAGGAAGTACGGCAACGCCCTCGGGCACAACCGCTTCGCGACAGCCGGGGCCGTGAACGATCGCAACGCCCATCCCTTCGCCGTCAAGGTCGGCGCCGGGAAGTGGAATTTCGGCGTTCACAATGGCATCGTCGGCGACAAGGAAGTGATCGCCAGGGATTACGGCGTCCGGAACCACGACGTGGATTCGGCCGTCGCTCTCGGAGCGATCGGGAAACTTCAGCTCCAGGGATACGAAGTGATCGACGCCATCGAGGAGGTCACGAATTTCATCTCTCCGAGGGCGGACTTCGCCTTCGCGTACCTGAACGGCTTCGAGAAGGCGGTCTACCTCTGGAGATCCCCGGACAGGCCGCTCACGGTCATCGACGCAAGGCGGCTTAATCTGGGTCGCTGGTTCTGCTCAACGCCGGAGATATTCAAGGACGCCTGGAACATCCTCCGGGGCGCCCTGGGCGATCTCAGAAAGGTCTCCAAGTTCGAAGCGGTGCCTTACCGGTTGTACCGAGTCGCCGATGACGGGGAGTTCGAAGTGGAGCCGGTCCGCGAGCTCAAGCACACGAGCAGGCTCGCCTGGGGCGAAGGCGTCGAAAGTATTTTCGACCAGGAGATCCCGGGCGGAGCACGCCGGCATCGCGGGAGTCGGCATTCAAGCAGTAATCAGCGGGGTCTTTTCGGGAACGAGAATTCTGACGTTTTCCAGGGCCGGATCGATTACCGGCCGAAAGGAGAGATTGAATTATGAAGCTTCTATTCAAGAAAGTAATCAAGAGGGCGACCATCTTCCGGATCAGGGAGATCATCGAGGGATATCACTCCCTCGCCGTATTCGAGGGCCGCTATTACGTCACGCTTAAGGACGGCAGGATAGCGGGCTGCGTCTCCTTGGTGGAGCGAGGATGGTACATGACGGAAATAAAGCACCTGTTCGTCAAGGAAGAATATAGGGCAAGCGGGGTTGGCAGGTTCCTTCTGGAGGAAGCCCTGAAAAAGGTCTTCACTCCCCTGGTCTGTTGCACCGTTCGATCGGACAACAAGAGAAGCGCTGACCTTTTTCTGAAGAACTCCTTCGACATCATGGGCACCTTTCGGAATTCCATGACGGACCGGGAGATTTTCCTCATGGTGAGAAACTTGCAGCAAAAGGAGTGAGTCAGTATCAACCCGGGGGCGGCCATGCCGCCCCTTTTTGCATTGCCCCAAAAAAGATATAGCCGGAAAATGCTGATCTCTGTCAGAAAAATCGCCTTCGTCTTAGCGACAAAAAAATTGGGGTTCCTTTTAACTTTTTTCTTGCATATGTTATATCATATGCTATATAAGATCACTTAGCTAAGAGACGAACCACATTTGTGAGAGGAAACTCGCTTGTGGGTTAATAATTATAATTACGTGGTTCTTGTAAAAGAAGTCCGCGTTCAACTAGGCCTGAGCCAAGAGGATCTGGCTCGGGAGTTAGGGGTCAGCTACGCCACCATCAATAGGTGGGAAAATGGGCGGTTCTCGCCTTCCAGATTAGCCGTAATGCAACTTGAGACTTATTGCGACAGGATGATTGGACTGGAGAGACTGGTTCTACCCGGATATAAAAAATAAGAAAAATCCAATAAAAAAGTTGACATATTGTTGATCCTTAGAATTTCGGGCAATGGGACGAAATACTCCGGTATTGGCTTGTGGCAGCCTATTTATTGAAAAAATCGAAAATACCTACACGGCAAAAGATGCCAACCTCTTAAAAAAGGCATACGCCTTTTCAAGACAGCGAGAATCCGGCTGCGATTCATCATCTTTCAAGGCCGCTGAATTGCTCATTGAGCAGGGGGCGGATGCTGAAACTGTTGCGTGTGCCCTGGTAGCCCCCCATTTTTGGCAAGGCCGCGTTAAACCCGAGGAAATTCGGGAACACGTCAGTCAAGATATAGCCGATACACTCGCATATCTCAAACAACCCTCCAGCTTCCGGATCGATACCGAAATCCATCGACGCAAGGATATTAATGCTCTCCTAGTGTCCATGTCCGAGACGCCCCGCGCGGCCCTTCTTCTTATCGGTTTCCGTCTAATAGAATTAGAAACGGCGCTTGAATCCAAAGGAAAGAATCCATGCCAGATGGCGCAGGAAACGCTTCATTTCTATGTGCCTATCGCGGATCGGTTAAGCCTTGGCGAGATGCGCCGCCGTCTTGAAGATGTTTGCTTTCGCATTTTGCATCCCTTTCAGTATGAGAAACTGAAGCAGGAAGTGACTCCGATTCAGTCCGAAGATGAGAAGTGTCTGGAGATACTAATCGGAGGTGTAAAACGCTTATTGGACAAGAACCGTATTCATGCGGAAGTTCACGGTCGCGCAAAGAGCCTTTATAGCATCCACCTGAAGATGACCCTAAAGGGAAAGGTGCTGGAGGACATCATGGATCGCATCGGATTGCGAATCATCGTCTCGTCCGTGCCTGAATGCTATGCTGTACTCGGACTGCTGCATACTCATTTCAAACCAATTCCCGGAACCTTTGACGATTATATCGGACTTCCCAAGGATAATGGCTACCAGTCTCTACACACCTGTGTCTACCCAATGCGGGAGGTCACCCATAAACCGATTGAGTTCCAGGTGCGCACTGAACTTATGCACATGGAAGCTGAGCACGGCTCTGCTGCGCATTGGCTCTATAAAAGTGCTGTCGCTGTGGAAAAAGACTCTCTCAAAGACCAATGGTTGAAGGGGCTCGTGCACCGGCATGACCAGGCAAAGAGCACCGATGCGTTTATTGAACTTTTACGCCGTCAGGTTTGCGAGGATCACATGGTGGTTTTCGGCAAGGGCGGCAGAATCACCCGCTTGCCCGACAAAGCCACCGTTCTCGAATATCTGGATGCCGCCAATTTCTTTGCTTCACGGAGCAGTGTCGTAAAGGTGAATGGAAAATTAGCAAGCTTAGATCAAACCCTCCGGGATGGAGATTCCATTGAGATCGTTGACTGCGAAGATTCTGCCAGTCCAGGTATAGTTGTTGATGACATGGGGGACATAATCGGACAGCATAAAGCGTCACCCATAAACACGGAAGGCTGCAAGGTCTGGGCCACAGCGCAAGGATCTATTTTGAGACATAAAGAGGAGAACAGCCATGTCTCAACAGAAGGTCCATGATTCAAGAATGAAGAAAATCGCCCTGGTTGGTAACTATATTCCGCGCCAATGCGGTATAGCCACTTTCACGTCCGATCTTCTTACGGCATTGGCCACGGAAGATTCGACGGCGGGATACTGGGCGGTCGCGATGAACGACGTTCCCGAGGGTTACCCCTATCCGGCTCAGGTTCGTTTCGAAGTCAATCAGCACCTGTCGGCGGATTACCGGCTCGCGGCGGACTTCATGAACATGAACCGGGTGGAGACGGCCTGCCTTCAGCACGAATTCGGGATTTTCGGCGGAGATAACGGTGCGCACATTTTGGAGTTGCTAAGCGGTCTGCGGATGCCCCTGGTGACCACCCTGCACACGGTCATCCAGAGCCCGTCTGCTGGGCAGATGGTCGTCACCAGACGCATCGCCCAATTATCTGACCGGCTGGTCGTAATGAGCCGGAAGGCCGTCGCAATCCTGCATGAAGTGTACGGCGTTCCTTCGGAAAAAATCGTCGTAATCCCCCACGGCATTCCCGATGTACCCTTTGTGGACCCCAACTTCTATAAGGATCAGTTCGGGGTCGAGGGCCGCAAAGTGATCCTGACCTTCGGGCTGCTTTCCCCCGGCAAAGGTATTGAGACCGTCATAGAAGCCCTACCGCAAGTGGTCAGGGAAAATCCGGAAGCGGTCTACATTGTCCTCGGAGCCACGCACCCGCATATCAGGAAGGATCAGGGTGAGTCTTACCGCCTTTCTTTGCAGAGCCGCGCCAGGGAACTGGGGGTCGGCGGGCATATCATTTTTCACAACCGGTTTGTTGATCTGGAAGAGCTATGTGAATTCATCGGAGCGGCGGATATTTATATCACACCCTACCTCAACCGGGAACAGATCGTCTCGGGCACGCTCGCCTATGCCCTGGGAAGCGGGAAGGCGACGATCTCCACCCCTTACTGGTACGCCGAGGAAATGCTGGCCGACGGGCGCGGCCGGATCGTTCCTTTCCGCGACACTGAGGCCATGGCCAGGGAGATCAACAGTCTTCTCGCTAGGGAGGTGGAACGGCATACCATGCGCAAGCGCGCTTACACTTTCTGCCGGGATATGACCTGGAAAGAGGTGGCGCGGAGGTACTTGGAAGTTTTCAAGGAGGTGAAGGAAGAAAGAGAAAAGAAGCCCAAAACAATATTCCGGACCAGGACGTTGAATTCCTCCCCCCGGGATGTGCCCCAGCCCAAATTGGACCATATCGCCCGGCTGACCGATGACGTCGGGATCATGCAGCATGCCAAGTTCATCATTCCCGATCGCCGCCACGGCTATTGCACCGATGATAACGCGAGGGCGCTGATGGCGGTTCTCATGGCCCGGGAAATGGTTCCCGACAGCGCACGCGTGATGGAGCTGGCCTGCACTTACCTGAGCTTTTTGCATTATGCGTTTGACGAGCACACGAGCCGCTTCCGAAACTTCATGGACTACGAACGCAGGTGGAAGGATGAAACCGGCTCCCAGGACAGTCACGGCCGAGCGCTCTGGAGTTTAGGAGAGGTCATAGAGCTGGTCGAGTCAAATGATATCCGCGGAGCGGCCCTGGAACTGTTCGAAAAAGCCCTGCCGGCGGTACTGGAATTCGATGCGCCCCGTTCATGGGCATTCGCGCTTGGGGGAATACACGCCTATTTGCAGAAATTCAGCGGTGACAGCGAGGCGAGGCGCATTCAGGAGAAGCTGGCAGTTCAACTCTACGAGTGCTGGCGGAAATGCGCCTCGGATGACTGGCCATGGATCGAGGAGAACCTTACTTATGACAACGGCAGCATATGCCGGGCGTTGATCACGTCAGGAAACTGGATGCAGAGGGAGGATATTTTGGAAGCCGGCCTGATTTCACTCGCGTGGCTGATGAGAATTCAAACCGGCTCCGGCGGACATTTCGCGCCCGTAGGGAACAAGGGCTGGTTTCCGCGCGGAGGAGTGATGGCTCGTTTCGACCAGCAGCCGATCGAAGCATTAAGCATGATAAAAGCGTGCCGTGCCGCTTATGACCAGACCCGCGACGCGAAATGGCTCATGCATGCCCGGCGTTGCCTGGAGTGGTTCCTCGGGCGAAACGATCTTGGCGTTCATCTATACGACCAAGTGACGGGTGGCTGCTGCGACGGCCTGCAGGCCAACGGTCCGAACCTGAACCAGGGCGCGGAATCGACCCTATCCTGTTTTCTGTCTCTAATCAATCTGCACCAAATCAATGCCCAAGTCTCCCTGGAGGGATCAAGTGAAGGCAGGAAGGATATCCATCAAGAGCCTGTAGTCCCCTCCCCGCTGGCTCTTTCCAGAGAAATCAAAAACCGGACCGTGATAGACGAAGGCACCGACATTTCTTCAGGGAGGATCACCGCAGGCACATGAAGTTCGAGCGATCCAGGGAATTGTTCACCCGGTTTGAGAAAAACCCAATCATCCAGTCAAGAGATATCCCTTACCAGGCGAATTCGGTTTTTAATGCCGCCGCGACCCGGATCGGGGAGGACACCCTGCTTTTGATGCGCGTGGAGGATCGCCGGGGCATATCGCATCTGACAGCCGCACGCAGCCGCAACGGCGTAACGGATTGGAGGGTTGAATCCGAGCCGACCCTGTCACCTGATCCCGATGGCCACCCTGAAGAGGTATGGGGGATCGAGGATCCCAGGATCACCCGTATTGAAGAACTTGATCTCTGGGCGGTCGTTTATACCTCCTACTCGGAAGGCGGTCCGCTGGTATCGCTGGCCACTACGAAGGACTTCATGTCCTTCACGCGAAAAGGAGTCGTCATGCCGCCGGAAGACAAGGATGCAGCCCTGTTTCCCATCCGGTTTGGCGGCCGTTGGGCGATGCTGCACAGGCCCGTGTCGGCCTTTGCGGGAATCGGGGCGCACATCTGGATTTCATTCAGCCCCGACATGAAGCACTGGGGGGATCATCAAATTCTCATCCCGGCTCGCAGGGGCGGATGGTGGGATGCGAACAAGATCGGACTGTCCCCGCCACCCTTGCAGACTGAGGAAGGCTGGTTGATTCTCTATCACGGTGTCCGCATGACGCCCAGTGGATGCATTTACCGGCTGGGATTGGCGCTTCTCGATTTGGAAAATCCTCTTCGAGTATTGGCGCGATCGGATGAATGGGTATTTGCACCGGAAAAGAATTATGAATTGGAGGGCGACGTGGACAAGGTGGTTTTCCCCTGCGGCTGGATAGTCGAGAAGGAAGTCATTCGGTTGTACTACGGCGGGGCAGACAAATGCATCGCCCTGGCTACGGCGCGCCTCTCTGAATTGCTGGATTGGCTGGAAAGATACAGGCGGAAGGACTCCAAGTAACTTCGATCTTGTAACTCTCCTGGAGATCCTATGGAGGATGTGCCTTCTTATTATATAGAGGTTGGTGTGATGAATGAAAACTTGCATGACACCCCTTCGCCGGAAGAGTGCGTAGCTCGGATCTTCGAATTGAGCGGCACCAAACTTGAACCGGATGTCGCGTCCGGACTCTGGCAACAAATACTAAACCACAAGTGGTTCTTATCGGAAAAAGTGGGGCGGGATATCGGTATGCGCGCCGCCTGCATTGATTTCCTGGAGAATATCCAGCAGGCGACCGGCGAATACAAGGCTTATAAGAACAGAAACATATTAAACGAGATGGGGGCTCAGGTGATCGGAAGAAGCATATGGAATACCATAGCCGATACTCAACCCCCGAAACAACTGGTCAAGCGCAGGATCATTCTGCCATTAACCCGGGAGGGCCTTTCCAGGAAGCATGGAGTCGTTCCCCCTAAAACCATCCTCTTTTTCGGCCCTCCCGGTACCGGGAAAACTCACTTTGCAAGGGCGATCGCCGGCATCCTTTCCTGGTGGTACGTAGAGATTGCACCCAGCATGTTGATGGTGGATGGAATGGAAAAGATCGGCGCTAATCTGAGGTCGATAATGGAGAAAGTAAGGATACTGGATGAATTGGTTCTCTTCATTGATGAGTTTGAAGAAATCGCCGCCAGTCGTGACAATGGGGACCGGATTGACAAGTCCATTACCAACGAGTTTCTTAAGCAGTTGCCCTTGCTTAAAAACCAGGGGAACAAGATTCTTCTCGTGTGCGCCACTAACTACATCCGGCAACTGGATGAGGCGATGCTTCGTCCGGGCAGGTTCGACTGCATTATTCCAGTCGGCGGATTGGACAGGGAAGGATCCAAGACCATCCTGCAAAACTATCTTTCCAAGCTGAACGTCGGCGAAATAGACCTCAATCAAGTAGCGGAAATGACGACCGGATTTACCCCGGCGGATATCGAATATCTTTTCCAGAAGATCGCACAGTTTGCCTTCGAACAAGAACTGGCTACCAAGCAGGATTACCGAGTCACAACGGAAACCTTGCTCCAAATAATACCCACGATCCGTCCATCCCTGACTGATAAGACGAGGGAAGAATTTGAAAAGGACATTGTTGCTTATTCGAGGTTTTAAGCGATCTTTATATTTAGTCTTCGGAGCAAAAAAGTGTGGTGGAAAACTTTTCTGGATCGCCTTGTAAAAGGCTCAACGAAAAACGTATTACCCGATTACCAGGAAAAACAAAAGCTCCTTTATAAGGGAAACATCTCACATGACGAACTTATCTCTTATGGTGACAGATACAGAAAGGCAAATCGTTTTTTCGACGCCCTTGAATTTTACCAGAAGGCGAAACATGGTCCAGGGTTAAGGGAGATCATGGCGGAATCAATTTCCTTAGGAGACGCGATGCTTTACGAGCAGGCCGCCAAAGCGCTTGTGGCTGCGGCTTCCACAGAGGAGTGGAATCGGATCGGCAGACGGGCCTTTGCCTTGAAAAAATACCTTTTTGCCCGGTATGCCTTCGAAAAGGGCGGGGATGGAAACATGCTGGATAAGATCAATAAAATTGTCGCGGGAGGAAACGTTCAAAAGTCTGATGATCACAAGGCGTGACTATTATAAGATCCTGGGCGTAGAGAAAAGCGCCTCGACTGAGGAAATAAAAAAGAGCTATCGACAGCTCGCCATGCAGCACCACCCTGATCGGAATCCGGGCGACAAGGAGGCTGAGGAGCGATTCAAGGAGGCAGCCGAGGCCTACGAGGTCCTAAGCGATCCTGAGAAAAGGGGCATCTACGACCGGTACGGCCATTCGGGGTTAAACGGGGCCGGCTACCGGGGGTTCACGGATTTCGAAGACATCTTTACCAGTTTCGGAGACATCTTCGGGGACTTCTTCGGCGGCCGTGCGGGGCGAACCCGCACCCGATCAAGCGTCAGGGCGGGGGCGGACCTGCGGTATGACCTGCGCGTTCCCTTCCTGGATGCCGCGCTTGGCACAACGACCGAAATCAGAATTGAAAAGTCCATTCGCTGCTCTACCTGCGGCGGTTCCCGTTGCGCACCGGGAACTTCGCCGCAGCTCTGCGATCTTTGCGGGGGGCGCGGTCAGGTGACCCAGTCCAAGGGCTTCTTCAGCATCCGTTCGACCTGTCCCCAGTGTCACGGTATGGGCAGCGTAATCGCGAGTCTCTGTCGGAAATGTTCCGGTCGGGGAAAAGTCCGATCGAGCAAGACCGTCCAGCTCAAGATACCGGCGGGCGTGGAAACGGGTTCCAAACTCAGAGTAAGGGGGGAAGGAGAGGAAGGAGTATCCGGTGGCCCCAGCGGCGATCTCTACGTCTTCATCACAGTGGAGCCGCACGATCTGTTTGAAAGAAACGGGAACGACATCCACTGCTGCGTTCTCATCACCTTCGTTCAGGCCGCCTTGGGAGGCGCTGTGGAGGTGCCTACCTTAAACGGCGTGGAGACCTTGAAAATTCCACCGGGCACGCAGTCGGGTAGCAGCTTTCGTTTAAAAGGCAAGGGGATCGTGAGTCTACGGGGGAACGGCCGGGGCGACCAGGTGATCGAAACCGTGGTGACCGTGCCGACGAACCTGACGAGGCGACAGGAGGAACTGCTTAAGGAATTTGAGAGGTTGGAAAACGAAAAAAGGGGGCCTTGACAAGGCCGAATCTGTGATTATTTTACTCCCAAAAAAGGCATTAAACTTAACACTATCATGGTGTTGCAAACAAATATTCCGAAAGGGAAAGGAGGAAAAGCATGTGATTAGAAACCTGTTGCCCACCGTATGGCGGAGAAGCGAAACGCCCCTGCGACGAGCAGAGGGAAGCCCATTTTTGGCCCTGCATCGGGAAATGAACCGAATGTTCGACGATTTCTTCCGGGATTTCGATCGGCCGTCTCTTAGTAGACCGGAGGAATTGAGTCATTTTGCACCTCCCGTCGATATCCTTGAGAACGAAAAAGGGGTCAAAATCAAGGTGGAGATCCCGGGAATTGACATGAAGGATGTCGGAGTGAGCGTTGCCGATGGTTCTTTGACCGTTTCCGGGGAAAAGAAAAAAGAAACCGAAAGCAAGAACCAAGACTATTGGATTCAGGAAACAGATTACGGAAAGTTTTCCAGGGCCATATCACTGCCCAAAGGTCTGGACCACGACAAGGTCGATGCCGTTTACAGGAATGGCATCATCACGGTTACCATTCCGTGGTCGGAAGAAGAGAAGCGCAAAGTTAAGAAAGTTGAAATCAAAGCAGCATAGTTACAGGATCCATCCTGCCTCTGAGATTAACATGAAACAGTCTCCATGAAACAGTCCTTTGACTCTAAGTCTTTTCAGTAACCACCCCGTGTCTTCCTAGACATGGAGAAGCTTCGAAAGGAGGTGACGTGCTGTGAAGAAAGTAATGGCTATCATTCTTTCTTTGTTTTCCCTGCTGACGTTCAGTCTTGCAGTTGTTGGATGCAACAAGGCAGAGGAGCAGAAGTCGGGAGAACCAGCAAAGACAGAGGCTCCCGCTCCCGCTCCTGCAAGCGGAACAAGCACGGCAGCACCTGCGACTACGGCAGAACCGGCAGCTACCACCACAACCAAGTAACTTGCCGGGTCATCACTGCCAATTTCGAACCGGGGGTCTCCTCAGGGAGGCCCCCTGCAGCGATGGATGTGATTGCAGTCAATTACATAGTGATTCTATCCATTTGAATGGATGGGTAATAGCGCGAGGGTACCCTTCGCACGGTCTGTGGAAACTATTTTTTTAGGAGGTTTGAAAATGAAGTTGAAACCACTGAATGATCGAATCGTTGTCACCCGTACCGAGAGCGAAGAGAAGACGGCGGGAGGAATCATCATTCCGGACACCGCCAAGGAAAAACCCCAGGAGGGCAAGGTCATCGCCGTTGGACCCGGAAAGCTGGATAATGACGGGAACCGCACGCCTCCTGATGTGAAGGCGGGCGATCGCATTCTCTTCAGCCGGTATGCCGGCACGGAATTCAAACTGAACGGCGTGGAACACCTCGTTATGAGAGAAGACGACATCCTCGGCGTCATTGAGTCGTAAGAGAAAGGAGATTCGGCAAATATGGCGGCAAAAGACATCAAATACAATGTAGTCGCCCGCGAAAAAATCATGCGGGGGGTGGATATTCTGGCCAATGCCGTAAAGGTCACACTGGGACCGAAAGGGCGGAACGTCCTGATCGAAAAATCTTGGGGTTCCCCCAATATCACAAAAGATGGCGTGACGGTGGCCAAGGAAATCGAACTGGAGGACAAGTTCGAGAACATGGGGGCACAGATGGTCAAGGAGGTAGCCTCCAAGACTTCGGACAAGGCCGGGGACGGAACAACGACGGCTACCGTACTCGCACAGAGCATCTATCGCGAGGGATCCAAACTTGTTGCGGCGGGAATGAATCCCATGTCTCTCAAGCGAGGCATCGATAAAAGCGTGGCCGTCGTCGTGGACGAGCTCAAGAAGATGACCAAGACGATCCGTGATAAGAAGGAAATTACCCAGGTCGGTACCGTATCGGCGAACAACGACAGCACGATCGGCGAGATCCTTTCCGAGGCGATGGACAAGGTCGGCAAGGATGGAGTCATCACGGTGGAGGAAGCCAAGTCGATGGAGACGACACTGGAGATCGTCGAAGGCATGCAGTTCGACCGCGGATACATCTCTCCCTACTTCGTCACGGATGCGGAGAAGATGGAAGTGACCTTGGAAGATCCTCTTATTCTATTGCATGAGAAAAAAATCAGCAGCATGAAAGACATGCTTCCCCTTTTGGAGCAGGTGGCCAAACAAGGTCGTCCCTTGTTGGTTATTGCGGAAGACATCGAGGGGGAGGCACTGGCGACTCTCGTCGTCAATAAGGTCCGCGGCACCCTGAAGTGCGCCGCCGTCAAAGCCCCCGGTTTCGGCGACCGCCGCAAGGCCATGCTCGAAGATATTGCGATTCTCACGGGCGGAAAGGCGATCTCCGAAGATATCGGCGTGAAGCTCGAAAATGTCTCCATTCGTGACCTCGGAACCGCGAAGAAGGTTACCATCGACAAGGACAACACGACCATCGTCGAAGGCGCGGGAAAGAAGGCTGATATCCAGGGTCGGGTGAAACAAATCCGGACCCAGATCGAGGAGACCACTTCCGATTACGACCGGGAGAAGCTCCAGGAAAGGATGGCGAAACTGGTCGGAGGCGTCGCAGTGATCAAGGTCGGGGCGGCAACCGAACCCGAAATGAAGGAAAAGAAAGCGCGTGTCGAGGATGCTCTTCATGCAACGAGGGCGGCCGTCGAAGAAGGGATCGTTCCGGGAGGCGGCGTTGCCCTGCTCCGGGCGAGCAAGAAGCTCGACGGAGCGGATATGCCGGAAGACGAGCGTCACGGTCTCAATATCATCAGACGTGCTCTGGAAGAGCCGTTGCGGCAGATCGCAGCCAATGCTGGTTTCGAAGGCTCGGTCGTCGTGGAGAAAGTCCGAGAACTGAAGACCAATTCCGGATTCAACGCAGAAACGGGCGAATATGTGGACATGATTGAAGCGGGTATCATCGATCCGACGAAGGTGGTTCGCTTCGCGATTCAGAATGCCTCTTCCGTAGCCTCATTGATGCTGACCACGGAAGCGATGGTGGCCGAGCTTCCGAAGAAGAAAGAACCGCTTCCGACACCGCCCCCGGGTATGGGGGATTACGATTAACCCCCTGCGGCCGCTCCCCGCATTCCGATCCGCTCGGGCGGGGGCGGTCCCTCCCTTTGTTCGCGCAATGAGAAGTTCATATCAAACCATACCGAAATCCACGGCCGTTCCATCTGCACTGGCAGCTAAGGAACTCCTGAAACTTTCCGGCAGCGCCCTGCTCAACCGCATCCTGGACGAGGAGAGTCCCAAGGTCTTTATCCGCTGCCTTCCGGAAGAGGACTTCTTCTGGATCGTCAAGAGGATCGGCGAGGCGGACTGCCTTCCCCTCCTGAGGCTCGCCTCGGAGGATCAGTGGGAATACCTTCTTGATCTGGAGACCTGGGAGAAGGACCGGCTTGATGCGGACAGGGTGCTGTCGTGGCTTTCGCAGCTGAGCGACGCCGATCCGGCGCGATTCGCCGTCTGGCTATTCAGCCAAGGTGATGCCCTGTTTTCCTTGCTCATCAACGGGAAAGCGGAAGTCATCATCAGGGACGGCGAAGAGGAAGCCAATCTTTCAGCGGGATATTTCACGCTGGATGGTCGGTTCTATATCCGGCCAATCAGGGAAGAGGATCGCGAGGCCATCGAAGGGCTTCTGCGGACCCTGGCCAGTAAGGATCATCATGCCTACCAGGCTCTTCTTTACGGCCTCGCTGCCCTCATTCCTACCGAGGTCGAGGAGGAACTCTACCGTTTTAGGAACGGCCGTCTCGCCGAACACGGATTTCTTCCCTACGAGGAGGCAGTTGCCGTATACGCTCCCCTTGACCCGGCGGTACTTCGCGCCGAGAAGCCGCCGCTCCTTCTTCCTGGACGGCTCTGCTCCACCGAGGAAGGCGCGCTTATCCCTGTCTCTCCGCTCATGCATGTCGGAGAGGACCTCCTGTTTGCCGAGGCACTTTCGCGTATCGGCGATCCCCTTCTCCAGGACCGCATCCGCCTGGAATTCGCCGGCCTGTGCAACCGAATCGTTGCCGCCGACACCCCTGCCGGGGAGATCGATTCCGAACGGCTGTCCGCATCCTGTCGGCGAGCGGCTTCCTATCTGAATGTCGCCCTGGAACGGCTCTGCGACAAGGACGGCGAGGCGGCGGCAACCCTGCTCAAGGACAACCCCTTGCTGGCGATATTCCGGGTGGGGTACGGCCTGGCCCTGAAGCTTCGCTGGGAGGCGGATCGGTGGCTAAAGAAGAGCCTCTTTCTCCAGCAGGGGAAGACGAATGCCTTTTGGGGAACACCCTGGGAGGAGACCTTGGAGGGGCTTTGCGCCCCCCGTCCCCTTTATTTCGCAGGCAGGGAGGCGCAGAATCCGCACCGGGATTTCAGAATGGTCGCGGAACTGGAAGAAACCCGTTGCCGGGTCGAGCAAGTCAAGGCGATCGACCGCTTGTTGATGGACCTCGCCGTAAGGCACGGAGAAAGCTCGCGATTGCCAGCCTGGGCGGAGACGTTTCATCCGCTTATCTTCAACCGGTGGGTGCGCGCCATCCTGGGAAGCGTGATGTCGGCGGAGCCCCTCGCGGGGGAAGAAGCGAGGCGCTTCTTCCGTCTGGTCCGCCGGAACGACAAGGGACCGCCCTACCGTATGGCGGGATTCAAGGAGGCTTTTATCCGCGACATCTCCCGGGCGTCCTTCGATGTTGACGAGAAAGCAACGCAAGCCCTTCGTGAAGCCCTCTCCGGAATCTGGGATTCATTCCGCGGGGAATACGAAAATATCGAAGAAGGAAATCTGGAGAGGCGTTATCTTAGGTTTCTTCGTGTGACCCTATTAGATGGTCCCGAGCAGAAAGACCGGTTCAATGAAAGTCCAAAAATTTGACGAAGCTGCCACAAGCAAGCATGATGATGTTTTTGTTGGAGTAAACGACCTTCTAAGGTAACCTGATGGTCAGTCTCGTTTTCGAAAGCCATCGGCTTTTCCTATCCAAAGCTTATTAAATTATCACAATCCGTTGCGGCTCGTCCACGAACAGCAGATAGCACTCGACCGGACGCCCTGCGAACAGCCCCTGGAGAATCATCCGGTAGCGGAGCATCTGGGGCCGATACTTGTCAGCCAAATGGCCGACGCGACCCGTCTTGAAGTCGATGAGGGTGATGCGGTCGGGGGCGATGATGAGCCGGTCCACGATGCCGAAGGTGCGGGTGTCGGAGATGTGCTGTTCGACGAGGACCTTCCCGGGTCGGAAGAGGATCTCTCGCACCTTCTCTTCGTGCAGGAACCGCTCGACCACGGCCTGCTCTTCTGCGGCGAGGCTGTCAGGGGCAATCGTTTGGCGATCGCATGTGAGGCGGGCGAGGATCGCGTGGATGCGAAGACCGCGCTCAATTCCCGCCTCGATGGCGGCGGAGCGCAGGGCCGCGTCCATTTCGTCGCTGTCGGCTGGCACGGCGGGGAGATCGCCCAGATCAGGCTCGATCAGATCCTCATGGTCCGCGGGGCGCGGCTTTTCGAGGCCGTAGTCATGCCGCCAGCCGAATTCGGTGCGCTCGGCGTCCGCTATAGGTTCCTGGGCCGTTGTAAACATTCGCTCACTGTAGCCCTTCAAGGCGCCCTCCCGGTCCGCCCGCAGGAGGATCGTCAGACTCTTGGCGGCGCGGGTCGCGGCGACGTAGATGATATTGGCCGTCTCTTCGGCCCTTTCTTCCTTCACAACAGTTACCGCCTCGGCAATGGCTGCAGCTCCTTCTATCGGGTCGGTAGCGAGAAAAGCCAGTTCGTCTTTGCTCAGGCTGAGCGGACAGCCATCTTCGGGGTGCGGAATTTCGGGCGCCCTGTCGTGCTCCTCTTTCCAGAAAAGAAAGACATGGGGAAATTCAAGGCCCTTGGTACCGTGGATCGTGGCCAGCTTCACCCGGTCAGCATGCTCTCCCTCGGGTATGGTGATAAGGTGCGACATGGTGAGCAGGTAACGCAGGAAGGCGGCGGCATCGACGGCATCGGGCCGGACGAAGTATCGCTCCGCCTCATCCCAGAGCGTCTCGATGAGGATGCGCGGAAAATGAGGCGCAAGGTCGCGCAGGGCGGATGCGAAGGCCGCGAACCGGTGCGGCCGGGGCGCGTTGCCGACAGTTTCGGCGAGCTGCGCGACGGCGGACATCAATGTCGCGCCCTGGGCCTCGCCATAGTCCAAAGACTTGAGGGCGCGAGGAATGAAGCGGCCGTCGTGGGCCGTGAAAAGCGCGATGAGCGAAAGATAGAGCGCCGTTCCCTCCCGGAGTGACAGCATCTCGCGGCCGCGGATCCCCGAGGTGGGGATTCCGGCTCTGGCCAGCGCCGCGGCGGCCCTATCCATATGCCTGTTGGTGCGGCACAGCACTGCGATATCGCCCCAGGGGCGACCGCACTCCGCCTTTTTTTTGACAATTGCTTCGATGAGCCGCTCGTACACCGGCTCGTCTCCCGCTCCGCAGGCGACCGGGATAACCGCCACCTCGGAGATGCCGCCGTAGGGGTGCTTCGGCTTTTCCGGCGGCGCCTGCATGTTGACTTTGTCGGTTCCGGCGAAGAGGTCGGCGACCAGATGGTTGAAAAATTCGATAAGAAGCGGTGTCGAACGGTAGTTGTAAGGAAGAGTCTCGGCAGCAATCTGTCCGCTCGCGAGGGCTGGGGTGAGCGAGGCCCGGAGCATATCGGGCGCCGCCCCCCGCCACTGATAGATCGACTGTTTCCAGTCTCCCACGAGGAAGATCGACCGGTCTCCCTCGGCATTGCTCCCCACGGAGCCGAGGATATCTTCGATCAAAGGCCGAAGCAGGGTAAACTGGATTTGCGACGTGTCCTGAAACTCGTCGAGGAGCAGATGGGCCGTTCGGTGGAAGCCCATTTCATAGAGGCGTGCAGCAAAAAGCGGTCGGTCGGGGCTGTCCGGTCCATCAAGGGCGATGAGCTTCCGTGGGACGTCGTCGAAGAAGAGCCGTCCGAGTTTTTCCTTCTCCTCGGCAATGACGTCGGCACGCAGGGCGATGAAACGCTTGAGAAGGGCGCTTCGCAACCGTTTCGTGTTGATGAGGTGTTCGGAGATCAGAACGCGCATTCGCGGATAGAGGTCCTCCAAGGCCGCGTAGGCGGGCGTGGCGCGATCGGCTGCAGCTACGCGAACATCAGCGAGGTTGTCTTTGAGGAAAAGCGCCCGTTTGAGGTCCACCCCGGCGAGCGGTTCAAGCAAGGGGGCGGCCACCTGGCTGCGCAGGGCTCCCCGCGTCGCTTCCGCGACGACTTGCACCTTGGCACGCAGCTGATCGTACTCGGCGACAAGCCGCGACTGTTCGCCCTTGAGTGCATCGAGCAGACGCTCGGGGCAGTCCCATGCCTCCAGTGACTCTCTGCCCTTATCCAGCTCCGCAATCAGGGAATCGGGTTGCAGATGGAGGATTCGGGCCGCGATCACGATGCTTTCGATGTCGGCCAGAACGCGCGGATGCTGGAAAAAACGCGTGTCGGCGAGCGTGGCGATGATCGCCTTCTCATGGTCGTCTGCCAACTGCGGAACATAGGCTTCAGTGGAAAGAAACTGGTGAAAGAGCGCATCGATCGTGGAGAAGTGGACCCTAGCGGCCCGCATGATGAACCGCAGCTTGTCGACGGGGCTCTCCTTCCCTTCGTCGATAGCATCGAGGATCCTTTTTTCCATTTCTGCCGCCGCGGCGCGGGTGAAGGTGGCGGCGACAACGAATTCTCCCTCCCGGTCGAGGTGGCTGCGGACCTCACGGGTCAGGCGGAAGGTCTTCCCCGAACCGGCCGAGGCGGTGACGAAAAGGCTCTTCACCATGGGTGGCCTCCTGGTCGTCCTATCGTCTGATAGAGGTCTGGTTTGAGGCAGAGAGCCTTGTAGGGGCAATAGGAACAGCCGTCGGCGCGGAAGTTCGGAGTGAAGCGTTCCAGGGCCAGCAGCGCATCAAGTCGCCCGGCGATGCCCTCCATCGTGGCATCACAGGCGTCCAGGTCTTCCTTGGCAAGATGGCCCTCATAATCGCCGCGCATTCTCGGACGCAAAAAGAGATGGGCTGCATCGAGCAGGCCGGGCGTCGCCCTTTTGTTCTGCAGGGCGAGATAGGCATAAATGAGGAGCTGGAAACGATCGTCGAAGACGTCGGTCTTCTCCAGCCGATCTACGAGGCGATCCTTTTCAGCGTAGGTTTTCTTCTCTTTGTATTTGAGATCGGTGATGAGTGTTTGGTCTCCATCGCGCTGTAGGCGGTCGATGCGCCCTTTAAGTCGGTAGCGGCCGCCGCCGAAGGGAGCACTCAGTTCGAGTTCGGCTTCCGTAACCTCATCGGAAAAGAGAATCGACCGGCCCGTTTCCTTTTCCCAGGCGGCAATATCGGCCAGATGGCTCTGGACGATAGCTTTGCGCACAGCCTGGTCCGGGAGTTTCATACGCAGATCCTCGTCGCTCTCCCATCTCGTGTCGAACAGTTCCTGCCAATGTAGGACGGCGGGGCGATGTTCTTTCAGCTCTGCAAAGAAGCGGTGGAGGAACTCTCCGATGAGGAGATTGGTGCTGTCTTTGTCTTCAAAGCAGGAGGGAGGTTTCACGGCCTCCATATCTTCCAGGATGAAGCGGCAGGGGCAGGTGAAAAAGTTCTTCAGCGAGCTGAAGGACCATGTATGCCGCCGGAGCCGCTCTTTCAGTTCATCCGTGTTCTCGATAACGAGGCTGCCGGCCGGTCCGCGCAACGCTGCCGGAACCATCCGCCGCTTCACCATTCTTTGGCCGAATTCGGTGGCAAGGAAAGAGAAGTGGGCTGATGGCGCATCGCCGTTTGCCTGATCGTACAGGGCGGCGATGTGGGCCGTCCGGCCGAAGGAAAGGAACTGCCTCAGCGCGAGATCGTCCGCCTCGTACTGCGTCCGGTAGATGCGCGGCAGATGGATCAGGTTGAGGTAGGGACCGCTGAAGGGCCTGCGCGGGAAGATGTCGCTGTTCATGGGCAGAATGACGGTGCGCGCATAGGGGACGCCGGTTGCGTCGCCCAGCCCCACAACCTGTATGGGTGCGTCACGCCTGCCGCGCAGTCGCAGCTTCTTTACGGCGATGAAGTGCTCGGCTAGAGGCAGCCACTCGTTTTCTGTAAACGGCATCAGTGCCCGGAGCCGATCCAACTCGTCGCACAGCGTGATCCCTCCCTCGAACGCGGAATGATCGGCCTCGTCGAGTTCGTTCCACCGGGTGGTAAGCTCGGAGACGAGATCCCGCCGCATGGCTGCCAGTCCCTTTCCGTCGCGGATTCCCTCGCGAAGCCGTTGCGCAGCCGCGAAGTGGGTGAAGGGAAGCCACGGCGCAAAGTTGACTTGTCCGCCGAGGGGCCGGAAGAGGAATTCCCAGAGATAGAATGACAGTTTCTCGTCCAGAGGCACGATGAAGAGCTGTTCCCTATCGCTACCGTAATTCCGTAAGAAGGTGTCGATCTCCCGGGCGAGAAGCGTCGGTAGGGCGGCCCGTTCGGCAAGTTCGGTGAACCCGGGCAACTCGCCGTCATGGCGCCGTTCGGCGATACCGATCCGTCTGACGAGCGACAGGGCCGTCTCGTAATCGGGCGGCTCAATTGGCATGTTGGGGCCGAAAAGGGGCGCATCCACAAAGAGCCGATCTTTCGGGATGCGGCTGAAAAAGCGCTCGTTCCCGGGGGTCATGAGGGGAAGGCCGATGAAGAATTCACCGTCGCCCGGTGTGAGGTCGGCAAACCGTGTCGCTTCGAACGGCGGATAGAAAAGCCCCCCGGTGGCAAGACGGGCGCGGAAGGCCTCCATCGTCGCAAAGAACCAGTCGATCCGTTCGAATTGTTCTGGGCCGATCCGGTCCAGCGCGCGCAATTCGTCGATGGTCACGGAAAACTCGGCGAGCGTGGTCAAAAACGAGAGCAGACGCTGGGTGTCGGCTGGGGGAAGAGAGCGGCCCTCTTCACGGCAGCGAAGGGCATGAAAGTGGAGGAAGGCTTCATCCTCCGGCACGGCCGTGCGGCCTGTCGCTTCGGCGATGCGGTGGGATCTGTAGTCGTTGAAGGAAAGGACGGCGGGGAGGAGACCGCCGATCCGGGTATGCACGAGGTGATGCAAAAAATCGCGGCCGCGGCCCGTCATCGAAACGGCGGTGAATCCGCTCATGTCCGGGTAATAGGCACGGAGCCGCCTGATGAGCGCGTCTACGGCGAGAGCATTGGCAGCCGAATGGAGGTCATCCGGCAGAGAGTTGAGATGGGCGGCCCGATCGGACATATGACAAATTCCTTCCCAGGTTGCATCACAGGAAACTTAATCTTCAGGAGATGGCGTTTCAATTCACGCTTAATAAAACATCGCCTCTCTCCTGCGGGGAAATACCACGTCTCGGCCCATAGTCAATAAAATGCTGTGGCGATTTCAGTAAAAAAACTTGTATTCGCCATCGAGCATTTCAGCCAAGGACTTCTGCGCTTGACATTTATAAACGAAACCCATAATGAAATTATGGGTATTGATCGATATTGTCAATAAATCCCATTCACGATCCAATATAATACTTGACATGCAATATCAAAACACCTAAATATATTACGTGTTACGTTAATAAACATCAAGAGCAATCTGATGAAACTCGGACTTTTTTTCAACAGACATCCTGTCTTTACGGGCGATGAGCTTGCTGCCTTCCTTGCCTCCGAAGGCCCGCGCAATCCCCGGACGCAGGAGGCTTTACTCCTCTATCACGTGAAGATGAGCCGGTTGGTCCGGGTGCGCCGCGGTCTCTATGCCGTCGTCCCTACCGGGGCGTCTGCCGCATCCTATCCCGTCGATCCCTTCCTGCTGGCCTCTCGGATGACAAAGGATGCCGTGCTGGCCTACCACACGGCCATGGAGTTCCACGGCAAGGCCTATTCGGTCTACGAGCACTTCGTCTATCTTTCCGCCGCACCTGCGCGGCCCATCAGCTTCCGGTCCTACCAGTTCAAGGGAGTTCGCTTTCCCGGGGCTCTGCCTCCCGAGGTCGCTGTCTCCTTCGACGTAGTCAAGGCTGATCGCGCGGGTCTGGAGGTCCGAGTGACGGGCCTGGAAAGGACCTTCGTGGACGTACTCCACCGGCCCGGCCTGACTGGGAGTTGGGAGGAGATATGGCGCTCCCTTGAGTCCGTGGAGTTTTTCGATCTCGACAAGGTGACTGCCTACGTGCAACATCTCGGCAACGCCACGACCGCGGCCAAGGTCGGCTTCTTCCTGGAGCAGCACCGGGAAGGCCTGATGGTCGACGAGGCGCACCTGAGTGCCCTCCGTGACCTCCGGCCACAACACCCTCACTACCTGGAACGCAGCCGGCGGAAAGCGGGACACTTCGTGGCCGCCTGGAACCTCGTCGTTCCCCAAGAGATCTACGAGAGATCGTGGGAGGAACCTTCATGAAGATCTCCCCTGAAACGCTCGCCGTCCAGTCGGAGGCCGCCGGTTTTCGCCCGGACATGCTGGAAAAGGTCGCGCTGTTGCTCCAACTGCTCGATGCCATCCGTAGCCATCCCTTCCTCAAGGACAAGTTGGTCCTCAAGGGCGGCACGGCCCTGAACCTCTTCATCTTCGCCGTTCCCCGCCTCTCGGTGGACATCGATCTCAATTACATGGGAGCGGTGGACCGGGAGACGATGCTGTTGGAACGGCCCAAGGTCGAGGAAGCCCTGCAGGCGGTCTTTGCCCGGGAGGGATTCATGGTCCGGCGCGTGCCGACAGAGCATGCGGGCGGCAAATGGCAGCTCCGTTATCCCAGCGCCGGCGGCCAGGGAGGCAACCTGGAGGTGGATGTCAATTTCATGTTCCGGGTCCCACTGTGGCCGGTGCAGCGGATTGATTCACGGCAGGTCGGCATCTGGCAGGCCACAGGCATCTCGGTGGTGGACGTCCACGAACTCGCGGCTGGCAAGCTCTCGGCGCTGCTCTCGCGGCGGCAGGCGCGGGATCTGTTCGATTGCAGCAACCTCTTCCGTCTGGGTGGCCTCGATCGGGAAAGGTTGCGTTTGGCCTTTGTCGTCTACGGCGCCATGAGTCGCACCGACTGGCGAACCATTGCACTGAAGGATGTGGATGTCGATACCGCCGATCTGGAACAAAAACTCATCCCCACGCTAAGGTCCGCAGGGAGCGAATATATCCGGAAGGATCAGTTTGGGAAGGGGCTTGTCGAGGACTGCCGTAATCTTCTTGCCAGCTTGCTGCCGTTCACCGCACCGGAGCAGGAATTTCTCGATCGGATTTTGGACATGGGCGAGATAGCCCCCGAGCTGCTGACCGGTGACGAGGCCCTGCAGAACCGCATCCGGCGCCATCCGCTTCTGGAATGGAAAGCTGTGAATGTAAGAAGCCACCAGAAGGGTAGTTGAAAATCGATTCCTTTCCAATGAGGCATAAAAAGTCCTCAGGAGTGATGCCCAGCTTTCATTACCCAATTACCTTGGTCATTACTTGGTCATTACTTTACAAAAAATATCCCCTGTTTTCCTTGCATTTCCCTGGTTCCCTCTGAATGAGAAAAACGGGATAACTACTCGAATATTCACTTTCTTTCGTTATCCCGTCTTATCCCTCGTTGTCCCTGATCGTGCGTTCAGGGTCTAGTGGGTGTACGCCTGTCCGGGTTCAAATCCCGGCTTCGGCACCAAATTGAAATTTTATTTCTTAGTGATAATGGGGGTTTAGATAATTGCTCTAAGCTCCCATTTCTTT
>Ga0209096_1001496_pt1 | contig 25635 bp, 24 predicted proteins | sample AD_UKC034_MetaG_FD_184407 | JGI IMG/M metagenome (GOLD analysis project Ga0209096, IMG submission 184407) | Active sludge microbial communities of municipal wastewater-treating anaerobic digesters from USA - AD_UKC034_MetaG (SPAdes) (version 2) | ecosystem: Engineered > Bioreactor > Anaerobic >... | reverse complement strand
GCGTTGTAATGACATCAGGATTTTCATTAGATTCGGCTGCATACATCAAAGGGGTCATTCCCATCGCGTCGCGGTCATTTACGTTAGCGCCGGCATTCAGAAGCGTTGTAATGACATCAGGATTTTCATTAGATACGGCTGCATACATCAAAGGGGTCCAGCCATACTTATCTCTGTCATCCAGCTTTGCGCCGGCTTTTATCGCGGCCTGCACTTGTTCCGGGGTTCCTGTTGTGACTAGATCAAATAAGCTTTGCGCAAACAAGCACATCCCGCAGAACAAAAGCACAAGTGCTATAGACCATTTTTTCATATTTGGCCTCCTCAGCTAGCGATAATGAAAAATTTTAACTACTCACAACTCAGAATACAAGAGCGCGCATTTCCTCATCGCAAATCTAATCAAAATAATGCGGATGCCTCATCATAAAATCTAACCCAAAATAGACTCCAGCCAGTTGTGAGACCTAATATAAATAATGTTAGTATAGCTACTTATGTTGTTCATGTTTGCTATCATGTACCGCTTTAAGTTCATTCATCATTGCCCATAATAATACCATGTAACCGATAATCTTTTGCTTCAAAAAGTACTGCTCGATGCTATCCAGCTTTGAAAGCTCCGATACTTCGCTGTGATCATACTGCAAAGTGATCGCGCTACAGTGCCGTGTAATCTCGTCGTGATCAAGCATTCGCTTCTCCATACTCTAGTATTAAAGCGTGGCGTTTCGTGAAGTACAGCGCTTCTTATTATAATTTAGAATACTGAGCCTTGTTCAGCCTCAATCTCAGCCTTGGCTTTCTCGAAATCTGCTAATTCATAACGTAATATCAAGTAGCCAGTAGAAGTATCCCGCGCCACAGCGCCAAGCCAAACAAGAGAAATGTCATCAGGCAAAATAGACCCATATTCTCGAGCCCAAAAAGCGCCAAGTGCCCTCTCTTCTTTTAGAAGAGCCATCATCCAATCCTTTGGTTCATTCCATATATTGTCAGCTTTCAGAAAATCATAATCCTTGCTTTGCCCATATGAGATACTTATCTGATTTTTTATTTTGTCAAATTCATTCCTTATAGCTTCGCCATATACAGAAGTCGTGATGTCTTTACTACTCGCAATAATTGCAATAACCCCATAATTTTTGCTTATCTCAACGCCATATATTGCAAAGGAAGGATGCGGCTTAGGCGGTTTAGCAATCAATATAATACAAATGCGGATTGCCACTCAGAGCCATCGGATTGCATCCCATAGCGATAAGGTCATCAAGAGTCATTCCCATTTTGATGCCAAAAGGTCGCGCTATAGCAAAAGATAAGGTTACCAAAAACATAACAAAAAAAAACAATGCCCTTTTTCATGTTCTACCCCTCCTTTGTATAACCTTTTGGAGAAGAAAGATATTTTGCCACGATATATATTATTGCAACTCTCAATTATAATATGAGGACATGGAGGGATCCTTTTCCTTTATGCAACTGTACCATGAAGCTAACCCACATTGCGCTTTGACTAATTGCTCCGTTAAGCGAAAGCCCTCTAGGCAAGTACCAAAGAGCAATTGAAACAACGCAGGCAAGAAGCATAGACACGAAAGCACCGCAGCTGCTTTATTGCTTATCACACTTCTATCAAATATGACGCAGAGAAACTGATTCACGCTTCAGAACTGCCTAACAATTCTTGCGCGAAGCTTATTGCGCTTTTATTCTTTCTGAATTTTATGATTGTTCATTTATAGGGTTTTCTGAGGTAGAATATGTTAGCTGGACGCCTTCGGCGCCCTAAAAGAGAGATGATGAAGATATTATCTTGGAATTGTAATATGGCTTTTAGAAAGAAAGCAGATATTATTGCTACTTATAAACCAGATATTGCCGTTATTCCTGAATGTGAATGCAGAGATGTATTCGAAAAGAATAGAATAGATTTAGGTAGTAGTAATTTTATTTGGCATGGAAAAAATAAGAATAAAGGTTTAGGGGTATTTTCTTTTGGGGAATATTCTATAGAGCTTTTGAATCATAATGAAAAATATGAATATATAATCCCAATAAAAGTTAAGCATAATACAAAGTCTTATATTTTATTAGCCACATGGACACAATTTGTAAATAAAAGCATATATGATAGTTATGTTGTTCAAGCTGCAAGAGCATTTAAACAGTATTTTGAGTATCTAGAAGATCCGAATGTTATCATTGTGGGGGACTTTAATAGTAATTCAATATGGGATTATGAGTCAAAGAAAGAATATAACCATTCAGATATGGTAAAGATATTAAAAGATTATAATATTTACAGCATCTATCATGAGTTAAATAAAAAAAGTCATGGTGTAGAAGAGGAAGCTACTTTATATATGCAACGGAATAAAGAAAAACCATATCATATAGACTATTGCTTCTGTAAAATGGATAATATTCATAAACTTAAAAAGTTTAGCATAGGAAAGTACGACGATTATATAAGTAAAAGTGATCATATGCCTTTATTCATTGAATTCGAAGAGAATTGAAATAGCTAACAAACGCTTCAACCGGATAATTCCTTTGTCACGTTTTGTGCAGTCGCTTCGCTCCTTATGCACAAAAAGCGCCAAGTCCTTCGGGAGCGGAATGCAGGTTATCCAAACGTTAGATCGACGCTTTGCGCAGGATATATAATGCAATTTGTAGTGCTCCCCTACTTTTCAGACCATTTATGCTACTAATTTATTCCTGACCTGATAGTCCCCCAAAAACTGGACACTTTTAAAGTTAGAAAATCAGCCTGACTGATAGTCCCCCAAAAACTGGACACTTTTAAAGTTAGAAAATCAGCCTGATATGCTGCACCCCTTGTCAAGACCATTTATTTATGGTTTTAAGGTGGATCATTCCCTTCAAGCTACCTTCTACAAGAGGCACGTGCAAGATGGCGATATGCCTCTGTAGCTATGTTTTATCAGTAGCTTTAGCCATTCGACAATAGCCATCTTCGCACTTTTGTAAGCCAAATACTCTAGATTTAGCTACGCTTGTGAAATACCCGCTTAAGCGTATGCGGTCCTAGAGTATGATTTAACCCGAAAAATAGCCATTTTGGAAATGTTAAAAATGTTAAAGTTTTCGGCTGCTTTTAACGCCTTTAAAATCCTCGCAGGCGTCGCCATTTACCATCGCATCTACCACATACTCGTAGAGCGTCCAGAAGGTCTACACAAAACCCATCAGCAAGATCAAAGGCCAATTGCTCTGCTCCTACATCTATTTTTCTTTTATTCATCTTCTACCCCTTCATAAATTTCTATCTCAGCTCCGCATGCCAAGTCCTCAGCCTGGTATATCTTCTCAGCTTCCAGCCTTACTACCTGTGCATCGTCATGCCAGACACGCACTTGCGATAATACGTCCATGATTGCCTTCAAGAGGTTATCAATATCAGGCCTTGTTACTACATAATAATCTTTGCGCCGCGCCTTCGGCCTTGGTAGTATGATCTTCGCCTGTAAGTATTGTGATCCGTCACTTTTTTTGATGATATGAGAGCGCTGCACCTGAAGCGCTAGGTGAAGTATGATTACTTCAATCTTGAATAGCGTTAAGGAGGTGCAGCAAGGTGCAGTATATCGCATTTGATTCGCATAAGCGATACACCTATGCGGTGGTAGAAGAAAAAGAGAAAGGGCGGGTGATGGAAAAGCGTATCGAGCATAGGAGAGGTGAAATAGGAGCTTTCCTTTCACAGTGTGAAGTTGGCTCGCCTGTAGCCCTTGAGACTATAGGTTCCTGGTATTGGATTGTGGATGAGATTGAAGCAGCAGGTATGCTTCCTAGGTTAGTCAATGCGCGAAAAGCAAAGATGATGATCGCCTCTTCAAAGAAAACTGATAGGCTCGATGCCAAGGGTCTCAATACTCTCCAGAGAACAGGGACACTTCCTACGGTATGGATTCCTTCTAGCGAACTAAGAGACATACGAGAGCTCTATCGCACAAGGATGGTGCTAACGCAGATGGTGATACGACTAAAGAATCGCATTCTCTCATGCTTTAGTAAGTATGGCATATCCTTCGATGAAACAAGCGATGCCTTCAATATAAAAGGTTGTGCTTCACTCGAAGCAGCTCTCGAGATACTCCCTACTCAGACATGTTTTGCAGTAAAGGAGCTCCTTAGGCAGTTGGACTTACTTCAAGAAGCAGTGAAAGAATTTGAAGCTCGGATGCTTCAGGTTCAGAGTAACGATCCTGAGATAAAGCTTTTACAGACGATTCCTGGTGTAGGAGCTATTCTTAGCTATGTGATCGCCTATGAGACAGGCGATATCCATCGTTTCCCCAGTGCCTCGTGTTTTGCTTCCTATGCAGGCACAACTCCCAGTGTCCATGCTTCAGGAGGAAAAGTACGCTATGGACATACAGCTTCTGATGTCAATCATTACCTCCATTGGGCATTCATAGAAGCAGCCAATGTGATTTCTATGCGGCATGAAGTATTGCGCTTTCGGCATACAGCCAGGCTCTATGAGAGGCTAAGGCAAGCGAAAGGACATGGTATAGCAGTTGGTGCAGTAGCACGACACTTAGCTGAAGCGACGTATTGGATACTCACCACTAAGACAGCATATAGAGAACCGAATCAGAACAAGCAAGTCGTGGTTGTTTCGTCCAAGGAAGGATAAGCGCGCCCGGGTCATGGATCATATAGATCCGTTTTTTTGATTGCGAAATCCTTTCCGGACATCATCATGTCGAGTAGACGGCGAAGATATGACTGCTGCGAAACAGCATGAAAGCTTGTATCTATTTGGTATTCATAGAAAGTTTGTTTGTAAAGGAGCCTAAGAGAAGAAAGAATCATTGTATTTTTCTCTTGACAGGTGCAGCGCTCTCAGATATGACCCGGGGTCGTCAGTTTTAGTGACCCGCCTCCTTCCAATAAAAACCTTAATGCTTCAACGTTCAGTAGTCAAGGATCGTTGTCGGGCAGCGAAGCTTTCCACCCGGTACGATTTGCCTTCTATCACAAATTTCACTGCATGATGAACAAGGCGATCCATCGCTGCAGAGCTCATAAGAGGGTTAGAGAAGACTGTTGGCCACTCTCCAAAGTCTCGGTTTGAAGTAATGATGGTTGAGGCTCGTTCGTAACGTTCACAGAGCACTTCATAGAGGTCGTTTTGCTCTTCTTCTGAGAGCGGTTGCAGGCCAAAATCATCGAGAATGAGAAGAGGTACCGTCGTAACAATCTTAAGTCTTCTGAGCCGTGAGCCATCAGCATGGCCTGCAGCAACCCAGCGGAAGAGCGGTACAGTTCTACGAAAGAGCACTTCATAGCCACGGCGTACCGCTTCATGGCCGATCGCCTGGGCAAGGTGGCTCTTACCCACTCCTGAGGGGCCCACAAAGAAGACATTCTCTTTATCTTTCATGAAATTGCAAAGGGCAATCTCTCTAATCGATGGTTCATGGATCTTTGGGTTAAAGCTAAAATCGAAAGTTTCAAGGGTTTTCTCGGCTGAAAGCCCTGATCTCACGAGTCTACGCGCCAATTGTTTACTATCGCGTCGCTCCACTTCATCCTGTAAGAGGCGCTCAAGAAAGTCTGAGAAAGACCATTTCTCCTCGACTGCCTCATCAAAACGTAGCTGGAGACTATCCATCATCCCAGAGAGCTTAAGGCGAGTGAGCTTTGGTTTTAAAAGTGCAATATCAGCCATGGAGTGCCTCCTCGTAGTATTCTTTTCGACGAGCAAAGCGGAAAATAGGCCTAGAGCAAGTGCTCCAGGCTCTCTCATGACTAATTTCATTCTTCACACTCGTATAACCAATAACCCCTATGCGTAAGAGTTTTTCACACACCTGATCGATTTCAGTGGCAGGAAAACGATTCTTCAAGCCAACAAGTGCTCGTAGTGGCCGAATCGCATCGACTGCCCTATCCTCAAGGATTGCTTCTGCCATGAGTCCCACATTGATTCCCATCGCATAGCACGCCTGCACTAGTCCTCTTGAGCAAGTGGCAAGATAGACTTCTGCCTGTGGTGGCCCATGCGCAGGGTTGACGAGATGTTGCCAAGGATGTGTGGCACGCGAATGCACGGCAATCTCCTGACTGTCATAAAAAATTCTCACAGTCTGCCTTGTTGCCTGGACAAGCACTTGTTGTCCAATATATCGGTAGGGTACAGAATAAAATGCCTTTTGGAATTGAACTCTCCAGTCGACAGCAACCTTCGCCACGGCACAGGTAATGCTCTCCCAGCGGGCTGGCGGCAATGGTAAAAGTATAGGTTCTTCAATGGCAAAGAGCTCAAGGACAGTCTTCCCTACCTTCGCGATCTCTCTCGTTTCGGCAATGGTGCTGTTCCATTCAGCGAGAAAGCGTACTGCTTCTTTATAGCGTGGTGTATCATGGCCTTGGTGGTGTTCTCGATCGCGTAAAAGCGACCAATAGTTGTGCTTGACATACTTGACGTCGCTCTCAACCCCGCCTTTATGCTGAGGCGTTGCAGGTCGACAGGGACTTATCGTAAATCCATAGTGTTCTGCAAGGCTTCGATAGACTCGATTCACCAGCGGGTCTTCCCATGAGGCCTTGATCACTGCTGCCTTAAGGTTATCCGGAGTCACCATGGCAGGAACTCCACCAAAATACTCGAATGCCTCGATATGGCAGGCAAAGAAGACTGAGCTTTCAAGAGAAAAGACTATCTTCCGATACGCTTTCCGAGAATAGCGTAGTCGCGCAGAAAAAAGCCAAGCCTTACGAGCCCTGCCTTCCGCTTCATCTTCGAGATACCCTAGAAAGCCAAAGTCGACTTCCATGACCTTTCCTGGTTCATGAAAGCGCGGCACTACTGGCTCTGGCAATGAAGGGAACCGACGGTGGAGATAACGTCTTACAGTCGCCTCAGAGCAGGGAATGGTTTCATTCGCAAGTGTATGCATGACCACAATGCTCATCCCTTCGCTCATCCATCGTGTGAAATCCTCAGAAAGCACATCAAGGGCATGTGGCTTTGTCATAGAATCGACATGCTGACTATCCCATACTGCCTGAATCTCTGCTTCCGTCGGAATAGGAGCATGCTCATCCAGCCAATGGTGTCCCATAGCTATTTCTTTTAGGGCCCTTATGATGGTCTTATGGTGCCCTGAACTCTTGTGAATACTCCTGATGCTCTCTCCCTTACGGAGCTCGAGGAGCAATCCCTGTAACTCAATCATTGCAATCCTCCTGGGCATGGTGGACCTCCATAGACGTAGTATATAGTCTCGAAGGCCTCACCAGAAATTCTTCCAGGAGGCGGGTCACTAAAACTGACGACCCCGGGTCAGTAAAATTGACGAGGGTGGGTCACTAACCGTGACGGATTACAAGTATATTGGAGAAGTTAACTCACGGCCTGCCAAGGAAGCTGCGGTTAAGCGTATCGTATCCTTCCAGCCGTTCGCTGTTCCAGGTGTATAGATTGCGGCGTGCTGTCCTCGGATACATCCTTTGACTCGCGGCTGCGCCTTCGGTGTGCCTATCACGTGAAGACTTCCTACAAAGTTCCAGTCGTTCACCTGTTCCATGTTTTTTCCTCCACGCTTCTATAGGCTTCGCCACATAGCTTTGCGTACTGCTGCATCGCTTCAGCACTAACGCCACGCTTTAATGCCTCGCAAGCCACGTACTCATAAAGTTCATAGCCAATAAGAGGCTTTCCTTTTGTGAGGTCTATACCAAACTTTGCTGCAAGGTCAAAGGCGAATCTCTCTCCCATAACATCTTTCTCGTCTATCATGTCTTTTCTCCATACTCCAAAACATCCGCAACACGCAACATTTATATCGTATCTCTTTATGCCATAAAAACATCATCATGTTGCGGTTGTGTTGTTGTTGCGTTTGCAATCCGCAACATTTTAGAAGACAAACTCCGCTTCTTGCGTAGAAGGCTTGCCAGTAGCCACAACGCCGCGGCTTACGTGGTGATAAACGCCAGTAGTATCGTAGTAAGCCTTTATCTTATCGAACGCCTCGAAACTTACGCCTTCAGCCATGCATGATAGGCGCCAATTTGCTACGCACAAGCCGTTTTTGTTAGTCTCAATCAATCGCGTAAAAACGCTGCCTACAATCTCTAAGTCTTCGTTTGTAAAGTTGTTACTCATTGCCTCTCCTTCTATAGCATTTTTTATATAAGCACCATCAACCCGTACATCCGCTACTTTTTCAGCTATTTCTTTATCTAGCATAGCATTATTTGGTAGCGGGTATGGTAGCGGTAGCGGATCGGTGCCGCTACTTTCAGGTAGTGTGTCAATATGGTAGCGGGTCTGTGCCGCTACCGCTACTTTGCCGCTACTTTCTATATTCTTATCCTGCAACGAATTATCCTCATTGGTAGCGGATGTACGGCTCTGTGGTAGGTATCGCGCAAAAACGTCTACGAAGGATGAAACTAAGTATCCTTTTAGACGCTGTTTGCCTTCAACGATATTTTTCGAACGCACGTCGAATTTTGCCAATAGACGTGCAAGTCTGTTTGCGTCCATTCCTCGCCCTCTTGCATAGTCAGGCCACGGTGATGGTTCTAGATGATTTAAGTATTCAACGATCACGGCCGAAGTCCATGCTCCACGCGAAGGGTCGGTATCGAATAAAGTTTTCAGGTCAGCCAGTAGGCGAATTGATAAATCGCCGTCGTCCGATTGTTTTGCGCATAACTCAATAGCTGCGATCCGTGCTCTCTGCGGCCACTCGCCGCCAACAGTATCAGCTATACGTAAAAGTTCACGCCATGCGTCCGCCTGCCTATCAGAAAGTGCGGCATCTATCTCTGGTTCTTGCGCTAAGATCGCCTCAGCGTTGTCCAGTGTCCAGCGCGCAATTCTTGAAGCCAGCGGCGCGAAGCCTTGATCGCGGTCGCTTCTTAGGCGCTCAATAGCCTCATCAGGAAGCCTGCGACGCATCCGAATAATCACTGAACGGCTTTCTATGGTGTCAGGTAAAGTTCCTATCAGCGCGATAGCCTTCGGTGCGTACACATTAAACACGCGCGGTTCGTTGTCATCGCCTACAGTGCGCGCAACCTGCGCGGCACTTCGTGTAAAGCCTGCGTTAGTCAATGTCCTCAGTTCGTCGTTCTGCTTGAACATGGCGTCCGCTTCATCAATCAAAAGTGTCGGTGCAAGTAGCTCCACTGTGCGAAACAAGGCGGCAACTGATATACTTGAAACAGAAAGTGGTTTTGAAACAAGTCTCGAAATCACGTCTAGTGCGGTTGATTTTCCACATGCTTTGACTGCGCTGGTCAATACCAAGTTCGGACAAACAGGTGCTTTCTGCGCGATATGAGCGAATACACACCAAAGTGTTATAGCGTCAATACTTACTTGATCAGCTACAACGAATCGCCGAATTTGTTTTGCCACGTCATCGAGTAGTTTCTCGCCGTCTTGCGGCTCTGGTGCAGGTATAGGCTCTGGTAGGCTCAAAGCTCTTCCTTGAAGTTTTTTGTTGTTTTCTTGTTTTGCCGCTTGCTTCCGAAGATTGTCCAGTGCTGAAGATCTTACGCCAGCCTGTTTTGCGATCTCGGCACGATTTTGCTCGTATTCAAGTTCGTTCAATGCAGGAATCAGCGATAATGCCGTTTTTGTCGTGCCTGCTTCTAAGTGCGCGTAAATGTCCTGCAATGTCTGCGATCGCCGATCTATCGCTTGCAGTTCTCCGCCAGAAAGATCGCGTCGTATCGCATCGTAAAACTCAGCTCTTGCGTCAATCATGGCGTGCCCCCAGCCAAGTCAATGGCGATCTTCCAGCACTCGCGCGCATCGAGATCGCCAGGCTCTCCTAGCGCTTCAAGCCGATCGGCTGCACCAATGTATGCAAGGAAAAAGGCCAAAGCCAAGGTTTTCGTGTGCCGGCTGTACAGGCTAGGACGCCCAGTATAAAGAAGCCGCACCGAAGCAGGTGCATATTCGCGGAACATTAGCGCGTAAGCGCAAGCGGCTTGCTCAAACTCCTCGCGCGACATCTTCCATTTTCTGCAAAGCTCATTGACATGGTGATATAAATGTGTTAAATTGCTGCTGCAGCTAGAATTATTCGCTATCTCGTAGTTGAAGCCTGCTGATAGGGCAGGCTTTTTTATCTCCGCGCCGCTCATCGCGAGCCCCTAGAGTTGAGAAGCTCAACAGCTTTTCCTTCAAGCTCTTCATGCGTTGCCACACGGCCGGCACGTACAAAGGCGTCCAATTCGTCGGCATCGAATAGAATTTTTCCGCCCAAAGGCTTATAGCAAGGAACACGCCGCTCATGGACCAGTTTATATAAATAACTCTTTCTGATACCAAGGAATGAAGCAGTCTCATCAACGCTTAAAAACCTAGTCATTTATTTACTCCAATGACGATATTTTTTCTCTGCTTTCAAATGTTTTACCGTCACTGAAATGAATCGCATATTTTTCTTTTCAAGTGGGAGGGACTGATTGTTTTGATTGTTTTGACGAACAAGAAGAATGAAATTTAAGCTATTAAATTCGAAACTATTCTTTATTTTGTAAGTATCTATATAATGTAGAAGCACTTATACGACATTCATTTATGAGCGCTTTCTTGACTTCACTCTCTGACATTTTATGTGATTGCTTCATTATTTCGCCATATCTTTTAAGAACTAGATCCTTTCTTCTGTTTTTTTCGGAATTATAAGAAGCAATCTCCGCACCTTTACGCCCCCCTTCTACAACCTTTTTGCCCACTTCTTGTAATCGATCAGATTCTTCGCTTTGAATCGCATGAATCTCCAGCAATTCTTCTCGAATACCGCGCCTTTGTGCCTCGCTTCGTAGAGCATTTATACCACCCCATAACTCTTCCCATGCTTTGTAAAGTTCCTCGATAGAATCGCTGTTCTCAAACATCATTCGTATTGTCCGCATAATGTCGTATTCGGACATTTTACTAAGTGCGTTATCTGCTCGCTTTGCCTGGCTTATCCTGTCTTGTTTCGTAGTAAGCAAGATATGCAAGATGTCTAAAAAATCATCATCTATCGGATCAAGCTTTGCGCCATTCTTCGCAAGGACAGCTTCGGCGGTCCCTTCCGCCTTTTTAAGATACTCCTGCGGTTTCCCATAGGCGGCAATTTTGGCTTCTTCACGCTGTATTCTAGCTTTATCTTCCTCTATGTAGTTATCCCGAAACTGCTTCTTCGCTTTTACAATAAGCTCTTCCTGGCCAATTTTAAGACTACGCGTGGCCTCTTCCAGAAATTCATGCTTTGCTTTTTCTGCTTTCGGACGGAGAGTCCCCAGCCTCTTTTTGCATCCTTCAGTCCACTTATCATTTTCTACTAAATCACCAGGATTTTCATTTGGTACCATCGATGAACCAATTTCCCGCTCAAATTCACTACTCATCGCTCTTGCTCCTCTATTTTGCCGCTTTGAATTCCAGGGTTTCGCTCTTCCCCTTTGTCTGTAGCTCAGGCAAGCTCGCGATGATTTCTTTCTTGCGCGAATCCAAGAGGCGAAGATAGACCGTGGTCATTTTTATATCGCTATGTCCAAGGAGCCGTGAAACCGCGTAAATGTCGCCTGAAGCTTCAAGCGTCATCATTGCGAATGAATGCCGTGCAGCATGCCAGCCGAATTCATGGTCAATGCCTGCTTTCTTTCGCCATTTGTCTAATGGTCTATAGACGTTTGCTTTTGTCGCAGTGAGGCGTGGAAAGACCAGCTCGTCGCGGCGGTGAAGCTCTTTGCCATTGATAAGATTCCAGGCTGAAGGGGAGAGCGGTATCGATACAATGCCTTGCGTTTTACTTTGTCGCTTGACAATCATGGGTTCAGGCGTCCGCTCAATATCGCCCCAGGTAAGGCTCTTTAGGTCGCCAAGGCGTAAGCCAGTAAAACAGGACAAGAGAAAAGCGCGTCTACATTCTTCGGCAAGCTCGCCGCCGAGTGCAGGTGTATTATAGAGTCTCTGTATTTCTTCAATGCTTAGAAAGGCTTTCTTTTGCTCAGGAACGCGAATAGCCTTTACACCTTTAGCAGGATTCCGTTCAATAAGTCGCTCACGCTCTGCCTTAAATAGAAGTGTCTTCAGCGCATCCAGGTAGTGCTTCGCAGTCGCCGCCCCCAGGGTTTCTTGCTCTAAGAGATAGGAGCGATAGCCATCAACAAAGCGTTCGTCCACATCGCAAAGCAGGGTATCGCCTGCATATGGTCTTAGGTATCGTAGGCTTTTTGGTAAATGCGCTTTCTTGTCATAATCCTTTGCGATCTTCTCGGCATATCCAATGATCGTTTCCTTGGAAGCGACAGGATCGAGTAGTTGATAGCGTTCGGACGCAAGTTGCAGCTCTCGCTTGTGGCGGATCGCCTCGGCCTGTGCCATAGTCTCTCGCCTCGAAGCTGCATCTTTTGGAACGGTCAAGCCGATAGATTCCCAGCGCCGCTTTCCTTTGTACATAATGTCGAGGTACAAGTAGTTTCCTTTTTTCCGAATCTTGACTCCCATAAAAACTATCCCTCCCCCATTTTTCGGTAGGTTCTACAGTCTACGTATATTCAACGTATTTTCTACATGAAAAGTGTAGATTGAAGTAAAAGGAAAGTCAAGGCAGTAAACGAAGAAAAAAGAGGTAGTTTATGATTAACCTTATAAGATAGATATTTTCGTGATTTTTTGCTTGATTTTCAATGTCTTAGATTTTGCCTTTTGGGCACAAAAAAACTGGAGGTGGGGGGAATCGAACCCCCGTCCCCATGCGTGCGCTGCACGCGTCTACAGGTTTATCTGGTCAATGCATTGTCGGAAGCCGGGGCGCAGACCAGCACGCTGTCGGCTTCTTATTCCGGTTTGATGTCCCTCATAGGCACCGAACCACCAGTGAGGTAAGCTCCCTAATGTCACAGACATCCATAGCGTCGGAAGCTGTCCGCTATGGCGTCCGTCGCTCACTGCTTATGCAGCGAGAGCGAGAGCGCCGTTTTTGTTGGCACTTAAAGGTTTTGCCACGTTAAGGAGAGTGGCTACTCCACCTGCAGCGCACATCACAAACCGCATAGGTCGAAACCAGTGCACCCCCAAAATTATGCTTATTATAAGAATAAAGGAATTCTGTTATAGAATCAAGCGCCTTGGCGTAATGCTTGATTCAATTCGAGATTTGGTAACAGCTCCTTGAGAGTTTTGAGGTCTTCAGTTTTCAGTTGTATCGATGGCAATATCGGGTAATGCCTTTTCAATGATGCCGCCGCCAAGCACCAGGCCTTCCTCGGAATAAAGCACCGCAGATTGACCAGGCGCAACCGCTCGTTGAGGAACCATAAATTCTATGCGCGCACTTCCTGTCTTATCGACCTCCGCGGTAGCTTCTGCGGGTTTATGATTTTGCCTGATTTTTACTCTGCAGACGATGGGCTGTCCGAAAGACTGTGGATTGTGCAGTCTAAAGGGTTTCGCGATCAGTCCGGATGAAAAAAGCCCCTTTCCATTTCCGACAATAACGCGATTTTGTTCTACATCCAGACCAAGCACGTAAAGGGGTTCTGCACCCAAAGAAATTCCAATGCCACGTCTCTGGCCAATGGTGTAGAATGGTAATCCTCGATGTCGACCAAGTATGTTGCCTTTCAAATCCACAATGTCGCCAGGCATTGGTTTTTCGTTTTCAAAAAGAGGAGCATAATTCCCTCCGCTAATAAAATCTTGGCTTTCGGATTTTTCTGCTGCTTCTAATCCATAGAAATGCGCCGCTTGACGTGTTTCCTTCTTTGTCATCTCGCCGAGTGGGAATATAATGTAGGATAAGCGCGCGGAATCCAGACCATATAGGAAATAGCTCTGATCTTTATCGACATCTCGAGCAACTCTTATATATGTCAGGCCATTGATTGTGCTCTTTCTTGCGTAGTGTCCTGTGGCAAACATATCGAATAGTATGCCAGATTGTCTTGCTTTATCGATCAAGAATCCAAACTTTAGATCGCGATTGCAGACTATGCAAGGATTGGGCGTTCTGCCTGCAAGGTATTCTTTACGAAAGTATTCTAGCACGTGTAGTTCATACTCGTCGGCGAGATCTATTACATGGTAAGGGATGCCCAAGTTTGCGCACAAGCGCTGGCATGCATCGATATCCTCTTCTTCGCTGGGGCCAAAACACGAATGCTTGAGATTTTCTTGTATTTTATATGCACCTTTCCATATTTTCATGGTAAGGCCAATTACCTTGTATCCTTGTTCTTTTAACAGGCATGCGGCCAGAGAGGAGTCCACTCCACCCGAAAGACCGACTGCGATAGTTATATCCTGATTCATAGCGAGCGTACTTTACTAGGAATAGGTTTTTTTTTCCAGCATCACCATTTGTAGCTAAGATTCAAATGTGTGCATTTTTCTTGGAGTTTATACTTGCTTTGTTGTCCATATGCAGGGTAAAGTACCTGCATGCAGGATGTTTTCATAGGTTTTACTTCCATTACATGGAAAATGCTGGTGATGTATGGCATAGGTGGTATTCTCATCTGGCTTGCAATTAAGAAGCAGTATGAGCCAATGCTTCTGCTTCCTATTGGTTTTGGGTCTATACTTGTAAATTTGCCACTTTCGATTGCATGGGAGCATGATGGAATACCTGGATTTCTTCGGATTCTTTACGAGGCAGGAATTGCGAATGAATTATTTCCTATTCTCATCTTTATCGCTGTTGGAGCGATGATTGATTTTGGTCCTCTTTTTAGAAATCCTCTCATGATATTCTTTGGAGCGGCTGCGCAGTTTGGAATATTTGCGACAATGATAGTTGCTACGCTCCTGGGTTTCGATCTAAAGACTGCAGCCTCTATTGGCATTATAGGTGCGGCCGATGGGCCGACCGCCATCTATGTGGCCAATAAATTCGCAAAGGACTATCTAGCGCCTATATCGGTAGCTGCATATTCATATATGTCTCTGGTGCCTATTATCCAGCCGCCGGTAATAAGGCTTTTGACAACAAAGCAGGAACGATCTATACATATGCCACTGCATGAAAAGCAATCACCCCAATGGCTCAAGATTCTTTTTCCAATTGTAGTGACCATGACCTCAGGTATCGTTGCTCCGATCTCCGTACCACTTGTAGGTTCGCTTATGTTTGGGAATTTGATCCGAGAGTCGGGTGTGGTAGAACGACTTTCTCAGGTCGCGCAGAATGAGCTAGCTTACCTGGTGACGCTGCTATTAGGCATTTGTATCGGAGGCTCCATGTCGGCTGAAAAATTCCTGAATGTTGATACTCTTCTCATCTTGGCGATGGGGCTTGTTGCTTTTATATTCGATACTGCAGGCGGAGTGCTTTTTGCAAAACTCGTAAATCTGTTCCTTTCGAAAGAGAAGAAAATCAATCCAATGATAGGGGCTTGTGGCATTTCGGCTTTTCCAATGTCAGCACGAGTAATTCAAAAGATGGCTAATGATGAAGAAAGAGGAAACATAATCCTTATGCAGGCTATAGGCGCAAATGTATCGGGTCAACTTGGTTCGATCATAGCTGGTGGGTTGGTACTTGCGCTTGTGCCTCTAATCATAGGGTAGGAGTTCTAGAATGGAATTTATTGACAATATTCGAAATGCAGGTACTACAATACAGGCAATAGCTGTTTCTATCGGAGGGCTTCTTGGTGTTTTTGCTACACTTGCATTTTTCTTTTTGATGATCTTGTTGGCGGATCGCTTCAGCAAGAATCGATGAAGACAAAAGATAGCAGGGCAATTCTTCTAAAAAGTCGATTTCTTAGATGCCTCTTCGGCTTGGGGTGACTATCAGTTGGCTTTTACCCATCGAGCAAGCTCCCGGCCTTTCTCTTTTAAAAGCTCACCTGTGGCTTCATCTGGAGCTCCTGGCCATTCTACTGCTTCGATACAACTCCACTTGAGGGATTCAAGCTTCGCTTCGAATTCCTTTTTGGCTCCTCCTACCCAACCATAGCTTCCGATGCGAAGTGATTTGCGCTTGTAGATGTGTTTGCGCTCAAAGATATCGAGTACATAAGCCATTGGTGGGAACATCTTGTATTCATAGGTAGGCATTGCAATCAATATACCTTCGCTTTTATAGGCATCGGCAAGAATAAACGAAACGTTTTCATTGGGGACTCTATGGATCGAATAGGGGACTTTTTCTTCTTCTATGCCTTTGATCACATGCTTGAGTCCGAGCTCGGTATTTCCATACATCGAGCCCCAAATTATAGCAATTTCTTTTTCGCGAGGTCCATCCGAATAATCGGCATAGCGCAAATAGCGTTCGATGATTTTATTTGGATTTGCTCTCCAGATAATGCCATGGCTTGGAGCGATTACCCTTATGGGCAAGCTGGAAAGCTTTTCAATGGCTCTCTTTACAAAAATGCCAAAGCTTGCAACGATATTTGCATAGTATCGAAGCGATTCAGCTTCGAAAAACTCATGCTCATCTTCTGATATTTCATCATCGAAGATTCGGTCGCCTAGAGCTCCATACGAGCCAAAGCCATCGCATGAAAAAAGAACTCCACCTTCTTTTGCCCAGGTCATCATCGTCTCTGGCCAGTGGACATTGGGAGTTTCGAAGAATTGCAGAGATTGTCCCATACCGAGATCCAGAATCTCGCCTTCTTTTATCGCTCGGACTCGATCGCGTTCAAAGTAGAAGTTCTTAACAAGTTCCGCTCCCTTTGCAGTAGTCATTACGAGGGCTTTTGCATTGATCGAGAGAAACTCTTTCAGCCATCCAGTATGATCGGGCTCAAGGTGATTGAGGATGATATAGTCGACATCTTCGAGGGATACACCGAGCGATGAGAGCTGGTTTTTGAGCTCGGTAGGAGCTCCAACCCAATCTCGCACAAGGTCGATAAGTGCGATTTTCTCGCCTCGCACCAGGTAGCAATTGAGCGAAACTCCATAGGGAATGGGCCAAATACCCTCAAAGAGATCATCGCTCCGAATATCGGCATGAAGCGCAAAGATATGGTCGTTAATTGGATGAACTTTCATTGCATATCTCCTCATCTAGAATTTTATACTATATGACAGAATATGACAGACTGCTCATCTATTCGAGGATCTTCAGAAATTGCCAGTGCCTGCAGATAGTTTTATACCGATAGTTACAGGCCTTCCCTGACCTAAGATGCCATATTCCGTATTGTCTGCTCCGAATATAAATGTGGAAAAAATTGAAAGCTTGAGATAGTCTGAGATTTCCAGGCTCAGGGTTGGTTGTGCCAGTCCAGAGATATCAGAAAAATTCATGATACCCATGACCGAAAACGAGAAATCGCTACCAGCTATTTCTGATAAGGAGAGGTTTGCGGCTCCATAGTGCTGTCCGGAAAGAAAAGGAAAATTCTTTAGGTCTCCCATTGCTATGGAATAGAGAATCATCTTCTTCACAGCAGCTGGCTGAGATTCATAGGAGTTGAAAAGGCTTGTTCTATCAGCATCCGAATATCCTTCGCCATTGAAAAAATATTGCGCAATAGCCGTAAAATCACCATTTTGGTTGTTATATAGGAATCCCATCGTAGCCGATGGGTAAAAGGTATTTCGAATATCATCCGATGATATCTTATTATAGTATGGAGGAATGGATTTGAAGGAACTATAAAAAGCTTTTGGGCTGCCGCGCGCTAGGACTCCTTCGGCAAAAATATCGAAATTGCCAAGCGGACCTGTTAGTGTCAAAGCGGCGCGTTCGGTAGTGTCATATCGATAGTAGCTGCTCAAACTCAATTCATAGTTGCCAAGAAGAAATTCTGCCTTTGCTGCAAGCGCAGTAGTATCAAAATCCGGATTGTTGCTGTCAAAAATGGAATAAAAGCTCAGCGTGTTCTGGCTTGGTCCATAAGGGATGAATATACGAAACTGTAATGGGCCTTCACGCTGCACGGTCGGATCCAGAATATTGATAGACTCCAGATTGATAATATCCGCTGGACTAAAGAAGTATCCGACACCCCATTTAACCGTGGCTTTTCCGAAACGCAGATAAGCATTATCTCCAAGCTGGAAATCCGAGAAGAGTTCGAAAATGCGAACATCGGGTACTCTTACCCATGTCGATGTTGTAATGATGGTACCGGCTGTATCGAGCTCTGCAGAATTCAAAAGATTCTCTGTCTGTGCAAACGGCCAAGCGGTCTTGAACGAGCCATGTACGCGGAAATCCTCCTCTGGCCGTGCATCGAAGTATAAAAGACTATTCAAGGCTGGGGCCAATTCATGTGAATCTGGATTTGCGAGATCAAAACCCACCGTCCACGGATCATTCCATGTCCAGGAAGCGCTCACAGTCCCGCTTATGTTTCCGCCGATCTTTACAGTCTCGGTTTTTAGAAAACTCTGAAGTGGATTTGTCTGTCCTATGAATGAATCTTGGGATTCTTCTTGACCGAGAGTATCGCTGTCTTGCTGAACTATTATTTCATCCTCAAAGAGCGCATCGATATCATTGCTCTCTTCTTGAGATGATATGCTGAAGGGCGCAGCCATAATAATCACACATAGAATACCGATTGCACCTAAGTTCCGAAGAAGACTCATCGCTACATCCTCCTTTATTACCTCCTGGATTATCTGCTTACTTGTTCAAGGAAAGCCTTTGTAAACACCCTATCTGGCAAGGGAGACACAGATTGTTCCGTCATGGTCATCTGGCTCTTTTCTCCTTTGTTGACTTCATCAACGATCAATATCTGCGAAGGAAGGAGTTTCCCTTCCAGCTCTACGTATTTCGGATATGCAGTAGTCCGCATAAGGCGCCCATTTACCGAATAGTCTTCTCGTTTGAGCAACATTGTCCTGTCTTTGCGGATATAGAGCACTACCCGATCATATGCTACTTCATTTGTTCTCGCTTTTAGATCCAATACCCAAACCGGAAATTTCCCTACCATGCTCTCGGTCATTTTTGTCACGGTATAATCCTCAGCAAAGGTGCTGAGAGTAAAATCAGAATTCTTCGCTTTTGTGTTCTGTATATTCTCTTTCATCGAAGAATGCGAAAACTTGCGGCTTGTTGGATCATAAAACCAGACATTATCATCTTCTCTGAGATAACCCTGTCCTTTGTTGACTTCCGGGAGCAAGATCAGAATTACGAATTGCTTTTTTGCATCTCTGCGGAAAACTCGGGCCTGAGTGACGCTGTCTTTCTCCCCTGGTTTTTGAGTGACAATGGTGAAAACAGCTGAAAAATCCTTGCCAGAAAAATCGCTCAGATCATCGACTTGCTTGATGAGTTCTCTGGGATCCGGCTTTGATTGGGCTAGCAGGGGATTCAATCCCGTAAAAAACAGCAATAATAAAGACAAGATGGATAAAATCCCTCTCCTAAGGCTTTTTGCCTTCCGGGATACATTCGAATACATGCTGATAGACTCCTATTTATTTTACTGTTCTCAAGGCTTCTGCCGGTGGCAATTTTGCCGCAGCATTTGCGGGTGCATATACTGCAACGAGTGTAAGCACCGCGATAAGGAGGATATTGCCTATAGCACGAAGCGGCGGCACATAGAATGAAAAATGACCGCGTTTCAGAATCAAGAATACTGGCGAAAGCGGATCAAAACTGATAAGCGTCAACAAGCCCATGGCGATAAGTGCCAAGACTATTCCCGCAATAGCACCTGCCAGCGAAAGCAATAGTGCCTCATATAGAAACATAGATCTTATTTCATTCCGTTGAACACCAATAGCGCGCATTGTTCCAATTTCTCGGATTCGCTCATACATTGCCATTCGGAAAGTATTGGATATACCAATCATCACAATGGCGAACAAGACGATCAAAATCACTGTGCTTCCGGTATCGATCGCAACTACAATCTGCTTTGCCTGGGCAAGCACATCATCAATAGTATAAAGCCTATATTTAGTCCCGGTCCATTGTTCTGTTCTCTGCTCGAGAAGCATAGCCTGAAATGGTGTCATCGAACCATTTTCATCTTTTGTTGAACGATCGAAAAGGTTGAGCCCCATACCCTTCATCGAAGTATAGAGAGCATTGGCAAAAGCTCCGGATTTCTCCAGTTTTTCCAGCATTATACCAAGCGACATATATTCATTTTTTCCCAGACCTATAAGACTATTGAGATATTCAAGTTGGACATAGGTCATAATAGAGCCAACAAAGCTTGAATCAATGGTTATTGCAGCGACTCGAAATTCTCCAACATTGTTTTGGCCTGTTATGGTCTGCAACTGTGCAACCAACACATCTCCAGGCAGGACATTGAGTTTTTTAGCAATGCTCTGGGATATTATGATTGCGTTAGACCAGGAGAGATTTTCCCAATTCCCGTCGACGAGAGCAAGCCGTTCTTTTATCATTCCGGAATGAGTCAAATCGATGCCAGTCAGCGTCTGCTGTATACTCTTGCCCTCGAAGATCAATGTGGCTATGGTCTGGCTGGTTTTCTGCAAGCTGACCCATTTTTGTCCAGAATCTTCTAATGCTTGCATAATCACCGAATCATCGCGAATTATCGAAATTCTTTTGCCCGATGGTGTAACCTCAGTTCCACTAACGAAGACATGGCCGCCCATCAAATACGAGAAATTATCTGAGATATTCTTGACAAATGATCCGGCAAACCCGTTTAGGATCGTTACGATCATTATTCCAAAGGCTATTGCTCCCGCAAGGAGCATAGTTCTCTTTCTTTGCCGCATTAGGTTTCGTGCAGCGATGCGGAGCAATACTAAATTCATGTATTCCCTCCTATTCTTCCTGCATCGCTCTTACTGGCTGAATTTTCAAAGCCAGCGAAACAGGGTAAAGGTGGGCAATAAAGCCTACCACTATCATCAGTATTATTGCAAAAATTACATTTCCTGCCGTGGCAATTGGTCTTAAGTATTGCCCGCCAAATAGAACAAGAAAAAATGGATTTGTCGCCTCGATTCGGAGCGATTTAAGGATTTCGATAATCAGGAGGCCTAGTCCTGCCCCAATCGAAGCAGAAACCAATGCTAGAGCCAATGCCTCAGCCGCAAACATAGTGCGCACGAAACCCTTTCCAGCTCCAATGGCGCGCATGGTGCCAATCTCGCTTGTTCTCTCGATTACAGAAATAACAAAGGTATTCATTATGATTATGATGGCGACGATAGAGAGGATAACAATGGCAACAGCAAATATAATCCGAACAATATCTACCGACTGACCATATGGGCCAGCGGCTACTTGCCAGTTACCTGCAATAGCTTGGATCTCTTCTTTTTCGAAAGCCTTATTCAAAGAAGAGATGATGCGATCTATATTCTGAGAAGAATCAGCCTTACCTACAATGAACTGCCATGCTCCTTCATCGGGCTTTAGAGGATCTATTTCGCTGGGCCTGGATAATTCCCTAGAGATTGAAGCGACATCGAAATGTTTTGAAGTCTCCGAAGTCACGATTATATCATCGCTGAAAAGCTCATCGGGATCTTCTATCGAAAGCATACTTGTCTGTTCGGGCTTGAGTTGTATTGGTTCGTTGGCTCCAACAGTCATACCGCTCATAACGCGGAGAGATTCGATATCTATATAAGCAAGTTGTTCGGGTGCCGTACCCTGTTCTTTAAGCCGGAAAATGCCGACTATTGGAAGTTCCCTCAAGCGGAAACCGATTGTAGAAAAACCCTGAATAAGCAAAGGATCGCCTATCGAAAGAGGTTTTTCGAACCAATCGGAGAATTTATGGAATTGGCTCTCATTGATCATGATGCCAGATTGCCCAGGTTTCAATTTCTCTCCCGCAACGATTTCTACGGTTTCAAAGAGATCCCAATAGCTCGCTGCATCGATTCCAAAAAGGAACAGAAACCGATCTTGAGGTTTTATCTTCTTTTGAGAGTCTTCTTCTGTTTCCTGATCACCATTTTCGCGAATCACCTGAGAAAAGCCTGTTGCGAGCGAAGAAGTCTTCTCTAGATGTGGAGTCGATTTTACGATGGAAATCACTTTGTCATACTCAGGAATTATGGGCGTCGTTGCCATGCCACTTGTAGAAGTCACGCCAAACAGAGATACAGGGCCATCACTCGAAATTCCGGAGATAAAAATATCTCCAGTATATACATCTGAGAATGTTGAGCGCACTCCTTCCTCGGTTGCATTGATAAATGCTGTGCCAAGTACTAATACCATGGCTCCCATAGCTAACAAGACTCCGATGATGAGGCTTTTGGATCTATGAGCTTTGATATTGCGGAAAGCTATTTTGAAGATGATAGGCATGCTCAATTCTCCGCAGACGCGATAGATGCGTTTTCTTCAAGGATATCTTCACCATTTCGCTTATTGCCAATGATCATGCCATCGCGCAAGCGAATAACATGGTCGGCAATGTTGACGATCTTTGCATCATGAGTGGAAAAAATAAAGGTTGTTTCCAATTCTCGGTTTATTTTTTTCATAAGGTCGATTATCTGTTCGCCGGTAGTGGAATCGAGGTTGGCCGTTGGCTCATCGGCCAGTACAATAGAAGGCTTAGTAACAAGAGCTCTTGCGATTGCAACGCGCTGGCGTTGTCCTCCAGATAACTCATTGGGCTTATGATTTCGCCAATCGGAAAGACCTACTTCGTCTATGAGAAAATCTATCCAGCTTTTCCATTCGCTTTTGGGGATTTTGGTCTTTCCGAGCAGCAGCGGGAATTCGATATTTTCGTAGACATTCAAGACAGGAATGAGATTGAAGGATTGGAAAATAAATCCAAGTACTTCATGTCGAAAGCGAGTCAACTCTCTATCAGAAAGGCCCTTAGTATTCTTCTCATTGATGATTAGCTCACCTGAAGTTGGAATGTCTATTAGGCCAATTATATTGAGTATGGTCGATTTTCCCGAGCCCGAAGGCCCTGCAATAGAGACAAAATCGCCTCTTTCAATAGCAAAGGAGATTCCTCTAAGTGCGGGAACAACGACATTCCCCAGATAATAGTCCTTTTTTACATCGATCACCTGAATTATCGGCATGGTTTTTCACCTTTGAAAAAGATAGCTGTTGCTAGAGAAAAATAGCAATTTCTATGGGTTGTGACAATATGAGTTCAAAATAAAATATTATTTTATCACCGATTTTATAATTTCGAGTGCATACAGGTAGACCTATCTTTGCAGGTTCGTTGCGCTTAATCCAATATAGAGTTGTATATTCTGACTTACTAGTCCTTTTTAGACTATAATGGTCTAAGAGATAACCTCATGCGCCAGAGATCGGTCTCATGCTTCAGAGATGACCCTCGTGCTCTTCAATTTCTTCTTTAAATGTATCGGCAAGGCGCTTAACTCCTTCCTCTATCTGTTCGTAGCTCGAATAGGAGAAGTTGATGCGCATGGAATTCACTTCAGGATCATCATAATAGAATGAACTCCCTACCACATATGCGACTTTCTTTTCGATTGCCTTGTAAAACATCTTATCGGTATCGACGTAGCTAGGCAGAGAGAGCCACAAGAATAAGCCACCTTCTGGTTTTGTCCAAGTGAGATCTGGACGCTTGGGCATATAGGTTTCCAGCTTTTGCAGCATGAAATTGCGCTTATCGCGATAGATGGCGCAAGTATTCTTCAGGACTTCTTCGAGTTTGCCTGTTGCCAGGAATTGGGCGACAATCTTCTGCGTGAGGGGGCTTGTGCAGAGATCCACGGCTTGCTTTGCAACGACCAGTTTTTGAATGATATCCTTACGCGCTAGAATCCATCCTATTCTTGTACCAGGCGCAAGTATCTTAGAGAAGGTCTTAAGGCCAACCACAATGCCAAGGTTCTGCATCTCCAGTTCTAGTTGGTACAAGGAAGGAATGGATTCACCCATGAATCTAAGCTCTCGATATGGAGCGTCTTCAACGATGAATAATTCTTCTCGATATGCAAATTCTATAAGAGCCTTACGTTTTTCAAGGCTCCAGCATACTCCGGTGGGATTCTGGAAATCCGGAATTACATAGATGTATTTTATGCGCTTATTCTCAGCCTTAGCGCGAGCGTATTCTTTCTCGAGTTCATCCATATCCAGGCCATCGTTGGCATGAGAGAAGGGAATGCCAAGCACCTTTCCTTGATAGGATTGAATTGCCTGAATGGCTCCAAGATAGGTAGGACGCTCCGCAATTACATATTCTCCTGGGTCGAGAAAGAGTTTTGGAACCATGTCGAGAGCCTGCTGGCTCGCCGAAGTTATGAGAATATTATCTGGATCGAGATTAACGCCGTGAGATGACTCGTATTCAATAATCCTGGCTTTGAGATCATTATCGCCTTCCGTTGTGCCATATTGGAGGATCTTGTCACCGTATTTTCTAAAGACTTGATCGCTTGCTTCTCTGAGGTCTTCAACGGGGAAGGTCTCCGGCGCAGGAAGCCCACCAGCAAATGAGATGATATCTGGTTGATTGGTGAGCTTGAGCAATTCTCTGATTACAGATTTCTTCATATTATGGGCATTTGCGGACAAATACACAGAAAGGTCATGCATTGATAAGTCCTCCTTGATTTGTGGTTCTTGTTTCATCCTACTTCAGTTTTTATGATTCGTAAATATATGTTTTCAAAATTATATTCCTGAGTTTCATTTTTCTAGATGGCGGGCATGGTACTTGTTGTATAATATGTCCTTGCTATACTTTGGTAATCAATACAGCAATTAGAGGAATGCCCTAATGCCGCTCAACTGTGGGATTGTGGGTTTGCCCAATGTGGGCAAATCCACCATTTTTTCCGCTCTTACAAGGGCAAAAGTGGACACAGCGAATTATCCTTTCTGCACGATAGATCCCAATGTCGGTATTGTTCCACTGCCGGATAAGCGCTTGGATAGGCTCTTTGATATATTCAAACCAAAAAGAAAAGTACCTGCGGTGGTCGAATTTGTCGATATCGCAGGCCTTGTTCGAGGAGCTTCGAAGGGAGAGGGTCTTGGTAATCAATTCCTCTCCCATATTCGCGAAGTTGGCATGATAGCACACGTGGTACGATGTTTTGATGATCCTAATGTGGTTCATATATCAGGCAAGATAGATCCAGCCGATGACATCGAGATTATTCATACCGAACTTGCATTGGCTGATTTGGAGAGCATCGATAGAAGGCTGGATAAGTTGAGTCGCCAGGTCAAGGTTCAAGACCCTAATCTCAAGAAGGATATCGAAAAGGAAATTGCCGTGCTGCAAAAGCTGCGGCCTATCTTGGAAGAGGGAAGACCGGCTTCTACGGCTATTCTCGAGCCTGAAGAGGTAGATTACGCTCGGCGCAGCTTTCTATTGACTCTCAAAAAGGAATTATTCGTCTGCAATGTCGATGAATCGGGAATGGCCAATAACAAATATGTAGATATAGTAAAATCGATTGCAGAAAAACAGGGTTCGGAGGCGGTTGTAATCTGCGGCAAATACGAAGCAGAGCTCGCAGACATAGAGGATTCGGAAGAAAGAGCTGAGTTTCTTCATAGCATAGGGCTCAAGGAGCCAGGGCTTGATGTGCTTGCCCATGCGGCATACAGACTATTGGGTCTTCGCACTTTTTTCACAACAGGAGAAGACGAATGTCGCGCTTGGACAATTAAGGCTGGAGATAAGGCATCAACGGCGGCAGGCGTTATTCATAGCGATTTCGAAAAAGGCTTTATTAAG
>Ga0209096_1001492_pt1 | contig 25717 bp, 29 predicted proteins | sample AD_UKC034_MetaG_FD_184407 | JGI IMG/M metagenome (GOLD analysis project Ga0209096, IMG submission 184407) | Active sludge microbial communities of municipal wastewater-treating anaerobic digesters from USA - AD_UKC034_MetaG (SPAdes) (version 2) | ecosystem: Engineered > Bioreactor > Anaerobic >... | reverse complement strand
CTGCTCCAATCATGTTCCAGACATCTAGGACTTCATGGAGTAGTTTCTCTAAATCTCTAACTTCTAACTCATCTTTGGCTTCTTGCCATTCCTCATCTGTTCTGTGGAAAAGTTCATTTAGCGTGTAAAAATCATACAGGTTGCGATCAACCTCAAACTGTTCGTGTGATCGTATGTTTTCACTGAGTTTCATTTGAAGATAACATTCTCATTAGTTGCTACAGTTGAAAGATGTAGCCATTTTGATCTCCAAGGCTCAAAGTGCATTTCTGAACACAAGACGAGAGCTTTCTTCATCATTGGATTTAATTTAATTGCCTCAAAACAGGATTCTCTTGCCTCACTGCCTCTTGAGAGTAACCATAAAGACTTGGCTTTGTAAAAATACGCCTCGGCTTTCTCATCTAGCCAAGTTGCTATGGGCAAATACTTGTCAAAGTATTCAATAGCCTTTTCGTACTCTTTAAGGTCAAGATATTCTTTGGCAATATAAAAGAGGTTTCTTGGTGTCATTTCCATCGTCAAGAGAATATTGAGGTTTCTTTTCGGGTCAATCTTATGATTGATTGAGTAGTCACAATTCCTTTCAATGTTGGTGTTTTCCTCTCCGATTATATTAAGATTCTCATGTACCTTACCTACCCATTTGATATCAGGGTCATTTTTCCAAAGCACAGCTCGATAGTGCCAGTTATTGCCTGATTTAGATTTGATGTTTAACACCCTCTTATTGGTCTTTTTGATCTCCTCTTTAACCTCACTAATTGGGGTTAGTAGTTGATGATCAGCGTCTATCGAGAGAATCCAATCACTTGTACATTTGCTCTTAGCAAAGTTCCGAGCCTCTGAAAAATCGTTAGTCCAAGGGAAGTGATATATCTTGTCTGTATACCTCTTGGCAATCTCCAACGTGGAATCGGTTGAGCCTGTATCGACAATAATAATCTCATCTGCATCTTTAATGGATTCCAAACACTTCTCCAAACAGGCTTCCTCATTTTTGATGATTAGGACTGTTGATAGTTTCATGTTTTTATAATGTAGTTAAGAGTAATATAAGGCTGAAGGTTATTATGGGCAGCTCCACTTCCTGCATTTTGGTTTGTCGCTGTTGTAGATGCTGCGTATAATGCTCCAGTGTATGTGTCTGAGTTTGGCGTAGTTGATGCTGGAGTCATATTAGTATACCCACCACCATTGGTGCTATAAGTGATACCAACAGAGTCAGACCTACCTACTCCTCTAACTGCGTGAGTGTGAGGGTTCTGCGCATGAGTGTGTTCAGGCATTTCACCAGTGGTGAGAGTATGAGTTTTAGCTCCGCCAGTTTCTCCTAGTGTATTAAAACTTGTATCGTCTCCATCTAGTCCTACTGGAACTTTACCTTTTAGATTAGGTAGATTAAAAGTTGTAGAACCATCTCCACTTCCATAAGTTGTACTAATAGCTGTAAATAAATCACTATAAGTAGTTCTTGATACTGCTGCTCCATCACAAATTAACCAACCAGATGGACAATTAGTAGCTATACCACCAAACATCATAATAGTACCTGTTGGTCCTACACCTGTTGAGCCTGTTGGACCAGTTGCTCCTGTAGGACCAGTGGGTCCAGTAGCTCCCTCAGCACCTGTCGCCCCATCGGCTCCAGTAGGTCCTTGAGGACCAGTTGCACCAACACTTCCAGTAGGTCCAGTTGGACCCGTTGCTCCTTGACTACCAGCTATACCTTGAGGTCCAGTCGGACCAGTAGGACCTGTAGCTCCTGCTACTCCCTGGATTCCTTGACTACCTGTGGGTCCTGTAGCACCTGCTACGCCTTGTATACCTTGCGGTCCTGTGGCACCTGTCGCACCCGTTGCTCCCGTGGGACCAGTTGCACCAATCTCTCCCTGTTCTCCCTGACTTCCTGTAGCACCAGTAGCTCCTGTGTCGCCTTTGACACCTTGCTCACCCTGCGGTCCAGTAGGACCTGTAGTTCCTTGGATACCTTGTATTCCTTGAGGACCAGTGGGTCCAGTTGCACCAGTGGGTCCAGTCGCACCAGTGGGTCCCGTGGGACCTGTAGGACCAGTAGCTCCAGTTGAACCAGTGGGTCCAGTCGGTCCAGTAGCACCAGTAGGTCCCGTAGGTCCAGGAATAATCGAATCTGCTCCTGTAGCTCCAGTGTCTCCCTTTACACCCTGAATACCCTGTGGACCTGTAGGTCCTGTTGAGCCAGTAACACCCTGTATTCCTTGTATGCCTTGTATCCCCTGTGGTCCTGTCGCCCCTTGTGGACCAGTAGGTCCAGGGACTACGCTGTCTGCTCCAGTTGGTCCAGTAGGTCCAGTGTCGCCTTTTACTCCTTGCGGACCTGTCGGTCCTGTAGGACCTGGAACGGTACTATCAGCACCCGTTGCACCTGTATCACCCTTTACACCCTGTATTCCCTGCGGTCCTGTTGGACCTGTGGGACCTGGGACAATAGAATCAGCTCCAGTCGGTCCAGTGGGACCTGTGGGACCTGTAGGTCCCGTACCACCCAAAAAACCATCAGCACCAGCAGGACCAGTTGGACCTGTCGGTCCTGTAGGTCCAGTTGACCCAACACCAGAAGCACCCCACCTACCATCACCATATAAAACCGTTGCGCTACTAGGAGTACCAGTTGCTTTAATATCACCAACCTCATGTTGGTGCATGACTAGATCACCCTCGACCAGTGGATCAACTTGTATGCTTGGCATTAAAACCTTGTTAAACCAGCTTCTAACACTTTATTGTCGTTAGCCTCTCCAAACTTATGTAGGAATTTATCTAACCAGCGAAGTCCTGCAATAATTGCCACGACTCCAATCACTCGCCAATCAATCGCTTGTTTTTCAAGCGAGGTAATAAGCACGGGGATAACCGCTAAAACCATGACCCTCAATAGTTCAGTGGTTGCATCAATGAGTGGTTGTTTTATTTTATCCATAATACCCTCCTCAGTACTGTTAATACGCTTTCAATTAGCCTAGAAAGTCCATTCATATAGACTGAAAACGGCTTTTCTGTTGGTTGTTGGGTAGTAGGTGGCTTTAATTCTTTAAGTGCTTTTAGTTCAGCAGTTAAATCATCAATAGTTAGTTGTGCTGATTCTAATTGTTTCTCAAATGAGCTGATTTTAGCTTTGTAAAGTCCATCGTTGTGTTCTAACTCTTTGCCTAATTCTTTAATTTGTTTTTGTAGATCAGACTCACGATTGATAAACTTGTTGACTTCATACTTCACGATCTCTCTAGTGGTCATACCTTTAACTTCATCAGGATCAGGAGCTAAAGTTACCACCAATGAATCGAAGTAGTCTTGATCTTGGCGGTCTTTCTCCTCTGTGGCTCTGGCACGATCAGCTATGTTCTTTTCAAGTTCTTCTATTTTTTTGAGTGCTTCTTGGTACTTATTCCAATTAGCGTCTCTTTCAAGACGAACGGCAGTCATTTGTTCCTCAGTGTATGTGTTTTCTGGCATAGTAGGCGTTAACCACCCCAATACGTTCCTGTAGTTATGTTGTACGATTTTGCAAGGTGAGCCAGTTGGGTAATTCTGGTCAAACGATCTGAATAAACTCAGATTGCCCTCAACAAAAATTGATATATGTCCGACTTTATCTGCACTCTTAAAGATCATCAAATCACCCTTTGTTGGTAAAGCGTCAGGAGTGTTGATTATCCAGTTAAACTCAGTACCTCTTTTGGTGGGGAAGTCCTGAGCATTTGTACCAATAATGGGAGTAAGCCCTAGTACCTCTACTATGTATTGATTGGCTAAATCTGTACATTGATTTTTGGCAGCAGGATTGTAGCTGTGGTATTCCACAAACTTGTTTAGGTATTTGCTGATAAAAGTTTCTAGTGTCATATTTTGCTTAGCACCCTCCGTCTTTCTTCCTCAAGTTCAGACAACCTTTTGCGATAGGGTTTAAGAACATGACCGATAAACACATGACCAATCCAGAGTCCAAAGATATACGACAGAGTAACGAATAGAAGTGAGAACGTGTTAGTGAATGACTGACCACCAAAGCCATTGATCCTAGCGTAGTCAAACACTCTCGATAGGTTGGTTGAGAATAGGATGCTTATAAATGGAAGCAAGATAATCACTGACCGCTTTAAGCCACTCACACCCTCGTTTAATTTAGCACCAACTATCATTCCAAAAGATATGACACACCCCGTAAAGAACCAGAAGCCTGATCCTGCTGTTACAATTTTGATTGATTCAAGGAATATTTGCATTATCGTTTTCTCTCAAGTAACTTGTCTATTTTTACGATCATATTTTCTTGGTTCTTTTTTACCTCATGTAGCTGTAGAGCTGTTTTTGTCTGTTCTAATACAGTTGTTTGTATCTGTAACACAATATCTGCAAGTTTTTTACTGTAGTCAAATAACAGGATTCCAGAGATCACTATTGGAAATCCCAAATCTCTGATTGCTGTAAAAAACTCTTGCATTAGTTACTTTCGGTATAATAAGTGTGTATCTGGTGGGTAGCTTTTTTTTTATCATGCTATTTCGTAAGTACCTGTAGCCGATAATCTATCGTTAGTAGTCCACGTAAACGGAACAGTTGCAGTAATTAAGCTATATGTTGCATAACTACCACCTGCTGCGTGAACATAGGTATAAACATTTTCTTTACTACCGACAGATTCATTTACAGAGGTAGAAAAAAATGATGCTGTTCCAGAATCTAATAATAAAGATGCTATTACTATAGAGTTGCTATATTTAGGCAAAACTGGCACTGTAAAGATTGGGTTAGTTCCCATAGAAGTTGTTGAACCACAAGTCAGGTTAAAAGAAAAGAACGCTAATGAACCGATTTGAGCATACCTACCAGTAGCACTACCATTTCCGATAGTGATATTAGTTAGTGTTGGAGCATAAGTAAAATGACTTGGATACCCCTGTGGATTAGCTGCGTAGCTGTAATAGGGCGAAGTAATAGCTGCGTTAGCAATTGTGTAATCTGTATTTACTGCGATAGTTATCGTTGTATCAGTAGAGAATGACGAATTAACTACTACCGCATATTTAACAGTCGTCTGAGTAAACTTGAGCCTAGTACCTTTGGTAAAAATAGCAGTTCTATCTACTCCTGCTATGGTAAAAGTAGAAGCACTTGCGTATGTCCACGTATCAGTTGTACCAGACCACCCATCCCAAACTGGTGCTGTTAAAGTTTTATTCGTCATTGTGACTGCACCAGAGTCTACATACGCTTTAATACTCTGTTGTGTAGCTAATGCAGTAGCAGAGTTGGAAGCCATGTCATCTTCGTCTTTGACTGAGCCTCCTGAGATCATTCCAGCTACACTGTGAACACCTGCTGCAGAGTGTTCTGCAGCCACAGCATCATTTACTTCATTGATATGAGATTTAGATAATGGAAAAGCCACAACAGCTTGGTTACTGTGAGTTTTAGCACTGTAGCCCTCAGCCCCTCTGGTTACTCCTTGTAATTCGTTAGTTGTTGAGTTGATTGATGTATAGGTAACCCACTCAGCCACTGAAGTTGAAAGAGGATCAGACCAAGAGATACAGGCAACACTGGGCTTTGTTGCATCTACATTGTTGAGAGATTGCAAAACTATTCCGGTAGTTTGTGAGGCATCAATGCCACCCCCAACATTTAAGAATGTTGTAACGAACTGTTGTAAGTATTTCATAATTCCTTTCTAAATCGCTTCTGGCGGTGTACCATAAGTTAGTGTTGTATAAGCTGTTTTTGCGTCACTGTAGGTCGTTACAGTGGGATTATTCTTGACTGTGGCGTATGACATAGTGCTGTTGGTGGTTACTTTCTGGAATAGCCACTCTGAATCTGGTGCTTCTTTGAGGAGATAGGTGTCTGTTCCATCAAGTAGTTGCTCGACATAGTAATATTTTTTAGGGTTGACCGTTGTGCCGTCTGGATTAGCCACATTAACAGCTACCTTGCCGGCTACTTCTGAAAACTTACTGTTTTCTTTGTCGTTGATGTCTAAAGGTAGTGTCATCTTTTCCTTTGAAAATTGAGCCTTTTCTTTCTCATTTCTTCTACGTCAAGCCCTTGTTTCTCGGCTATTTTGTCAAAAAGATCAGATTGTGGTGTATACTCAGAGTATGGGTTTTCTAATCTCTGGTTTAGTTGCAGCGGCGGTTGTGTTTGGGTGCTGGTTGATTTGGGTAGCATTTGGCTCGAAGTGAGCGTTCTACCAGCTCGACCAGTCTGATACACACCAGAACCAACCTTGCCAGCATTTTTTGGCAACTGTGCGTTCATCGCTCTTTTAAGTCCTTTTGATGCGTATTTAATGAAATTCGGGTTATTAACGATCTGTTCAACGGTAAATCCAAAAATAACACCTGGCGCACCTGACACCAAGCCTCCAACACCTGCGCCACCCAATTTTGTGAAGTTGAACAATTGTCTATTCTTTCCTCTGGCTTCTGCTGAAGTCAAAATCTTTTCGAGTTCTTTGGCCATTCCATAATCAAGACCGAGTTTTGCTAACTGTTGATCACTGCTATCAATACCAGCCTTAACAATGTTCCGAGCCTGTTTTGCTCCTTGTGCTACCCCTGATCCCTTAGCATCAAGATTGAACATGCTTTGAGGTACGTCTGGATCAATGACATTGCGCCGGAAGTTTGTCAACCTATCAACACCAATTGAAAGTGGACTGGATACCAACTGTCCATCAACCACAGCACCACCACCAGCTTGTAGAAGTTGATCCCTGCGCCTCATTAGTTCGGTAATTTTCGCCTGATTTGCGTCACTTACTACTCCGCCCACACCTGCCTGTAATTTTGCTATTTCATCATTAAATGATTTGATTAGTTTGCCAGTTTGCACACTCTTACCACTTCTCAAAGCAAGATCATCATATTTTGATAAAATGTCTTTCTTTGCTTTACCAGCCAACTCAGATGACCTGTCATATAGGTTGTACTCATCAATAAATGAGGCTACAGATCTTCCAGCCTTCTGAGAAGCCTTTGCTTGTTTCATTGGATTACCAATGCCGGCGGTAACCATATCATCGGCTCTTGCAATGACCGCTGGCTTAACTCTTGAAAACAACTTGCCTCCAGCTACTTTTGCGCCTTTTCCAGCTATAATGAGTGGATCAGCCTGTCTACCAACGTTAGTCATTACCTTTCCAGCTTTTGCCAGATTCCCTGTTTTTGAAACAAGTCCAAGTTTTGATCCTGCGGAAACACCACCTCTCACTGCACCACCAACACCAGTTGCAACAGTAGCAACATCTGCCAATGCACCAACTGGATCGTTATAGAGAGTGTTTTTAATATTATCTACACCGCCATATCTATCCTTATAAAAGTTTCCAACTGCCTTTGCTCTGTCCTCAAATTGAGTACCAAGTTTCTGTGTTGGGTCTAGATATTGAGCAGTACCAACTGCTAGTTTTCCGAGATTCGCAACAGTATTCTTTTCCATGTTGGGATTGAAGATATTAGCAACAGCCCCAACAGTATCGCCAATTAGCTTTCCACCTGATTTGAACACATTACCTGCAAATCCGCCAAGTGTTTTTTTGCCATACTTTTGATCATACTCAGCCTGAGTCATCTTGATTGGTTGCTGAGATACACTGGGAGTAACACCATACTTCTGCTGATATTGTTCTCTGGTCATTTTAATCATAATTAGCCCACAATCATTACTTGCTGACCGTCTGGAGCGGTGATTATACTTCCACCACTTTGTTCAATTTGTCCTCCGTTGATCTCGTTTAATAAGACATTGAGTCTTTCTCTGAATTGAGTTTCATTCAGATTAGTGCCAAGTCCAAGACCTGCGGCTCTCTCCAGAACTTTGGCTTCAAAGTCTGAGATCGCTCCAGTGCCTTTCAGTTTTTCTCGGCTTTCAAGTGACAGCATTGCCTTTAGATTCTCCCAGTCATTTTTGGTTTGCTGTGCATCTGATCCTGGCATCATATTGAGAGGGTTGTATTGATTAAATCCAGTTATTCCACTAATGTTTCCACCAGCTAATCTTTGGATAGCATCAACCACTTTCCCCTTATTGGTATCCTGACCTCCAAATATTCCCAATTCTTTCATCTTGTCAGAGTTTGTAACCATAAATTCATACTCGGCCTGAGTGGTTGGTACACCTGTTGCCATAAATTCAGGTGAAAATTGCGTTTTGCTTAACTTTTCAAGTTCGAGTCCAATGTTGTTTTTCTGTTCAATAGCTTGTTGTTCAATACTTGATAGCGTATCTCTAATACCATTGATCCTGTCTTGGTATTGTTGGTACACCTGTTGCATCGCTTGCTCTTTGGCAATCTCGTTATCTGCCAAAGTAAACTCAATTTGTCTTAAACTCTCTTGCAATTTAGCTTCCTCAGTTTGAATTAAAGTTGATGCTTGGCGTTGATACTGTCCGACTGCTGAATCAATATCAGTCAGTTTCATCGCCATTTCTTTTGAGTTCTTTTGGACATAGCGATTAAAATCACTGTCTATGTTTTCATTTGCTTGCTGGTAACTACCTGCTCCCCTGCTATCAACTGCTCCCTGTGCTGCAAACTTCTGTCTGGCTTGTGCTTGGGTTTCTCCTCTGGCTTGTGCTGCGGTTCTGTTAGCTTCTCCAAAGTAATCTCTGGCTTGTTCTTTTTGTGTTTCACCCTGTCTGACCACATCAGCAACATCAGCTTGTGTATTAGTCTTGAATGTATTGAAGTTATTCTGTAGTGCAGGGATTGATGACCTGACGCTATCAGCTACAAGACCATATCTTTGATTAAGCAGATCTTGTTGTTTTTGTCTGTCTGCCTGTTCCTGTGCCACTCTTTGATTTGACTGCTCACTCATTCTCTTGAAATAGTCATCTATTCTGGCAGTGTATTGACTCATTGGGTTTGGTTGGTCTGCTCTTGGTGGTGGCGGAGTCTGTGGCTTGTAGTTAGTAGGATTTGAAGCATATTGGCTCGTCATTCCAGATCCCTGAATAGTCTTAGGAGCAACACTCATCTGAGGAGCAACTGGCTGTCTGACCTGAGATGAGAATAGTCCTTGCGTGTAGTTTTGTGTTTTGGGTGCATAGGGAGAACTCAATGCACTTGAAAGGTTCTGATATAGGTCATCTGGTTTTTTTCTAGTAAATAGGCTTGTCATAAATCCTTTATCTAATACTTCCATCAGAATATTTAGTTCTGCCATCTGCCATTGTTGCGATTGGATATGGAGCTACTTTTCCAGTTACCGGCAGTCCAGTGCTTGCATCAGTCATGTTTGCACTGGCTGGAGTGTAATTTGGTATCTGGTTTCCGCTTGGAGATACATATGTTGCGCCAGCGCTTGCCGCATTGATGGCGTTGCTGACTGCTTGTTGTGGGCCAACACTCATTTGTTTTCCGGCATCATTCCATTGACCAGCTTGTTTCATCTGATCCATTGAGCTTTGCTGACCTGTTTCAGCGTAGTATTGTTCTCTAGTCTTGCCCATATTGAGATAATCTTGCAGAGAAAGTTGTCGCTGAGGTGCTTTTGGAGCAACCAGCGATGGTTTTGGTGCAACACTCATTTGTGGCATGTTTCTTGCAAAACTCATTTGAGGCGCTTGTGGTGCATTGACTGCTCTGCTCATCTGAGGTGCTTGTGATCTAGCAAAACTCATTTGAGGCGCATAACTCATATTCTGACCATCTACTTTTCTTGTACCAAACGACAGTCTTTGAGATGTTGGTTTTGGTGGCTCACTAAATGAAAATGCACTCTTTAACACTGAGGGGATATTTCCCAGATAGTCGGTAATTGATTTGTTGTATTTGTCAGTCTGTGCTTTTCCCTCTTGGTTGTACCTATCAACTGCTGATTTATAATCTCCAGACCACTCACCATCGCCATATCCCATTGGAGAAAATGAACTCATTGGGTATTTTTTGGCTTCGCTTGATCTAAACTTGTCTGTTGCTTCTTTGCCCATGAAAGTGCTTCCAAAAACATTGGCAACATTGTCAGCATTTGAGAAAAAGTCAGGACTGAATAAGTCCATCGTCAAAGCTCCACCAGCTTTCTTTTCGGCATCTGGTGCTACATATTTTGAATACATCTGTGCGCCACCAAGTTTGAAGAATGGATCTCTCACATCATTCTTGGGTTGCATCGCTGACATTTGTGCAGATTTGCCAGCTTCTTGTGCTACCTGTGAGGATTGTTCGCCAACTTCTCGTCTTGGTGTTAGGGTTTCAAGTCCTTTACCAATTAAATTCTTAATTCCAGATCCAGCTTGTTTGAGTACCTCTAATCCTTGACCAGCTTTTGCGCCTATCTGTTGACCAACGTTTTGCAAGTCTTGCCCCAATCTGCCGGCATAGTCTTGTCTTACTGGCTCTTTTGACATATTGTCTGATGCCTGAGCCTGAATGAAATTAGCTCCTGTGTTGACAGTTGGTCCTTGTGCGATAGCCTCTGAAATACCAAAGTCTGGCACTCCAATCTGTTTCAGAGGGGTTGATGCTGTATCTACAATGTTTCCAGCAAGTTGTCGCAAAGCACCAGTTAATCCACCCTGTTGTGCAGCCTCTGACACTCCCATTTCTGGAAGTCCTGCTTGTTGACCTACATTGGCAATCGTACCAGCTAGAACCTGATTTGCTTGTTCTGGTTGTCCTTGTAGCTTTTCGGTAATACCTAAGTCAAAGTTTCCAGTGGGATTTAGCGTATTAATAGTGTTTGAGAGTTCAGTTCTTGCTCCTAAGACATCACCCCTTGCTAATTCAGTAGCACCAACTCCAAGTTGGCCAGTTGGATTCCACGCTTCGACAGCGTTAGCAGTTGTGTTACCTACAGTCTGAATTGCCTGTTTTGGTGCTTCTAGTGCGCTAGATACAGCATTTGGTTGCTGTTGTTGGGGCTGTTGTTGTGGTTGCTGATTGTATGGACTTGTTCCAGTGATCTCGTTAGCGATAGAATACTGAGAAGCGTTTGCTTTGAAATTATTTGGATTATCAAGCTGTCCATTCTGGTTGTAGAACTCGACATCTAAATGTTCTCCTGTTGAGTTGCCTGTAGTGCCTGGCATACCGATTAACTCGCCAGGATTCAACACTTGACCCTCTGTAAATTGTCCGAGGCTTGATAAGTGAGAAAGTCTGATCATTTCTCCTGAGGGGAGTTCTAGGAGTACGGAGTTGCCATAAGGAGATCCGCTGTCCTCTGTAATCATCTGCACAACTCTCATTGGTACTGGCGTAAAGAGATTTCTTTGTTGTAAATCACGAGTTCTAAAATCAACACCTTGATGTGTGTCGTTGGCATAACCCATTTCTGGATTCACGTTGCCAAATGGTTGAGTAACAGTCTGTTCTTGACCAAAGATGAATTGTGAAAGTCCAGACACACCTGCTAGATACTGAGAGAGTCCACCTGGTGGCATCTGTCTAGTAAAGCCATCTGTCCACAAAACTGTGCCATCTTGCATTGACGCAATCGGCATTGGTGGTTTGCTTTGGTCAATTGCCCTAACTGATCCGTCATTATAGGTAACAGTGCCGTCAGTATTTGACATGACTGGATACGCTTCGCCAGTTTGTCGATACCTATCATCAAGCTGTTCGCTGGTTGGTAATTGTGGACTCCATGCTTCTCTAAAGATTGCATCAAGCATTTCATTGGGAGTTGGCGAATCAGATAGTTGATACTCCTGATCCTCATATTGTTCTGGTTGAAACTCTGGAAACTGACCCATTGGGATCTCTTGTGGTTGGGTAACCTGACCAGGTCTCCATGCAATTGATGGTGTTTCTTGGTTTGGTTGTAGGATCTTACCACCGACTTTGTAGGCTCTATTTGACCCAGTATCAAAAGCCATCGCTCCAAAGCCACCTTTGTCACGTTTCATCAGTTCCTCAAGGTTTTTGAGGAATTCTCTGGAATCTTGACCCTGAGCAGGTCTATTAAGTACAGGATTGGTTCTCTTAGCTTTCATACTGTTATTCTCTCTTATTTTTTAGTCGAATAAGTAATTTTTTTACGTTGTGTAAGTCCTTGATGTACTTGGTAAGTTCTGTTCTCCGAGTATCGAATACTGATGAGTGACTGCCAAAAACTTGTAGTCTGCGTTGATAGTTGATGATCTAAAGTCATATTTAATTGACCGAGCATTTTGAAAGGTATCCAGTTCAATAATCTGGTCTGCGGAGTAAACACTTGATGGAGTACCACCAGAACCCTCTCCAGGCAGTAATTGACCAACTAACTCAAACCCAACACCAGTTCCGCCTGTATTAACCGTATTCACAGTGAAGTTAGCTGATACTATTGCTCCATCAGTAATCACATCTCCAGAGATTGCTCCAGAAGTATTAACATCTTTGAATTGAATTACTGGGTTATAGTAGTCTTTGAACCTGTGAAAAGTCTTTTGATTGAATGCTTTAGTTGCCCAGTTTACCGAAATAGCCACGTTCCTATCGTTCTTGGCTGTAGTGAACATTTTGACCACATCGCCATCATCTTCATCACCGAAATATAGATTCTCATCACCTGATGAGTTGATAAGTGTAGCGAAACAGTTAGCGTTGATGCCTTCCCAGTACACCCACGCACCAAACCTTGTGTCTAAACACCAGATGCGATCATTTTTAGTTGAGCCTGATTTTGCTACAGCGCACCCATAGATATTATTAAAGTAAAAAGCAGTAGCATTCTCTAGTTCTGAGGTGGTAACATCTCTTAGAGAGTTTTCCACCTTAACTGATAACTCGTTAGTTCTTAGAACTGATCCAGCGTAATTCTCTTGGTTTCCAAGTGAGTAAAAAGCCAATCTGCCGTCTTTCTTGGCGGCAAAGATAACATCATTCTCTACATGTTTGATTGATCTGAATGCTATTCCACCAAATGCTCTAGTAATCTCCTCAAGCAGTTGAGTGCCATCTGATGCAAAACTAAACTTATAAATAGCGTTGTCTTTGAATACTATGATTCCACCCTGAAAGGGGATAATCCCTCTGATTTTAGAACCGTCATCTTTATAAATATCTATTGATCCACCACCGATAGCAGAGTCTGAGAAGTCCGTAATCCTATCCGCAACACCTGAGAAATACAGTCTTGATGGATAAGTTGGGTTACCAGCTACGAATATCCTTGAGATTCCGAACACTGCCATTGATCCAATGACACCTGCTGAAGTGTTTGCTTGTGGTGGGAGCAGAGTTAGTGATGGAGTATCTTGACCCTTGTCTTGATATGAGTTGGTATAGACCGTAGCCATCCATGTTTCGCCAAGCCCTGTTGCTTCACGACCCCATACGTTGTATCCAGTAGCATTGGCTGTGGCAGTCCAAGCTAAAGCATTGTAGTTAGTGGCTGATAGTGATGATGTGCCTGTGGTTGAGTTTACAGAAGTACACGCAAGTGTTTCTCCTGCACTATTAAAGGCACTGATTCTATATGAGTAAGTTTTGTGTCCAGTTGTGCCGGTGGGAGTGATTGCCAACCCCTCTGGAGTAGTTAGTGCGGTATAGGCGGTTATTGTAGATCCGTTGTAGTAAGTTAGTTCATCCACACCGTTAAAAGTGAACAAGAGGTTTCTGGCTTGTAGAAAGTTCATTCTTGACGTTGAATCATAGGTTTGTGTACCCATATCAGTCCAAGTCGTACCAACTAGCTTTTGCAGTTTGTTGTTGAGTCCTGTGGCATATCTGATGTACTCGCGTGTGCCATCTGCCATGTAGTAACCAACTAATCCATTTGTCTTATCTCCAGATGCTGTGCCAAAACTCTCACTTCCGGGTCTTGGGGATAATCCATCAACATCAAGCAAGATATTTTTTGCTTCTGTTAGTTCGCTCTCCTTGAGAAGTGTTTCGTCTTGAAAGTCGTTAAGCCCACCCAAAAATCCTATCGCTATCTCATCCTTGATGGCTGGATCTTGTAATTTCGATATAGTAGGCATAGTTAAACTCCAATGACATATTCTGGCAAAGTTGGACCGACATTTTTACCTAAGTATGTTCTGCGGTTTTGCTCTGCATTTAGTTCTTTGATGAATTCTCTAAACTCGTCAAATCCATCGGCAGCACTTCCTCTGCGTCCTTTTGTTTGCATTTTTCTAGCGTAGGCAAAATTAACAAGTCCGTAGGTGTAAGCGTCTGGTAATTGAGTGGTGTCTGAGTCATTTTCAAGTGCCACAAACTCACTAAAATATCTATATGTGATGTTTCTAAGTGTTGCACTAAATGTACCTGTTTCAGTGGCTTGGCTTGAAGTGAAAGTGAAAGTGGTGGTACTTGGTACACTCAAGATCTGTTGAGTGCCGTTAAAGTTAGATGTTCCGGCAATAGTAACAAAATCAAGTCCTGTGAATCCGTGGGCTGTTGAGCAAGTTGCAACTGCGGTTGTGCCTGTGACTGTAATCGCAGTCACTACGACAGCCGTAGGCGCTTCACTTGGGATTGGTAGGATATGAAGTGTTTTATCTCCAGTAACAAACCATCTTGAAGCCAAAGAAGAATATTGGTAATAAAGCGGTGGATAGTTATATGAACCGAGTGCATCAGGTTTGTTCTGAGGTACAACCAACTTTCTATTGATACGAACCTCGAACACATCTCTGGTTGTTGATGGTAAAGTGTAGGTTTCTTGGTCTACAACAGTAGTATCTGACCCCTGTGTTTCAGTAAACCAGTAATACTGCTCTTTGTAGACGGCACGAAGTCCATCATTTAAAAAAGAAAGCCGTCTTGCCTTTTCACTCAAATCACTTGGAGCTGAGTTTTCGCCGAGTCTATACGCTAACTGCGTTTGAAGTTGTGCGGTAGTAACTGACACGAATTATTTCCTCCCAGTTATGCCTGCAACCAAACTTTGTGCGAACTCCTGCTGTAATTTAGTACGGTATTCTTTCTCTCTGGTTGTGACGGCTAACTCTCTAGCTAATATCTGTTCCTCTCTCAGAGTTACTTCAGCCAATTTGTCTTTCGCTTCTTGAGCGGTTTTTCGTGCTTCTGCTAGTTGAATTTGTGCTTTAGTTTCCTGATCGTTGGCTCTCATTTCAATGAGTCTGGCGTTCTCAATTCTGGATACTTCCTCATATTTCTTGTTAAGTACCACTTCCCACTCAGCCAATTGCTTCTCCTTTTCAGTAATATCAGTTTCACGTTTCTTGATTCTAGCCATGCGAAGATCCAGACCTTTTTTTTGTCCGTCTATTTCTTTTTGTTGAGCATTAACCTGCTCTTGGGCTTGCTGTGCTAATGAAACGATATCCATATAACTCCTTTTTCTTACTCTACCTGTGAGTATATAAAAGAAGTTAGCCAAACATTACATTTTTAGTAAGCGAAAAATAACAGCTTGTCCAATTTAGAAAACACCACGCCACTTTTCATGCAATCTTCAACAAAATACCAATCTCCTGCGTATAACCTATGTGAGTAGGGGATAGTTGTAGCTACCTTTTGACTGATTAACATACAACCATTAGTTATATGACCTCTTTCAAGTTTGGCATCAATAAAGAAGTTTTCATTGGTTCTAGTAGCAAAGTTACAATACACAATGCCGGCTTTGTTTAGTTTGGCATGTTGCAGCATAAACTCCAAAAATACAAATGGATACTGGTCATCGTCATTCATGGTTACAATCCAGTCAGTGGTGCAATACTGAAGTGCGTTTGCTCTCTTATCATGACCCCAATCTTTCTTATCTTGTTGAACTATCCAAGTATGATTTGGGTATTTCTCTTTAAGTAGTGAGAGCTGTCCATCTTCATACCCTGAGTAGTAGACTTCTACTTTATCAGGTTGCACAGTTTGCTCACTAATAATATATAAGAGGTGTTCTAGTTTCTTGAGTCTATCGTGAGTGATAACAGCTATTGTGACTGACATCTGCGCCTAATCTCTGATGTTGATATAATTTCCGTATACGGAAGATAAACGAGCAGAATGCCTCTTTCATCTAACCAATCTTGAGTAAATGACATTTGTGCATAGTAGTCTTTTTTGGCCCAATCAGAGGCGATAGCAATGATGTCTGGATTAACCATTTCAATCACTGACTTTGAATCTTGACCACCAAAATTGGGGATAACTCTGTGAACAAATGGAAGCAAAAGCAATAGTTTTTTGCGTTCCTCATAGGTAAATAGCGGTGGTTTACCCTTGAATTGTTCAATAAATTCATCGGTATTTAGTGCGATAGTTACATCGCCAAGTACCGCACATTGACGAATAAAGTTGTAATGGCCAAGATGTGGTGCATCAAAAGTGCCTCCAGAGTACACTATCATATAAAATACTTTCCCACATCTTCCCAAGATGTAAACCTGATTGCACGATCATCAATATAAGCCCTTGATGGTTGTTTTATGTTGCTGACCTTCAGTTTTGGGAAATCATGCTTCTCAAGCCATTCAATGACTGGTTGGTGGTTATCTCTGGCAGTAAATACAACTATCTCAAAACCCTTTTCAATCAGTCTGTTTATTGTTTCAAGAGATCCCTGTTTCGGTTTGCCATAGCACTCTCCCTGCTTCCAACCGCCTGTTGCATCATGAATAACGCCATCAAAGTCAACACTGATAGTGAAAACACTTACAGCATCATAGTCAGTATGATCATTGTATATCTTCATATCAATTGTGCTGGATCGTATGTACCTTTGTACTTAATTAACCATCTATTCTCTAAGACCATATTTTTTCTGCCGTGACGTTCTTCAAAGATTGTAGATTCAGTTAGTGGATTGTCTAAAGCAATCGGCTGTTCTAATCTGCAATAAGCCCGATTCCAGCTTTCTTCCAATTCAACCGCATGGGCTTTGTCTCTCGCCACTGGTTTTTCCATCTGACTGACTATTGGCATTCTGTACTTGCCTAAAAACATTCCCATCATTGTAGGGTGTGAGGCTAGTGCCACTGACTCCTCAAAGTACCCATCAAACATGACTTTCCACAACAAATTGTCTTTGATGACACAAGAATCGTGCAAAAGCATAAACTCAGCTTCTTTTTCTAAATTATTCATTGCCCAAACAATTCCACCAGGATCGAAGCGACCGTTTGCATGATAAGTGTATTCTGTGCCGATTTTAAGCCCTTTAGGTGGCTTCTCATCTTGAAAAACTACCATGATTTGATGATCAGTCTTGATAGAAGCCAGACAATCCTTGAGCCAAGTGTCTTTTCGTGATATGTGTGTTGGAATGATAATCATTAGTATTGACCCTTAATAGTTATCTCTACCTCATCGAATGAATACTCTCCAATCAGACCCCCTAATTCTTCCATTGAAGTATCCTCAATGACTATTCTTTTATCGAAGTCAACTTTGTCAGGTAAAAATACCCGGCCAGTTTCTTTAACTTTGCAAGTTATGTTCATGAAAACTCTCCCACAAACTCATCTGTTACCAGTCCATCAAAGTGTGTTTCTTTTCTTTCCTTGAATAGCTTCTTGTCAGACTTGACCACTCCTTTTCCATTTCCAAGTGCTTTGTCATAGTCAACTTCAAGCATTACGGCGTTCTCAGCATACGCATATCTACCCTGTGATTTGGCAATTTGGGTTAGTTCTGTATCAGCATAGTGTGAGTGATAACTGGGAAAGAATATATCACCGCCATAGATGTTTTTTGCCCACGACATCTGTACTGCTCCAAAAGAGGCAAGTTGACCGTTCCACTTGCCATCATGGAATGATACCAATCCTGCGTTCTCAACAAGCATTTTAAGCAAGGCATTGCGAAGCCAGTTTGTGCCAACTAATGCGTCTTGTGCTGTGTAGACAACTACATCATGATTACTCTCACGCACAACATAATTGAGAGTTTTAACATAACCCACTCTTTCGGTATCCTCAACTATCATTAGATCAAAACCTATTCCAGCACGTCTTTTCATAATCTCGCCAGCTTGTTTCGCCATTTCAACGTTGGTTGTTGGAATTACCACCAAAACAGACGGTTGTTTGTTTGAAAAATCAAAGGTTTCCATCATTGCTCGTTTCCAGTGATCTATTGTTATAGGAACGGTGGCAAGGTGTCCGGGCCTAACTGCTCCATGCAATTTAACACTCATGCCGGCAGTCTTGACATCTCTGCAAAAGATTAAATCGTGTGTGATATGTTCCTCTACTTCATAGGGTAAGTGAAAATTGACTCCGTAGTTTGTCCATCGCTTCTTGCCGAGTTTGTTATAGACCCTCATACTAACCATCATGCCACCATAACCCAAGCCATCAATCTCATAGATCTTATCTGCTTCAACCGCTGAGGGTAGAAGTGTTTTGAACGGTTTTATATGCTCTCCTGAGTAGGTGTAAGCTACTGGATCATATGGGTAGGATCTTTTGAAGTAAAGACACCCGATAACATCAATGGTTTGTCCTAACTCTTTAGTGTCATCAATGTATCTTTGAATAATTTCTTTTGGATATAACTCATCGACATCTAGCCAGAGAATATAATCAACTGTGCCATCTTCAATCGCTTGCTTCAAAATAGAATTACGATTGGCGTCAGTCCGTACTCCCTCTTTATTAGCAAAAGAGATCTTTACACCCGGATACATCATTTTAGTGTAATTGACTATCTGAGGAAGATTGCCAAAGGCAAACTCATTATGTACGCTCTCAGGCGTTGGGAGTCCAATCAATATATGCACGCCTTAATTATAGAAACAAAAAGGGGGGAGTGTTACCTCCCCCCTCTGGATGACTTCTTTACATGCCTAGTGCATATTAATAGGCGCATCGAAGCATCACAGCGCTACAAGCACTTGTGGTATCTGCAACTAATGCATACCCAAACACTTGAGCCTCTGTGTTGACCACTGTTGATCCAGATGCTGCGGTATCAGCTTGTCCATCTGCCGAAGCATGAGGAACGAGAGCTTCTCCAGCTGCAACTGAGCCATCAGTCTTGGTGTAGGTATTTAGACCTGCCACCTGAATCCAGCCATAGTGAGCATCGGTAATTGTACCGAGTGCCACACCTGCTGCAATTCGTCCTAGTGAAGCACCGCCTGCGCGGTCTTTGGTGACTTCATATCCTGACGTGTCAGAATATTCAACCACATCACCAACAGCCACAGCCATGTCCTCAATGAGTACATATTTGTATACTTTGTTGGTAGCTTTGTCTCGAACGACAGTACCAGGAGTGAACAAGGGAGTGGCGTCATTATGACTCGCAAAACTGGTAATTGGAACACCTGCTTTATTCATAAAATCCTTTCGTTAAGCGGTCTTGCCTGATAGCAATCCCAATGATTTTCTACGATCAGTGACCGTCTGACCCATGAAAACGATGTGTTCAACATGGATATGTTGGTCTGCTGGCTCGGCTTTTTTCCTGCGAGCGAAGTTGGCATCTTTATGTACACCCAACTTGAAGTTATCTTTGTTGATCATGTACATACAGCCTGAAGTGGCGGCTTCGTCAAAAACTACTGGCACACCTTCAAATTCCACCGTAGCAAAACCACCGTCTCCTAGACGCTTGGATTCACTGGATGATGGACTCATCGAGTATGTGGCAGTCAGCAAACTGTTGTATTTTTCATACAGAGTTTGTGTCGTGACGATAATGGATACGTTAGATCCACCGTTTCCGAGGTTGGATGAGTTCTTGATAGTTCTCATGTCAGCCACAGATAGGGTTTCACCAGTTGCATCAACGTTACCTCTCCACCAGTCATAGGTTGTACCAGAGATATCTCCAACGGTTGTCGAGGTGGAGATCATGGTGTCTAAACCAATCACTTCGCCTTGAGCGGCTGTACCATTGAACATGTCTTGGTTCAATCTCTCTGAGATGCTCATTTCAGCCTGTTTGATTTTGGCTTCAATAAGACTCATTACTTGAGGTTCTCCGCTGTTTTTCAGCTCATCCTCAAGGGTGAAAACGATAGAAACGTTGTACATTTCGTACTCGTATTCCGCAGCATCAAGCGTGCTTTGGTAAGTCAGATCTAATGTGTCTGCACCACCAAAGGTCATCACTGTGCCGTTTGCACTATACATTAGGGGAACACGAATTTTCGTGCCACCTGGGTATTTCTTGACTCCACCATTTTGTTTGAGGTGGTCAAGAAGCGCATGCTTCTTAAATATGTTATCTACCATCGATGGATGGTAAAATTCCATAGTTGAAGCAGCTAATTCTCCGATATTAACGGACATATTGCCTCCTTATATATTACTTTTGCTTTGCTATTGCAGCTTGCATGGCTTGCTCCAGCGTCATTGAGCCACTTGGTTTTACGCTTGCAGCACTTGACTTTGGGTTAAACCTGCCACTACTAAGCTCGGCTTTCTTGGCTAACTTTTTCTGTTTAGCCAAATAGTTTTCTACTTCTGTTTGGACTTTTTGATCCCATTTGTCCAGAAACTTCTTAGTCAGCTCACGATGGGGAAAACCTAATTCACTTCCGTTTTCTGTAACGAACTTTTCCAACTCTCGGTTTAACTCTGTAGCAACATACATGTCCACTACATCGTCATACTGCTCTCCACCAATTTTCAATCGAGGATCTGCATTGTCATAATCAGCTAGTGCTGATGCTTTGTAGTCCTCAATCCGTTTCTGAGTTATTGTCTGCTCTGCTACCTGTTGGATATACTCCTCAGGTGTCAAAGGTTTCTGTGGCTCAGGTGGAGCTTGTTGTCTAAGTCCGTCAAGTTCTTGACGAAGCTTATTGAGTTCTTCCCTGTCCTTTTGCCTACCTTGTGTGAAGCCCTTCATAAGATTCTTGTAAAGTGGCTTCAACTCAGCAGGGAGTGACTCAGGATCAAACTTGTCTAATGGAGTATCTTCAGCTTCTGCATCTTTCTGTTCATCGGCTTCTGGTTCGGCTATTGCCTCGTCAGTTGCTTCAGATTCTGTCGCATCAACCTGTTGAGCCTCCTCAGACTCTCTATTACTTAATGTGCTTGAGGCCTGTTCAAGTGCCTCTGTTAATGTTGGAGTGTCAGTCATGACGTCCTCTCTTATGTAATGACGCCTCAGTCATCTGAGGTTAGTCAAAAGACAATATATAGGTCGAAAGTGTGAAAAATTACCTTTTTAGTGCGACTGTAAGAATGCGATTATTCTTAATTTCATGAAAACCAAGAATAAGTGGAATTTCTTTTCCGCATTTTTTACACTTGGCAATTCTTGAATTGGGAAACTCATTATCAACTTCATGATCCTCAAACTTGCAATGCTTTGCTATCACTTTTGGCTTGTGAGTTTGCAAGCTAGATGTACCATCTGATTTGATTGTTTCTTGCCAAAGGTTCATTGAACTCCTGCCATTACTCCATCAGGGGTAGTAGGTGGCATACCATCTCCAGTAGGATCTGCCATGTTCTGCATAGAATCTTCACTTACCAGTGAGCCTGACTCATCAACAATGAATGCTTGACCTGTTTGCTCATCAATAAGTCTTTGTCCGGGTTGTAAGTTCTGATCTTTAATAAACCTCTCTGGATCTTTGACATTGAATCCGTTTTGATAGACGTGCTTGACCACTTCTTTTCTCTCAACTAACGGATCATCTTTGGTTATGTTATAAAGTTCGATGGCTTGCGCCCTTAGCACGTCTTTGTTAATAGACACGCTTTCAGGATCAATGTCCACATCTTTATCAAAGTCAATGTCTTTTAGATCAAAAGCCGATACAGCTACCTCTTGAGTTTGACCTTGATCATCTGTGATTTCCACCAACTTCTCAGATTGCCAGTTGGCCTGACAGAGTTTGAGTAGTAATACAACTTGTGATTTGTACCACTTCATCAAAGTCTTTTTGGCTTTTCTCACTCTCTTTTCTGCCGCATCAGCAAAGATTGATTGACCGGTGGCAGTCTTAACTACACTTGAACTCTGTGAACCTGATGATATGTCCATGAGTCCTGATACTTGTTGTGCGTCTTGGTCAGCTAATTCGTTTGTATCTCCAACAATCTGACTGATCTGGGGTGGTTGTAAGTATTCCGGCTTGGAGTTTGCATAGAGTAAAACCCTATTCTCTCTTGGATCGTTAAGTGCTGAGTTGTCTATCTTTGAGCCTTCTTCCACTATAATTTTAGGGTATGCAGCAACATCTGCGTATCTGATCATCTGACCTCTGCGGATTGACTTCTCTCGTTGAAATGGTGCAAGTAGCTTACTTAACCCAAACCCAAAGAACTCAGTTGGTGCGCCTAACCATTTGACAACTCTACAGAGCGATTCATTTAGTTTGACATGCTCCTCAATGGTTTTCTTGTATAGAACCTCTTTGGTTGTAAAGACGATGTAGTATATCTGATCTGCGTTCCAGTTCTTAACTTGTCCTGACACCTCTTTTGGTAGAGTGCCGGAATAGAACCAAGTGCCGACTCTTTGTGTGTCTGACTTAACATCTTCTTTTGTTTCTCCAACCTTTTCAAGCGTAGTGTCTGGCTCAACTTCTTTGTTGTATTTTTCTTTGATCTCCTGAACAGTTAGTTTTTTATATCTAATGTAATAAGGAACTTTCTTTGCATCGAATGAAAACTCACTCTCTGGAGACCAATAGTCCTTGACTGGATCTCCCACTTCAATAGTTGGATCATCATACTCAAACTCAACTCGTGTTAGTACCTCGCCAGCTTCATCAAGCATTGGTTGAGCTGATTCATCATAAATTGGTATTTCTCTTGAAATTACCTTGTAGCTGGAGTGACTAGAAGCAAAACCAGATAGAACAAACCACCACGCCACATCAGTCAAAACCATTTCCAAATCAAGTTTATCTTTCAGATATTCGTACGCAGCCTTAACTTTTTGTGATTTCTTCTCATCTAGTTTTCCACCCCTATTGAACATCAGTTCCGGCACACGATCAAACATTGATGCCAGCATTGATTCGTGATTGGTAAACACTAAAGGGATTGTGAACTGGTATCTCTTGTTAGGAATATCAACTAAGTCAATATTAAGAGAGTCTAGTGCTGAGGGTTGTTCAGCGTTGTAGATTTTTAGATCTCGCTTGACTCTGTTGTGAAAGTCCTCTGTGAACTTTTCTGATACTTCTTTGCGCAGGTTCAATAGGTTAATGAGTTTCATATATCCTTATTTTAGGTGTTGAAATTGCCTTTTAGGTAACTTTTGTGCGTCATTGACAAAATGGTTTTGATTTTCTTAATTCGTAACCAAATTGTTTTTGGTGTTCTTTTGGTAATACTTGCAACTGTTGTTTTCGGATAACCTAATTCATACACTAAAGCAATGATAAGTTGATCCATAGGATCTTCAAACTTATTGTAAATATTCTCAACTAAACATGATGCTATTTGCTTCTCCTCTGGTGTTGAGTCAACTGGTAACAGCCAATGGTCACGATTCATCAAGCCTCCTTGCTATCTGGGCAGCCATCTTCTCTGAGGGAGTCGTGGCTTTGATCTTCTTTTTACTTTTTACTACTTCAACTTGTTTTTGGTTGAGTCTAATCTTTCCCGACTTATATGCCTCTTTGAAGCCCTTCCAGAACTCCAAAACAGCGTGTTTGACTGAGTGCGCATCAGAGAAACCGCAGACATACTCATCATCAAAGTAAACCGTGTAATACTCTGGTAACAGACCTTTTTTTTGCTTCCAGACACTCTTATCTTCCTTGTAATTAAAAGCAATCAAATCAGACATGACCCTGATTCTTTTGTTGAAGTTTACTTTTGGATCAAAACTGTTGCCAAGCTCTTGCACCAATCTATCTTTAACATTAAGCCATATCATATTCTCTCCTTATCTTTCCTCGTTTTTCTATCCACTGAAGCATTTCTTGTTTGGTGTTTGGTTTGATAACTTCAACCTGTTTTAGTGGGTAAATCCAGCTCATGAGTGCGTAGCGTAGGGCATCAAAAACGTCATCTCCGTTTTCTCCGTTGTCATCAGCGTTCATTTTCAGCACATCTTCTGGACGTTTGGGATCATATTGAATAGTGAGTAATTGATTGAATACTTCCTCAGTGTGTGAAAAGAATCTGAGTCTAGCTGAATCTAGCCACTTGCGCATTTCAGCAACACCGGAAATCCTATTAGTATTTGCTCTGATAAATGTTAGTTTTGGGCAAGTGTTTCTCAGTCTTGACACAATGGTTGGCCCACCCTCTTTGTTCCAAATATCTACACCACAGTACACATTTATTGACTTGTCTTGGACTATCTCATTGATCAGTTTGCCCTGTTCCTCAATCTCACACCTTGACTTGGTTACATAATCCTTAACATATACATTGCCGTCTTTCTCTACCGCAAGCAAAATAAAAGCAAATGGGTGTGCGTATCCGTAATCATAACCAGCAAAATACTTTGGCAAACTTAACTCAAACGGTTCTACTAAGTGAGTATCACGAGCAAGCATTGAGAAAGCCTGACCGGCAAATATATCCCACAAGCCCAACCGCCATGCTTTGTATAAATTGGGGTCTTTGTTTTTAAGTCCATCTAAAAACCTTACATATTCCGGATCTGCGTTCATCAGTGTGGGGTTGTCGTTGATTGTGGCTGAAATAAATATTCGAGTTCTATTGGTGTCCTCATCTATGTGGGTTACTCCAGCACCCCACCTCACAAATCGATTGAGTACCCATGAATGACCTACTCCGCCAGGATTAGTGGTGCAAAACACCTGTGGTTGTAGTTCCTTAATGGTTGATCTACATGACGAGATAAGTTTGAGGTAATCATCCTCAAACGGAATTAAAGTAAGTTCTTCAATCCCTATTCTGTGATATTCATGTCCTAGATATTTAGTAAAAGCGTTGATGTCTTTTAAGTGTCCAGTTCTGATAATGCCACCTGCTGGAAACTTGAATCTTGGAGGGTTGCCAGACATCACTCCACCGAGTCTTGAATAAACTACATTTGCCCTCTGCACATAATCCGATAGATCCTCACTGTTTCTGCGGATAACTAATCCCTTAAACTTTGGATGATGGGCATCATAAAGAAACCAGTTTATAAGCGCCTCTGTCTTGCCTGGACCACGCGCACCACCAAAAAGTATCTCAAACTCTGATCTCTCAAGAGCTTCAATCTGTTTTTGATGTGGTATCCAGCGGTCTGCGACTTGGGAGTCCAACATATAGTGGTTTATTCTCGTCACCGGTTAGTACTACGCTTTGTGAGGGCATACCATCAAGTCTGTTGTTTATTTCTTTGATGGCCTGCATATCGCCTTTTTCAGCTAGTTCTGCAAGTTTCCTTGCAATGATTTTGTTTCTTGGCACTTTGGTTTCATTAGATTCTTCCAGTGCTTCACGAATTAAGCTGGTCATAGTCCAGTCTTTAGGTGGTCTACCTTTTGGATTACCTGATTGTCCTTTTTTGAATAATTGTGGTCTGCTTGCCATTCTGTTTTCTTCCTGTTATTTCATGCCTCTATAACATTTTGCTTTTTGATCCTTGCGATGACGCTTGCTTCCTTTTTCTCAAGAACCAAAACACTAAGTCCTTATAATATACTAAGTGTGCTTATAATTCAATATGTATCCCCTACTCCGCTCTACTCTCCCCTATTCTTGAGGTACATAAATCTGACACTGAGAGTTAGTCTCACTAGAGCAAGGTAATCTCTGTGGTTTAGTAAGCACGCATAGTAGATTTACCAGTGATATAGCAAGAGCTATAATTGAGAATAGGAGTGCTACGTTACTCCAAATTAGGCTTTTTGACATTTGTCTCCTTTTATTTTATACTACCTGTTCACATAAAGGCTCA
>Ga0209096_1001488_pt1 | contig 25732 bp, 23 predicted proteins | sample AD_UKC034_MetaG_FD_184407 | JGI IMG/M metagenome (GOLD analysis project Ga0209096, IMG submission 184407) | Active sludge microbial communities of municipal wastewater-treating anaerobic digesters from USA - AD_UKC034_MetaG (SPAdes) (version 2) | ecosystem: Engineered > Bioreactor > Anaerobic >... | reverse complement strand
CGGATAAAGAGCCTGAACTGCCGGGGGTCACGCACTTTTTCATTCCACCAGAATTTGACCTCGCCACCAGTTATTTTCCTGTCTTTTTGCCAGAATACAGCATGTTCGCAAAGAGAAACGATCGTCGAACAATGCGACATGCCCTTGAGTTCACGCCTGCTTTCCAATTGCACGAGAGAAATCATACTCTTCTCGGCAACCTGCCCGATATCTTTGCCAGAAACATGCCGGTAGATGCGGAAAGCAGATTCACCGCCAGGGTATCCTGTCTGATACCACAGGAATTCACCAGAAAAACCGCACTGCTGCAAAGTCCCAGACATACATCCCCCATCATCTCTACCGGCATATATCTGACGCGAGGAGATGAACTGCCGAAAATACATCAGCAGCAGATTCCACCAATCATCTATATAAGCGCATCGGCAGCTATAGGCATGCCAGATAGCAAAAAGAGGTTGATGCGCCCACAGGATCACAACTGGCGCGACTGTTTCGATCTAAGAAATGATAATGCCAGAGAAGTGGCCCTCAGCCTCAAACCATCAACCGATCTGATCATTCTCGACAAATCGAAAAGCACTCTCATCTCAGATCACTTCAAGTTCACGTTCACCGAGGAGGCCAAAACCTTCAGGGCCTCGATTTTCGAAAAGACCGGAATTCTGTCACCTGCGACATTCGCTCTGGACAACGCTAACCCGGCCAAGGAAAGCTATCTGGGATATGCCGAGCTGAAATTGCCTTCGACATTCAAGCTTGAAGACGTCATGGTTGACCACCGGTTTCTGCCAACAGTTTATAAACTCGCCCACAAAAGCAGCCTCAACAATGAACGAAGCTCTCGACTTTACTGTTTCGACTACGCCGTATTCTTTCGACAACCTTTTACAGAGCTTGTTCACAAAGGAATTAAAAAGCACCTGACACTTGACCGTGCCGACATATCTCATCACTTCGTTGCCGCCGGCAGTGACTATCACAATCTGGCATACCGAAAATCCTCTTCATTGCCAGCATTAAGAGATCAGATTCTTAAAACGACTTTCGTTCCGAAACCGCTTAAAAACTATCGCGACATCAGTAATCTGCAATCGACGCGAAATGACGTCATTCTAGACGCAGGCGCACAGATCAGAAAATTCCCGCCGGTCAAGGGTAGAATCACCGATATCAGGGTCATGCTTGCCCGCCCGCCAGTTCCCGGCCATCTGCTCAGTGAAAAGCGAATACGGCCAGCCGCCACACTAAAGGGGCAAAAGCCAGTCTACAGACAACTTTCATGCCGGAAGCTGCCAGAGAAGTTCTCGGCAACGATTGCTCCACATCTCGTTCAGATCATTACCGGCCACGACGTATCTTATCGAATGCCTGCCGCCAGAACCTACAAGTCTGACAGTCTGCAGCTCAGCTCCCGCAGCTCAGTTTTCGCCATCGCAAGTCCAGATCTTTATACGCTCTCGATAAGAATTGGCAGCCGCCAGATTTATCATGCCGTCAGCACCAGCTTGAAAGACCGGATTGATATTACCGCCATGATTGAAACAACAAGATTTGATTACCAGCACATTTATTCCGAGCGCTTCGTAGAACCTGTGTTCCGCAGCATTTTACCATCATTCGGCGATTGCCCGCTGCGCACCCGCAAGATTGAATGGCCGAATCTTCTCGAATTTCCTGTCATGAAGGCCGAAAGCGAAGTGCTGGACCATGAGAGTCAGATAATATTTTCAGCAGACGATACCTTCACGGCCAATTGCAGTCGCCACAGTAAAGGTATCTGGCCCGCCTGCAGCGCTCTTCACATGGTCAGGCAATCACTCCCCAAATCTGCGGCCAGAACCTGGAAAAAGATTGAAGCGGGCAAAAAGCATTTCCGCGCACTTTTTCCAGACAGCATCGAAACGCTTTATCGCCATCTTCTCTGGTCTCTTGCAGTAAAACGGCAGCAGGCTGTCTCTTTTTCAGCTGCTCATCTTGCCAGAGCAGCTGAACCCAGACGTGCATTCAAAACCGGCAATGCCGTAATAAGTCAGTCAGCCAGCTTTTGCCTGAAGGGGACAGAACCGACCGGCAAGCTTTCACAGAACTTTTTGCGAAGTGCGGTAAAAGTAAGTAAATTACGCCTGAAAGATGTTATGAGCCTGGCGCGGCAGGCCAGCGAAAAGTTCAGTCAAGTTAACAGCCGGCTGCAAGCATGAGTCTCAAGCAGACCAGCAACCCTGATCTACCAGTCTTCGACGAACCACCACAGCCGTCGGGGAAAGGTTTTTTCATTAGAAGACTGATGAGTCTGGCAGGGAAACCTGTGCTGGCTGAAAAGAACCTGCCCATAATGCCATCCAAAGACAGATTCGCCAAGAAGTGCTATGCTAACAGTTCAGAGCAGCTTTACCGTCAGCAGAAAGCCGCTTCGGCCGAAAAAAGATTCAGACCAGCCATAGACAAAGGTGATTCCACACCCTTTGTATTTAGTGACAAATGCGACAATCCGGGCATCGCCAATAAAGCTCTGAGCATTCGTGCCGACATGCAGCCAAAAGCTGAATACCAGATCAAATCAAAGTTTTCAGCTTCTTACAAACTGACCGGATCTCCTTTTTCCGCAACAAGATTTGACAGCAGAAACCAGGCGGCCGGCACATACAAATTTCTGGTCCTGGCCGGCAAAATGTCGATACTTGGTGAAAAAGCTTTTGCAGGAAAGCTGATGTATCGCAGTCTACCGGGAGACATCTTACAAAAAGCAGAGTGCGACAAGTTCAAACCTCGTGCCAGTCGACAGCCAGACAGATTTGCACTGCCAGACCAGCAGCTGTTTTTTTCAGCCAGATACCTTCAGACTGAGCAGCGATTTCATTCATTTCACCCGATAGAATGCGAATTTCTACCATATCCCGGAGATTATGGCTTTCTGAATATTGTCAGCTCATATCGATCTGTGAATAAGACAAGTTCATTTCCTGATCTTTTTGCAACTGCATACAGAAACAAAAATGACAGATTCGATTCGCGCTCCGACTACGCCCGCAATCTTGTCATCTGCTGCAAAACCGAGTTGCGGCCGGATCCCGGCATCAACAAGGCTGCTCATTCAGCGTATATTGATTTAATTTCGACCTGGTCGGCGTCTTTGCGTGAGCCTTCGCTTATACCATGCAGTATCAGCCATTCAATCGGCCCAACCGCCCAGGAAAATTCCCGCCTTAATGCACAAGCAAGAATCTGCACCTTTCGAAAAAATGGCTTTCCAGAGAGATTGCAGCTGAGCGACAAGGTAGACAAACAAAAAAGTTTTTCTGCAAATCCGCGACTGAAGATTGTCTGCAGCGCAGCCCGAAGTCGTTTCAGGTTGAAACTCACCCTCAGACGTGCTGACTATGCTGAGCCTTCCCTCCAGCCTACTCAACTGCTCAGTCGTGGCCATCTGGCGACCAGAATGGTTCTGCCAGAAACACTCAACGCCGCATTCAGACCTCTTAACACCATCACTAAAAATACTGCCATTCAGCATTCAGCTCTGAGCGATACGTCAACCAGCCAGCACTTCTGCAACCGGCGCAGTACAATGTGCTTTTTATCAGCCAGGCATGCACGTTATTGCAGACTGGCTGTCAAAAACTGTTTAACTGACGTCAGCAAAAAGAAACACGGACTTTGCACAACTCTGTCATTTAAGGCTCCTGCAAACGGTCGCCAGATCGAACGATTCTTTGTCACCGATATATTACGGCCGTCTCCCTGCGCAGCCATTTATCTGCGCCCCACCCCATTTCTGATGAAGCTCAGTGCGCTCAGCTTCACCGACATCTTCCTTCCAGAACACAGCCGCAGAGCTTTACCTGCTAAAATAGTATTCAGAGCCGACTTCAAGCAACAGATGCCGGGCCGGCGCAGTGCTCTCAGATCACTGCGCTTCAGACTCCGCCGCATAAACAATGGTTTCAAGACTTCTGCGTTAAAGGCTGCACGCCGAATATTATTCGCCGAGACAGTATTAAGAATAAAGGAAGCGCGCGCATGCCCGGCAATGCACGAGACAGCTCTTTGTCGTCTGAAAGCCACTGCAAAGGCATTTTTTCCGGCCTATCGCGGCAGACTTGAGAGATTCAAGACCGGAGAATGCGCTCCGGCAACCATCACGACCCAATTGCCGCTTAAAATGCCGATCATGGGACAGCAAACACCTGAAATCATAGAACAGCGCAATTTCATCAACCCGCCGGCATGGGAATTCACAAAAAAAACTTACAGATGCAGAATCAGGCTTTCTCCCTATCCATTCGGGTTTCCGACTTTCAATCAGCCGGTCGAGCGATTCCAGCCAATTGAATCAGCCGTTTCTTTTGCGTATCTGCTGTTAGACAGAATCAGAATCCTCATCTTCGACTCATATTTTCCTGCCCGCGAGAAAGTCTTTCTGCCACCACTGAGTCTGAGAAATCCCCGCCGATTTCTTTATCCTGAAACAGGCAGTTTGCAGAAGGAGAATTATCTTGAAGCAGACAACGATCAGTCTGGCAAAATTGACAAACCAGAAGCCATAGTCACCTTCAGTCACAACTGGGGCATGCAACGGTATCGCACACTGAATTCCAATATGGCTTATAACCCGCTGCTGGCAAGATACAGGCATAAGCAGCATTCAGGATTCAATGCGGACAGATTAGAGTCAAAGCATCATTTCATATCTTTAGACGAAGAAATTCATGACATGTGCATGCCTGGTATCAGACGCCTTCTTCTGCGCTGCGCCAGATTTTTTGACATGGAGCACCACTGTTACGAATTGAATCTAATTAAGCCTGAGAGCCTCAATCATTTTGCCAGAATCCACTTCCAGCAAAAGATATCACAGTATGAAAAATTCGCCTGCCCCAGCCCGCGCCTTCACTTTTATAGCCCGAAAGCATACAGAAATACGGTTGATTTCCCGGTTCAAAACAAATGTGCCGAGCAAATCACTTACAAGATACGCTACCGAACTTATAGTTTTCCATGGAAACCAGAAACCAGATTACCCGAATTAACTGTCGATTACTGCGCAGCTGAAGAACCCCAGCTTGACCGCCTGACTTTTTTCGACCAGATCGGTCTCAACAGCTGCTTCATGTCATTCGCTCAACTTACCACGAGCAGTCAGATTGCTCTCGGTGAGCGCGCAGACTCAGACTATCTGCGCCGCTATAACAGTTTCCTCTATTCGCCGACAGATTCACACAAAGTTTCATATCAGGACAGACAGATCAGACTTGAACAGAGACTGGATTATGAAAAACCCGGCTTGCCGCAGCAGTTTGATTTGAAACATTTTCTCAGACTGGTTGATATTCCCAGGCTTAAAATGCGCAGATTCAAACACGTCAGGGGCCAGATCAAGGGTTACCTTGCCAGTAATATGGCAAAAAGCGCAACATTCAAAGACCAGGCCACCATGGCGTTTCCGGCACGATTTGATACTGGCAGCATACACTGGATCATTCTGCTGCGCAGCTTCATCAAAATCGACAGGGTTTTGCCGGACTTTTCCTGTTCAGTTGCTTCAACCAGCATCAGGGCCCCGAAATTTTCGACAATCCGCGCCGCCGTTTCAACAACCTTTCGAGAAAAGGCGCATGCACTGGAGCATGACAACACCATCAACGAGGCCCCAGCTATTGTTGAATTCCGTATGCCAGCGCGCTGTTTGCCACATCTTCGCATGCTGACTGCTGAGCGAACACTCGTTGCCAGCAAGGGCACAGCTCATGCAATACTTCATACAATACCTGCCTCTGCACCTGACTCATACCATGATGCTGATTTTAACCTCAACATGAGCTTCCAGCAAAGGCCTCAATACCGCCGAAATCTTCAGCTGTTCATACTTCACATGGCGATGAATCTTGATGATTACGACCTCTACCTCGACGTCTCAGAAAAATCGCTCACAGAAGACACTCTGGCGATAAAGCCGACCAGAAGCGAATATCGACATCCGGTAATACCGGAGTGGCTTGACCTGCCGCAGATTCTCGAAAAAAGAGCCAGAATGCGAATATGAGCTGCAATATAAATTCGCCTGTTTTTTAGCTTCTGCCGTTGACTTGCGTATTGCGAGAGATTAGAATGCTGTAAAGCAAAAGCTGGAGAAAACTTATGAGATTCTTTACCCTGAGCGATAAAGGCAAAGTGCGCCCGAACAACGAAGATTATGCTGAAAGTATGGCAATGCAGTATTGCGGCCCACTCGGCAACAAAATAGAATTGACTGCCCTGATACTCGCAGATGGAATGGGAGGAGCAGCAGCCGGCGAATATGCATCGATGCTGGCTGTTCAGACGGTCAAAGAAAACATGGTCAAGAATCTTTTCGAGAAACAGCCGGAACATTTGCTGAACTCTGACAAGACCGTCTTTCTCGAAGAGTGTTTTGTCAAATCCAATAAGGCAATCTATGACAAGGCCTGTCAAAACCCTGACATGGAAGGCATGGGCACAACAATCGTCGTCGCTCTGATCTATCGAGACTCGCTCGCTCTGGCGCATGTCGGCGACAGCAGATGTTACCGCTATCGTCGAAATGAGCTGACAGCACTGACCAGAGACCACTCACTCGTGCAGGAATTTGTCGAAGCCGGCAGAATTACTGCCAAAGAAGCCTTTACTCACCCGCAGCGCAATGTTATCACGCGCGCCCTTGGCATCGGCGAAACAACTGAAGTCGACCGCAAGAACATGGTGCTTGAGAAGGGAGATCTGCTGCTGCTTTGCTCAGACGGTCTCTGCGGCTTCGTTGAAGATGAAACGATCAGTCAAGTCATTGCCCATGTGTATTCTGCCGAGGGCACCGATCTTGAACTGCTGGCCAACAATCTGATAAAAGCCTCCTACCTTAACGGCGCCGGCGACAATGTCAGCGTCTGCCTGTATCAGCACATCTAGATAAACTACACCGGATGGAAAAAAAGCCTGCCATTACCGAGCTCAATGCAGCTGAACAGCTCGATGCGCTCGAAATAATCTGCCGCAGTCTGGCCGCTGTATTGAAAAAGCGGGCAGGAAACGACTCTGACAGCGGAATTGCCGGTTTTTTCGAACAGCTCGAAAGCATCGATTTTGCTGCACTTCGTCGACAGGTCGCGGGTGAACCGGATACCCTTTCGACTCTATCAGAGCTTAAATCCATCCTGGCAGAAAAAGAACATAAAATCGTTGAGTTTAAAACCAGTCTGGCAGACTCAGTAGTTGAGAACCGCAATCTGCAGAAGCAGCACCAGGCGCTGCAGGAAAGGTTCAACGCGATCAACATCCAGCTGACTCAGATGCAGTTGCACAGCAAGGATCTGAGCCTGAAGCATTCAAGCGCTGCCGCCAATCTCGAGTCTCGCGAAAAGGAGCTTGAAGCTGTCAACCTCGAGCTTCAGGATCTTCGCGCCCGCACTTACCATCTCAAGAGTTTATGCGCTGATTACGAAGACCAGATAAAGCAGAAAGAGCAGGCGCTGGCAGCAACACAAACTGAGAACGCGGGCCTCAAAAAGAACAATGACAAAGCAATAAGCGATCTCGATCATATTGCCAACAGCAACCGACAACTGCGGCTGTCTCTGGATGCTCTGCAGCAAAGAGAAACCGAGCTGGTAAAAACGATCGACGCCCTGCAGCGTGAAAAGAACCATATTCAGATGCAGCTGAGCCGGGTTCTTACCGGTCTCAACAAAATGGCAGTGTATCGTCAGCCCGACGACAGCACAGCCGAAACCTCACTGCTGGAACCCAAAGCACTGGTGCCTTATCTGCCATTCTGTTTTCCCGAGAGGTTGCCGGCGGCTGTCAGCTTTCGCAGAGAAATTCAGCAAAAGCAACCGGTGACCCTGCAGCGCCGCACTCTGCCAACCCCAAGATCTTTTAGCCAGTATATGGGCTTTGAGCAGTCAACGATGCCGGCGCATGTCCGCATCAAAGCAGCCAGAATGAAGCCTTCTCTCAAGAAACCTTTCGAAATGAAGTTTCATGCCGCATATCGACTGCAGCCCAAACTGAGCATGCCACAGAAAATTTGCCGGGATATCGTTTACGACGACAATTTCAAAACTCAGTATGACCGGCCGGCGGCATTCAACATCATCCAGAAAATCAGCAGCAGAAAAGTCAAAATGATGATTTTCCGCAAGCTGAGAGATGATGCGATAATCATCAATTCGTTCGATCTGTTCACCTGTTACCTGATGCGCGAAATCGTTGAACGCAACTTCAATGTTGTCGACATCTTCACTCTGACATTCAATGATCAGCGGGCGAAAGCTGAATCGCCGACAAGCCTGAAAAAGCCAAATATTTTTCCAGAAAAGCTTGCTTTCAGACACCGGTTCCAACTACAATCGCAGAGAATAAAAATGGCAGATGCTAGCTTTAACTACAGTTTCAAGCGAAGCAACCGCCTTAAATCGGTACTTGAGATGTTTGGAAACACCATCAACTCGATGGTTCAGAAATATGATATCGTCGCCACGCCAGGTCACGGCAAAAGCGAACCTGAAAATAAAACAAAGTAGAGTTTGGAGGCCTTATGAAGCGTACTTATCTGCAGGACGAAGCGAATACCCATTATAACCTGGGCATAGCCTACTACACCAAGGGGCAATATGAGCAGGCGATTGCAGAATGGGTGCAGTCACTGATCAAGAACCCACAGAACAGCGAAGCCAGATTCAAACTCGGCGTTGCCTATTACCAGCTCAATCGCATCGATGAAGCGCTGAAGGAATGGGAAATCGCGGTTTCGCTCGACCCGCAGAATTACGAGGTGCTTCATAACCTTGGTATCGCTTATTACAATAAGGGCGAAGATTCCAAGGCTATCGACTACTGGGAAAAATGCCTCGAAGTCAGAAGCCATGATCCCGAGATTCATTTCAAGCTTGGCATCGCCTACTACAATCTCGGCAAGGAAGACCAGGCTATCGCCCTCTGGGAAAAAGCTGCCAACCTTAATCCTGATGATGCTGATATTTTCTTCAGACTCGGTGTTGCCTATTACAACAAGGGTCTCGACGATAAATCCGTCATCGCTTTTTCGAAGTCGATCGAACTCAACCCCAAGAACTCAGAAGCGCACAACAATCTCGCCATCGTCTTCTACCGCCTCGAAATGTACCAGCAGGCTATCGACGAATGGAAAAAGGCTCTGGCACTTAGCCCACGCCAGCCTGAGATTTTCAACAATCTTGGCAACGCCTACAGCAAGCTCAATCAGCATCGCGAAGCCATCGAAACCTGGCAGAAGATTCTCGATCTGACCCCTGACAGCTCAGAAGTCTACTTCAAACTCGGCTCGGCCTACGGCAAACTCGACGATCTCGAAAAGGCCATCAAAAGCTGGGAAAAGTGTATTTCGCTCAACCCCAACGACATCGAAGCCCACTTCAATCTTGGCGTTGCACAATACAATTCCGGCAACTTCCAGAAGGCTATCACCTACTGGAACACCGTGCGCGAAAAACGCAGTGAAGACGCCGACATCTGCGAAAAAATCGGTAATGCCTACTGCGGTCTCGAAGATTTTGCCGAAGCCGCCAAATTCTGGAACCGGGCGATTTCTTATGTAAGCGACGACCCGCAGTTGCACCACAAGCTTGGCATCGCCTACTCGAAGCTTAACAAGACTCAGGAAGCGATATTCCAGTGGCAGAAAGCTATCGAAATCGACTCAGACCACTTTGAAGCACATCACAACCTTGGTATCGCCTTTTACAACCTGCAACGTTTCGACGAGGCACTCACCGAATGGGAAAAATCGAAAGCGCTCAACCCCACCGATCCTGATCTCTACTTCAAGCTGGGGCACGCATATCGGCAGAAGCGCAAACTCGACAACGCCATTTCCTGCTGGAAAAAGACGATCGAACTCGATCCCAACAACCCCAACACCCATTTCGTGCTGGGCAATGCTTATGACGAAAAGGGCCTCATCGACGATGCGATTCTTTCGTGGCGCAAAGTGGTAGAACTGGCGCCGAACGATGTCGATGCCCACAACAACCTTGGTATCGCCTATTTTCAGAAGAACATGTTCGATCAGGCCATCTCTGAATGGGAAGACGCGATCAGAATCACCCCCGAGAACGGCGAACTTTACAACAAGCTCGGTATTGCCTACATCAAGCTCGAACTGTTCGACAAGGCAGTTGAGTGCTGGGAAAAGGCGCTCAAATACAAGCCAGAAGATGCCGACATTCTCTCGAATCTGGCCACTGCCTACCATAATCGCGAAATGTATGACAAGGCAATCGAAATCTGGAAAAGGGTCATCAAGTATAACCCACAGGATTCAGAAGCCCGCAACAAGCTGGGTATCGCCTATTACAACAAGGGCATGTACGACCAGGCCATCGACCTCTGGAAGAAAGCCATCGAGCTCAACCCCAAAGATGCTGCAGCCTATTACAACATCGGCACCGAAGAATTCGAGAAAGGCCGCATAAACGAAGCAATTACCGCTTACATGAAGGTTCTCGAAATCGACCCGAAGTTCATTCAGGTCTACTATAATCTTGCCGTCATCTATGCTCGCAAGCGCCAGTTCAGAGACGCCGTCGATGTCGCACGCAAGTATCTCGGTCACACGCCCACCGGCGTCGAAGCCGACAATCTCAAGACCCTCATAGAGCAGTGCGAAAAAGAAATGGAACAGGAAATCGAGATTTAATCGAGGTTTTCCCAGTCCATGTGAATGTATTCAACACCGGTATCGGCAACCTCGGCGATAAGATTATCGCCGGGCTGCCAGACGGTCTGATCCTCGAGGCGATAAAAGCACTTTCCCTCAAAAATGCGTGCCAGCGGCATTTTTACTGTCGCCACATATTCATCATCTGAGATTTTCTGCATCGGCAGAGCCTTACGCCCATCATTGCTCCAGTCGCCAATTTCGGGGAAATTGCCGGTGAAATAGACTTTCGCTTTTTCCGGCAGATATGAGGCCTTGAGTTTGAGCGTGACCGTGCGGCTGCCCCAGGCTTTTTCATTAAAAAAGCGTTTCTGCCAGTGTCGAAACAGCTTTTCGTAATGACCGGTACTGACGTCAGAGATGAATACCGCAAAACTTTTACCGGCCAGCGAAGTCTGCAGTCGACCTTGACGCACAATTGCCCGGGCCTGGCCGATTTTTGAATCCATTACTTTTGGCAGACCTGCGGCATGCAGAGCAAAATCAATCTGGCGGGGTTGCTCATCGTTGTTGAACACGACAATCGCCATCTGATCAGGCATCAGCCGGGCAAAAGCATAAGTACTGGCGTCTGCGTGCAGATTGAACTGCAGCCCTCGCCGCAAAGCCGGGCTGCTCTTACGCAGAGCGATGAGTTCGCGGGTAAATCTGAACAGTTCGCTGCCGGTATCGAATACCATCGAACGTCGGTTCTCGGGCTCAGGCTGATGGGCTCCGGCCAGTCCCTGCTCGTTACCATAGTTCAAAGTGGGTATGCCGCGAGCTGTGAGCATAAAAGCAAGCGCCAGCTTATACTTTCGCCCGTCGTCACCACACGAGGTAATGAAGCGGTCAAGATCGTGATTGTCGAGAAAAGTGGCCAACAGCCCGGCGTCGGGATAATTGCGATCAAAGTAGATGCGCGAGGCCAGTCGACGCATGTCGGCGCCACCGGCAAAAACATCTTTCATCGTGTAGTAAAGCGGAAAATCAAACAGACTGTTGAATTCACCGTCTTTCCAGACTGTCAGATTTGCCTTCGGGTCGCCATGAAGGTATTCGCCCAGCAGCAGAAAACCAGAACCACCGGCAGTTTGCGCTGAAGTATTGAAATTCGAGTGGCACATGTTTAACCGCATCGAGTCTGAATCCATCTGGCCGCAGGCGTTCGACCCAGTGACGTGCCACCAGCCGAAAAAAGGTTTTAACTACCGGCTTTTGCGAAGCAAAGTCAGGCAGACCGAAAATTCTGCGGTTGATGAGCTGTTCAGTGTCGTTCCAGTCGGCGATATCGAGCGGCGGATTGAACCAGTCGGGGTTTGCCTCTGCAAAGGGCGCATCATAACCCATGTGATTGACGACCATATCGAGAACCAGTTTCATGTCTGACCCGCGCAGGCGCCGACGAAGTTCAACGAGTTCGGCCTCGCTGCCAAAACGCGAATCGACAGACCAGAAGTCATGAATCCAGTAGCCGTGATAGGGCTGATGCTTAAAAAAACGGTCAGGCCGGTTGGTTAGAAAAGGACTCAGCCAGATGCCGGTTACGCCAAGACTTTCAAGATATTTCAGCCGGGCAAGCAGGCCACTGATGTCGCCACCATGAAAACCGTTGATATCAGATGGATCGACCTCTCGATCGTTGCTGGTATCACCGTTGGCGAAGCGGTCGATAAAAACGAAATACAGCACCTGGTCTTTCCAGTCTTCCATTGAAGTTGCGCCAAGCGGCATCGCCACCATAATCGCCAGGAGCAGCAGGGTTATCGTCTTTTTCATAATCCGGTCAACCTTTCAATGACATCATGAGTTCTTGCTTCAAGTCACATTATAGCAGTCTGCCTGACTAAAATCTCAGGCTTCATCAGATCAGGAAAGATGGTCGAACAGACCATTGGTGCGATACTGCAGGGCCTCGGCCAGATGTGTGGCCGCAATCGACTCAGACTCATCGAGATCAGCGATAGTTCGGGCAATAAGCAACACCTTGTCATAGCCCCTGGCCGAAAGAGTAAAGCGACGGGCGGCGGCGATCAGCATTTTCTGAGATTCTGCATCGATACGGCAGAACTGTTCGATTTTTTTGCCGGAAAGATTGGCATTGAGAATTGTTCCGGCAGGATCGTTGCGATGCTTTTGAAGGTTGCGCGCCCTGACAACTCTTTCGCGAACAGTCTCCGAACTCTCTCCGGCAGGCTTTTCGGCAAGTTCCCATGGTTGCAGACGCGGCACATGCACCTGCAGATCGATACGGTCGAGCAGAGGCCCCGAAAGTCGCTGTCGGTATCGGCTTATCTGGCGGTTGTCGCAAACGCAGTTAGAATCAGGATCAGTGCTGAAGCCGCATGGGCATGGGTTCATTGCGGCAGCCAACAAAAAGCGAGCAGGAAACAGGCAGGTCTGGGCAGCCCGAGAAATCGAAACCGAACCTGAAGAAAGAGGTTCTCGCAGAACCTCAAGAACCGACTTCTTGAATTCGGGCAGCTCATCGAGAAAGAGCACGCCATGGTGAGCCAGCGAAACTTCACCCGGTCCGGGTGACCTTCCACCGCCGATCAAGGCTACATCAGAAATTGTATGGTGCGGGTCGCGAAAAGGTCGCTGCCTGATCAGCCCGGCACCGGGTGGCAACAGGCCTTTAATGCTGTAAATGCGCGTCACGTCAAGCGCTTCGACAAAATCGAGTGGTGGCAGAATTGAAGGCAGCGCCCGGGCCAGCATTGTCTTGCCTGAACCCGGTGGGCCCGAAAAAATGATGTTATGACCACCGGCAGCCGCGATTTCGAGAGCGCGGCGGGCCATGGTCTGGCCTTTGATGCCGGTTAAGTCATGGAAAATAAAAATTTCTTCACTCTGTCGATCGTGATCGTGAGTCGGCAGGTCGGCAACAGGCGTGCAACCTCCAGAAAATGCAGAAACCAGTTCGCCCAGAGTCGTATAGGAAATGACCTCAAGTTCAGGCACTACCAGAGCTTCACGTGCGTTGTCACGCGGCAGCACGATGCCCTTGTAGCCGAGCTGCAACGCCATGAGCGCGATTGGCAGAACGCCGCGGGTGTGGCGCAACTCGCCATTCAGACTGAGTTCACCGACAAAGATGTAATTGCGACTGAGCTGATCAGGTATAATTTCCATTGAGGCAAGTATCGAAACCGCAATGGGCAGATCGAGGCCCGACCCTTCTTTGCGCAGGTCGGCCGGGGCGAGATTGACAACTATGCGCCCCGATGGCAGCGGAAACCCTGAATTCTTAACAGCCGAACGCACGCGCTGCCATGATTCAGCAACTGAGGGATCAGGCAGACCAACCAGATCAAAACCGGGCAACCCACCTGCGATATCGGTTTCAACAAACACCGGGCTGGCTTCGAACCCTGAAATGGTTGCAGCAGCGATTTTGGCAAACATACTCTCATGTCCTGCAAATTTGCTTCTTGACTAAATTGTATTGTAGCATATCTTATCGTGAATAGTCATGACGTACAAGAGGAAGCCAGCAATTCTCGGTAAGCGAATTGGTACGGCTTCTGGCAGGGGTTTCGTCGGGATCGTTTGTGTTATCCAGTATCTAAGCGGAGTTTCGGGCCTCTACCAAGATAACTGTTTAAAAGAGTTGCCCAGTCCGGCCATAATGCTAGTCTAACAGCCCATCTGACATGCTCCACAGATTCTTTCAGTGTCTTTTTCCAAGTTTTGGACTGAGCGTATAACGGATCGCCGATCTCTAACAGTTGATGCATAAGGAAAGCCAATAGATTGAGCAAGAGAAAGTTGAATCTGAGGTTTATCTTTCCGTGACCAAAGTTGTGTTCAAAGTTATATCCCTGGTTTTTCAAGGCATTGAATGTCTGATTTTCGATGCTCCATCTATGCCGGCCAGCCGCAGCTATATCTGCCACATTTTTGCTTGTAGGCTTTAAGCTTGTCAGCCATGTATTTTTGTAACCGGCCTTCTTTCCTTTTGCGCTCTCAGAGATTGAAACCCAGTTGCAGACCAGATCATTTTTTGCAAATACTGGAACCTCTTTCGCAAATTCCAGAGTCTGTAGGACTTTCTTTTGATCGTTTGTTTTTTCTATTGTCGAAACTTCCCCAGAAAGGCGCAATCCTGTTAATTGTTCAGTGAGGTGCTTGTGATCTGATGGTTTCGCGACAAAGATGAAATTCATTTTGAGTGATCTGGCCAGTTCAATCATTGGAGTTTTTGAATAAAGGCCATCAGCAAGCAAAACCATATCGAGATGGCAATATCTCTTTGCCAGGTAAGGCAATAATCGATAGGCGGCGTTTATTTCGCAATCTTGCTTGGTTTGGCCATCTTCCCTACGAATTTCTTCGGCGCAAAGCGGAAATGATTGGCCTGTTATGGGATGAATCAGCGAAGCAATAAGAACCTGATGATAATATTCCACGCGCCCATCTTCATGGTGTTTTTCCAGGCAGCGGTCGCAATGGATCTTTTCCGAGTGAAAGTAGCCAGTTGCGTCGAGTCCTACGAGATATCGCCCGTTCAATGCTTTGAAATCAAGCCATTTTCTTGTGCTGCTCAACAAAGAAATTCCCCGGCGAAGGGCTGCAAGGATAAATGAGGGGTTTATGGGGTCGAGCAAGTCGCGGAACTGACTTTCTTTGGGAACCTTTTCCACAGCAAACATGCTCTTTAGATTGCTTGAACCGGCCTGATCCTGGAGTCGCTGCTGAAAAGGAAGGACACCAGGATCTTGCCAGAACATCATTGCCAGACCAGCAGCGACAACATCCGTCAGCGGATAGTTTGTTTTATTTTGCTTGCGCTGGTCTGGAATATTGGAAAATACTTCCCTGAATTCTTTTACAAGACGGTTAAACTGTAGTGTTTCTGGTCCATTTCGCATTCCTGAAGTAAATCACAATTTTAATGCAAGTACAAGAGTAGCTGAAAGTAGCATTGAGAGATGCAAATCAAACAAACTATGTGTGAGAACCTGCTTCAGTACGTATACCGAGAATTGCTGAGCGTAGAGGATTTCAAACCGAGTTTAGAATCAACGAGATTCCAGACAAAAAAACTAATAACCAACACTAACAAATTTTGAATGATGTGGGTTATTCCGAGAGTTGGTGAAAAAGCAATCCTGTAAAATTTTGCATCATCAGATTCGATGTAATCCGTTTCGGATAATCTGGGTTTTGCCAAAATAGCCATAATTGACATATAGGATAGATAAAAGCCGAACGGGACGAGCGCGGTACAAAGAAGAAGGAGAAGCCACTTATCCCAAGCTCCTCGAGAAACAATATCAACGCCAATCCAAAGGTTACACAAGGCAAATATTATCTGAAGGATGAGGAAACTCCAATTTCCTATAACAGGGTTTTGTTGAGTTTGCTGTGAACCATTCTCAGAACGCGGTTGTCTTGGAGACATTTATTTTACCTTACGATTGCTAAATCATCTTGATCTGAATAGTTTAATGTATTGCCACTCTTATACAAGACGTTTTAAAACTTTTGATCTAGGTTATAAATTCAGGATGCCATGATTCGTTGGTGGTTTGACTGAAGCCGTGTCTTTTAATTCCCAAAAAGCCGTCGTGTCAACCAAGCTTTCATTCTGTTGGACGTAATCGAACGCCGTTTTGCCGGCATAACAAGTCAAACTAGGATCTGCGCCAGCCTTCAAAAGTATCGTTATCATCTCAGGTTTAAAACCAACTTGGCAGGCAAAAATCAACGGTGTCATTCCTTGGCAATCCCGTGCATCTATATCAGCACCAGCTTTTATCAGAACCGATGCAACCTTCTGATTAGATAGCCAGACGGCAATATGGAGAGGTGTTCGCTCAGAATCACCTAACAATGAGTTCACATCAGCTCCCCCATTAATGAATGCAGTTATAATTTCAGGCGCGCAATCTGGCTTTAACGCTGAAAAGAACGGAGTCATGCCGTCAAAAAAGCACGTATTGGGATCGGCACCTGCCTCAATAAGTAAAGTTATTATATCGCTAGTCGTGACCGGAAAAACGAGACGGGCGCGGGTGTTGCGCAAGCAAGACCCGTGAACGGCCGGTTTTTCCGCGTCGACGCACTTGTTAGGCAGTTTTTCAATATTTTTTTTGCGTCTACTCTTTCATCTGCTGCTTTTCAATCGTCTTTCAAGATCAATTCGAAAGAGTACAGCTTCGGAATCTTTATATTCAAGCTTTTTCAATATCTTAATTTGCTCTTCAGTAGTTGTGTATTTCCCCAAATTGAAACTAGCTAATCCCAAGTTATATAATGCCTGAATGTCACCGGGATCATCTTCAAGAATTCTTTTAAAACTCTGTTCAGCCTCTTGCCATTTTTCAAGTTTTCGCAAACAAAGACCAATATTAACCTCAAGAGCTCGAACTAAATGCGAAGCTAAAAATCTGGTTCTTTGAGCCGACCGAAAATATTTTAGGGCATCGTCATAGTTCCCCATTTGATATTCAAATTCAGCCTTGCGTAGCAACGTATCGTAGTCATCGGAAACTTGACTTGGCGGGGGTGGCAATGGTGGGAAATAGGGTTTGACAGTCGAATTTGTTTGAGTTTCAGTGCTTTTTATTGCATCTAGCTTTTGACCAGTAGTTGATAAGTTTTTGTTGTTTGTTTCTAAGAAACCTGAAAAAAATAAAAAATAAACAGCCGCGACAAGAGCTAGTATTGTAAAAAAAATCACATTTTTTTCGGACCATGGCAATAACTCTATCAATAATTGAATTGGCATCTTTTCATTTATTGCTTTAGTTTTGGAGCTTTCATTGAAATTTGGTTCCGAGTTATGGTTTGAATTCTCGTTATAACTGAGGATTTTTTCTCTATTGTCGGAAACTGATATTTTTTTTTCTCCCTTGGTTCCTACTTCAACCTCCAAGTTTGGCTGAAGAACTAACAAGCAATCAATAGCTTCAACAGTGTTTCTTTTAACTTCAGAGTTTTCTGATAATAGATAAGGTTTAACTATTTGGTAAAGAGTTTGAGCTTCTTCAAACGATATTTTTTTCAAAGATTTTATTTCTTTTAGAGCTTCAATTACCTCCTTATCTTCCATTGAACCTATTTTTTCAATAATTATGGTATTTAACATCAAATTCCTCTCCCATTTTATTCGAAGCAATTACTACCAAATATTTACAAAGATACAAATTAAATTACTAAATCAGGTTTTAATATCAAAGTCGCAAGCTATATAATTCAAAAATCATTTATGTTACACCGTTTTGTTAAATTTTTTTGCAAAAGCCTTTACCTGGTTTAAAAGAACATTTTGAGGGGCGGTTTCAATTAAATGTTCATAAGAAGTCCACTTAAGGTCCACACAATCTAAAAATTTGGAGTAACGGATCTTATCTGGCTGGCAAAATTCGTCAAGAATACTACTTTTATCACAAAAATATTCATTAAATTTATATTGAAATAGCCTTGAAAAAGGCTTTCGGCTAATAAAAACACAAGGTGTAATTAATACAACATAGATTTGAGCTCTTGAACCCGCATTCTCGGCAAAGCAAAACGCATTTTCAATCACCCTAATTAATTGGTTTCGATGCTTATCACAACTAACAGAAGTAGATAAGTCTGAATACCACTTACATTCACAGAAAGCAAATTTATTGATATCATCGTAAAACTTAATGTTTGAGGGTTGAATTCCGCTCAATGTTCCAGGTCGGAGTTGAACTGAGCCTAATGCAAAGTCTAAGTGAGTTTTACCTTCATTTTTCCGGGGAGAATCGGGAAGAACCTCAAACCAGATTTTTTCAGATTTAAAAGAATCGTCGTCCGTCAGGTTCTTGCAGAATAGATTCACTCCTTCTTGCCCACTTAATGCATATAATGACGCTATAATAAAAGACCAGCCCTGTTCATCGTAAAATTCTGAAAAGTTTTGTTCTTCTGCATTTTCAATTTTCTCAATTACTGACTCAATGTTTATGTAGCCCTGATGAATGTACTTTTGAATTATTTCTATGTTCTCTCGAATCAATTGTGCGAGCATCAAAACCCTCCATTACTTCAAAAACAATAATTGAATAGCTAACCACTGCCTAACAGGATTCTTCGTTTGAGCGGCTAAAGCTAACACCGGTGCTCCTTCGCTATTCACAGCATTCACATCTGCACCTTGGCTAAGTGCATATTCTACATCCTGGAGAGATGGCCGGTTGTGCTGAAATAACTCTATTAGGTTTGTCTTGTCGCTCATTACAGAACGGAAAAATTTAGTTAAAAGATCCATAAATTAACCTCACAACAGTAAATTACCGACATTAGTCTCAAAGCAGTAGTTTCTAATTAGGCAATAAGTTTTTTTAAAAACATCCGAGAACGACATTATAACCATTACCAACACCAGAATGGCTAATAACGAAAGAGCAACAACTTGAAACCGCATTACAATGACATATAAAGAGAACTGTTTGGTTTGATAATGCAGACTGACTTTATTGGGTAATGAGTCCACCGTTGAGTTATTGCAAGCAAAGGATGCTTTGACTTCATCATAACCAAAATTTATATAATTTGAATCATCAATGCTATTTAAGGCAAAGTTCTCTGGCAAGATGGACTGTAAACTTTCACGAATTTCTTGAGCCAATGGGATTTTGGCACTACGACGATATTGTATGTCTTCGTCAGATAAGTTAAAAATATTCCCTTTATAAAAGGACAATAAATATCTGCTTTCTATTTGTGAACCCCAATTCAAAGGGAAACCCCTCAATAATTGCTTAAATTCAGCTTCTTCCACATTGGGAAAAAAGAGAATCATATAGTGTGAAATTGGACGACCCGTCCAATCGTTTTCTATTGAGCTTGCAAAGCAAGTTGAAATACAATATACAATTTTGTCATTTGAAATTAAGTGAAAGCTTTTTGAGAAGGCCTCCGAGGATAATTTCTGGTTACCAAAAACGTTGTTGAATATTGCGTTCCAATCCTTAGTAGAAATGGCTTGGGGTAACAAAATAATTTCTTTATCCCAATTTTTGCCCCTTGACCACCAAACCAATGAAGAACGAGAGACAGTAATATGCTTCAACATTCAAAATAAACTTTCTTGTCTTTGCTTATTTTAAATGTTGCGAGCATACCTGCAATAGTAGCCCCAACAATATCCTTTTGCTTAATATACTCATTCCGCTGTTCTACAAGTGGTGCCAATTTGTCATCAATCATCGTTTGGATGTTGAGTTTCTTTATTAGCTTTGTCAAATATTGGTATTTTTCCGGCAAAAAATCATCTAACATGTCTGCATAATAAAAGACATTCTTTAAAAAATGCATCAACCGCTCTTTTGCTGTTGGCTCTTTTGCTTGTTTATTGAATATCTCTTGTATTGCACTTAATGCGGCCACCAAAGAGCACGGGGCAATGCAATCTATGCCAACGACGCTTTCTGGATCGATAATCTGCCCAGTGGAATCAGTTTTCACAGAGGATAAAATAAGGTATTTTTGGCCAAAATCGTCACAATTCAAAACCTTAGATATGTCGTTGAACTGAACAAGAGCCCGTTTTATTAAAAAGGTTTGAAATGTCTCAGCATTCATATCTGGCAACAAGTCCGCCTTAGAAAGTGCTATAATCCAAGTTTCTGGGCCAGATATATTAACACCATCTTCTTTTGATTCTGCAAATTTATGAATCCGCTTTATCTCATTCTTAAATTGATCCAGCAATGTTCTAATGTATTTCTCTTTTGAGGCCTTAAATTTTGCACCATCTATAAGCAAAATGCCTACCTGTGCGGTTAAGAGGTCGGCAAAACACTTTTTTTGGTCGGCAATCTCACCCTCATCCTCTATATCTTGGGTCCACCATTTTCCAGGATAATCAAGCCAAGTAACCTTTAAAGCCGGCGAAAGTTTTTCTAAGCCAGGGATGTGTATAGAAAAGTTATACTCTTCATAACCAAACGTTTGCGATGGGAAAGTACCTTCGTCTTTTATCTCATGATAATTTGCTAGTAATGTAAGCGCCTGTGCTTTTTTATCCGCGCTTAAGAGATATTGTTTTTCCCTGATAAATTCTTCAGTTTGTTGAGCACCAAAAAAGGTTGACAAAAGAGTGGTTTTGCCTGAGCCAGACTCTCCAAAAACAGCTATCCGAACATTGCTTATGCTTTCGCTAGCCATATAGTATCCTCCAAAAGTTTATGATTAATGATACCTCATAAAAGCTATAAATATCAAAACTTATTAGGAATGCGTTCGGAGCCGAATTTTATGGCTTCGAACTGGATGTTGTTGGCGTAACCTTTAAAGGCGATCTGGCGGACGAAGGCGGTGAACAGTTCTTTGTCCTGGCATTTGTCGGTCCAGTAGGTTGATTTTGAGAAGAAATAAGTCTTTTCGGGGTTTTTCCTCTCAAGACTGAATTTGTCATCATTGGCGGCTTTCCAAAATTTGCGACGGGCGGTGAGAATGGCGTTGATATCAGTCTCATCGTTATACAGGCCTGACATGGTGTGTTTTTCTTCATATTTGAACACTATTTGTTCGTCGTTGGCATAGGCCATGTAGAACAAAACCTCGCAATAGATGGTATTACCAACGTTTACGGTAATGACATCGGGTTTGTCGGGATCAATCGGGATTATGTCGCCTTCGTTCGGGAAATCTTTGAAGCGCTCGCCTGGGATGTAGATTTCCTTGAAAGTATCGGGTTCGTCTTCGGCGGCGTCGGGGTGGCGGATTAGGGCGACAACGACATCATTGACCACGCGATCGACGACGGCCTGGACGAACTTGGATTTCTTTTCAGTAGCCATAAAGCCTCTCTCAAAGTCTGTTTGGTCTATGATTGCGGAACAATCAGCAAATCGTGGTTATTTCAAAAACCAGCGTAGCATTGTCGCCGCCTAATATCTGGCTGGAAACAAAGCTTTGCGCCTGAGCCCATTTGTCAAACGGCTCAGCAAGGCTGTTGTAGTTTTCGTTGAATGCCTTAATCACATCTGGCCTTATATTGCCAACCTGCAACCAGGCAATCATCTGGCCATAACCATCAGGACCCGGTCTGCTGGCAACTTCATAAACCGGGTCACCGGCAGTTATTGCCATAAAGGGTTCGTTCAAAAGATCTTCAAGACAGGTCTGAATCTTGTCGGAGACGGTCATTTTTTACCTCCGGTTTTGCCAGCTTTCAATTTTTTGCCTGCCAGACCGCTGGTTAAAATAGCCCGGGCAGCGTCTGTTCTGGTGATGTTCAGGCCGGGGGTTTGCGTTCGAAGAGTTTCGGCATATTGATCAAGAAGGCATATCAGTTCTGCAGGAAGCCTGATTGAAATAACCGCGGATTCTTCTGAAAGTTTTGGCCGGCCCAAATTACCACCCCCGGAATATTTTATATTAATTACAATATAATACAATATAGTTTATTGTCAACATTACACAAAATATTATGAAAATGAATCATATTCTGTAGCTTCTTCACGAAGACTGGCCATTTTTTTGCCGGCAAGTTCGTAACTTAATAATGCTGTGAGATGGTTAAGGTCTCTTGTTTGGCACTCCCAGATGGTAATTACCCGCCAACCTAGAGATAAAAGCAATTGTTCATTTTTATTATCCCGAGCTATATTCCTGAGAAATTTCTTTTGCCAGAAATGTGTCTGGCTTTTGGGGACATGTGATATTTTACAGCCCGAATGTTGATGCCAGAAGCAACCATGAACAAAAATAGCTACCTTGAGCCGTGGTAAAACAATGTCTGGCTTACATGGAAGTTTTTTATAATTAAGGCGGAACCTGAACCCCAGACGATGAAGAGCCGACCGCACAATTATTTCCGGCCTTGTATTGCAGCTTTTGATCTGTGCCATAATCCAGCTGCGTTGTGGCTTAGAAAGCCTATCCATAAAAGCCTGCCCAACCTTTGCGGAAGAGTGATAAGGCCTAGTATTTTACATTGAGATGCTCTGGATCAGTAATCAGGATCCGTTCAAAAGTATCTGAATCGGTCATAATGCAAGTTTGGACATGCCATTCCAATCTAATTTCATAAAGAGCCAATGCCTCAGATATAGACAGGGGGCTAGTAGACCCCAAAAGCGTTACATACTCCCTGCAAGTCATTTTGGACTCGAACATCAGTTTTAATAGCCGTTTTGCACGAAAGCCTTGCCGAACAACTCCCGGAAAAGCTTTTCACCCAGAATTTTTCTGTTTGGCGACAACCCTGCTTCAGACATTATTTCAGCTATTAAATCTGGAATCAGTTGGTAAACCTTGGAAATAGCATCTGCATCACCAGTCAGAAGCGTATAAAAACTTTTGCCGTCAATTTGACGGATATCTTCTCTTGCAGGGCTTCTAGAGCTAGTTCTATTGTCTGAAGGTGTAAAGGGATTGTTGTAGACTTGCCTGTTTTTTGGCAAAATTTCGACATAATAACCAGTATATTTTCTATACGCAGGCTGCTTTAGTACGCTTTCAATATCGTCGTAAATATCTACTTTATGGTTTCCCTTAGTTGTGTTCCATTTATTTTTAATTTCAGCAATTAAGCGCTTTTCATCGTTCACCAAATCGACAATTTTTCCAACCTTTAAACGTTTACAGCCCTTGATATTGCCAAGTATTATTTCGTGAAGCTCGCCGATCTTATTTTGAAGGGTCTTCTGGATCTGACGCTGTTCTTCGCGAACTAGCCAATCTTCCAGGGAAATATCACTGATCATCGCGTCAATAACTGCAGAAAAAGGATCGACAGTGTTGCTATAAATATCAGGAGAGGAAGTTCGCACCTCTATGAGTGGATTTATAATTTCTTCTGCCAAACAGCGCTTAACATTAGCCAAATTTAAATATTTCATTGTACACCTCTCTTCAAAGAGATGTACCAAACATTCAAAAAAAATGCAACATTAAGCGGCTAATATTCCCGATTAAAAGGCGAACTCCATCTGCTTGGCAGCTTCTATACCATCGGACACCGAATCCCTGACAATGTTTTCTTCCATATCGTTGAAAAGACGAATCAAGCTTCTACCCATGGCGAAAGCCAAATTAACAGGAACCGCATTGCCAATCTGCTTATACTGACTGGAAAGTGAACCACAAAATTGCCAATCATCCGGGAAGGTCTGTATCCTGGCATATTCGCGGACGGTCAGCGGGCGTGTTTCGTCCGGATGGCAACGTTCTGTCTGTTTTTGGGCTGGAGCACAAGTAAGGGTCAGGCTAGGCTCATCGTAAGACAGACGTCTTGCCATACCCGTTTTTCCCCCCTGTAAAAAATAGCTACCCTGCATATATTCCTTTTGCAGGTCTTCGGGAAGATCACGCCAGTAACCACCAGGCGGAACATGGTCTAAAATTTCCTTTTTCCTTTTGGGATACTTTTGACATGGGCTTTCTGGGACGTCACAAGGAAACAATATACCAGCTTTGAGGGCATCCCGAAGTAGAAGTATGCGGCTAAATGGCGACGGCCAGCCAAATTTGAACTTGTGCGCCAAATCGTTGCGGATTCCAACCAAGAAAAGCCTTTCCCTTTTTTGTGGCACCATAAAGAAAACGGCTTTCAACACCCTAGGCTCTACCAAAGTGTAGCCAAGATCCTTTATGACTTCTTTAATTGTAGCAAGGGTTCTGCCCTGATCATGTTTCAGCAAACCCCTTACATTTTCACCCATGAACACCTTGGGTTGGACTTCCTTAACCGCCCTGGCAAATTGATAAAACAAAGTACCCCTGATATCTTCAAAACCTAATTTTTTCCCAGCATAAGAAAAAGCCTGGCATGGAAAACCGCCTGATAAGAAATCTACTTTGCCGGCAAAAGGCCTAAAATCAATGTTTGCAATATCATCATGCCTTACATCCCATTCTGGGCGGTTAGTTTGCATGGTTTTACAAGCATCTTTATCTATTTCGTTTAACAAAACAGCTTTAAAGCCTGCCTTTTCCAGACCAAGAGCTAAGCCACCTGCCCCCGCAAACAATTCAATAGAATAATAATCCCTGATCGGCTTAGTCAACATTTCTGCATCCCAGTTAGTATTAAACATTTTGAAGCCTGGCAACATTTTCACCAAGTCAGTCTTGCTGTAAACCTTTGTTTGGTCTTCAGGGTGCTGTGTGGGAATAAGCTTGCCGCTATTTTCCCAACTCAGCAAGGTTCTTTTTGAGATTGATAGCATGTCGGCGACTTCCGCCGGAGAATAAAACAGCTCTTGTTCAAGCATACAGAAACACCTTTATTGAGTTAAAATCTCAGCTTTATTGCTGAAAGGGCGAGATGCAAACCATGTTTATCCAAAAGGGCTAAATTACTGCAAAAATCAGTGTTATATCGATTCGGATCATACAGGTTTGCAGCAATAGACACCAAAGCCTTTTGCATAGGAGATAAATCGCATGACAAAATAACATCAAAACTTATGGTTTTGCTATCGTTATTGAATACTTCTGGCTCAAGCCCACAAGAAGATAATATCAAAACCGCAGCGTCAAAAGCTTTGTCTGTCGAATCTGTTGTTTTTTTGGGTTTCTTATTGGTTTGGCTTTCCAGCCAATCTTGTAATTCTGGAACAGAAAACAAGACTTTGCCGTTAGCTTTTTTAAAAGGGATTTTCTTTGCACAAACCCAATTCCTAAGCGTCCCTTGAGAAACCTTCAAAGCTTCGGCAGCTTCTGAACATGTAAGTAGTTTAAGCATAGGGCATATCGTAGCACGATCTACATATAATTACAAATAAGTAGTTGTCATTATTTATAATCGAGTAGTTAAACTTTGCTAATAGAATGCACACTTGATAAACGTGGCGGGGAGCCCCCTTTAGGGGGCGGCGGGCAGGAAGCGCCGGGGAGTTCCCGTTTGCCTGGATCGAGGGAGAGTTAAAGCCTGCGTTCAATGTCCACGGCTCACGGCGGGAGCTGACCAGGCAAGGTCTGGTCAGCTTGGATGACATTAAATGACATGGAGTCGTGAGCCGTGGGCATTGCCGCGACCTGCGGAAAGCCCGAAGGGCTTTCCGGGAGGCAGACAGGTGCGAGGCGGCGAAGCTGCCGAAGCCCTGGCTG
>Ga0209096_1001481_pt1 | contig 25837 bp, 24 predicted proteins | sample AD_UKC034_MetaG_FD_184407 | JGI IMG/M metagenome (GOLD analysis project Ga0209096, IMG submission 184407) | Active sludge microbial communities of municipal wastewater-treating anaerobic digesters from USA - AD_UKC034_MetaG (SPAdes) (version 2) | ecosystem: Engineered > Bioreactor > Anaerobic >... | reverse complement strand
TTTGTTTGGAGCCGTACCCGGTGTCGCTTCCCATGTGAGGAGAAGGGCGGGGGGGTGATCGGTTGCGTTGTTCGCCGGCGCGATGAGGGCAATGGTGGGGGGGGTAATAACGCGGAAAAAACAACCGGATAATATTAACAGGGAAAAAAATCCGAACAGTAACCATACGAAAGAACCGGACTTTCTTTTCATAATGAGGAAACCCCCTTGATTCTATTTCTCCATAAATACCGCAGTGTCGTCAATGTGAGCGGGGGAATGAAGGTGGAGGCTAAGGGGCAATCCAAAAGCTCCCGATCGACGATACGAGGCATAATAAGAAAAGTATAACATAAGGAGCGTAAAATGTAATAATATAAAATAATAGACCGTCCTATAAATCGGAAGGCGCTAAAAGAGCCCAAATTTTGCGACGACCTTTTCCTTAGAGGTTCTATCGTAGAGCTGGTTGCCTATCACTTGAATGTTGAACGCAAGTATCTTGTTCCCGACAACTTGTTCGTAATATCGGTTTCTCGTATTGGTGATGAACGCCATACTGAATTGGGATTCGAGGACAGTGTTGATCCTCTCGATTTCCCGCCGTTTCCTGTAAAGGTCTTTATACCGAACACGGATTAGAGATGAACGCTTTGCGCAAAATCGGAGGAAATAGTCGTATGATTACACTACGTGATATTGAAGAAAAAGATGCTCAACTGATCTACACATGGAAATGTGATCCCCTCATAAAAAAGTTGGCCCTGGATTATGATTATTCAACGAGCCTCGAAGAACAATTGCATGATATTCAGTTTAGTTTACAAGACCCCGACCAAGATTATAAAATCATACTACTTGATAATTCATTGAGCATTGGATATATAAGAATTAATTGGATGGATAGCAATAAAAAGAAAGCGTGGCTTCGATTTGGATTAGGTGAGAAAAGAGGTCATGGATATTCACGAATTGCACTCAATATGTATATAAATCGCTTAAAAGAACTGGGTTGTTTCAGAATAGAAGCCGAGGTCTATAGCAATAATAGTCCGTCGCAAAGAATACTTGAGAGCTTAGGATTTATAAAAGAAGGAATAAAGAGAAAAGCGCATTTTGATGGAACACAATACATCGATGTTTATGCCTACGGACTCTTAATTGATGAGAAGAACTGAAATTAGAGGACTCATCTAACAATCGCTTCATCCTGATTCGCCTACGGCTCGCATGTTGAGCAATTGTTCTGCGGCCGTAATTCGAACGACAGTCCGGAAAAAATGAAAACAAGTTATAAGCAATCGAAGCATTTATTCATCGTATGTCTTCTCAAATAAGGAATATGGAGAACGATATGTTAACAGTCGCATTCCCATTGCAAGGTATTTATATCTCGCCAAATACCCCAGGAACAAAGGTTCCGAGTCATGGAACGGCCGATTTTGGCGAAGAATACGCGATAGATTTTGTGATGATCCGAGATAATGATAAACTGAAGAAGCCCTATCGTAAAAGTTTTTTTGAGTATGTATTCAAGGGATTAGACCTAAATGATTTTTACGGATGGGGCCAGACAGTCTATTCACCGGTAAACGGAGAAATCATCGAAATTGAGAATAGTATTGTCGAAAGAAATCCGGTCAATATCTTTAATGATTATCGAAATTCGATGAGGGTAACGAAGGATTATTTGGATCATGGCGCATCGTCGATAACCATTACAGGAAATTGTGTCGTTATAAAAATCGATGAAAATGTATACGCATTATTAGCGCATTTAAAAAAAGGCTCTGTGAAAGTAAGAGTAGGGCAAAACGTTGCGGAACATGATGAGATTGGTCAGCTTGGTCATTCCGGAAACTCGACAATGCCACATTTACATATGCAGTTTATGAATAGTAGAGATTATAAAATCGCGAAAGGGATTCCTTTTGTATTTAAATCATATGAGATAAAAGATACTAATAAATGGGTATTCGTATATAATAAAGTACCGAAGGTGGACGATATCATCCGGTATGAAATAAGAAAGTGAAATTTTTGCCTAACAAAGGCTTCAACCTGACATTACTATCATCGCGCTATTTCAATTCGCTTCGCGGTAAAAAGCGCGCCAATGGACGCAATACGGGTTAAATAAATGGTGTACAGATGCGCCTATCGGCGCAACCGCCCCAAGTGAGCGTCGGTGATACCCGATACTGGATAAAGACAACCAATGCTTCTTTGGGTAACACGATCTTCAAAAAGCTTAAAATGAAAACTCCGAAGAATATCAGTACCGATGAAGAACTTGCCGCAGTATTCACGTAAAAAAGAACAAATCCTGGTAGTAGCTTCCTACCGCGACATTTTTTCTTTGATCATGCTTTCCCGATTTTCCTTCCGAAAAGAAGGAACCTGGTAGCAACTTGAGCCTTTCTAAAATCGTATTCCCCTTGTGATGCGCTTTCTGGAATGCCAACTGTCAAAGTCGGGGACGTGCTCGAAAATTATCCCCGCGCGACCTTCGCCGTTTGAGACGGCGCGGGTCACAACCTTCAAATCGAAAAGGATCAGGTTTTTACAGCTTTAGTCCGGGACTGGCTGAACAGAGTGCTTGAAGCGCAGCAATTCCTTAAGTCTGAACGGTAATGCAAAAAATACCATCATAATCGTAGTAAGACGAATCCATGAGGAAAAAAAATCTACTCCTCGAAGAGGAATTGGCGCTTCCGATATACCTCTCTGATGCGTTCGAGACGCTCTTCCGGAATGAGGGCGTCATGGTGCTGATGAGGATAGGTTCTTCCCAGCTCTTCGTACTTCGAGAGGCCCAATCGATGGTACGGAAGGATACGGATACGACGGATCCCCTGTTTTTCGATAAAATCCGCCGTCTTCGCCGCGTTTTCCAATGAATCGGAGACACCGGGTATAACCGGAAGGGATACGATGGTCTTTTCCGCGGCGATCTTTGTCAGCCATTTGAGGTTTTCGATAATCCGTTCAATCGATACACCCGTCACGTTACGATGCGTTTCGTCGTCCATGCTTTTGATGTCATAGTAGATGCATTGACTTTTTTCCGCGATCTCCCGGATCCTTTCGTCCGCTTCCCAGTATCCGCATGTTTCGACGACCGCGCCGACAGAGAGAGGTTCATACGCATTGATCAGCGCTAGAACCCACCGCGAGTGCCCAAGCGGTTCTCCCCCGCTAAAGGTGATCCCCCCATTCGTGTTCCAAAAGAAACGGATGTCTTTTTTCGTTTCGTTGTAAGCCTCTTCGACCGTCATTCGTTTTCCCGTTATCCGAAGAGCGTTGTTCGGACACGTATCGATACACGGTTTTTCTTCGCATTGATCACATTTCGAACGGTCAAATATCGGCGTTTTTTCGCCATTCTCGGTAACGAAAGAGACCGCGTTTTCCGGACACACGGTGTGACAAGTTCCACAGCTCCGGCATCGGTTGAGGCTCCATCGCAGTTCCGGTCGGGAATGCTGTCCTTCCGGATTGGCGCACCACGCGCAACGCAATGGGCACCCCTTCAAGAATAGTATTGTTCGAAGGCCGGGGCCGTCATGGGTCGCCATCGTTTGTATGTCAAAAACCGGAGCTTCAAGCGGCCAGTCTATCAAAGCGTCTGCTCCGTCCGCGCGATGACCTGATCCTGAACGGATTTTTGCAGTTCCACAAAATAGGCGCTGAATCCGGCAACCCTGACGATCAAATCCCGGTAGTTCTCGGGATGTTCCTGCGCGTCTCTCAGCATCCGGCTATCGACAACATTGAACTGGATTTGAAAGGCCGTTTGCGTTTCGAAGTATGTCCGTATCATCTGTAACAGTTTTAGGGATCCGCCCGCCCCGCTCAATGTGGACGGGTGGAATTTCATATTATGCAGTCCCCCGCGGATTCGGGTATGGTCGATCTTTTGCACGGAGCGAAGAACCGCCATCGGCCCTTTTCGGTCCGTTCCGGGATAGGGCGATGTCACCCCGTCCGCTAGGGGTTCTCCGTCGAAGCGCCCTTCTGGGGAAGCGATGCAGACTTTGCCGAAGGGTGTCATCGTTGAAATCGCCAACATACTCGGATCGTACGGTTTGCCGAGATAGTTCTCGGTTTTTTCCACGTCCTCGCAATAGGTATCCCATAGGTCCTGCATGAGTAAGTCCGCTTCGTCTTCGTCGTTCCCCCATTTTGGCGCTGCTAAAACCATTTTCCTTTCCGCCTCGAAGCCTTTCCAATTTTCCATCAGCCACTTCTTGATTTGCGGAATGGCAACCCCTTGGTTTTCCGCGGTTCGAATAGCCGCAATCGAATTTACGACGTTCACCAGTCCGGAGCTGAGCGTCGTCGGCGTCTGATTATTCAGCGATCCCCCGTGGTCCATATTTTTCCCTCTGTCGATACACGCTTGCATTAAAGCGGAACAGTAAATCAGGGGAACGGTTCGTGAATGGGCTTCCATAACGAGATTCCAGTATTCTTGCCAGTATTGGATCGCTTTCCCCAAATAGGTTTTGTACGCGTTGATGAGGCTTTCCGCGTCCTTGGGTTCTTCCGTGCGATCAATTTCGATGCCGGTTTTGGGGTCTTTTCCCCCAAACAATGCATACTCAAGGAGCTTCAGGTGATTGATGAATCCGGGTTGAACAACCCCGTAGCTGCATCCTTGCAACACGGGTTCCGTGCATCCCCCCATCGCCGCCTGCTTTCGGATAAAACCGATTCCGAGTTCCGGATTCCTCTGCAGCTCATGCTTGATGTAAACATCCGTATTAAACCAGGCGGGGAATCCCACCCCCGTTTTCACGCATGCCACGCATTTCATAAGGAACTCCGGGCTTAAAGCCGGTGTCCACCATACGGAGAGGGTGGGCTGAATCGTGGGGACATTGATGGCGGCTTGCACCAGAAAGGTCGACAGTTCATTGTCCGCAGGCAACCCTTTTTCCGTGTACCCCCCGAGCATCATGTTCTGGAACAGATTTCCGGAACCCAACCCTTCCCAGGAAAAAGAAGCGACGTACTCAATTTCCGTATGCTTTATTCTGAGCATTTCAAGCAGCTCCAGCGTTTCGGAATCCGAAAGGATTCCTTTCTGCCGATCCTCTCGGAAAAAAGCATTCATGTATTGATCGAACCTTCCCACCGAGTAGCCTAAATGCGCCCCTTCGATGTGTCCGGCAAGATAGAGAAACCAAAAATGCTGGATGGCTTCATAAAAGGTAGCCGGCACATTTCCGAAAGAGAAACAGTTCTCCGCAATCGTTTGAAGTTGCCGTTTTCTTTGAAGGTCGGATTCATCGGACGCAAGCTGCATCGCCCGTTCTCCGTAACGATAGACCCACCGTTTTGTCGCTTCCAACACCCGAACCGCCGCCCGCCAAAAGTGCGCTTTCTTAGTCTCTCCGATTCTACCGGGATGAGCGAGGGTTTCTTTTATCTTGTTTTGGCACCGTTCGATTAATTCGTTGATCCCGGCAGAAAGCGCCGTTTCGAAGTCCAGTATCATACGGCCTTCGGGCGCCGGGTCATGAGGAGCCGTATACAAACCGGTTTCCCACCCTTTCTGGATCCAATCGGCGTGCGGGTACTCCGCTTTCCAAATCCGGTCTCCTTCAGCCTGCATACATCGATCCTTCCAGTACTCGGCCACTTCTTTTAACAGACGTTTATCTTCAGGGGTTATCAAAAATTTGTGGCAGAACACATCATAGCGATGATCTTCGGCATAAGCAACGGTACGCGCGATACCCCCGCCGGTTCCTAAATCGGTCACAAGATCCTGAGCCTCATGCCGTTCTTTTCTGAATTCCCGAAGGATGTACTCCGAAGCGTAGTTTGCGTAAGGGATCGCACCGCGCGTATACCGTGTTTTCGATCCAACGATCCGTTCATCAGGTTGTATCACCGGCGTTAAGCGCTCGAGCGCGTAAGCGTGGCATTCGGCCCTTCTCTCCTGCTCTTCCCAGAAACTCACTTCTTTATGGCGCTCGGTATAGAAGCGCATATACTCGGCGTCGATAAACAACGGAGAAGACAAATAGCGCTCGTAACAGACCGTAACGCTTTTCGAAGACGGGTTTCCGCGTACTTCCCTCGGTTCGTATTTCACGATGCCACCTCCAGATAGGTGCCCTTTCCTGAGAGTATAGCACGAACCGATACATATGGATTGAATTTCCGGCCGACACGCCTTAAGAGATGGCTTCGAAAAAGCGCGAGAGCAAGGCCGGTTTTCGCCGGTTCCTTGTGTTCGTGAGAGAACCTATATAATCGGAGGAAGAAAAGAGGTAGACGGGGCTTTTGAAAGGGTGTTCCATTCATCCGCTAAAATAGCGTATTCGTACGTGTCTTTCCATACGGGGTTTCCATCACTGTCTTTTTTGAAAAACACGTTTTGCCGGAGGTGGCCTTCCCGGCGCATTCCTAGTCTTTCAAGCAGCCGCCATGAAGGTCGATTTTCCGGGTCGCATAAGGCGACGACCCTGCGAACGCGAAAAGAGGTAAATCCCTCATTCAAAAGGGCGCGACAACTTTCCAGCGCGTATCCCTTTTTTCCGAATACGGGATTGAAGACGTAACCCAGTTTCCAATTTCCGTAGTCTTCCGGCTGACACGGTTCGAAATACAGGTTCCCGATCATTTTTTCTGAGCTTCTCAGGCATACCGCCCAAAAACTCGTCTGTTGTTGCCTTTCACGCGCCGCTTCTATACAGTCTTTTTCTGTAAAAGGATCGTAAGGCTCGAAGCGCACGACCGATTCCAGCGAAAGGTATTCGTATAAGTCGCGCCAATCGGTATCCAAGAAGCGTCTTAGGTAGATTCTTTGGCTTAGGATCATAATAGCCCTCGTTTTCAGATTTTTTTCCGCTTTTACATGAGAAGCGCGATACATCGTGCGCACGCCGCGAATGGATTCAATCCGAAAGCAGCGGCAGGATCTTCGTTCTCCAGATGCGTGCGAGCGCCTCGGCAGCCGGCCCCCCCATCTGGATCACGGGAATCCCTTTTCTCGTCGCGATCATGACATTTTCATCGAAAGGCAGGCTGCCGATGACGTCGACACCCTTCTGCTTCAGTTTTTCTTCGACCCATTGCGAATACGTCTCGTTTAGATCAGATTTGTTGATCATCACCGAATAGGGGACTTTGAAGTGGTCCGCCGTTTCCATCATCCGCTCCAGATCGTGCCATCCGCTGGCCGAAGGTTCTGTCACGATAATGATCGCGTAGGTTCCGGTGATCGAGGAAATAGCCGGACAGCCGATTCCCGGTGCGCCGTCGACGATAACGGAAGGGATTTTTTCTCGTTCCGCGTTTTCATTCGCGCGTTTTCGGACTTCCGTGACGAGCTTTCCGCTCGTTTCCTCTCCCGGGAAAAGATCACCATCGACGAAGGGCATACCGATTGCGCTTCCATCACGCAACCAACCGCTATGAACGCTTTCCATCGAGATCGCATCGTACTTGCAAGCGAAAACGCAGGCTTTGCATCCTTCGCAAAAAAGCGGGTTGATGCGCGCGCAACTTTCTTCCATTTTGATCGCCTCGAACCGGCACACGGATTCGCATTCTCCGCAGCCAACGCACCGCGACGGTTCAACAAAGGCTTTCTTTCCGCCGACATATTGGTCTTTGTTTTCACATCGAAAGGCCAGCAACAGATGGAGGTTTGCGGCATCCACATCCGCATCGGCGATCACGATCGGGGATTCGGGATGTGTTTTGGACAGATAGGCAAAAGAGGCGGCCACCGTCGTTTTTCCGGTACCCCCTTTGCCGCTCATAATGGCGATATGTTTTATCACGCGGATCCTCTCCCTATGGCTTCGATAATCTGTTCGAAAACCGGCCGGTATTTCGGCAACTCTTTTAGAATCAATTTTCCTTCCGCGTAGGCGGATGCGATTTTACGATCGAAAGGCAGGGTGGCGATCACCTCGGCGTCAAGATGCCTGATTTCTTCCACATAGGCGGTCGAACCGGCATCAAATCGGTTGAGCACAACCCCGAAGGGGATCTTCATCTCCGATACGACGGCGATGGCGGCGCGCAGGTCATGCATACCGAACGGGGTCGGTTCTGTCACCAGTAAAGCGAAGTCCGAACCGGCCAAAGATTCAACCACCGCGCAGGATGCCCCGGGAGGCGCGTCGAGGATTCTGATCTCCGAATCTTTCGAAGCAGTCTTTTTCAACTGGCGAATAACGGGAACCGCGGAGGGTTCTCCAATATTCAGGATTCCTTCTCCAAAGGAAAACCCCTCTTCCGTTTTACCCAAACGGATATTCCCGATCGTTTTAGGAACCTCGGTTATCGCTTTTTGTGGACAAATTTTCGCGCAGAGGCCGCACCCATGGCAAAGGGCGGCCAGAACGGCCGTTTTTTTCGGAGCGATCGTGATGGCCGAGAATTGACATTCTTTCATGCAAAGCCCGCAGCGGTCACACAAGTTTTCGTCGATGTGGGGAATCCACTTTTCCACATTTTGCGCGTGAATCGGAATAAACTTCACAAATAATGACGCGTTAGGTTCTTCGGCGTCCACGTCCAACAATTGGGCCGTTGTTCCTTTTTGATGGAAAAGCCAGGCAAGATTAGTCGAGAACAACGTCTTGCCTGTCCCTCCTTTTCCGGATAAAACCGTGATGCTATACATTGCCGGCGAGGTAATTCGATAGCGCTTCTTGAGCAGTTACTCCCGCAGACACTGCAACACGAATACCCATCGTATCAAGAGCGGCTTTCGCATTTGGGCCGGGCGCGGCGCCCAAAATGACCTCCACGCCTTTCTCCGAAGCGAACTGCGCAATGCGGGCCCCCATCCCGTGTTCCTGCTGATAGGGGTTCTGAAAGGATGTCCATTGTTGAGCTTGCGTGTCATAGATCAGAAAAAAGGGCGCGCGGGCCAACCGGTTGCACACCAACGCCTCCGCTGTTCCACCCTCTGCCGTTACCATTACTTTCATGCTGTTCCCTCCCGAAAAGAAGACTATTCTTTTCCCAATCGTTCCTGAATATAAGCCAACCGTTTCGTTAAAAGCTCGTGCTCTCTTTCCAAAATGTCCCGTTCGGTCTCAGCGGTATTCGCCGGATAGTTCCCATCCGGATCGCTCCAAAACCGTCCGTAACCGAGCCCTCTGCCTATCCGACGCCCGAAGGGGCGCGCCCGAAAACCTCTCGGAATCCCGCAACCGATTCCTCTACCCCAAACTGGGCCTGTTCCATCTCCATATGGCATATTCTCACCTCCTTTTATAGTAGTTGTTTGGTCCGTAATCGTTTTTGAAATAACTCTATTTGAGAACCCATCCGATCTAAATCCTTGGAGATCATAACCAAGACTTCTTTTCCTCTGTCGGTTATTTCGTACTCTTTTTTAGCCGGTCCGATATCCTCTGTTTTCCAAGCTGAATGGATCAATCCGTTTTCTTCGAAAAACGTCAGAATACGATAGATGTTGCCCATCGCCCCAACACCCGGAAGATGCAAGCCGAGATCAGTTAATTGCTTTGCCAACTCGTAACCGTGACACGGTTTTTCATAGAGAAGCAGAAGGATGAATCCTTCAAATAATTGCCGGCCTCTTCCGAAAGTTCCTCGACCCATGCCATGTCTACCTTGCATTTTTAACCTCCATATATATGTAAAACGCATATATATAATATCACTATTTTTTCGTTTTGTCAAGCGCTTTGGAATTTCAGGAGCGATCCCCTGTTTACGCGCCATAGAAACGACGGGATGTCGCCTTCAAGTTCAACTGCGAAGAAGCCCTTCGAAAACACGAAAAAGGGTACCGCGGACCGTTCGGAAATCCCACAGTACCCTCTAAAGCCGATTGTGTGTTACGCTAAGTTTCTACGGTAAAAGGTTTTCCCTTCGTATGAAAACGCAAGGAGCTTTTTTTGGGCGACGAGATCGTCGATCAGCGAAAAATCCGCATGCTTTTGTTCTAAAAGAAGTCTGATGACGGTTTCTCTTACCGGATGGACCGACGTGATGCTCAAGATATCGTTTGCTATCGCATCGGTGACATAGAAGCGTTCTTCACTTTCATCGCCGGTGATACACGCTATCTCGTGTTCGCACCGGTTTTGGACGATCCGGAGAGCATGCCTGAGCGTTCTGACATCCGGCCGCTCGACCCAATTTTCCGCCGGCGGTCTGATCGGAACCATAAAATACGATTTTTTCGGCCGTATCTCGGATAGAACCCGAGCGATATCGTCAATCTCTGATTCACTATCGTTCGCGCCTTTAATCACCATCGATTCGGTGACAAGGATCCCTTGATATCGTTTAGAAAAATCGATAATCCCTTGGATCATTCCGTCAAATCGGAGAGAACCGTAGGGCCGGTTCACCTTTCGCCACATGGGATCATTCCCCGCATCCACCTTCATGGAAACCCAATCAGCCTGCATCAATGCTTCCTGAACCTCTTCCATCGACATCAGTGACGCGTTGGAGATCACCGCCGTCTTCAGCCCGTGGGCTTTCGTTTTCATAATTTCTTCTTTCAGGTTTACGTCCAAAGTGGGTTCACCGTCAGGCACAAAGGTCACCCAATCCACCGGCTCTCCTGTTTCTTTAAGGCGCTGAAGTTTCTCGGTTAGCTCGCGATCGATCTCCTCGGGGCTATAAAACCGCTTTCTTTTTATCTCCATTGGATAAGTTTTTCCTAACTGGCAGTAGACGCAAGCATAAGAGCAGGTCTTGGGAGGAATATGATTCACTCCCAAACTTTGCCCCAAGCGCCGGGAAGGTACCGGTCCAAAGATCAACATCTCCCTTTCACCTCCCTTTCTGATCGTATTCTCTTTATCTTAACACGAATTCCTTACTAATACACGATGCGATTCACTTATCCTGTTTCTACGAGTCGCGACCGATTATTCCGTGCAGAAATCCGCTCTCCTTTCCTTTTCCGATATGTGCTATAATCTTTTTGCAGTATTCTATTTATCAAATGGAGGTGTTCGTATGAAGTTGAAAGGACTGTTTTTTGTAGGCATTCTACTGATCTGCTCCATCTTCGCCGCTTCCACCATCGAATTAACCGTTTGGACTCATGAAGACCCGAACCGGACGTTGCTGGAAGACCGGTATATCGAAGAATTTCAAAAACTTCACCCGGAAGTGTCGATCAAACGCGTCACCTATCCATCCGCCAAGATTCGGGAAACGGTATTGACCGCCTTCTCTGCCGGAAAAGGGCCAGACATCTTCAACATGGAAGTTCAAGACGAGTATCCCTACATCGTGAACCAAAGAGTCGCGCCGGTGAACCCGATCGCTATGGGTTATAAAAACGTGGAAGAAATTTATGACGCCTACCTCGAAGGTACGCTCAATCCCGTATCTTATCAGGGAAAACTATATGGCGTGCCGCTCGAGATCACCAACTGGTGTATTTTCGTGAACAAGCGCTACACGAACGCGTTGGGAATGGACTTCGACAACAACTATCCGAAGACGTGGGAAGCGTTGATGGAAATCGCCGACCAATTAACGGTCCGGAACGGAGAGATTATCACCCGACGGGGGTTCGACTTCCGGTATCCTTACTATCTCACGTTTTTCATCCCGATGGTTGAACAATTGGGCGGTTACCTGCTTAACGAAGACGGAACCGAAGCCATTATTAACGAAAAAGCATGGATAGACGTTTTAACGTTTATGAAGGAATGGGGTCCCAGCGGACGCAATCTCGGCTCCCCGACCTATACCGCCGCGAGAAAGAATTGGAACAAAGACGACGGATCGATCGTTATGTGCGAGTCCGGACTCTACCAAATCCTTCGCCTGAAATCGGAAAACCCGGATCTGTTCCATAGCGACGATTGGATGATCATCCCCTGGCCCACCTTCGAAAACGCCGTCAATCCGGTGAAAGGCAACTACTACGGACACTATTACATGGTTAACGCGCAGTCCTCTTCCGAAAAGCAAGAATGGGCCTGGAAACTAATCGCCTATATGTTGCAGCATACCAACGAGTACTTCGAACAGGTCGGGTTGATACAACCGACGTACGAATTGATGGATTCGGCGGTTTTCAAAGAATTCCCCTTTGCCAATGTCTTTATGAACGATATGAGCCAGGCAGGGTGCGTGCTGTTGCACCAAGCGGGCCCGCGACTGGAAGAATTGATTCGTGAAGCGGTGGAATCGGTCATGCTCAGCGGCGTCTCGCCCGAAAATGCCGTCAAGACGCTTAAATCAAAAGCGACGGAAGTGCTTGAAGATTATTAGACTTTAGCGGTTCTTATCCAAGCGGGAAGTCCTTTCGGCTTTAAAAAGGACTTTTCGCTTTTTCAGGGGGAGTTATGAGGTCAGGAATAGAGAAGAAGAAAGCGCGCTGGGGTTGGTTTTTCGTGTTGCCTGCGATCGCCTATTTTTCTATTTTTAGTTTTTATCCCATCGCGAATGCCTTTCATACCAGCTTGTATCGCTGGAATCTGTTATCGCTCAACCCGCCGCGTTTTGTGTGGTTCGAAAACTATCTCCGGCTCTTTCAGTCGGAAGTGTTCTGGAACTCGGTGAAAGCCACCGCGATTTTCACCGTCGGAACATTCGTTTCTTTATTGATCGGGAGCTTGGCATTATCCATCTTGATCTTTTCGAGAAAACGCTTTCGGTCTTTTTTTCAGATGGCGTTATACTCTCCGGCGGTCTTATCCACCGTTGTCGCCGCGACGATCTGGCTTCTGATTCTGGATCCCCGAGGGTTGGGCAATACGTGGATGAACGCGCTGATGGGCACGAGCGGCAAGGATTATCAATGGTTTGCGAATCCCGATATGTCCCGGATCTCGACGATCCTTATTTATTTTTGGAAGTATATCGGGCATTTTACGATTTTGTTCATCGCCGGGCTTTCCTCCATTCCGAACACCATTCTGGAAGCGGCCACGATCGATGGCGCCGGATCATGGAAAAAGTATTGGCGGATCACCTTTCCGCTACTCAAACCAACTGTCGTCTTGGTATGTGTTCTCTCTCTCATCCAATGCATGAAATCTTTCAGCACCCAGTATCTCTTCGTGCAATCGGGCGCGCCTAAAGCGCCGATCGACGTCCTGACCCTCAATATTTACAATACTGCCATTCGCGATCACCAAATTGGCCGAGCCAGCGCGATCAGCGTCATCCTGTTTCTCACCCTTATCCTATTTAGCTGGGCACAGCTAAAATTGGGACGCAGCGAAGAAGTGAGTTTCCAATGAGCCGCACAGACTATCCCTGGAAAAGAACGGCCCGATCTTTGCGTGGAATCATTTTCGATGTGATTCTGCTGATGATCCTCATCGTTGTCCTGGTGCCCCTGGTTTTTATGATCTCCGCTTCGTTTATGGAGAGTAAAGAGGTGCTAACGATGCCCTACCGTTGGATTCCATCCGCGTTCCATTGGGAAAACTACGCTCAGGCTATCCAGGGAAACGATCAGAAGTATTATTATGCAAGAAATATCTTCAACTCGCTTTTGGTGGCGATCACGGTAACTCTATCCAATTGTTTGTTCGCGGCGATGACAGGTTTCGGTCTGGCGAAGTACCGGTTTTTCGGAAGAAAGATCGTTTTGCTGCTGGTGATGGCCACGATGATGATTCCTTTCGAAACGATCATGATTCCTCTCTATATGCTCGTGAATAATTTCGGATGGCAGGACTCCTACATGGGATTGATCATGCCGTTTTTGGTAAACGCTTTCGGGATCTTTATGATGCGCCAATACCTGTTGACCTTTCCGGAAGACCTATTAGATGCGGCCCGTATTGATGGTTTGAACGAACTGGCCATTTTCATCCGTGTCGTAATCCCCAATTCTATTCCAGCCATGACTGCCTTGGGGATCCTCACCTTTCGAAGCCAGTGGGACAGTATGTTATGGCCTTTGCTGATCACTCAGAGCGAGGAAATGAAAACGATCCCTTTGTATATTGTGAAGTTTACGACAGAAAAATACACGAACGAAGGCGCTTTGATGGCTGCGGCCGTCATCGCCAGCATCCCGTTGTTCATCGTTTTCTTCTCTTTGGCCAAGTACTTTATACAGAGCAGCTCCGTTTTTTCCGGTTCGAAGGGATAACGCCGACTATGCTATAATCAAATATCACGCAAACGGAGATGATAGCCGTGCATTTAGAAGATTGGACACCCTATTGTTTCATCATCCGCGATCTTCTCTACGAAGGCTCTTGGGAGGCGATGGAGAAGGATGCCGAACGAAGTTCCGCAGCCGTTTCTTTGATTCAACAAGCAAAGGGCTTTGAAAAGCAGGCCGGAGAGCCGTTATCCGGTTCGCTCTTTCTACCGACCGGAGCCCTAGAAATCGCCGCGTTTTTCTCGGAGTGTCGATGGGAAATGACAGGTCTTGACCGGTCGAAGATGGACGGACTCTACGATTTGGCCTCCGCCGCATTGGAAGAGGAGGATCACGAGGAAGCGCGCGCGTTAGCCGAATTGCTGGAAGAAATGAAGCGAGAGAATGCCTTCAGCGAAGAGATTTTCGGTTCTTTAGCGGTGTTAAAGGGCGATTACACGGCAGGCACCCGTCACCTGGAAAAAGCGGTTCAACTGGATCCCCGGTTTATTCCCGCTCTCAGTTCCCTCAGCCTGGCTTACTTTAACACCCATCGTTACAAAAACGCGATTGAAATCTGCAACCGTATTTTAGAAAGCCGATCCGACGACCTTCTGGCTTTCATTACCATCGTGGACAGCTACATAAACCTCAATCAGCCGGAAGATGCCCTCATCACGCTAGAACGCTTGAATCAGGCGCTACCCGGCAACATTACCGGGAAAATCCAACTTTACCGGATGCTCCGGGAACACCGGCGCGATGCCGAAGCCGACGCGATTCGAAAAGAGCTGCTGGCGATCCAGCCTTCCCAACCCAATGAATTGGAGATCTTCGTCACGCTTCTGTTTGAGATCGGCGATTTCGAAAAAGCGGAGGGCGAGATCAAAGACTATCTCACGCGAAATCCGCACCACACCTACTTAAAAATACTGCTCATCGTCCCGCTGATAAAAAAAGGGTTTATTCAAGAAGCTCGGCGGATCGTCGAAGAGTTTAAGGAGCAGAAAGTCTGGTATTACTACGGAAAAAAAGAAACGCTCGGCTCTTTTATGAGCGAATCCGAACAAAAAGGATGCGGTCTTTTATGATGCTGGCGATTGCGGGCGGCAGCGGTTCGGGTAAGACAACGGTCGCCAACCGGTTGTCCGAACGCTTGAAAGAACATTGCACGTTACTCAGTATGGACTCCTATTACGTCGACCTTCCGCCGGGCATCAATCCCGGAGATTTCAATTTCGACGCCCCGACCGCTTTTGATTTCGGACTCCTGATTAAAGACCTGATCGAGTTGAAGGCGGGAAGACCCATCCGGATGCCCTCTTACAGCTTCATCACCTACCGGCGGGAACCGGGATTGTTTACGGAAGTCAAACCCAACCCGATCGTGATCGTCGAAGGGATTCTGGTGTTGTACGACCCCGAACTGCGGAAGATCTTCGACTTTTCCATCTACGTTGAAACCCAAGATGATGAGCGGTTGCTGCGCAGAATCGAAAGAGATATGGTCGAGCGGCAACGTTCGATCGAAAGTATCATCCGTCAGTACCGACGATTCGTCGCGCCAGCCTATCGCAGTTTCGTGGAACCTCAAAAGCATTACGCCGATATCATTTTACCGAGCGGCGGATATAATGAACCCGGGTTGGAGATCATCTACAATGCGCTCGTCCAGAAAATGCGATAGAAATCTCGGAAAAAACGCGGTATCGATTATCGATACCGCGTTTTTTTTCCCTGAGCCATGTTAGATTTAAATGACGTTTATTCCACTTTCACTTCTATGGAACGGGGTTTGCTCTTCTCTTTCTTGGGGAGACGCAGTTCCAGTATTCCGCTTTCGTATTTCGCGGCAATATTTTCCGGTTCCGCATTCTCGGGTAAGGTGAACTGTCTCTTAAAACATCCCAGCCTTCTTTCGATTATGTGGTAGCTCTTATCTTTTTCTTCTTTCGTTTCCTTCTGGATGCTTTCTACCGAGAGCACATTTTCTTCGACCGCGATCTTAATATCTTCTTTTTTTAGGCCGGGGAGTTCAAATTCAAAAACAAATTCCTTCTCGTTTTCGTAGACATCTACGCTGGGTATTTTACATCCTTTCGGGGCCATACCGCTTCCGCCGCTCAAGATTCCGCTGAATACATTGTCGATCTCTCTCTGCATGTCTAAAAAGGTTTTGTAAAAATCGTCTTCTCTCGCTTTTCGAATCATGATACTCATAATAAACCCTCCTTTTTGATTTTTATTAGTTACCTATATAGACGTTAGTTCTCTTGTTTTATTTCATACTCATTATTAGACTTTAGTCGTTGTATATCAAGTATGGTTATAACATGAGACGAAAGAGCGGTGATCTTTCTTCCGGCGTCAGGGTCGCATATCCCAAGAAAAAAAGGCATCATCGATGCCTTTTTTTCTTTCTTTTCGGAGCTACCGGTTATTTGAATAGTTCGAGCAGGTTGTTGTCCTGGAAGATCGAAACCGTGATCAGGGATACGACCGCCATGATCTTGATCAGGATATCGAGAGAGGGGCCGACAGTGTCTTTTAGCGGGTCGCCCACCGTATCTCCGATAATTGCCGCGGCGTGCGCTTCGGAATGTTTCTTGACGCCGGGTATGTTTCCGGACTCCAGGTACTTCTTCCCGTTATCCCACGCTCCGCCGGCATTTGCAGTATAGATGGCGAGCATGATGGCGGACAAGGTGGCGCCCAACAAGATACCGCCGACGAATTCAGGACCCAGCAAAAACCCGGATATGATCGGGGTCAGAACGGATAACAGAGCAGGAAAGACCATCTCGCGGATGGCTCCGGCTGAAGAGATTTCAATACACGTCTTATAATCGGGGCGGACTTCACCGGTAAGGATCCCCGGCTGTTCCTTGAACTGCCGGCGTACTTCCTGCACCATTTTTCGCGCCGCCTTTGTGACGGCTTCGATCAAGATGCCGGAGAAGAGATACGGCAACGCGGCGCCCACGATGATTCCGGCTAAGGTGAGCGTATTGACCATATTGAGAATCAGCGTAAAACCGCTCGTATCGGCAGGTCTTGCCTGCGAATAAAGGAAAGAGGCGAAAAGGGACAGCGCGGCAAATGCGGCGGAACCGATGGCGAATCCTTTTCCAATGGCCGCCGTGGTATTCCCGACAGAGTCCAGTTTGTCGGTAATCGCGCGCACTTCCGGCGCCAATTGAGACATTTCGCTGATTCCGCCGGCGTTGTCCGCTATCGGGCCATAGGTGTCCACGGATACGGTCGCAGAAACGAAGGAGAGCATCCCGATCGCCGCCAACGCCACGCCATATAGCCCGGCAAAGTAGTCGGCGATGATAATCGCGAATCCGAGCACTAAGACCGGTAAAAAGGTCGATTTCATCCCGAGCGCCATACCCTCGGTGATCGTTAAAGCCGTCCCTTCGACAGACGATTTTCCAATCCTCTGAGTCGGTTTATAGTCGTAACTGGTATAGTATTCGGCGAACAAGCCGATGATGATACCACTGGCAATCCCCAAGATCGCTGCATACCAGGCGGAAAGGGGACCGAATCGAAAACCGGCGGACAAAACGACTTCATCTTTAAAGTAAAAGTACGAAAATACTCCGTTGATCACGATACTCAAACCCGCGGACATCCACGTGGAGTAGTTCAGTTCTTTGTGGGGATGCTCGGATACTTTTTTGACCAGCAGAAACAGGATACCCAGTATACAGGAGATGATCCCGAAAGAAGCGAATAAAACCGGATAGGTAATCAGCTTCTTAACCAGCGTTTCAGAGATCGGCGTCGCCGAGTTCATCGAGGTATAGTACATATAGGAAGAAAGGACGACACCCGATATCAACGCGCCGACAAAGCTTTCCAGAAGATCGGCGCCAAGCCCGGCGACGTCTCCCACGTTGTCTCCAACATTATCCGCGATCGTGGCGGGATTTCTCGGATCATCTTCCGGAATGTGCGCTTCCGTCTTTCCGACCAGATCGGCGCCCATATCGGCCGCTTTCGTGAAGATACCGCCGCCCACGCGATCAAACATCGCGATTACCGAGCACCCGAGCGCGTAACCCGAAACAGTCATGGTGAAGGGGATAAAGTTAACCCCCAACCAGTTGGTGATAATCTTCAGTTGATCGATATGCGTTTGCCCCAACCAATCTCCGAAGACAACATAAACGATCCAGAGTCCCAAAAGCGCGAACCCTCCGACACTGAGTCCCATGACCGACCCGCCGCGGAACGCCACTTTCAAAGTCTTGCCTAAACTTTTGCTGATTCTCGCCGCGTTCGAAACCCGCACGTTCGCGATGACGGCAATTTTCATCCCCACCCAGCCGGCGCTGGCGCTCATGACCGCTCCGAGCAGGAAAGCGATTCCGGTGTACCATGACACCGACAACCATAACAAAGCGACGATAAAGATGGCGATCGTGAAGATGACTTTGTACTCATGCCTGACAAAAGCGTCTGCCCCTTCTTTGATCGCGTCGGCGATATCCACCATCTTCGGCAGACCGGGATCCAGTTTCTTTACTCCGTAAAAATTGATGGCAGCCAATGACAAAGCGCCAACCACAGCGATTAAAATGAATGCTGTCACATTAACCCTCCTCCATATGCTGTATCAGTATCGAACAACCACTTTCCATTGAATAAAACATTGACAGGCCGAATCTTTTCCAATTCCGATTGATTGAGTGCAAACGGGTCTTTGTCGAAAAGCAATGCATCGGCATAACCGCCTTTTCGGAGATTCCCGGTTCGTTCTTCATCGAATCCGCTCTGAGCCGAACGGTAAGTGTACATGTGAAAAACCTCTTGTATCGGAAAGAAACGGAGCGCGGATCGGATATTTTCCCACGGATCCACCCTCTCGACCGGCGCGTCCGTTGATAAAGCGATCGGAACCCCTTCCTCGTATAGGGCGGCAAAAGGATATCCGAGCAACCGGTATCGCTGCTCCCCTAACACTTTAGGAGCTAACGCCACGTCCGAATCATAGAAGATCGGTTGAAGGCTAACCCACAAGTTTTGACGTTTGATCCGCTTTATTTGATCCCGGCTAGCCATTTGAAGGTGGATGAGCCGGTGCCGGAGGGGATTATCCGAAGGAGCGCACCTTTCAAAGCTTTTTAAGGCCATTTCCAAAGCCGCATCCCCGATAACATGGATGCACAGGGACAATCCGTTTTTTTCGCATCCTTTGACGTACCGATCCAATTCATCCCGGGTATAGTAAACGACTCCACAATCGTTGCGCTCACCTTCGTAAGGCGCGCTCAGGTAGGCAGTTCGAGCCCCCAAAGAGCCATCCAAAAGAAGCTTGACCGTACGGATACGCAAGTGGTCTCCAAAGTCCCCAAAGAATTCTTGAGGCCGGTCCATCCATTCGGTAAAATCTGATTTGGATCTGGGTAGCAACTTTTCATAGACACGAACCCCTTGATGCGTTCGGAGCAAAGAACGTAGAGTCCGATAATCCACGTGGCCCAGATCATCGGTATGGATCGTGGTGACTCCGTTAGAAAGGCAGCTATCCGAACCGGCTTTCAATATCCTATTCAAAAGTGTTTCTGTCAGAACACTCTCTTCACTTATCGCCCCAAGCGCGCGTTCCTTAAGAATCCCACGCTTGATGTCCGAACTGTCCACCCCATCCCATCGGTCAAGACGGAACATCTCGACGGCTTGACTGTTCGCGCAGGCGCAGTGCCCGCATTTCCGGGTCAACACGACCGGACGCTCGGAATCGATCCGATCCAACACTTGTCGATCGGGATAAATCCCCAACAAGTCTTCATCCCAACCTCTGAGTAGCACGACCGGGCTTTCAACAGAGCGGATGACGGCTTCAACTTCAATAATCGATTGTAACCCCGATAAAGATGGAAATACGGTACTCAACCCAATACCCATAAGGTGCGCATGCGAGTCTACGAATGCGGGTAACAAAAATCGATCCGACACGTCCTTAGGGTTATCGGCCTCCGGATCGCGTTTGTCGTACGGGACTTCGTTCAATGGGTAGATATCCGCGATCTTCCCGTCTTTTATCGATAAGTTCCCCGTCCGGTATTCTTTGACAGAAGAGTCCCAATATTTGGCGTTACATAGATACACCCGAGTCCCCCCTTGCTCTGCTAACCTCTATCGTGACAGACGGATTCTGAATCCTGAAAAGTTCTTATTTCGAGAGCGCTTCCGTTTCACGCTTAAAAAACAAATCCAAATAGTTCGACAGGTCGTCTTCGTCCACCTCGTTCTTTTCATCGAAGTAGTCGATGTTTTTTTCCATCTCATCCGAAAATTCGTCGGCCGATTTCCAAACGGTTTGCTCATTGGCTTCTTGAGGACCCTCCGATTCCGCTTCCGCAATCAGCGTTTGGGCTAATTGCAGAACCTTGGGAAGGTCTAATTCGTCGAAAACAAGATGTTTAACTTCCGCTCCGGCTTTTGGTTCTTCCTCAAACGACGCGTCCGACCGTGACGCTTGTAAAATCTCGTTTTTTGCGAGCTGAGCAATCTCCTCTTCGGTCAACGCCGTTTCGCCTGTATCGCGTTTTCTCACGTCTATTTCGGGGTTCTCGCTGAAGAAGCGGGCGATATCTTCTATCTCGGCGGAAGCCATCTTCTGGATATCGATCTTCTCTTCAAAAGGCGTATCGGACAGTAAAAGCAACTCGGCCTCATCGTCTTTGGAGGAGACCGCCAATGGAGGTGATTCCAGTCCGGTAGGGCCAATCGGGCTAACGGTGACCGGAACCGTGTTTTTCGCCAGTATCAGTCGGACGGTAAACCGGCTAAAAATGGCGAACTTCAATTCCATAAAGAGAGAGAGGGCGAGTGTCACGCCGAAAACGATCGCGATGGTTAAAAGGACCGGTGGGCTGCTCTTACTCACGCTCTCCGCTTGCACTGGAGTCGACGGAGCGCTCGTTTCGATGATGGGCGTGCGATTTTGATCCTGCGTGTAGTAATAAAAACCGGTACCCATCTGTCCTTCGATTTCGATAATCTTATTCAATAGGTCACCCGCGATCGGGTTGTCCCGATAGAGGCTCAAATTGACTTTCGCGATACTGTAGTTCTGATTTTTAAAGGCGCTGACACCCAACATAAATTTAGCGTTCGGAGTTTTCGCCTCGATATCCGGATCGAGTTGAAGCGCTCTCGACAAGTATTGTTCGGCATCAGCGTAATTCCCCTGATTGTAGGCATTCTGACCCGCGAAAAACAAAGACATCGCCTCGTCTTTGTAGTTTTGAGCGAGAAGGGCAGAGCTGAATGAAAGAAGCGCTATGAGAAACCACAAAGCGTATTTCATGGCATTAACCCGATCTTCCTCAAGGCATATTGCCCGTTTTCGGAGGTTAAGATCATCATTTCCTCATTACGAATCTGCGCGTCGATGACTTCTCCGTATTCCTTCAGATCGATGTACGACCCTTCGGAAGGTTTGGGCGATAAGAAGACGCCGGCCACTTTATTCCTCCCGACCGCATAAACGGCAGTGTCGGTGGAAAGCAGCTTGAAGCCCCCAATCTGGTTGGAAGAGGCTTCATTCACGATCTTTCCATCCAGACTCAGCGCAACGAGACGATAGGCTGAAGTAAGGATAAACAAGCGGCTCTGTTTCAAAAGCCCGTCTAAAAAATGCTCATTCTGCTTCGTCGGCTTATAGATCTCGGCGATCTCTTTTCCGTCGAAAAGGTAGAGCCCGATATCGGTCAGAATATAAGGATAAACGCCATAGAGAATGATCTTCCCGGTCATACCGGGAATTCGGAAGGAGGAAGCGGGCGTCTCCAGGATCAATCCGCCATTGTCTACTAGATAGTATTGCCGATCGCCGGCAAACGCCATGGATCTCACTTTTCCGCGGATATCGGGATAGGATTTGGTGAGCCCGTGCGCTTTGACATAACGGTAAAGAATTTCCTCACTATAGAACGCCAATTCCCCGTCCTCAAGGGTGAAGGCTTCGACCGGTCCTTTGAAGATGCGCACCGGCAGTCCGTTCACGATGCGAACGACACCTTCGGCGTCAAAGATAAAGTCCCCAGATCCGCTCGTCACGAAACCGTAGGGGGAATCGATCTCCGGCAATGGAACCCGAAAGCCCGGATAATGCACAAGCCGATTGCTGAGGTAAAAGTTTTCCGGTAGCGCCAGCTGATAATAATCCTGATGGCCGGGTACGTATCGATGGATTCCGCCCGTTGTGGGCGTTGAAAAATCTGGTACGACCTCTTGATAAGCGGCGTGGGTTGTTGTCGCGCTCTCGCTCGAGGGAAGGGTCGACGCGATTTTTTCATCGTTCGGTCCGCCGGATTGCCCTTGCGCGGTTTGTTCCACGCGTGTCCCGTCAGCAGTGGACTTGCCTGCGGTTAATGAATCGGGAAGCACCGTTCGCGTAGCCCACGATGAGAAGGTATCTTCTACAGAAGGGTCGTTGCCGATTCCGACCTTCCACGTTTCGATATCGACCCCGGTCGTCGCCGAGGGCGTTGGCAGAGAGACCATCGTCGCCTGGGCGTACGTCTGGGTACTAATGGTAGAAAATTCGAAGAAACTCAGAGGACCCGAGAGGGTTTCCGTACCGGTAGAGACAGAGTCGGGGTACTCGTAGCTCCATTCACGGTACAGATCGTCTTGATACTCCGGGATGATGACTTCTTCGATCCCTTCCTCCAAAAATTGCTGTATATACAGTAAGGTGTCTTTTTGAACATAGTTCTCATAAAAGGAATAGTCGAAAACTTTCCCGTATACGTTCTGCAACGCGTTTGGATTTTCGATCGTCGGTAAAAGCGCGCTGTAGATCGACACCACGCCGTCTCCTTTGGTGACGGTCAATTCCGGATAAAACTTTGCGAGCTGGGACGTTTCGATATCGGCCTGGAAACCCGGGGAACTGCCGCCGATAAAGGCATATTCAATTTCCGGCCTGATTGACTGACTGAGTTCTTCGACGATCTGGCTGTCCGGCAATATTTCTGACGCGTAGGCATTCACTTTTTCCAGATAGCTGAGGTTGTTTTTTTCGATGAAGCGGATCGTGTCTTCTTCCAAACCATAGAGTCCGGCTAAAACCGTTTTTTCTTTTCCGTAAAGAAGACTGAGAAAGGACGGGTTAACGATATTCGTGCCGCCGTTGGGGGTGCTGATCAAAACAACCTTTCGGACGTTCTCTACCGCAAATTTTTCGATCGCGTACCGCACGATGAGGCCACCGACCCCATGCGCGATAATATCCATCGGCTTTCCATAACTCTGCAATGCCTGAGCCAGTTTCGTCGCCTCGAAGACGACGTAGCTGGTTCTCAAGGTTTTTTCAAAAAAGCTGGTCGCTTCGCTGACATAGTCCAAAGAGCGCGTCTCCACCAACGGATAGCTGTAGGACCAGATCGTCCGGTCCGGAAAAGCGACTTCCCATATATTGTTACCCTGCGGATTGACATTCGAAATGGTGTTCGGCAAAAAACCCAAAAAATTGCGGTCAACCCCTGGGACGATCAACAAATGGGGTTTGAGCGTTTCCTGCTTCTCTATCTTCTTCTGAAAACCCCACGCAACCTTTTCGGGGTTCGATACCCGGATCCCGATCACGGAGCCGTGATAAGAGCGGGCTTCAACTACGATCGTTTCGTTGATCTTCTTAATTTCTGCCCCTGAAAAGGGATGGGCGATTGGGTTCTTCGGATCATCGATATAGTAGAGGTCGATATTGTTAAAAGCCGTACCGAAATAGAATTCTGTGGGAAAGTTGTACCGGAAAAGCATCGGCACCAACGCGAGATCATCTCTGCCGTCGACCGGCGAGAGTTCGTATATGTTTCCCGTAAACCGGCTTAAAGATTTCAATTCGAAGAGCGGATCGCCGGCGTTAATCAACCGAATGCGGAAATCCTTCGTATAAGGAAAGGCGCTCGGCGGAATGACGATACTGAAATCCGTGATTTCCGCCATCGCTTCTGTCTGCTCAGATGTTCGCGTGGCGCTGGAGTTACCTTTGTTTCTCAATGAGAGAAGCACGAAGATAGCGATTAGAACCGTCAGCACAACGAGAATCGCCAAAGTCAGCAGTCTGTGAGACAGAAAGAAATCGATCGGACGTTTCAACATTTCCGGCAACTTGAGTTTTCCGCCCGCCGTTTTTTCTTTTGGCTTTTTCGGTTCTTTTGGAGCCTTCGGTTTTTTTTCTTTCGGCGCCTTTTTCGGTTTCTTCTGCTTTTCTTCGTTAGCCACGGATATTACTCCTTTGAATCAAGAGAAATCGATCCAAGATTTCCTTGCTTCGGTCTTATTGCCTAATAATCAGTTCTCTGCTCTCATTTAAGAAGCGCCCGAGCGGGGTTTCGTCCGAAGAGTCGGAATAACTCCCGATTTCTCTGATGGCTTCCTGCCATAAAAGATCAGCTCGTTCTTTGGCCTCTTGAAGGGTTTTTATGCGGAGTATCGTTTGTTTTCCGGACTTCATATCTTTCTGGGGCGTTTTTCCCAGTTCTTCGAAACGGCCGGTTTCGTCTTTTATATCGTCGTAAATCTGAAAGGCCAAGCCGATTTTCGTAGCGCTATCGCTTAATGATGCTAACGATTCGGCCGGTATCCGTTTCACGATTGCGGGAGACGTGATAGCGAACCGAATCAACCCCCCCGTTTTGAATCGATACATCACCGTTAAATCTTCTTCTGAAAGGGATAAACCAGTTTTCTCATAATAGATATCGTAAGCCTCTCCTTTGGCTAAGTCCATAGCGGTGCTCAAAAATTCTTCGACCAGATGGTCATTTTTGAAAGGGAGTAGGGTTTTCGCGGCTAAGAAAAAGAGTTCGTCCGCGCATACAACTGCCAACCCCTGGTTATACCGCTTATGGGTCGCCAAACGCCCTCTCCGGTAATCGTCATTGTCTATTTCAGGAAGATCGTCGTGTATGAGAGAAGCCGTATGCAAAATCTCCGTCGCAGCTCCCAGACAGTAAGCTTCCGGTTCGCTTACTCCGAACATCATCGCGCTATAATAACATAACTTGGGACGAAACCGTTTTCCGCCTGAAACAAAAGGATAGCGGATAATCTCTTCCCAAAAGGGTTCTCTTTTTGCCGAATGCAAGATTCCTAACAGGGTTTCCTCAAATCGATCGATTTCGAATGCCGTAGGGATGACCTCCTCAATAACCCTATTGACCCGAGTTTCGAATTCCTGAAAACTGCACGGGATCATCGGGCTGGTTCACACGGATAGACAGCTCGTTCATCGTAACGAGGTGGATCCGTTTTTGTTCCCGTAAATATAAGAACCCTTTATATGCAATCCCTTCGGGCGTGTATAAAAGGTAGATGAGATGCGTTTGCAACTCCAAAGAGACCATTTCCAGCAACACCTGCGGAACGGAGAATTCTCTCCGGCCGTAATCATAGACACAGAGAAACTGCAATCCTGTGCCTTTTAAGTAAGCGTATCTTCGAACGTGATAGATCTCGTCGCGTCTCAGCAGCCCGATAGAAAAATCCTTCGTCGAAAAAACGGGTTCTGTTTGCGTATCGTTTTGGCTGCGCCAAAAGAGTATCCGCCCGTTTGAGTCAACGACCACCGGCAATCGCCGATAAAAGATAACATTATAGCGGCCCGGGTAGGGGCGTTCAAAGTCATCATAGTCTTGCGCCGTATCGATGAAAAAGAACGGAAACGATGATTGAGCCAACGGCGAACGCGACCCAATGAAAACCTGCTGCTCCATAGATTCCCTTCTGTGGACCCCTCAATCAATT
>Ga0209096_1001477_pt1 | contig 25868 bp, 39 predicted proteins | sample AD_UKC034_MetaG_FD_184407 | JGI IMG/M metagenome (GOLD analysis project Ga0209096, IMG submission 184407) | Active sludge microbial communities of municipal wastewater-treating anaerobic digesters from USA - AD_UKC034_MetaG (SPAdes) (version 2) | ecosystem: Engineered > Bioreactor > Anaerobic >... | reverse complement strand
CGGGCGACAATGTGAACCTGACGGTGGAACTGATCGTTCCCGTGGCGCTCGAGCAGGGCTCCAAGTTCGCCATCCGCGAAGGCGGTCTCACCGTCGGCGCCGGTGTCGTTACCAAGATCATTGAATAGGCGATGTCATGACGAAACAGAAGATCCGCATCCGTTTGAAGGCGTACGATCATCGCGTCCTTGACTCGACCGCCAAACGCATTGTCGAAACCGCCGAGCGTAGCGGCGCGCATGTTGTTGGTCCCGTGCCCTTGCCAACCAAGACTGAACGGTTTACAATACGGCGCTCGACATTCATAGATAAAGACTCGCACGAGCATTATGAGATCCGCACGCACAACCGCTTGATTGATGTGCTTGACCCGGACTCAAAGACAATCGATATGTTGATGCGTTTGTCCTTGCCTGCGGGTGTGGATATTGAAATAAAAATTTAGTTGGTCGTTATACAGAGAGTAGAGGCCGGCTTGAATGGACACTCTACTCTCTCATTTCGCCAGCGCAAGAACGGCGTTGCACGGGACAACAAAAACCTGAAAGTCCCAGCAATTCGTTTACTGCGTTGACCGGAGATGATGCAGCCCAAGCCCGGGCTGACAGTCTCGCAAAATCTTTTGAAGGAGAAAATTGAGCATGTTAAAAGGGCTTATTGGACGGAAGATCGGCATGACCCAGATCTTCGATGAGAAAGGCGTTGCGTATCCTGTGACGATCATCGAAGCTGGGCCATGTTACATTACACAGGTCCGCACACAGGATCGGGATGGATATGCGGCGGTTCAAGTTGGGTTTGAAGAACTTCACCCAAAGAAATTGTCGGCCGGTGCGCTCGGGCATTTGAAATCGAATGACCTGCCGCCGCTTCGCTTTCTGCGCGAATTTCGCTCGAAAGAAGCCGCCAACGTTGGCGACAAACTGACAGTGGATGTTTTCAAAGTCGGCGAAAAAGTGGATGTAATCGGGACAAGCAAAGGCAAGGGGTTTGCTGGCGCAGTCAAACGTCATCACTTCGGCGGTGGCAAGAAGACGCACGGTCAATCTGACCGCCATCGCGCTCCCGGTTCACGTTCGTCGGGAACCACACCTGGTCGCGTGTTCAAAAACGCGCGTGGCGCCGGTCACATGGGAAGCGACCGTGTTACCGTCTCTGCCATGAAAGTGATCATGGTGGATGCGGAACGCAACCTGCTTGGCATTCACGGCGCTGTGCCCGGATGCAAAGGCGGCGTTGTGATGATCAAAGAGGCGCGCAAGCAGTAGGCGCAAAGGATTTGATGAGATGAAAGTAGACGTTTTCAACCTCGAAGGCAAGAAGCTTCGCGAAGTGGAACTTCCCGCCGCGATCTTCGAAGCCCCTATTAATATGGATTTGATGCACCAAGCATATCAGCGTCAGCTGGCGAATGCGCGCCTTGGCACACACGATACCAAGGTCCGCGGCGAAGTTGCCGGTGGCGGCGCAAAGCCCTGGAAGCAAAAAGGAACGGGCCGCGCCCGCCAAGGCTCGCGCCGCGCCGCGCAATGGGTGGGAGGCGGTCGCATCCATACCCCGCACCCGCGCAGTTACGAACAACGCATGCCTAAGAAAATGAGACATGCCGCCTTGCGCTCCGCGCTTTCTGTGAAAGCAAAGGAAGCGAGCGTGGTTGTTGTGGATGAACTGACCATTTCTGAGCCGAAGACCAAAGTGATGGTACAGGCGTTGAATAATCTTGTAGGCGACAAGTCTGCCCTGGTTGTTCTTCCGCAAAAAGACCAGTCTTATGAAGTTGCCATGCGGACGATTGGCAATCTCGACGATGCCAAAGTGCTGCTTGCTGGTTACCTCAATATTCGCGATCTGTTCAACTACGACAAACTCGTGTTGCCTGTGAAGGCAATCGATGCTCTGACGGCAAATCTAGGATAGGAGACAGACATGACCACTGTGTACGATATTTTACGCCGTCCCCTAATCACAGAGAAATCGAATTATCTCTCCGGTAAATTGAATCAGTATTCGTTTGTCGTTGCAGATTTTGCCACGCGCAAGTCCGTGAAGGATGCTGTTGAAACCTTATACGATGTGAAAGTAGAACGCGTCAACATCATCAACACCTCCGCCAAGCGCGGCCGCAGAATGCGAAGCCGCCGTGTATTGGTTCGTAAAGCCAGCGTCAAGAAAGCGATCGTCACGTTGGCAGAGGGCCAGACCCTGCAAATCTTTGAAGGTGTGCAATAATGCCAGTCAAAAAGTATAAACCCGTAACACCGGGCACCCGCGGGATGACCGGTTACACATTCGACGAGATTACCAAGTCCAAACCGGAACGCTCGTTGTTGGTTCCGCTTCGTAAAAGCGGCGGAAGAAACGCCTACGGACGCGTTACCGTTCGCCATCGAGGCGGTGGACATCGCCGCTTCATCCGCTTGGTGGATTTCAAACGCGACAAGCGAGGCATTCCAGCCAAGGTGGCGGCAATCGAGTACGATCCCAATCGCACAGCCCGCCTTGCTCTATTGCATTACACGGATGGCGAAAAGCGTTACATCATCGCCCCGCTTGATCTGAAGGTTGGCGATACAGTCATGGCCGGCGCGGGAGCCGAAATCCGTTCCGGTAACTCGCTTCCGATTTCCAATATCCCAGTTGGAACGCTCATCCATAACATCGAGGTCCAGGATGGACGCGGTGGTCAATTGGTGCGTTCCGCAGGAGGCGCGGCGCAATTGCTTGCCAAAGAAGGCGATTTTGCGCAGGTGCGTATGCCTTCCGGTGAAGTGCGCTTGATTCGCCAGACTTGTTATGCGACGATCGGTCAGGTCGGTAATCTCGATCACGGAAATATCAAACTCGGAAAAGCAGGGCGCAAACGCCACAAAGGCATCCGCCCGGCAGTGCGCGGTTCGGCTATGACCCCGCGCGATCATCCACATGGCGGTGGTGAAGGACGCCAGTCCATTGGTTTACCCGGACCGAAGAGTCCGTGGGGCAAGCCCACTCTGGGTTACAAGACCCGTCGTAACAAGAAGACGAATCAGTATATCGTGCGCCGTCGCTCCAAGACGAGCCGCTAATTGAGTTGAGGTAAGAATGTCACGATCATTGAAAAAGGGTCCCTTCGTGGAGCCCAAACTGTTGAAGCGAATCGAAGCGATGAACCAGAAAAGCGAAAAGAAAGTGATTCGCACCTGGAGCCGCGCCAGCGTGATCTTCCCGCAGATGGTTGGTCATACGATCGCCGTCCATGATGGACGTCGGCACGTGCCGATCTACATAACTGAGAATATGGTTGGTCACCGCTTGGGCGAATTCGCCCCCACGCGCACCTTCCGCGGCCATACCATTGGCGAGAAAGCCGCCACGCCCGCGGCATCATAAGGAATTTGAGTCATGCATGATATTCAAGCACACTTGAAGTTTCTTCCGATGTCTGCGCAAAAGGTGAGATTGGTTGTCGACCTCGTGCGAGGCAAGGATGCGAACGACGCGCTCGAAATGCTTCGCTTCGTGAACAAAGCCGCGGCATTGCCGGTGCGAAAATTGCTGGCTTCCGCGGTTGCCAATGCGGAAGAAAATCTCGGCATTAGCCGCGACGACCTTTTCGTAGCGCAGATATTTGCGAACGAAGCTCCCACTCGCAAGTGGAGGCGTTTTGGCGCCCGTGGACGTTTCAAGCCGATTCTTCGCCGCAATTCGCATATCACTGTGGTCCTGCGCGAGCGCGGGGCATCACCGGAGTCATAAGGAGAAGTTATGGGTCGTAAAGTTCATCCGATTGGAATGCGGCTTGGAATCAATCAGGGTTGGCAGGGGCGCTGGTTCGCTGAGGGCGCCGAATATCGCCAACACCTGCACCAGGATTTTGCCATTCGCAATCTTTTGCTCGGAATCCCATCGAAGGGAGGCGCCGCTAAAAGCGCGGAAGTTCGCAAATTGCGCAAAGACCTGCCCGATACAGTGAAGAACCGCAAGGCAGGCATCTCCCGGGTAGAAGTAGAACGCTACCCCGGCAAGATCAAGGTTTCGATTCACACCGCCAAGCCTGGCATTTTGATTGGACGCAAGGGCGAAGGCGTGAAAAAGATCCGCGCGGGGCTGGAAGCGCTGGTTGGTAAAAAGGTCGACCTTGATATCAAAGAGATCGGCTCGCCTGATACCGACGCGATGCTGGTTGCGCACAACATTGCCGACCAACTCGAACGCCGTATTGCTTATCGCCGCGCCATGAAGCGCGCAATACAGCAAGCCATGAAGCAAGGCGCCGAGGGCATCAAGATCATGGTAGGTGGTCGCTTGGGCGGCGCGGAAATGTCGCGCGATGTCTGGTTGCGCGAGGGACGCGTCCCATTGCAAACCCTGCGCTCGAATGTGGATTTCGCCATCTCTGAGGCGACCACCACATATGGTCAGATCGGTGTAAAAGTCTGGATCTATAAGGGCGAAGCGAAGCCCGAAATAGAAGAAAAGGTTGAGGCGACTGAAGGCGTGTACGTCAGCCAGTAACAAATTCAGAGTCGTCTTTGAGGTAGTGATTATGTTGATGCCAAAACGTGTAAAGTGGCGCAAGCAAATGCGCGGTCGTATGCGGGGCAAAGCCCTGCGCGGCGCGGAGGTCAGTTTCGGCGAGTTCGGTTTACAGGCGCTCGAGCCCGGTTGGGTGACTGCACGACAAATCGAAGCCGCGCGCCGCACCATCGTCCGCGAGATGAAGCGTCGTGGAAAAGTCTGGATTCGCATCTTCCCGGCGAAGCCGTTCACACACAAGCCACCCGAAACCCGCATGGGTTCCGGAAAAGGGAATGTTGAATATTATGTAGCGGTTGTCAAGCCTGGTCGCATCATGTTCGAGGTGGGCGGTCTGGATTCTGCCACGGCGGTTCAGGCGCTCAAGAATGCGCAATATAAATTCTCGATCAAGACCAAGGTCGTTGCGCGGCATGAAGGAGAGCAGGCATGAAGGCTGTAAAAGCGAAAGATTTGCGTAACGACCAGCCCGGCCAGATCGAAGGCAAACTGACGGATGCCCGCGATGAACTGATGAAATTGCGGTTCCAACAGGTGACCGGTCAATTAACCGATACCAGCCGCGTGCGAATCCGGCGCCGCGATATTGCCCGCATGTTGACCATTTTACGCGAGCAACAAGCCGCGGAAGCCAAGGAAGGTGAAGCATGAACAATCGTCGTCGCGTGACTGGTGTGGTTACCAGCAACAAGATGACCAAGACGGTTGTGGTCGAGGTGAAGCGGGTTTTCCGCCATCCCTTGTACCGTAAAGTCGTCCATTCGAGCAAGCACTTCAAGGCGCATGATGAGATCGGTTGCCAGGTTGGCGATCAAGTTGAGTTGGTCGAATCGAAGCCATTGTCTCGCACGAAACGCTGGGTGGTTGAATCCATCGTCAAGCGTGAAGTGCGCACGGCAGATACCGGCGTCGCAGACTTGAAGGCGGAGGAATAAGCGATGATCCAGCACGAATCCCGTCTCAAAGTGGCTGATAACTCCGGCGCGCGCGAACTGCTCGTCATCCACGTGCTGGGCGGCTCCACCCGCAGGTACGGCAGTATCGGCGATGTGGTTGTTGCTTCGGTGAAATCGGCTTCACCGCAAGGCGGCGTAAAAAAAAGCGAGAAGGTGCGCGCGGTCATCGTCCGTTGCTCGAAGGAATGGCGGCGCGAAGACGGCTCATACATCAAATTCGACGATAACGCCGCTGTGTTGTTGGATGCCGATGGCGTAAACCCCAAAGGCACGCGCATTTTTGGTCCCGTTGCGCGCGAGTTACGTGAAAAAGGTTTTATGAAGATCGTTTCACTGGCTCCAGAAGTGCTGTAGGTTGGAGGATTAATCAGAATGAAAGTCAAGATTCGCAAAGGCGATACCGTGCAAGTCATCAGCGGGCGCCTCGAAGATAAAGGCAAGCGCGGCGAGGTCATCAATGTGATCCTCGATACGCGCCGCGTGATCGTGCAGGGCGTCAACATCCGCACCAAACACCAGCGGCAGGTGCAGACGCAATCGAACCGCAACATCAACCCCGGGCGGATTCACTTCGAAGGGCCGATTCACATCTCGAACGTGATGCTGGTCTGCCCAACGTGCAAGGAACCCACACGTGTCGGCGTCAAACGCGACGAGGATGGCGCGCACCGCATCTGCAAGAACAAAGACTGCCAGGCGATCATCGCCTAGCCGCGGAGTATTTGAAGAATGAATAGATTACAAGAAAAATACAACAGCGACGTCGTTCCGGCATTACGCAAATCGTTCGAATTTAAGAACGTCATGCAAGTGCCGCGCGTAGATAAGGTTGTGGTAAACATCGGCATGGGCGAAGCAATGGATAACCCCAAAGCCCTCGAAGCCGCCGTTAACGATCTGACCATCATCACCGGGCAGAAACCGGTAATGACCAAGGCGCGCAAGAGCATTGCGAACTTCAAACTGCGCGAAGGCCGCCTGATCGGCACCAAAGTTACCCTGCGCGGCGACAAGATGTGGGCGTTCCTTGACCGCCTGATGACAACGGCTCTGCCACGCGTGCGCGATTTCCGCGGTGTGTCGCCTAACGCCTTCGATGGGCGCGGCAATTACACCTTGGGCTTGCGCGACCAGTTGATCTTCCCGGAGATCGAGTACGACAAAATCGACAAATTGCGCGGGATGGAAGTCACTATTGTGACCACCGCGAATAATGATAACCAGGCGCGTGCCATGTTGCAGTTGCTTGGAATGCCGTTTAGCAAGAAGGAAGCATAATTTATGGCGAAGAAATGTATGCAATATCGAGAGTCCCGACGGGCGCATCCAAGCCAGGTACGCAACCGCTGTGTGCGCTGTGGACGACCGCGCGGGTATATCCGCCGCTTTGGCTTGTGCCGCATCTGTTTCCGCGAACTCGCGTTGCAAGGCAAAGTCCCCGGCGTTGTGAAGGCTTCATGGTAGGCGAGGTGATAGCATGTCTATAAACGACCCAATTGCCGATATGCTCACCCGCGTACGCAATGCCGTGTTGGCAGGGCACGCGCTGGTGGCAATGCCGAGCTCCAAACTCAAACTGGAGATTGCAAAGATCCTCAAGGACGAAGGGTATCTCGAAACATTCGAGGTAGTGGACGGCGAACCTGCCGCTCACAAGACTTTGCGAATAAAGATCAAATATGTGGGCGAACGCCGCGAGAAACGACCGGTTATTTCCGGACTGGAACGCGTAAGCACGCCCGGACGAAGAATTTACACTAAGAAGCAGGACATCCCCTGGGTGCTTTCCGGGATTGGCGTTGCCATCCTATCGACACCCAAAGGCGTGATGACCGGCGCGCGCGCCCGACAACTCGGCGTGGGCGGCGAGATCCTGTGTAAAGTGTGGTAAGGCAGGAGGTTTAAGTGTCTCGTATTGGACGATTACCGGTGGCGATCCCAGGCGGTGTGCAGGTGACTGTGCAGGGGTCAGATGTACACGTAAAGGGCCCGAAGGGCGAGCTGAAACGCACATTCTCTCCGCATATCGCTATCGCGATGGAGGATGGGCAGGTTGTGGTGAAGCGCAATTCGAATCATCCCGCTGAACGCGCTCTTCACGGCACCACTCGCGCAGTGATTGCCAACATGGTGCGCGGTGTCAGCGCCGGCTTTGAGACGGTGCTCGAAGTGGAAGGCGTGGGTTACCGCGCTGAAATGGAAGGAAAAAACCTGGCGCTGTTTGTGGGCTATTCGCACCCTGTAAAGGTGGAGCCGCCCTCCGGCATTTCATTCGAAGTGGATCTGAAGACCCGCCAGATCAAAGTGCTAGGATTCGACCGCGAAGTGGTTGGGCAAACCGCCGCTGAAATTCGCGGTGTGCGCCCGCCAGAGCCGTATCATGGCAAAGGTATCCGCTACGCGGGTGAGCGAGTCCGCCGCAAGGCTGGCAAAGCCGCGAAAGGAGCCAAGTAAGCCATGGCGAATAAATCACGATTGTTGGCGCGAACCCGCCGGCATGCGCGCGTCCGCAAACATATGGCGGGCACAGCTCAACGTCCGCGCTTGAACGTGTTCAAGAGCCTGTCTGCGATTTACGCGCAGATCATCGACGATAGTGCGGGCCGTACGCTCGCCTCCGCATCCACTGTGGATAAGGATTTGCGCGCGAAAGTAAAAGGCATGAAGAAGTCCGAGCAGGCAAAAATGATCGGGCAGGCGATTGCTGAACGCGCAAAGGGCAAGGGCATCCAGGCCGTTGTGTTCGACCGCGGCGGGTTTCGTTATGTGGGTCGGGTGAAGGCGTTGGCTGATGGCGCGCGCGAAGGCGGCTTGCAGTTTTAGGTTCGTGGAGAACAAATGGCAGATTACAATAAAAATCAACAGGATTTTGAAGCACAGGACCAATTCGAAGAGCGTGTGATCGAAATTGCGCGCGTGGCGAAGGTGGTTAAAGGCGGACGCCGCTTTCAGTTCCGCGTAACTGTTGTAGTGGGCGACAAGAAGGGAACCATCTCGATGGGCGTGGGTAAGGCAAATGCCGTACCAGACGCGATGCGCAAAGCATCGACGCGCGCCCGCAAGAAGATGAAGGTTGTCAACCTTTCCGGTACCACCATCCCGCACGAGGCGCTGGGACGCGTGGCTGGCGCAAAAGTAATGCTCAAGCCCGCTTCTCCCGGAACCGGCGTGATCGCGGCGGGCGGTGTGCGCGCCGTGCTTGAAGTTGCCGGCGTGCGCGACATCCTCACCAAATCGCAGGGAAGCGCGAATGTGTTGAACGTGGTGCAGGCTACATTCGACGCGCTCGGTCAGTTGCGATCCCCGGCGGAGGAAGCCGCGCGGCGCGGAAAGAACGTAAACGATCTTTTGCCGTTTTGGGAACGGAGGAAGCAACATGCCTAAAAAGGAATCACAGGGCAAAACAGTTTTTGTAACGTTGGTGAAAAGCCCAATCGGCTATACCAAAGATCAGCGCGCAACCGCGCGGGCATTGGGTTTGCGCCGCTTGCAACAAACCATTGAACATAAAGACACGGAAGCCGTTCGCGGGATGATCAATAAGATCGTCCACTTGGTTCACGTGGAAGAAGCAGGATAGACGATGAAACTTCATGAATTAGCGCCAAACCCGGGTTCCAAAAAGAATCGCAAGCGCGTCGGTCGCGGCATCTCTGCAGGGCAGGGCAAGACGGCCGGTCGCGGCACCAAGGGTCAAGGTTCGCGCTCCGGTGAAGGCGGCAAGATGTACCGTCAGGGCGGCAACCTGCCGTTCTATCGTCGCTTGCCGTTCATGCGCGGTCAGGGATTTACCCCGCTGAATCGCGTCGACTACAACGAAGTGAATTTGGACCAGCTTTCCACAGCCTTCAAAGCAGACGCGGAAGTTACGCCTGAAACATTGACCGAAGCCCATTTGTTACGCGATCCCCGCAACCCGGTGGTAATTTTAGGTCGCGGCGAAATGACCGTAGGTCTCAAAGTCCGCGCGCATCGCGTGAGCGCGGGCGCCAAAGCCAAGATCGAAAAAGCAGGCGGCAGTGTGGAACTGATCGCCGCATCCGAGTAGGTATCCGAGGAACTTCATGGCTGAAAAGAACAAACCATCCGCTTGGCGATTTTTGTGGACGTCGGAAGATATCCGCCGGAAATTGCTGATCACGCTTGGAATCCTGTTGATCTTTCGCATCGCCGCAAACGTTCCTGCCCCGGGTGTGGATCGCGCCGCGTTGGAGGCGTTCCTTCAGCAGAGCCGGTCTGGGAACTTTCTCGATTTCCTAAACCTGCTCTCTGGCGGCACAATTTCGAATTTCTCGCTTCTTTCCATGGGTGTGTACCCATATATCACAGCGCAGATCATCCTACAATTATTGGTGCCGATCATCCCCGCGTTGCAGAAACGCATGGAAGATAACCCGCGCGAGGGCCGCCAATGGATGGAGAAGTGGACGTATTATCTTGCCGTGCCGATGGCGATGCTTTCGGCGATCGGACAGATCAATATATTCAATTCCATCGCTTCACAAACTATCATCCCGTTCGGCTTCACGCCCGATCTGTGGCTATCGTCGCTCACTACATTGCTAGTGATGACCGCAGGCACTATGTTCGCCATCTGGCTTGGAGAGTTGATCTCGGAATACGGTATCCGCGGGCAGGGGCTTTCGCTCATCATCTTTGCCGGTATCGTTTCGCAGATCCCGCAGAATATTCAGGTTATTTTGTTGGACGAAACCAACCGCTGGATTTTGCTCGGGATCATGATATTCGTCATCGTCGCCACTGTGGTTGCGGTTGTTTACGTTCAGCAGGGACGCCGCAATGTGCCGATCATGTTCGCCCAAAAAGCGCAAGTGTTCCAAGCCATTCAACGCGGGCGGACGATCAAGACCCCGCAGCCTTTTCTGCCGCTGTTGGTGAACCTGTCCGGTATGATCCCGCTGATCTTCGCGAGCGCCATCCTGCAATTCCCCGCGATCGTGGCAAGTTATTTTGTCACCTCCGAAACTCAATGGGTGGCGAATTTTTCGACGAGCGTCGTGAACTTTTTCAATGCCAGCGGCGCAAACTCGTGGGGTTACTGGTCGTTGTATTTCCTCATGGTCGTTTCCTTCACTTATTTCTACACGACCGTCATTTTCGACCAGCAGAATTATGGCGACAACTTAAAACGCCAGCGCATTCAGATTCCCGGCGTGCCGGAAGGCGCGCCAACTCAAAAATATCTGAGCCGCATTCAGAGCCGCATTACATTGCCGGGCGCGCTCTTGCTGGGTATCGTAGCGATCATGCCATTTCTCATTCAAGTGGTTTATCCACCGGCGAGCAATAACGCCGGGTTGTTTCTGGTATCGTCGTCGGGTCTGTTGATCGTGGTCGGCGTGGTTCGTGATACGGTTGCCAATATCGAATCCGAACTGAAAAACCGCTACGAAGATATAAAACTTCTAACCAGCTAGAGAAGAGTCCTGTTATGCCGACATATATTGTCCTCATCGGACCACCCGGAGTTGGCAAAGGCACGCAGGCAAATCGTTTATCCGAGCGGACTGGGCTTGCCCACATCTCCTCGGGCGATCTCTTCCGCGAGAACATTAAGAACCAAACCGATCTGGGAAAGCTTGCCCAAACGTACATGAGCAAGGGAGACTTGGTACCGGATGACGTGACCATCGCGATGATTAAGGACCGTCTCGCTCGTCCCGACTGTGAAACTGGCGCTATCTTGGACGGTTTTCCCCGCACCCCGGCGCAGGCGACCGCGCTGGAAGAAATGCTCCAGACCTTCCATGGGCGCGTGAATGTCGTTCCGCAGATCATTGCCCCGCGCGATGAGTTGATCAGCCGCCTGAGCGGGCGCTGGACCTGCCGCGAAAGCGGTCACATCTTCAACGAGAAGACCAACCCGCCAAAAATAGCAAGCAGATGTGACCTCGACGGCTCGGAGTTGTATCAACGCGATGACGACAAATCGGAAACCGTGACGCGTCGCATCGAAGTGTATATGGAGCAAACAACGCCGTTGATCAAATATTATCGCGATCACGGCAAGTTGGTAGAAATTAATGGATTACAGGCCATCGATCAAGTGACACAAGATCTGATGGAAGCCTTGAAAACCAGATCATGAGTTGGGCTCGCCAGATTCACCTTAAGAGCCAGGCTGAACTGCAGACCATGCGCGAAGCCGGGCGAATCAACGCGGAAGTATTGGCGACTGTACGAGCGCTTTTAAAACCGGGTGTTTCCACTGCCGATCTCAACGCGGCTGCTGAGGATGTGCTGAGGAAACACAAGTGTGTATCGCCGTTCAAAGGTTATGGGCATCCGCCATTTCCGACATCGATCACGGTGAGCGTCAACCGCGAACTCGTCCATGGGATCCCGAGTAAGAAACGGATCCTAAAAGAGGGCGACATTGTTTCGATCGATTGCGGAACCGTGCTCAACGGGTTGGTAGCGGATTCGGCTTTGACTGCCGGGGTGGGAGAAATCTCTCCCGAAGCCCGCAACCTGCTGAAGGTCACAGAAGAAGCGTTGGCGCTCGGCATCGAAAAGATGCGTGTGGGCAACCGCACGGGCGACGTATCTGCGGCGATACAAAAACATGTGGAAAGTAACGGCTATTTCGTCACGCGCGAATACACCGGCCACGGTGTGGGCAGGCAGATGCACGAAGGTCCCCAATTGCCGAACTACGGCAAAGCCGGGACGGGACTGCCGCTCAAACCGGGCATGACAATAGCCATCGAACCCATGGTCCTGATTGGGACAGAGCAAACACGCATCCTGCCCGATCACTGGACAGTGGTTTCGGCAGACGGATCATTGACAGCGCACTTTGAGCATTCGGTCGCTGTCACCGAAGGAGACCCCTTAATCCTGACTGTCCCGTGATCCGTCTTTCGGCTAGACGAATAAAAAACGTGCGTGTATAATCAAAACTTCGGCTGTTTTATGAAAGTTGTAAGGAGTCAATTGAAATGAAAGTTTCACCATCCATACGGAAACGCTGCGCCAAATGCAGAGTGATTCGGCGCAAAGGCAGAATATTCATCATCTGCGAAAATCCTAAACACAAGCAACGACAGGGATAGAGTTAACCATGGCGAGAATTGAAGGCGTTGATTTGCCCCGCAACAAGCGGGTAGAAGTGGGTCTGACCTATTTATTTGGGATCGGACCAACGCGCGCGCGCAACATCCTTGCCCAGACCAAGGTAAACCCCGACACCCGGGTGAAGGACCTTTCTGAGGCGGATGTGCAAGTGATGCGCGAGTTTATTAGCAAAAATTACAAGGTCGAAGGCGATCTGCGTCGCGAAGTCCAGATGAGTATCAAGCGTCTCATCGAAATTGGCTCGTATCGCGGCTTGCGCCATCGCCGTAATTTGCCCGTCCGCGGTCAGCGCTCGAAGACGAATGCGCGCACTCGCAAGGGCACCAAGAAAACCGTCGCTGGTCGCGGTCGTCGCCGCGGCGCGAAGAAGTAAAGAGGCAAAAGAATTATGGCTCAAAGCGTACGTTCCACGCGCCGCACGACTGGCGCCAAGAAAGCCAAACGCGCCCTTTCAGCTGGACAGGTGCATATCTTTGCATCGTTCAACAACACCATTGTCACCGTTACCGACATGGAAGGCAATACCATCGCATGGGGGAGCGCCGGTTCGGCGGGTTTCAAAGGCTCACGGAAAAGCACTCCGTTTGCGGCTCGTCTTGCCGCCGAGCAGGCGATCAAAGCCGCTCAACAACTTGGAGTGCAAGAAGTTGAGTTGTATGTGAAGGGACCTGGTCCCGGCCGTGAGAACGCCATCCGCGCGGTGCAGGCGATGGGTCTCAAAGTCCGTTTGATCTCGGATATCACGCCGATCCCGCATAACGGTTGTCGTCCGCCCAAGAAGCGGCGCGTGTAATCAGTTTAGAGGATAGTAATATATGTCGAAAAATCTTTCTCCGGTATGTAAACTTTGCCGGCGCGAAGGCGAAAAATTGTATTTGAAAGGGGAGCGTTGCTTCACCCCGAAGTGCGCGTTCGAACGGCGCAGTTTTGCTCCTGGTCAGCACGGAAAAACCGGAGGCCGCGGCGGTCCCAGCCGCACCGGGCGCGAATCCGATTATCTCCGACAGTTGCGCGCCAAGCAACGCGCTCGCCGCGTGTACGGGGTATTGGAACGACAGTTCCGCCGCTACTTCGAAACCGCATCCAGCCGCCGTGGTCTGCCGGGCTTGAATCTGCTTCAGATACTCGAATCGCGGTTGGATAATGTGGTCTTCCGTCTCGGGTTCGCCTCCAGCCGCTCGCAAGCCCGCTTGTTGGTAACCCATGGTCACTTTACTGTGAACGAACGCCGCACCGATGTGCCATCCATGCTCCTCAAAGAAGGCGACGTGGTGGCTGTGCGCGGCGGTTCGCGCGCCCTGTCTTATTTCAAGGGGGTTGGCGATCTTGCCGATGCCCGCACGTCGCCCAGCTGGCTCAATCGCGATACGAAATCGTTGACCGGTTCGATCCAACGACTGCCGGATCGTTCCGAGATCGATGGGATCTTGAACGAACAATTAATAGTTGAATACTACTCACGGTAGTAGTTTGTATTGGCGCCGCCTGCGATTATACGGCGGCAAAAAACTGGAATTTACAGAGGTGAACCGTGACGGGTATTACGAATATGGTTATGCCTAAAATCGAGCGCGAGGCTGAGGCTCGAAACTACGGCAAGTTTGTCATCAGCCCATTGGAGCGCGGCTACGGCGTTACGCTGGGAAACGCTCTCCGACGTGTGTTGCTCTCTTCGCTGGAGGGAGCCGCCGTTACTGCGATTCGGATCGCGGATGTGTTACATGAATTCAGCGAAATCCCCGGTGTGCGCGAGGATGTCATTCAGGTGATGTTGCAGGTCAAGCAGTTGCGCATCAAGCTGGACGGCGTGGACAGCACCCGCATGCACCTGGAAGTGCGCGGCGAAGGGACAGTCACTGCGGCGGATATCATCACCCCCGCGGAGGTAGAGATTGTGAACCCGGAATTGTTCATGTTTACGGTCGATAACCCCAAGACTAAACTCGACCTTGAGTTCACGATCGAACGCGGACGCGGCTATTCACCCGCCAACGAACGCAGCGGGCACATGCCGATCGGCGAACTGCCGATCGATGCGATCTACAGCCCGGTCAAGCGCGTGAATTGGGAAGTGACCTCAGCTCGCGTGGGGCAGAGCACGAACTACGATAAATTGAACCTTGAAATCTGGACGGACGGGACCGTCTCGCCCGAGCGCGCCCTCAGCACGGCGGCGAAACTGGTGATCGACCACTTGCGCTATATCGCCGGGGTTAGCGAGGAAACGCTTACCGTCGCCATCGAAAAAGAAGTGAGCGGGAGTCGCATGAGCAGCGAGATTGCCGACACCCCGGTCGAATCGCTCGACCTTTCGGTGCGCGTCTTCAATTCGCTCAAGCGCACCGGTATCACCACGGTTGGCGATGTGCTCGATCTGCTCGAAAAAGGCGAGAACGCGGTCATGTCCATTCGGAACTTTGGTGAAAAGAGCCTCGACGAACTGCGAATCAAGATGCAGGAAAAAGGCTACCTCAAAGACGAGAAGAATTCTGCGGAGTAATTTGCAATGCGACATCAAGTATCCGGTTACCGATTAGGTCGTTCGACGGGCGCGCGTACCGCGCTGCGCCGCAACCTGATCAAACAATTTTTTACGCACGAGCGCATCCAGACCACAAAGGCGAAAGCCGCCGCCATCCGCGGCGATGCCGAACGGCTGATCACCCTCGCCCGCAATAGCGCGGACGCGACGCCCGATCAGAAAGTCCATGCGCGCCGCCTCGCCATTTCCAAACTCGGCGATAACCAGCTCATCAAACGGTTGTTCGACGAGATTGCGCCGCGCTATGCCACCCGCAACGGCGGTTACACCCGCGTGCTGAAACTCGGTCCGCGCATGGGCGATTCGGCTGAGATGGTGATTCTTGAGTTAGTAGAGGAATAGAGAGTAGAAAGTAGAGAGTAGAAACTAATCTCTGACTACTACTCTCTACTCTCTTTCCATGGCACGTTACCAATTGACTCTTGCCTACGACGGCACAGACTTCTTCGGAAGCCAGCGGCAGGCGAAGACCGATGGGTCGAGTTTATCGAGACCGCGAACGGTGCAAGGCGAACTTGAAAAAGCGTTGCGCGGACTCGGATGGGCGGATCGCGCGGTTCTTCTTTCGGGGAGGACGGACACCGGCGTTCATGCGACGGGGCAGGTTGCCGCGTGCGACCTCGACTGGACTCACACGGGCGACGAACTCGTCCACGCGTTGAATGCGAAACTGCCGGGCGACATCTCGGTGTGGGATGCGAGGATCGCCCGCGACGATTTTCATCCGCGCTTCGATGCGGCATCGCGGACGTACAGTTACCAGTTGTTTTGCGACGCGCTCAGAAACCCGATCCGCGAGCGGTTTGCATGGCGAGTGAATCGTCCTCTCGGCGACGATCTGCTGAAGAAAGCCTCGCAAGCGCTGATCGGCGCTCACGATTTTTCATCCTTCGGCTCGGCGACGACCCCCAAGGGGACGACGGTGCGGACGGTGAAAAAAGCAGAATGGCATCGGATCGCAAAGGATCAGTGGCGGTTCGAAGTGGAAGCGGATGCGTTTTTATATCGCATGGTGCGGCGGCTGGTCTTTGTGCAAGTGGCGGTGGGGCAGGGAAAGGTCCCAGTGGACGCGATTGCCGAAGGATTGGCGAAGCAGGCTGGGAACAGGAAGCGAAGCGGGCTTCCGTCTGGTCTCGCTCCCGCCCATGGGCTGACGCTCATCCACGTGAAATATCAAGAGTCAATCTAAAAAGAAATTATCGAAGATATTGTGTAGTCCGCGTTCTCTAACGCGGATCGAAATAAAGAAACGGAGATACCGAACGTGTACAAATCGTACTATCCGAAAGCAAGCGAGATCGAACGCAACTGGGTGATCGTGGACGCCGATGGGCAAATCCTTGGGCGTGTTGCCGCGCGCATTGCATCCGCTTTGCTTGGTAAAAATAAACCGACCTTTACGCCCGGCGTGGAGATGGGTGATTTCGTGGTGGTGATCAACGCCGAGCGCGTCGCCGTCACTGGCACGAAGACCAAATCGAAGATGACCACGAAGGTCTACCATCGTCACTCAAATTATCCCGGCGGCTACAAGGCGATCAGCCTGCGCGACCAGTTGCAACAGCATCCCGACCGCGTGTTGCGCGAAGCGGTGTGGGGCATGTTGCCGAAGAACCGCATGGGACGCTCGCTGCTCAAGCGTTTGAAAATTTACGCCGGACCGAATCACCCGCACGGCACGAATAACCCCGTGCCGCTGGCATAACGAAAGAGGAAGAAGAAATGTCTGTTCAATATTATGAAGCAGTTGGCCGCCGCAAAGAAAGCACCGCCCGCGTCCGTTTGATGGACGGTTCGGGAAATTTTGTGGTGAACGAAAAGCAAGCGGCTGTGTACTTCCCGCGTCTCGGCGATCTGCAGGATATTCTGCGCGCGTTTTCCGCCGTTGGGCAGGACGCGAAGAAATACGACATCACCGTGAAGGTGAACGGCGGCGGCACGACCGGTCAGACCGAGGCGGTGCGGCTGGGACTCGCCCGCGCGCTCGTCTCGCTCAACGGCGATTGGATCTCCGCGCTGCGCAAGCATGGTTTGCTCACCCGCGATGCCCGCATCAAGGAACGCAAGAAGCCGGGTCTCAAGAAAGCCCGCAAGGCGCCGACGTACACCAAGCGTTAAGCCAGTACATAGTTATCAGTCATCAGTGATCCGTAATTCGTGCGAGTTAGAATGCGCGAATTACGGATTATGTTTTAATGTATGCCCGGTGGTTGAGTAGTCCCGCGTGCCTTTCGCGGGACGTATCGAAACCACCACGACGTAAAAAATTCTACTTGCAAAATATTATATGATTGCTTGTGGTTTCGATACGCGGCGGAACACCACCGCCGCTACTCAACCACCGATACACTATGGAGATTTTCATGGACTTCACCCTCGTCTCTTCCATCTTTGACACGCTCCGCCTCTCTCCGCCCTCGAGGCTGACTCTGCTCGACGCGGCGACTCTCGCCTCAGCCCACGTGCCGCCGTTCCCGCCGGACATCCCCGCATTGGTTCTTGGAATCGATTCGAAGGAACTGGCGTTGAAAGTGAGGGAGGTGTTGCTGCATGCGTATCCGAGGGAGCATGTGGTGTTCATGGTTGATCAAAGAAAGAGGAAAGAAGAAAGAGAATTGGGAGAATTGGAGAATTTCGATTTCTCTGAATCCACTTGTTGGTTTGTTCCCTCGCTCGGCGAAGGGACATCGTTCGAGTCATTTGCCGAAATTGTCGCCCACCTCCGCGCGCCGAACGGATGTCCGTGGGATCGCGAGCAGACGCACGAGTCGCTGAGGAAGCATTTGCTCGAAGAGGCGTACGAAGCCATCTCCGCCATTGACTCGGGCGACTTCGCTCACATGCGCGAGGAGTTCGGCGACCTGTTATTGCAGATCGTCTTGCAGTCGCAGATCGCAAATGAAGAGGGACAGTTCAATGCGTCGCAAGTGATTCAGGGAATCCACTCGAAGATCGTGCGGCGGCATCCGCATGTGTTTGGGGATTTGAAATTGGATGGTGTAGATGGAGTGCTGGCGAATTGGGAAAAATTAAAAGAACAAGAACGAGGCGAGAAAAAGGAAGCGAAGGGATTGTTGGATGGCGTGCCGCTGGCATTGCCCGCGTTGAGTCAAGCGCAGGAATATCAGGATCGCGCCGCGAGGGTTGGCTTCGATTGGAACGAAATTGACGGCGTGCTCGACAAAGTGAAAGAAGAGATCGAAGAGATCAAACGCGTGGAGACCGATTTTGAACTCGCCTCCGAGATCGGCGACCTGTTCTTCGTGCTGGTCAATTTTGCGCGTTGGAAGAAAGTGGACGCCGAGTCGGTGTTGCGCGGGACGAACGCGAAGTTCAAGAAGCGCTTCGCATACGTGGAGCAAGGAGCCAAAAAACAGGGACGGAATTTATCCGAGTTGAGTTTGGATGAGATGGAGTCGCTGTGGCAGGAGGCGAAGAGGGGAGAGGGGTAATGGCTGGCGAGCGGGAAAACTCGAAGCGAGGAAAATGCTTGTCGAAGCCGCAGAATCCCCACCATCCACTGCACGCTTTGTTAGCCGCTTTTTGTCTTTTCGTGTCTCTCTGCTATTATCCATTCACTTGCACCGCCTATAAAAATAAAAGATAGGAAACTGGCAACAAACAATATCATTTGCGTAAGTAGTAGACCAATTGGGGGTTCCGTGCTTATCAAAAGAAGAACAAAGACTACTAAAGCGGGGACTAGCCCTAGCACAATTAGAATCGTAACAGTTGCAACTACTCTTTGTGCATGAGATGGTACCCTTGTTGAAATAAAAGCCGAAACAATTTTTGTAATTGCCTGACCAAAAAAAATTGCCGCAGTGAGCGACCACTCTGAAGCATAAAAAAGCGAATATGTTTTATTTTGATATGCAAAAACTATGGTCAGAATTATCAGAGGAAGCACATTAAAAAGAATTTCAGACATTACCACTGCTAGGGCATTTCTATAATGCTTGTCTGAACTTGGTGTGTTGTTGCGTTTATTCACTGAAACAAATCCTGTTATACAGATGTATCTACTGAATCGCCGTCGATGAGTAGCCCTTTAACTGCTTGAACACCAGATTTTAGTAAATTTGCACTACCAAAATTCCTAGTCCACTTATGGTAACGCACCATGAAAGAGCCGCTCCATCCTTTTTTCGTAAGACTTGGTATTTGGGATTTTAGTGTTTCAAAGTCTTTCTTGATAGTTGATAATTGCTCTTTTACACTCTCTTCATCTTCTACGGAATCTCGAATGCTCTTTTGAATCATTCGTTCTAATTCATCTATTTTTTCTTTTAGCCCTTCTGCTTCTTCACGGGTAAAGTATTCATCAGGAAGATCGTCAACCTGTTTTAGTATTTCGGAAATTTCATGTTGTTGTTGCTCGATTTGCGCAAACGTTGGAACGGTGTCTAATTCGTCTAGGAGAATACTAAGCCATCTCGATAAAGCAGAAATTAATCCCTCATCGCCTGTAACCGAAATGCCCTCTGCTGTGGTAAGTTCACCAGGGCTTATTCGACAATATATAGTGTTGCTTCCACTAGTGTCTCTGTTTCCTGTATAAGAAGCAGTGAACTTGTAGGTAGGTTTGAATCGATATGTAATGGTTAGGCTCGCACCAGTCCCCTGATTTGCTCGAACAGATTCGTTGGTTATTGTGAAGTCGTCGAATGTATACCGTGATGTTGCTCTTTCGATTGTGTGCTTAATTCTTTCGAGCAAACTTGCTTTGAACATTATTGCCTCCTAATATTGATGCGATGATGCCTTACATATTTTATCAGCAACAGCGCCCAACTACGCCTTAATCCTACTTTTTGCCGTATAAGACGCCGTAGGGATACTTATACGGCAAATTCTATGTATAACACGCTATGGGCAGATTATATAACCCAATGTGAATGATTGTGCGGCGGTTTTGCTTTCGCCTACTTCTTTTTCCGCTTCGTGCTCTTCTTTCTCCTTACCGAAGTCTTACGAGCGGACTTCTTCACCGTCCGCTTGGCGGGTTTTCGTTTTTTCAGCACAACTTTCTTTGCAACTATCTTTTTCTTCGCCGCCGTCTTTCGAACTACCTTCTTCACTTTCCGCTTGACGGGTTTCCTCTTTTTCACCGCAACTTTTTTCGCAACTTTCTTTTTCTTTGCCACAGCCTTCTTCTTGGCAGGCATGGAAACTAGCGATGCCGCTTTGGTTGTGGACGCTGAGGAAGTCCATTGCTTGATGAGGGAGGGGAGTTTGGTGAGCAGGGATCGCACCTCTTGCGCCGCGTTGGTTGTCCCTCCGCTTTGTTTGGGGAACATCACTTTTTGGTAGATAGAGTACATTTCAAAAGCGAACAACGTTTCGGGGAGCGATTTGTCGGTCAGCGGATAGTTCACGCCGAAGGCGTAGTTGGCGATCGCCAGCGCAGACATCAACGCGCCGTCTTCCGAGTCTACGGTGGTGTTGTTGCCTGCGAAGTACACGTTGGTGTTCATTTGTCCCGGGTACGAGACGTTGCCCAGTCCCTGCGCCATGTAGAGTTTGGTTTTGGGACCATCCATCGCGGAAGGAGTCCAGCGTCCGTGCGTCCATGGTTCGCTGAACAGAACCTTTGACGGGTCGGGCACTTTTTGTCCCTTCGATGGGTCGGGGATGTATCCGTACATGGTGAGGTACAAGCCTTCGGCGTCGGGGTCGTTCAACACATTCTTCTGGATGTACGTGGTGAACGTGTCGATCAGGTTGTAATTTCCGTTCTGGTTCCCGGGCGCGTAGTAGCCGTTGAATTGAAGCGTCTCTTGTTGTTGCATCAAGTCCGGCGAGAGCATCGAAGAATCGGTGTGGATGTAGCATTTGCCCCACAGCAGATCCCACGTCACGTGCGGACCCGATGGCTGCATGTCCGTGTTGCGATAATCGCCGATGGGATAACTAAATTTCGGGTTGTAATAAACGTTGTTCCAGAAATATTGGTTGTTCGCGTTGTTGAGGATTCTTGAGTTCGTCCACATGTCGGTGGTCAGCACGACCTTGTCGAACGTTCGTTGGATGATCGGCTTGCCGTTGTTCTGACTCCACTGCACGGTCGCTTGACCGCTCGATTGATCCGTCCACACCGCGCTGACTTTCGAATCGAGGATGACGGTGGAAGGCGTCAGCGTTTGGGCGACTTCGAGCATCGCTTCAACCCACGACTGGGCGCCTTGGGCGAACCGTTGCCAGCCTGTGCCCGGCTTCGAGAAACTCCCCAGCGGCGTGGGGAATCCCCACGACTTTGGCAGGGGCAAAGTGGCGAAGAGCGGGAACAGATCCATAAAGATCGTGTTGTTGAGCAATGCGCTCCCGTAACCGTTGATGATGCTCATGTACGGCGAAAGGATGTAGTTGATGAAATCCGTTTTGTTGAGGAACGGCACCGGCGGCTGTGGGAAGAAAAATTGTTGCAGGGTTTTCATTTCCCAGTCCACGAACAGTTCGGCTTCGATGAAATCCTGAAACGCCGCGATATCGAATTTCATATCGTCGTTGTAGAGCGCGAAGTTGGCTCCCTGCTGATAGGCGGGGAAATTTCCCCAGTTCATCGGTTGTCCGTTCAAGCGCGGGAAAGCAGCGGCGATCTTCAGCGCGTTGTAATCGTTCATCGGCACGCGCGCTTGAAACTCAGGTCTTTGCAACATGACGTGCACGCTCGGGTACATCATCGGCGAGATGAATTGCACGCCGATATCAATCGGCAGTTTCTTGCTGGGATTCCCCGGCGCGGGGACGTAATACGTCAGCGAATGTCCGCCCACCGATGTTTGATCGTGGATGAGAGTCACGTTCCATTCCTGACGGGCGGCTGGGTCCTGCGCTAGCGCCCAAAGCAACGCCACGCCTGTCGCCCCTCCGCCCACGATACAGACATTTTTCTTTGCCATGTTGGTCTCTCCTGGTTTGCCTTACACAGTTAACTTCGTAACGCGAGATTTATCTCGCGTTTTCGTAAGCGACATAAATGCCTGTCCTGAGTTTATCGAAGGGTCGCCCTACGGATCCAGCCTTGACTTCGACTGGGCAACATCAGCCTTTTAATTCGTCGAGAAGAGACTTCGCTTCGATCAGGTCGGGTGTGTCTAACCCCTCGGTGAACTTTGCATAGAGCGGAGCGAGGAGATCGAGGGCTTCGGAGCCGCATCCGCATGACTGAAGCAGGCGTCCGAGGCGGGTGACCGCGCGTAGTTCCTGCGTGAGCGATTGATATTTTTGCGACGCGGCGATGGCGTCGCGGTATCCCTGTTCCACCGTCTGTAAATCCGCATTGGGTTGTTGGAGGAGAATGTCAGCCCGGACGCGATGGAGTTCGGGGAAGTGCATCTCCTCTTCGGGCGCGGCGCCGAACGCGTCTTCGATGGTCGCCAGCGCCTGTTCGTGTTGACCGGCGCGCGCGTGCGCTTCAGCAAGTTGTGAAAGATATTGCCCGAGCGAGCTGTGCGTCCCCGAGGCAAGATAATCGGTGAGTCCTTTTTTGATCTCGGCAATTCCGCTTTCGTGATCTCCGAGTTGAGCGCGCGCAATGCCGCGATACATGGCGCCCCATGCGAGGAAAGACGGCAATTGGTTTTCTCTCGCCAAAGCAAGCATGGACTCGGCGTGTTCGAGCAGCGCTTGCGGATCGCGCAAGTAAATGAGCAAACTACACGCGGCGAGATGCGCCATCGCCACATTTGACGGCGCAAGCGGACGAGCGATCTCGATGGTTTCGGCGAGCAGTTTGCGCGCCTGGTCAATGTTGCCGATGTGCCAAAGCGCAAGCGCGGCATGATTGCGCACGGTCACCTGCGGATCGAACGGCGCCCAGGATTGCTCCTCCGCTTTGTAGTTTTGAAGCAACTTCGCCACCCATTCGCCGACCTGCGAAAATTTTCCAACCTCGTATGCGAACAGCGCTTGCGTGAAGTATGCCCACACGAGAAACATAGACATGCCGTCGCGTTCGGCGATGCGAAGTATTTCGCCTTGAATCTCTTCCGAAGCCCGCATGTCTGAGCGGCTGTTCGCCGTTGACCATAATCCCAGCAGGATAAAAAAGAATTGAGGCGAATCGCCAAGTTGCATGGCGATCTCTCGCGCGCGCAGGTAGACGAGTTTTTCCTCCTCGGAACCGAATCCCTTGATCGCGCCAAGGATGTGACCCCACGAGATCTGTAACGGCAACTCCAGTTGGGCGCGGTCGGGCGAATCGGGCATGGTTTGAAGCACAGCCAGCGCTTTGTTGTAATGCTGCCCAGCCTCCACAAGCGCGGCACGCGCCGAGGCGAAATCTCCGGCGGTTTGCCAGGCTTCCACGGCTTTTTCCGAATCGCCCGCCTCGGTGAGGTGATGCGCCACGAGTTCAGGGCGTTGTTTGGCGGTCTCGGAAAATTTTTCGTTCAGCGCAACGCTGACCGCGCGATGCAGTTCGCGCCTGCGGCTTTTCAATAATGAGCTATAAGCGGCTTCTTGCACGAGCGCGTGTTTGAATGTGTAAATTACGTCGCCGCTGGTTGCGTCGCTGAAAACCAGCCCGGATGCGATCAACTCGTCTAACTCGTTTTGAAGGGTTTCTTCGGGTTGACCGGCAATCGCCGCGAGCAGGGAATAGGGGAAGGCGCGTCCAAGCACCGAGCCGATCTGCGCGATCTCTTTGTGCGGACCGAGAAAATCGAGACGCGCCATCAAGAGGTCTTGCAGGGTGGATGGAATTTGCGAAACTTTGTCTGTGATGGAACGCGCATCCGCCATGCTTTGGGAAAGTTCCTCCGCGAATAGCGGATTCCCATCCGTGCGGTCTGCGAGAGATTGCAAGGTTTCCGGCGGGACGAGCGTTCCCAACAAATTGCCGATCATCTCGCGGATGTTCTCATGGTCGAGGCGCGAAAGCGCGATCAACGAATGGAACGGGCGCGTGGGCCACGGCGGGATGAAACGCGTCCGCGCCGTAAACAATAACATCACTGGCGCGTGTTCCACTTGCTCGCCCAGCATCACGAACTCCTCGAGCGTGGAAGGGTCGGAAAAATGCAGGTCTTCAACGACAAGGATCGTCGGCTGGGCGCGGGATGAACCGATGACCCAATCTACAAGGGATTGCAGTAACATCACGCGTTGTTGTTCTGGAGAAAGCAGGAGCGGCGGATATTTTCCCGGTGGAACCGCGATGCCAAGCAGGGACGCGACCAACGGAACGGATTTCGTCGTGTCCATGCCGACAAGCGAAAAAGAATTCTCAAGGTCTGCGATCTTTTTTTCTGCCGTGGCGTCTGCTGTCCACTCGAAGGCATTTTCGATCAAGTCAATCGTCGGCGCGAACGGCGTGTCCTGCTCGTACGGCGATGACTCGCCCTCGATCCATGTATGAGGCACGCCGCCGACATCCTGCTTGAATTGCCGCAGCAAGCGCGATTTGCCGATCCCCGCCTCGCCGGTGATCATCACGAGTTGTCCATGCCCTTTTTGCGCCTGCGCCCAGCGGCTCATCAATAAATTCCGCTCGTCTTCGCGCCCCATGAACGGCGTTAATGAGTTGACCGCGGTGGCGTGGAGGCGGCTCCGCACACCGGAGGGTCGTTCTACTTTGAAGAGTTGAACGGGGTCTGGGAAGCCTTTCAAAATATGCGGACCGAGATCGTCAACGATGAAAAAGCCCGCGACGAGTTTTTGTGTCGCCGCGGAAATGCAGACGGAACCCGGTTCAGCCGCCGTTTGGACTCTTGCCGCCACGTTCGGCGTTTCTCCAAAGATGTTGCCTGAGTCGCTGCCCTCCTGGCGGATCATCACTTCCCCGGTGTGGATGCCGATGCGCACCGCAATGCGCTTCGAAAATTCCTTTTCCAATGCCTTGTTCAATTCCTGGACCTCTTCGAGAAGCGACAACCCCGCTCGCACGGCGCGTTCGGCGTCGTTCTCGTGCGCTTGTGGATAACCGAAGAGGATCAATATCCCATCCCCCAGATATTGCTGCACGTGCCCCTCGAATCGCTTCACAACGCTTGCGGCAGTCTGGTGATAGCGGGTGAGGATGCTGTGCCAATCCTCCGGGTCGAGTTGCGCCGACAGTTCGGTGGAGCCGACCACGTCCGAAAAGGTCACTGTGACTTGCCGACGTTCACCGTGAGAAGAGGGAGCCGAAGCCATTGGTTATTGTCCGTTGTTGAGAAATGATGTTTGCGCTATAAATCAACAGGGCAGTGATATACACTGCCCTGTTCGTTGCCGCTTATTTTCCGAAGACGAAGTACTTGCCCATCCCAAGCGCGACCCCCATGTCGCCGCTCACCTTGACCTTGCCCTTCATGAACGCCATGGTGGCGTCTAACTCGCCGTTGGAGATCTTGATGTAGTCCTCTGAGTCCACGGTCATCGTCATCTTTGGAGCGGGATGCAAACCCTCGGTCGATTCGCACTTCTGGTCTTTGACGACCACGTACCAATTGGATGCTTGCGCCCCTGTAAAAATGAATTGCACGATCGTATCCACGCCTTTGGCTTTCTCGGGCTGAAAGGCGGTCTTGATGGTCTCGGTCATCAACTCGCGGACAGTGGTTGGCATGGTCGTTTCTCCTCGTCGTACATAATTTCAGCGAAGTATAGCATATGGAGTGATGCGGGTTGGATTTCTGTTAGCCTTGAGAGTGGCAAAAAGAGTGGGCTAAAATCGAGCGATGCTGAAATGCCCAAAATGCGAAGCCACGACGCGCCAGAATAAATCTGGCAAAACGGAGGCAGGTTCACAGCGCTATCGCTGTATGCATTGC
>Ga0209096_1001463_pt1 | contig 26049 bp, 24 predicted proteins | sample AD_UKC034_MetaG_FD_184407 | JGI IMG/M metagenome (GOLD analysis project Ga0209096, IMG submission 184407) | Active sludge microbial communities of municipal wastewater-treating anaerobic digesters from USA - AD_UKC034_MetaG (SPAdes) (version 2) | ecosystem: Engineered > Bioreactor > Anaerobic >... | reverse complement strand
GCTGAAGTTATTCAAGTATGCATTAACTTCATTATTCAGTATAAACGAAAACTAAGCTTAGCAGAACTTATCGACCAGCATCAAATGAAAATAAGGCTCCGGTAAAAAAATATGGGAATGCCAAAATACTCTTTTCGCTTGACAAGTTGGTTGTTTGCAGGAAACTAGTGATTATGAAAGGCAAAGTGAACAGATTATGAATCTTTTATTCGTGAATACTAAGGGGAATAGGGGTGGAATAGTTAATCTCTCGGTTATCCTCATGCGGGTGTTAGCTCCGCGGGAAGTTAGCAGTTGGCATGTATTCTCTAATAGAAAAGCTGATGTCTTTAATCTTCATTTGCCCATTCAGAATGTGCCTATCAGTTTTGGTTTCGATTATAATCCGCTAACGATACTGAAGCTCGTTGTCCTGATTAAACGGCATAGGATAGACTTTGTAGTGGTTAACATTGCCAAAGAGATCATCTTTGGCGGTATCGCTGCTAGGCTATGTGGAGTTAAGTGTATCAGGCTGATTGGTAACGGGTTGGATTTTGAAAAGCACAGTCTGCTGGCAAGGAAGCTGGTGGATATAAACATCTTTCCCTCGCGCTATTCACTGGATGATGCTATGCTCAAGTTTCCTTTTACCCAAAACTTACGAAACACGGTTGTATATTGCGGAATAGAAGACAGACAAGTTAGCCCTGCTGATAAAGAGGCAGAATACAAGAGGTTGGGGCTGGGGCAGAAGGATTTCATTATCGGTTACACGGGCAGAGTGGTGCGCGATAAAGGCGTTCATGTATTATTGCAGGCATTTGCCAGGGTGTGCGAAGCATTGCCCAACACAGTGCTAGTGATAAACGGTCAAGGAAGCTATATGCAAGCGCTAAAAGGATTAGTGGCAAATCTGCAGATGGAAAGCAGAGTGCGTCTGCTGGGCTTTGCTCCGGATTGCCTGATTGCAGCTTCAATATACGATATTGCCGTAATGCCATCCTTTTTCGAGGGCTTCCCCAATACCTTAATTGAATATATGAGCCTAGGAAAACCCATTATCAGCACTGCGGTGGGCGGCATTCCGGAAGCATTGACGGATGGTCAAAACGCATTGTTGGTAAAGGTGGATAATGCTGATGACCTGGCAGTAAAACTGGTGATATTGGCCGAGGACGAACAGCTTCGGAACATGCTGGGGAACGCGGCAAAACAAAGATATAATGATAACTATACTGCATCTGCTATGGCGGATGCATTCTTAGACAGTATAAAGGCAATTAAATGAAGAATATTCTGTTTATCAGCAGCTATTTTCCTCCCGCGGGAGGAGTGGGTGTTCAGCGCATCAGCAAGTTTTGCAAATACCTTTCCCGTATGGGCTACAAGCCATTTGTGCTTACCCCACCGGCATGGTCTGTACGCAGGGATAGAGATGAGAGTATGCTGGCCGAGTTGCCAGCCAATCTGGAGCAGATAAACCCCGGTTTCATCGATGTTCGCAGGTTTATTCCGGGTGAGATTGCCAAGTATTTAAGCACCTGGCAACGTGATCACTTCTTTCCGGACATGATGATACAATGGGTGAATAGGGTAAAGAAGCAGGTGGTGGCTTTAATAAAAGAAAAGCAGATCGACGTTGTTTATATAACCTTACCGCATTTCTCTCTGCTGGAGTTTGTTGCGGAGATAAAGGCACATAGCTGTGTTCCGGTGATATTGGATATGCGTGACCCCTTCTCGTTTAATTTCTATGTGAAGCAAGAGACGAATGCAGAATACATAGAAAAGGTAAGAACGCTGGAAAGAAGCACTTTCTCCCTTGCCGATGCCATCATGAATGTTACCATGAATATCCACGCAGAGTATTGCGCGCTATACCCAGAGTGGAAGGATAAGTTTCACTATATGCCTAATGGCTTCGACAACGACGACTATCCGAGGGATATTGAGGATGTTAACCAATTGCCAAACGCCAACCTTACTCTATGCTACACAGGTAGCTACAGCTCCATGGCGTCTATCTTGCCGTATCGGGATGCTATTAAAGATGTGTATCATAAGCATCGGCTGAAAATACGTTTGAACCTGCTTACACCAACGGCAAAGAAACGGGTACAGCGTGATTTTTGGGAGTTAAACAGGCTTGGCTTGCTGGATTATCATGGCTTTATGAAACATAAGGATGCCATTGCCTATCAGCTGAAGTCGCATGTGATGTTGTTTCCTGCGTTACCTACCGAGGGTTATTTCTCCGGCAAGATATACGAATACATACGTAGTAATCGTCCGGTTCTTTGTGCCATAGATACTATGAAGGACAGTCACGAACTTATACTTCAAGCAGGAGTTGGCATATTTGCCAATGTTAACGAAGAAGCGGGCTTGGTTAAGGCATTATTGAAGCTGCATCAGCAGTGGCAGGATGGTGCTTTAAGAGTTACACCAAACCTTGAGTTTATCCAAAGTTTCAGTTGCGAGCAACGCAGTCAAAGATTGGATAAGATTATCAGCAGTTTATAAACTAAGCAGCTTCATTGCCTTGCTATAGGTTTCCTCCACTGTTATCCCAAAGCTCTTAGCCAACAGAATTTTAGTATGCACCACTCATTCTCTCAGTTAAAGTTCTCCGACGGCGCTTTTGAGCGTAGCGGAAAAGCGCCGTCGGAGAACTTATCGCTCGCTTTGAGGGTATCCAATTTGTCTTTCAGACGATAACTATCGCCATTCATAATCACTATCTCGCTGTGGTGCATCAACCTATCCAAGATCGCCATAGCTACTGACTCATCTCCAAAGTAACTTCCCCATTGTGCGGGCATTTTATTCGAGGTAATGAGGACAGAGCGGTATTCATAGCATTCGTTTATGAACTGAAAAAACAAATGTGTATACCGCGGTTCTATCGGCAGATAACCAATCTCATCAAGCACGATCAGATCGTTCCTGAGCACTTCTTTTATCCATTTCTTAGATGTCGAACTTGCTTCCTTGATGATCATCTCTTCTACAAAATCACACATGCTAAAGTAACGAACTTTATAGCCTTTCTGCAGTGCTTCCCGGCTAAGTCCTATGGCTAAGTGAGTTTTGCCTACTCCCGAAGGTCCCAGAAACAGTTTGTTCTCCCGATTATCTAACCAGCTAAAATCTAGCCAACCATTTACTTACAGCTTACTAATTCAAGTCTGATACTGGAAATCAAATCCCTCTAGGAGCTTCTCATAGGGTAAGCCGCTCTACGAAACTAATCTCCGGAAACTGCTCCAGCACTTGATGATAAAGGTTACTATTCCTAATACTACCATAAGCGCTCAGCTTAACCACAATAAATGACTTAGCAATATCAAAACCACTGCTGCGCTGAACTCCTCGCTTGAAATACTCACATGCCTCTTCTATATTAAGCTGAGACAACTTCTTTACCGTTCTCCGATTTATTCCCAACTCCCGCAATATCTGTCGCTGACTCTTGGACTCGGACAACAAAGAATAAACTCGGTTGGACATATTCACTCCTTGCATTTGTACTTCCTGATATTTTTATCAGAAGATAGTTTAATTAATTCTGCAAGTGGTGCAATCTATAATTCCGTTTCTAATGCACTTTTAAATTCCGCCGACACCACCTTTACTACGGCTAAATAAGCTCTCTTCTCCAATATGATTGAAGTTATACACCCACTTATTGACTGAGTATTTAGATACCCCAATAATATCAGCTATCTCTTTGGCCGAGAATCCTTTCGCTTTTGCCAGATATAATGCCTGCCAGCGATTGTGCTCTTGAATGTCTTTGCTGTTGAGCATCCTGAACTTGAACTCATCAGCAGTCATTGTGTCGTTAATATGGATGTGGTTCATGTTTACTTCCAGCTTGTAAACTCTGGAGACAATATAATAGTTATTTGTAATTATGCAAGCGAAATAGTATAATTCGTTTGGCAGTGAGGACTTATGACGACTATCTCTCACAGATTCTAAAGTGCCGTCATGAGTCATATGTGCCACAAAAGTTATCTCCCAGGTGAAAGTTCTCAAGGCACAAATGACTCCTGACTTTTATGGTTGACCAGGAGGTCAACCTTCCGGAAAAACGATGTACTCGTCGTTTATTGGATTTAACTTCGACTATTTATTGACTGGATATTTGGAGAAAGGGTATTTTATTTTTATAGTTTTCCTCTATATTTAGGACAGGTTTCACTTTTCACTTTTCTTCCCAAAGAAAGCAATTGACATTTTTCACCCTTTGTCTGAGAGGGATTTTATATAATTATAGGAACTTAACAAAAAATTTATGAGCGAATATCCAAAGTCCATCTTCACTATTGATGTGGAGGATTATTTTAATGTTACTGAAGAAAGAGGTGAGCCACCTGTTTCGGAATGGGATTCTTTACCCGGCATTGTAGAAAGCGGTTTTCTAAAATTGCTGGATTTGCTGGATATTTATCAGGTGAAGGCAACCTGTTTCTTTTTGGGTTATATTGCCAATAAGTATCCACAATTAGTGCAAGAAGCTCAAAAACGGGGTCATGAAATTGCCTCACATGGAATGTTTCATCGCATCATTTATAAAATGAGTAGAGAGGAATTTACTGCTGATATACTACAGTCCAAAAACATTCTGGAAGATATTTGTTCCGAAAAAGTTATGGCATTTAGGAGTCCCAGTTTTTCTTTAACAGAGGCAACTCCCTGGTTTTTTGAGGCATTAGCCGAGACAGGTTTTATTGCTGATTCTTCTGTTTTTCCTGTGAAACGGGACTATGGTGGTTTTCCAACAGCGCAGAAAAAGCCCTATCAGATAACTACCGATAAAGGTAATATATATGAATTCCCGATTTCGGTAGCTCCTTTTTGCGGTAAAGAAATTTGCTTTTTCGGGGGTGGTTATTTACGTCTTTTCCCCAAGCAGCTTATTTTGTATATGCACAAAAAGCTATCAAAGGAGGGTATTCCTACCCTTTTTTACATTCATCCGAGGGAAATGGAACCGCAACATCCTCGCCTAAAAATGAACAAAATGGCATATTTCAAAAGTTATGTAAACCTGAATACTGTTAAACCCAAGCTGGAAGCAATTCTTTCCTGCAGTAAATTTGTAACCTGTCGTCAGTATATAGAGACCTATTTTCCGGGAAGAACGATGGTCTCAGCGTTTACTGAAGTGGAAGATTTGTAGTCAGCAGAGATGATATTAAAACTATGAAGGATACTTCAATGCAGGAAAATAAAACTGCTTCTTTCTTTGATAGCTATTCTCTTGATTTTAATGCTATTTATGGTAGCGGAACAGGATTTTTCCAACGCTTAATTAATAAATGGTTTCGGCAAACAATGTTAATCCGTTTTCAAAAGACAATTGCGGCTTGTAAACCGTTGGAAGGAAAGACGATTCTGGATGTTGGCTGTGGTCCTGGAATATATACTGTTACATTAGCAAAAGGTTCTCCGGATTTTGTTGTCGGTATTGATTTTGCACCCTCAATGATACAAATAGCCAGACAAGAGGCAAAAAAAGCGGGAGTGGAAGATATCTGCCGGTTTGAAATTGCCGATTTTCATTCCCTGCCGGAAGATAAACAGTATAATTACCTGATTTTAATGGGCTTTATGGATTATATAAAAAATCCGCAACAGATTATTGAAAAAACAATGCGTCTGGCAAGTGATAAAGTTCTTTTCAGTTTTCCTTCTGATAAAGGTTTTTTGGCTTGGCAACGAAAAATCCGCTATAAATTCAAGTGTCCGCTCTACCTTTATAACGATAAACAACTCCAACAGCTTTTTTCGGATATTTCTCCTTGGCAATATACTATTGAAAATATAGGCAGAGATTTCTTCGTAACCCTAAAAAAAGAGGAAAACATTTAGGTAAATAGCAATGCTTACTCATTACCTACCTATTACGGATGGCATCCGTATTGGGTAGGTAATGAGTAAGCAATGCTACTAAGGAAGAAAATGGAACTGTATTTATTTAGTGATAGTTATAAATAGGGCAGGGAAATAAATAAGGATGTGAATTTACAAGTGGTTGACCGGGAGGTCAACCTTCCGGGGTTTTGGGTTGACGAGGACGTCAACCATCCGGAAAAACGACATCCCCGTCGTTTATAAGGCTACAATCCCAACGAAAGATAGAGAGAGCGGTTTCCATTTAACCAGGATTGTTGCCATTCGGTTTTCAAGGTAATTATTTTTCCTTTGAGGATTAGTTTGGCAAAAATTCTATTATCTTCACTTGTAGCGCTAGTAAATCCCTCCGGGTTTTCAGTATCAGTTTCCGGTAGAATAAGAGAGCTTAAGGTTTGCCAGGTTTTAATTCCGGCTGAAATTTGCCATTTAGTTTTTAGATAGTGAAAGGCATTTTCCCAGTAAAAGCTGTTGTTACGATGTTCAATTTTATCTTCATAGTGATAACGCAACAAAAGTGTTAAAGAGAGTTTCGGATTTAATTCGCTGTCTATTTTAAACCGCAAACGATAATGGACAGGAAGAGTATCTATATAACTACTATCCGTTTCAGTTACAATTTCCTTATCCAGAAGGGTTAATTGTAGGTTAACAGTGGTATAAGAAGGTTTCAAAGTAAGATTGAAAATCGCTCGGGAATTCCAGTTTGGACTTTTAAGAGCGTTATTTTTACGAATTAGAGCATAGCGCAAACCAAATAATACATTTTTCTGTGGCTGATAATCCAAATTCCAGTCAATTTCCTGATTTTCACCTTGAACGCTTAAAAGACAAGGTTTGGCAGCATAAGCCGGCAATTGTTTTCCCTGTCTATAAGAATAGTTAAGTTCCTGAGATATATAATTATAAATGAATTTAGCGGAGGTTTGAAAAGCCAGGTTTTCTTCCACTAGGGCGGTTTCAGCAGATAAAATACAGTTTTCCCTGGTTATTTTAGTGGAAAGAGCGTAGACATTTAGTTTTTTTACCCAAAGCGAATCAGCAAAATTATGATCATAATTCTGGGTATAAGCCAAAAAGGCAAAATTATTGTCTTTATAGTGATATTCCAGTCCTCCGGCAATAATTTCTTCCTGAACAGAAGTTTTTTCGGACTGAACGGATTTATAAAGGGACCCTATTTTTCCTTCTTTCAGAGAAGCATTACGCTTTTGACCGGAAGCCATAAAAAAGGCGGAAAAATTGTTTCTCCGAAAAATAGTGCCGGTTCCAAAAGGAGAAAAAGAAGAAGGATGACCTGCTCGTTCTATCTCCAAAAGGTATTTTCCTCTGCTTTTTTTCAGGATGGTTCCCATACCAAAAGCAGGACGAAAAGAACCAAAATGAATTTCGGAAGGATTATTTTCGGAAGGTATAGCTGATAGCTGAAAATTGGCATAAAGGTCTGAATTTACTTTTTTATAAAGATTCAAGTTAAAGCGCAGGTCTTTTTGCCGAAATTGAAAATTAGTAAGACCATTATCAAAGGTCTCTATATATTTTGTCCGGTTCTGAATATCTACATTATACTTTCCTGCTTCCAAATCTGCATAAAGTTGTTGCAGCCAGTTATTTTCCAGGTTTTCGGATTCCAGCTCCGGGATTTCTTCAATTTGGGCAAATAAAGGAAAACAACAATAAGAAAAGAGGATAAGAAAACAGCCAAAGAACTTCACCAGGCAGAGCCCAAATCAACAATATGGGTTAAATTAAGTTCAGTATGAGTGCGCACGGCATACATCAAATTTAATTTACCAATCAGCACTTTCAACCCCAGTCCAAAACGCGCTGGCTCGTTTTGCCAGGAACTTTGAATGATTAAGGGTTTTGCAATGGTCAGAGAAGTTGCCAGAGAATAACTATCCTTTTCCTTGGGTCTGAAGGAATAAGATGCAGCAAAGGATGAATTTTCATTAGCATTAAAGGCGGCTGCTAAGGTAAATGTCTTTTCTTCCGTGCGGATATTGTTACAGCGTATTTCGCTGACTAACCTTTTATTCTGAAAGGAAAGGGCAAAATCATTATCCCAGGTATACCAGCTTTGGTCTTCTATTTTTTCGTAGATTAAATGTTGCGTTGCACCCAAGCGAAAAGAAGATAGTTTTAGGCTTAGTGCCACATATTCATTTTGCCAACGATAATCCTGATGAGCAAGATAGTCAATTCCCGTAGCTAAAATCAAAGGTTTAACAGGAAAGGCACTATGTAATCCATAAAAATTGATGTCGCTGATACCATAAAGCTGATGCCAACTAAGGCAAATTCCGCTTTCACCAATTAGCGGAGAAAGAGTATAATCCGCCGGTGAAGCCGATAAAATTGTCATCCCGGATAAAGCATTAGCGGAAGCGGAATTTTCGGTTGTTAAAGAAAAAAGGATAGGGTTTAGCGAAAACAGGAGAAAGGTTACACTCAGGATGTGAATATATTGTTTCCTTGTTTTGCACCTCATAGCATTAACACATTAGTAAATAAGCGGTTATGGGTTCAATATAAGTTTACTTCGCTCTCCGGATCAAAGAAATGTGCTTTAGCCATATCAAAAGTAACACAAAGTTCTTGTCCCATTCTGGGCAAATCTTTAGGATCAAAACGAGCCGTATATTCGTTATTTGCTGTCGTCAAAACAATATGATATTCGTTACCGAGGGGCTCAACAAAATCCACTTTGGTAATAAACTTTTGCGGTGATTCAGCCATCGCGTCAAAACGGGAATCGTATATATCTTCAGGTCTGATACCCATAATAATATTCTTATTTATGTAATTCTTCAGAACTTCTGCCTGGGAAAGAGTAAGTTTCAGCTGATAATCCTCACTGTCAAAATATAAGTCATTATCTTTTTTAACCAACTTTCCGCGTGTCATATTGATGGCAGGACTGCCAATAAAACCGGCAACAAACATATTTGCCGGATTATTATAGATATTCAGAGGTGTATCTATTTGCTGAATAACACCATCTTTCATAACAACAATGCGGTCTGCCATAGTCATTGCTTCCACCTGATCATGAGTAACATAAATCATAGTATTGCCAAGTGTGTGATGCAATTTAACAATCTCTGCTCGCATAGCAACACGCAATTTGGCATCCAGATTGGAAAGGGGTTCGTCAAATAAAAAGACCTTAGGATTGCGAACTATGGCTCTTCCAACGGCTACACGTTGTCTTTGACCCCCGGATAGTTGACCCGGCTTTCTTTTCAGCAGTGATTCTATGCTTAATAATTTTGCTGCATCATAAACAATTTTCTTAATCTCATTTTTAGGAATATGCCTCATTTTAAGAGCAAAAGCCATATTATCAAACACAGTCATATGGGGATAGAGAGCATAATTTTGAAAAACCATAGCAATGTCTCTATCCTTTGGGGGAATGTTATTAACCAAAAGATCGCCAATATAAATTTCCCCAGAAGAGATCTCTTCTAAACCGGCTATCATTCTTAAAATTGTAGTTTTTCCGCAACCGGAAGGACCTACAAGGACAACAAATTCCTTATCTTCCGCCGTAAAAGTTACATCTTTAACAGCATGAACACTATTATCAAAATATTTATTCAAGTTTTTTACAGTAACCTTAGCCATTATAACTCCTTTTGTGATTACTTAAAGCAGATAACAGGGAAATATGTCAAGAGAGAAATTATTGATACTATTCTAACAATTATTATCATTAGCTCCGTTTAAGGACTGATAAAGTTCAACCCTGTTGCGTCCATTAGTTTTTGCCATATAGCAGGCCTGATCTGCACAGGCAATACATTTGGCGAGGTTTTTGGGTTGAGAAGAAAGATGAAAGTCACAAGCAATTCCGATACTAATTGTGAAAGTAATAATCTGATTGTTGTAATCAAAGGAATATGCCTCAATTTTTTGACGGAGGTCTTCCATAATAGAATAGCTCAATTTCCGGTCTGAATCAAAAAGAATAACTAAAAACTCATCGCCCCCATAACGAATAACAACATCACTTTTGCGAAATTCAGAACTGAGAATGCGAGCCAGTTCTTTCAGTACAAAATCCCCTGCCAAGTGACCATAGTTATCATTTACGAGCTTGAAGAAATCAATATCAATCATACTGAAACAAACAGGAACATTATGACGAGCTGCTAAAACCACCATTTGAAAGAGATTTCCTTCCAAATATCGTCTATTCCTCAATCCGGTTAAGCTGTCGGTTAAAGAAAGTTCACCTACTTTCTCATAGAGTTCTTCAATTTTATAGAAGTTTGCCTGTAAACTCTCAATATAAGCATTATTCTGTAAAGATGCCTGATTGCTGAGTTCTTTGATGCGACTTTCCAAATAAGGAATAGCTCTATAAAAATACAAAGGATCAAGATGCTTTCGCATAAAGCGGGAAAGATTGAGAAAAGAATCCCAGCTTTTATGCAAAAAGTAATTGGAATATTGATAGTTCTGAATGGAATCCTTGAAGTTGGAAAGCACCCCGCAATTATAGTATCCAGCAAAAAAATAAAGCGTGTGTAGTTGTTGAACATTCAGCATTGAAACAGGATATTTAATCAGTATCCGTTGATATTCTATCTTTTCTACGGAAGGAACAAGACGGTCTTCCAGAGAAAACAATTCATATAAAACCATAGCCGTGTTCAAAGATTTCTGCTCTAAAAGAAAATCTTTTATGCGCAACAACAATGTTTTCTTGATGATATTCTGCTTAAACCAGTTAATAGAAATAAGCCAGCGGATGATAAAATTGATTGCACTATCTCTGCTATCACTTTTATATGCCTTCAAAATCAGTTTTAATTGTGTCTGTAAAAGCTCTGCAGGTTTATTTTGATGCCGAAAGATTGCTGTTTTGGAAAGCTGGAACAAAGCCCAGAGTTCAAGATGTTTGTTCTCTTCAACGAATTCCATTTCTTCCAGGAGTTCTTCCGCATTTTCAAAATCTCCGTTTTCCGTCAAAACATAAAGCAACTGAAGACGATTAAATATACTCATTAATTCCGGTTCACTATCCTTATGCTCATTCATAATCTTTTGCACATAGGGATAATAAGGAGAGTCCTCAGTTACAGGAAAATGACTAAGGAAACTGAGAAAATTGTAAAACTCGCTTTCCTGCGTTGTTTTTATCTCCAAGAAATAATCCAGCAGGTATTCAATAAGCAAACCTGAAAATTCACTGAAAAGAGGATTATCAATATTCCCTGAACAAGCAGGAATTACAATATCCAAAATTTTTTCTATACTCAGATAACAGCTGTCCTCATCTGCTATAATCAAATCGTGAACTAAGTTCTTCAGCTTATTACGGGTATCCTGTTCCACATTTAGGAACAGGGAAATATTATAAATATGAGGTTGGCTATTTTTTTGCTGGTTCATCTTCTTTTGCAGGGACGAAACGGAAAACGGTTTCATCAGGTTTAGTAAGCCCAAAATTTTCCCGTGCTGCTTTTTCAGCAGCTTCGGGATCAGTTTTTAAGCGTTCATTTTCTTGTGCCAAACTATCATTTTGAGCTTTGAGGATGGTAGTTTCTTTTTTCAGCTGGTCTACCCGGCGTTTCAGTTTCCAGGTATTCAAAAAGCTATTATCGGCTAAAAACAGAATCCAAATAATCAGCAGAACCATTATTGCCCAAAAGGCAAAACGCATAGGAGGACTAAGCTTTTTCGTTTTTGCTTTCATTACACACCTAACCTTGCCAGTATTGATTTTTTTATGTCTATTGCCTGATAGGGACAGAGTTCATAACAGCAAAGACATTTAATACACTGCTCTTTATGTATATAGGGTTTGGTCTTATTTTGCAGGGAAATAGCTTTTACCGGACAGCTCTTTACGCAGATTCCACATTGTTTACAGCGTTCACTGATCACAGGATAAAAGTAATACACTTTCCGAAATGCCTTGCGGGCAATATCAGGAACATATTTCAGCGTCTTCTGTATTATTTTTACATTGTTTATATCTGCATCAGCTATTCTATAGTTGCGGAAAGAAACAGGAATTTTAATCTGCGAAGGTAAAATGCCATCCATAATCAAAACGGAACTTAAATAAGGAACATCTTTCAACTGAAAACCCATTATGTGAGAAGCAATATAATCCACTGCAGGAATGGAAGTTGAACCGAAAAGAAGTCCAAAATGATGTGGCTTGCCTGCAGAAGGTCCGTTACCATCCATACCCATTATACCATCAATTATGCTGTAAGTTATCCGGTTACCAATTACAGCATATAAAGCTGTAAGCAGCTCAGCAAAACTATTAGTATCAGGATATAAACGATGATATTCACTTTTCACCAATCCAGGCACAAAACCGTAAAGATTTTTCAAGGCACCAGTGAAAGCAGTCAATTGATGGGTCTTATATTTGCCCACATTGATAATTATTCCACATCGGAAGAGTGCTTCACTTATCTTTATTTTCTTATCTTTATAGCTTAATTCCCGGAAGCCCAAAGTAGAAAAATTAACTACTTTAAGATGATATTTTTCTGCCAAAGAAGAATATCCACAGGTCTGCCAGACGTTTTCAAAAGAAACAGAACCACCGGAACTGTCACCAAACCAAATCTCTTTTTTTCTGTCTAAAAAATAACGAATAATTGCTTCCAGCACAATAGGATGTGTAGTTACAGCTCTTTCAGGAGGATATGCTCCCAAAGCATTGGGTTTAATTAATACTCTTTTACAACGGTTTATTTTATGACTTTTTATGCCTGAGAAGAAACTGGAAACTGCTTCTTCAATAACAGATAAATCGTAGGAATCAATTTTGCGGATTTCTACTGTCGGTCTATTCATTAAACTGAACTTCCTTCTTCCGAAAGATATAATTTAAATAGCAACTAAGTGAGAGGTTTATTTGGGTCTTTTTCACATCTCCCAAAATAACTTGCATCGCAGAGAGATTAAGTATTCCGCTTTTGAAGCGATAACTTAAGCCCGCAGTTAAAGAATGCTGTGTATTATCTTCAATGAAAACTGCTTGCGGAACTGTATTCCAGGCATTACTGGTATCAGGATTAACAACATTTTGTCCCAATCGTATCATCCCGCTGTAAACATTGGAAGTAAAATGATAACCAAAACGATAAACTGTATTATCTTTCCTTTTTTCAAAGCCGGCTTTGAAAGTAAAACGATCAGCAAAACTATTACAAATATCGCTTGTTTGTTCCCATTCAGCTTCTGTAGCAATTGTGAATTCCGGTTTTACAAATTCAATTCCCCCTGTCAGCCAAAGAGGCATAATAAAATCGTAGTTTGCACATTTCAAATTCCAGCCAAATTTGGTAGCAGGCATCATACTAAAGCCAATATTGGCAGGACCAAACTGATAAATAATTCCAGGTTGAATGCGTAAATGATATTTGGAATCCCTAATACGTTCGTAACTTCTTAAATAGATAGGATCATCAATATAATGTAATTGATTATGTATGTCCAAACCCAAATGCAGGGGTCCGTTATGAAAAGCAAAAAAAGCAGTTGCCTGATGAAGATTATAAACAGGAGACCGCTGAATTAAATCTGCTCCCTGATTGATAAAAAATGAATAATCATCCAGAGTAATGGATTTCGGTAAATTATATAACACACCAAAGGAAAATTTATTCTCCAAAGGAAAACTTAACCCGAATAGCCCAATCGGAACAGGAGAAGTATAATTAGCATAAAGAGGATAACCATCTGCTTCCAAAGAGGGCTTAATATTCATTTCAACAAAAACTAAAGCTGAATCCGGTAATACCGCAGCAGGATTTAAAAGTGCATTATCTAAACCACCTAAAATAGAAACACCCGTATAACCTCTTCCTGCAGCAGTTGAACCAATATAATTCCGACTGAATGTATCATAAAAAGGATTGCTGAATTGAGGAAGCAATAGATATAAGGAATCCGTTTGTGCCAGCAAAAAAACAGATGCTACACACAATATAACAGTAACGAACAGTCGTTTAATCATCTTTCCTTACCTCTTATGAGCTTTAATTTTAATCGTTTGTTGTCTTTCTTTACCTACCGAGATTAGGGAAATAGGGATTTGAATATAATCCTCTATAGCTTCTATATAAAGTCGGGCGTTAGAAGGCAATTTATTGATATTTTTGCAGTTACTGATGTTTGTATCCCAACCTTCAAATGTCTCATATACAGGTTGAGAAAGAATTATTCTGCTATTATCCAAATCCGGAGAACGGTGTATTTTTCCATTGTATCTGTAACCTCTGCATATTTTTAATTCTTCTATTCCGGTTAGCACATCCAGGCAAGTGAGAACGGCATTATCCAAAGCATTTATTCTTGCTGAAAATTTTCCTGCTACAGCATCAAACCAGCCAATTCTTCTGGGTCTTCCTGTTGTAGAACCATATTCATTTCCTGTTTTCCGAATATAATCAGCTGTTTCATCAAGTATTTCTGTGGGAAAGGGCCCTGATCCTACTCTTGTAGTATAAGCTTTATAGACCCCAAAGACCTTATTTAGTCGCCTGGCTGAAAATCCTGTTCCAATTCCAACACCATCAGTCATTACTCTTGAAGAAGTTACAAAAGGATAGGTGCCGAAATTCAAATCCAGTAAAGTTCCCTGAGCACCTTCAAAGAGAATATTTTTTTCCTGCTTAGCAGCAATTTCATTAAGCAGGATTTCTACATCACCCACATATTTTTTTAAATATCTCCAATTCTTTTGTAGGTCTTCCACCTGTTGTTCCAAGTTTTGTTTAGTGATTCTAATCCGATGATAATTATATAAAAGCTTAATCCGTTCTCTTAAATTAATGGGGTCTGCCAGGTCTTCTATTCTTATTCCAAATCTGGCACTAAGATCACTGTAGGCAGGACCAATTCCTTTGCGGGTGGTGCCTATTTTAATTCCTCTGCGCCCAGTTTCAATTTCCAGGTCTATTTGTTTATGGACAGGCAACACGATTCCAGCCCGAAAATCAATAAGGAGACGGTTTTTAAAGCTGATTCCTGCTTTTTCCAGAGTTTTTATTTCCTCAATAACTGCCGGGGGCTCAATTAAAACACCTGCTCCAATTAAGCATTTAGTTTTAGGATATAAAATTCCTGAAGGTATAGTATGTAACACATATTTCCTTCCTCCACTTACAATAGTATGACCGGCATTACTGCCACCTTGGAAACGAACAACATAATCAGCTGATAAAGCTAAGTAATCAACTATTTTAGCTTTTCCTTCATCACCCCACATACAACCTAAAACCAATATTGATGCCATTATCTTCTCCTTATTTCCTATAATACATATTAATCATTATTTCTATTTCTGTCAATCTATTTCTTCGGATTGGCAGGTTAACGGTTGAAGTGAAAAAAAGTGGAAAGGTAAAATCCTCAATGAACATAGAGGATAAACTACAAATATAATACCCTTTCTCCAAAATCAAATCAATAAGAATCCTTAAATTCAATCAGTTTACATTGCAATATTCATTTTTAAATTCTTCCTTCTTCATTTCTCCTTGACATATAGAATAAAAAAATTAGATTGTATTGTAGGATTCAAATTTTATAAGGAGATAGAATGAAAAACATCCTCATACTTATACCCTTCCTGTTGTTCTTATTGCCTTTAATGGCAGAGGACTGGTTAACCATATACAACGATGATCTTTCTTTAGTCCGTTCCCGTTTTGAACTAGAATTGAATGATGGACGCCAGGAAATCAACTATAGTGATATTACCAGCCGTCTTGAACCGGCTTCAGTAATTGTTACCGGGGGTGGAATTCGTATTGCCGAACAGAATTATGAATATGATTTAGCCGGAAAATGGCAGATTATGGCTAAATATCTGGACCGAGAAGTTTTAGTTATTACCAATGACCAATCCAAATTAGCCGGAATTCTCAAATTTTATCAGGACGGCAGTATTGGCATCATTGAAAAAGGAACTGATCGTTTATTAGTAATTTCCGAAGACGAAGCCCAGTGGCTGCAACTAGCTGAACTGCCGGAGAATTTTTATACTAAACCGACTTTACATTGGAGTATCATTGCTCCCAAAAAAGCAAAATACCCGGTCCAAATGACTTATTTAACAGGTGGCTTCAGCTGGAATGTAACTTATAATACCGTTTGGGACGAAAAGTCATTACTTTTCAATTCCTGGGTAACAATCAATAACACTTCCGGCAAAGCATTTAGCGATGTAAATTTAAAGCTCATAGCCGGGGATGTAAATCGGGTTTATAGTGCTTATTATGATAATATCCGGGGTGGTCGGTTAGCTTATGACGCCGCAATGGCAAAAGAACAGGCAGCTCCTACCTTTGAAGAAAAAGCATTTCACGATTTCCATTTATATACTTTAGACCAGAAGGTTTCCTTCGCCAATAATCAAACCAAACAGCTGGAATTGTATCCTCCAACAAACATTAAGGCATACTCCGAGTATGAATATCCCACTTATGCTGAAGGTGTAAAAAGTATGATAAAATTCAAAAATACTAAGGAAAACGGTGCCGGAATGCCACTTCCCAAAGGTATTATCAAGGTCTATAAACAAGATAGCGACGGCAATCTGGAATTTATAGGCGAAGACAGCATCAAACATACTTCTAAAAATGAAGAGGTCTCCATCAACACCGGAACTGCTTTTGACCTGGTTGCCTCCACCCGTTTAAAAGAACAAGTTCAAATTTCTAAAAGTATCACTGAACGCCTTATCCAGATTACCTTAAAGAATAATTCTCCCGATAAAAAGACCATTAAAGTAACTCACCAGCTTTCTCCCAATACCCGCATTATAAATTCGGACTATAAATACACGCAGGATAAAAACGATAAAGTCACTTTCAGCATTGATATTGCTCCCGATAAAGAATTGGTGTGGACTTTTAGAGAACGCAGCGAGTATTAAACCTAAACGGAGTTTTACTATGCACGAAAGAATTTTTTCCAACATCGTTGGAATTCAAAGAGAAATGCTTAAATTGCTGGGAGAGGTCTCTGCCTTAACCAACAGCCCCTTAGCCATTGAAGATGCCATAGACGATGTTTGGCATCCCAAATGCGATGTCTTTCAAACAGATACAGAGTGGATTGTGATTGCTGAACTGGCAGGAGTGGAAAAGGATGAAATCAGTGTTTCCATTTCTCCTGAATACATCAGGATTAGTGGAACCCGCAGTTTCCCCAATTCAAATTCAACCGTTTGCTACTATAATATGGAGATTGAAACCGGAAGATTTGACCGTAAAATATTTTTCCCCGACTTAAGTATTGATAAAGAAAACCCTAAAATAAGCTATATTAACGGAATTTTGAGAATTGCCTTTAATCTGGCACCCATTGTAGAAAGAATCATTCCTGTGCAGTAAGTATCTATCCTTTTGCCTCCTGACTATCTTGCTCCCGGTTGCTTGCTTTCCAACCTATTTCTACAAATCATCCACTCATCTTCAGCCCATAGTAATGGATGGGTTGTGGATAGGTGGATTGTAAGGAAAAAGTTGGATTAGAGCAAAAAAGGAATAAGAGTTGTTTTAGGGATTGGCTTTCCTATTTTATACAACATTTTTATAGACAAGCCATAAATAGTGAATATATCGTCCTGTGACAATAAAACAATTATGAGGAATACTATAGGACGACGAAACTAATGTCTTGATACTTAGATATTAGAAAAAATTGAGCTGGCAATGGTTCCTTTACCCGATGGTTTCGTAGTTCGTAGACATATAATAGACGCAGCTTTTACCCGGATGAAATTAAAAAGACAGAAGCTCTGCTCCTTTCATTATCTTGATTTATAAAACTACTTTGGAGCTTTAGCATAACTGCCTGTTGCTTAATCACTTATTTAACGCTCCCTTAACACTGCCGTAACGATTCCGTAACACTGCCTTAACTTTGTTAAGGAGTCATTAAAGAAATGTTAATGCAGCATAGAAGATTCAACTCAGCAGGAAATAATGCGCTGTCTAAAAACAGGTAAAGGGCTTGCCAATAGCAAGCTAAGTTATTGCACCTAAAATAAATTTTAATTTTGGACACGATAAATTTTGAACCTGTAAGAGGGAAAAAAGGTTAAGGCAAATTCTTTCTTTGCCACTTACTTTTCTTATTAACATTTTTTCCCTTAAAGTCCAACAGCTATATTCCATAAACTTCACCGGACTACTGTTTTTGCAGAAATCCACATCAGACAGGAAAATATTTATGCCTTTTAAATGTGAAAACTATATTACATACTGCAGGACTTTTTGGCAGGTCTGAGCATTGATTTGCAGAATAGTTTCCAAATCCGGATCACTGACAGGTTCCTGTTCATCCAATGCCTTTTTAACTAAGTCAAACATTTTCAAATAAGGAATTTTATTCTGCAGAAAGAGAAAAGAAACCGCTTCCACAGCAGAATTGATAACGGTAGGATAAATTCCTCCGGCATTGGCTACTTCTAACCCTAAATAAAACAAAGGATAGCGTTTCGGATCAATTTCCTGAAAGGTTAAAGGGGGAAGAGAAATCAAATCCGTTTCCACAAGTTGCGAATGAACTCTTTGGGGCCAAGAAAGGGCATATAAAATAGGTAATTTCATATCCGGCTTACTCATCTGAGCCAAAAAAGAGCCATCAATAAATTCCACCAAAGAATGAACAATGGATTGGGGATGGATTACCGCTTTAATTTTGGAATAGGGCTGCTTAAACAACCAATGCGTTTCCATCACTTCTAATGCTTTATTGAACATTGTAGCCGAATCCAGAGTAACTTTTGCGCCCATAGTCCAGTTTGGATTTATTAGTGCCTGCTGAGGTGTTATTTTGTTAAAATCCTCCAAAGGCAGGTTGCGGAAAATACCTCCGGAAGCAGTAAGATGTAAAAATCTAATTTCTTCAGCAGGATGTTTTCCCATTGCTTGAAAAAGGGCACTAAGTTCGCTATCCACAGGCAAAATTGGTTTGTCGGAAAGCATTTTGGTTAGAATATGTCCTCCCATAATTAGGGATTCTTTATTTGCCAATGCCAGTAATTTATTGTTTTTTAAGACAGCAAAACTGTAGCGAAGACCTCCAGAACCAGCAATAGCATTTAAGGCAATATCGTAATTTTCACTCGCAATTGCCGTTAGCAATTCTGCTTCACCAAAATATATTCTTATGTCAGGATTTTCATTTTTCAGCTTTGTTTGCAGTGCTTTATCTTCTATTCCCGTAAAAATCAGACAGGGAATATGATGCTGATAAGCCGCTTGAAGCAAGGAAGAATAATTTTTATGTGCTGAAGCTAAAACAACAGAAATATTTTGCTCTGCAACAACTGCCAATGCGGAGGTTCCAATTGAACCCGTGGCTCCTAAAAGAGCAATTGACTTATTTACCATTGATAAGAAACAGAAATCCTTTGGGAATAGCCCAAATCATCCTCCGAACCGTTACGGAAGGCATAATTTAATCCCAAATGCTTATAAGAAACCCCCATTCCGGCAGTGAAACAATCCACATCATATCCGGCAAGTAAACGCAAATTGGAAATTGGCTGAACTGCAATTCCAGCGTGAAAATCGGCGCTGAAATCTCCCGCTTCAAGAGTTGCTTCTCTGTTTTCCAGTAAAATTTCACTGCGCACAGCAAGATGAACAGGAATATTCTTTACAGGAGAAAAATTATAACCTAGTTCCAGATCTAAATTGGGAATAACGGTTTCATTCTCTCCACCTTCCCAAAGAATTTGAGTGCTGAAAAAATCTCTGAGGTTTACTCCCAAATTTGCCTGTTTATTTATCTGCCAAAACATCCCAAGATCAGCTCCAAAAGCATAACCGCTATATTCTGCCAAAGACCTGTATGCCAGCTTGGGTGAAATGCCTAAATACAGTGTTTTGCTAATCTGCCTTGCTAAACCGGTATAAAATATAAAGTCCTGATTGCTAACTGTTTTCCAGACGACAGGACGGTTTTCGTTACTCAAACTGTCATTCGGGTTTTCCAGTTTGGTTAATTTTATTTTATCTATAGCTAAGTGATTGAGCGTAAAAGAGGTCTTAGTATTAGAGCCGATAATTAAGCTTAATTGATTTTGCGCCATTAGACCCTCAAAATGCTCACAACGCATAAGCTCTATTCCGCTTTCAGGATTCAAAGCTAAAAGGGCAGGATTCCACCATCCTGCAGAAAAACTGCTCTCATAAGTAAGCCCTGTAGAACCCATTGCTGTAGAGAGAACCCCAGGACTTATAGCGAAAATTTCTCCCGCATATTTTGTAGCAGCAAGGGGTATAGTTATCAGCACTAAGCAGATAACCACAATTTGGATTTTCATTTAACCTTCCTCTTGTCTGTTTATACTTATAAAAAACGGGAGAAAAAATGGTGGGCCCAGAGGGATTCGAACCCCCGACCAACCGGTTATGAGCCGGTAGCTCTACCAGCTGAGCTATAGGCCCCCTAAGTTTTTTATTCAAATTTCTCGGATTGCAGAATTCCTTTTTAGATGATATCAATGCTATACATATTATAACTGATTTCCTCATCTTTAGCAAATCGGAAATTCCTGCCCCGATTCACAATTTAAGACCTAAAATCCTGAAGGCAGATTTTCGTCAAGCCCAAAAAGTAATAGAAAAGAATATTTTGTCTTGACAGATTGCAAGCAGAGAAAATAAAGGTTGCATAATATAAGGAAGATAGTTATATGTGTTACCAAAACAAGAAATTATGCGAACCTGAAAAGATTGAACAAACAAGATATAAAAAGCATTTGCAATACGCAGATGCTTTTTTTTTGCCTTGGAGGTAGCGTGTTTATTGATGAAATAATCCGTAAAGGTCTGGAAGAAGATATCGGAAGTGGAGATATAACTACCCGCTATCTGGATTTGGAACCCCAAAGTAATATTGCCTACATCATTCCGAAAGAAGCAGGTGTTTTAGCAGGAGTAGATATAGCACGCCTTGTTTTTCGGATGGTTGATCCCGAACTGAAAATTGTTTTATACAACAAAGATGGCGATAAAGTTATCCCCGACGAAGAAATTATGCGTCTGGAAGGGCGTCCTTCTTCCATTTTACAAGGAGAAAGAACTGCCTTAAACTTTATGCAACGGCTTTCCGGAATTGCCACTAAAACAGCTAAATTCGTTTCTTTGCTGGAAGGAACAAATGTAAAACTTCTGGATACCCGAAAAACAACCCCCCTTTTACGTTCTCTGGAAAAATATGCTGTCCGCGTAGGTGGTGGTTATAATCACCGTTTTGGCTTATTTGATATGGTTTTGATTAAAGAAAATCATATTCGTGCCTGTGGCTCTATTACGGAAGCAGTAAACCGCATCCGCAAACATAATACAAGCTATAAAATTGAAGTAGAAGTTACTAATCTGAAGGAAGTTGACGAAGCTGCCAAAGCGAAGGTGGATAGAATTATGCTGGATAATATGACCCCTGCGCAAATAAGAAAGGCAGTAAAAAAATATAAAGATGTTCTGGAATTTGAGGTTTCGGGTGGAATTACAGAAGATAATATTCGTTCCTTTGCCGAAACAGGAGTGCAATTTATTTCTTCCGGAGCTCTCACTCATTCTTATAAGTCACTGGATATCAGTTTGTTATTTAAGGAGTAAACTATGGAAGAACAACTGAAAACTTTAGCCAAAATGCAAACCCTGGATGATGAAATTGGACGCTACAGGGTTTTACAAAAAGAATTGCCCAAACAACTAAACGAGATTATTGAAAGCGTAGAACAAGCAACTGCCAACCTTCTTACCGTGGAAACTGAAAGAGCAGAAATTAATAAAAAACAGCGTACCCTGGAAATGGATATAAAACAATTGCAGGAACAACAAAAAAAATATACCAACCAATTGGCAGAAATCAAAAACAACAAAGAATATAAAGCATTAAACAGCGAAATTGCCTATATCAAAGATAAAATCTCCAATCTGGAATCCAACCTTTTAGAACTGATGGACCAGGAAAACGAAATTAAGGAAAAAGTCGCCTCTGCTAAAGCTGAACTGGAAAAAGCTGAAACCCGAAAAAAAGAAAAAGAAACCGATTTAAGAGAACAGATTGCTTCCCTGGAAACCAAAATTGAACAAGTTCGCACTAAAAGAAATGACCTGGCACGCACCTTACCCGTTCCGGTGGTTAAACACTATGGCAATATGATTAAACATAAAAATAATCAAGCAGTTGCTTACAATCGTAATGGTTCCTGTGGTGCCTGCGGATTTGTGATTCGTCAACAAATGAGAATAGAACTTCAGTTGCGCCGCAAAATCATCTATTGTGAAAATTGCGGTCGCATTTTGATGAACCGCTTTGAAGATAATTCGGAAGATGCTTCCAACTAATTTTGCCCCTGGTTATGGGAAATTTGTTTTTTCGCAGTTTTGCATTATTATATAAAGAGGGAAGATTTGATGTTCACTGCAAATAAATTGCAGAGGAAAGTCCGGACACCATAGGGCAGGATACTTCCTAACGGGAAGCTGCAGTAATGCAGAGCAAGCTCCACAGAAATAAACCGTCATTTTTGTTTTTCAGAAATGGCAAGGGTGAAATGGTGGTGTAAGAGACCACCGGTATCTTTGGTAACAGAGATAGCCAGGAATGCCTTATCCGGTGCAATGCCAAATAGGAAAGCTATGATGTTGCCCGCATCGCTTTCGGGTAGGCAGCTGGAGCTGTTTTGTGAAGAACAGCCAAGATGGATGAACATCACTTTCGGGAAACCGCAAGAACAGAATCCGGCTTATAAATCTTCCCCTCTTTTTAAAAAAAACAACATTCCTGTCGGTTGGTTGATAGGAACATCAACCTTCCGATAGTTTAAGAGGTATAAATGCTTAAAAAGTTAATTATTATTCTCATTCTGGTAACTGCTATTGCTCTTTTTGCTTTGGCACATAGACCCCCGAAAGAATTTGTGTTACAAACCGATGTCCTGAATGAAGCATCGGGTATTGATTTCAGTATCCAAAACAAACAGGTGCTTTGGAGTCATAACGATTCCGGTAATAAAGCCGAAATTTATGCTCTGAACACGGATGGACAATTGCTTTCTACTCTTATCTTAAAAGGTGTCCAAAACCGCGATTGGGAAGATATCGCTGTTGCCAAAGACCCCTTAAGTGATATTAGCTTTATTTATATAGCCGATATTGGCGATAACAATGCCAAATATAAATCTATCTATGTTTACCGTCTTAAAGAACCTCAGCTGACAGGTAAAGACGATATTCTGCAGAGCAATGAAATTAAAACTATAGAAATAAATTACGAAGATGGACCTCGCGATGCAGAAGCAATCTTTCTGGAACCTAATACCGGGGATATTTATCTTATCAGTAAAAGGGAAGAACAGGTTGGTCTTTATCGCATTGCCTATCCTTTCAATTTCATGGATAAAAATATCGCCAGACGAATTGCTTCTTTGCCTCTTACCTGGGTTACCGCCGCAGACCTGAGTAGTAACGGAAAACAGTTATTGGTGAAGACCTATACCGGAATTTACAAATATAAAACAAAGCTGGACGATAAAAAGAACATTACTCTTAGCAAAGAAGCCAAAACAATGACCTATATTACAGAGCCACAAGGAGAAGCTCTCTGTTGGGATGCTAAAAACAAGGGCTATTATACTCTTTCCGAATCCGCCAGGGGAATTACTCAAACCCTTTACTACTACAAATAATGCATTGCAACAAGATTATTCTTTGCAATATGAATATTATGTTAGCTGTTTGTGGATGGACTATCTGGCAAGAAATTATGCTGCTACGCTAAAATATCTCTTGCCCTACGGACTTTATAACTTCTTGACCTATAGCTTTGTTTCTTTGGCAATAAATTCCCTATGTGCATCAAAGGCAATAACAGGAAGATTGTTTAAGGGGAAGAATTTTGCTTCAACAGCATCATCTCCAGCTTGAAGTTTGCCACCAATAGCTTTCATCCTGAAACCGATGCTAAGAACTCTTTCATAGATTGGGCTTTTTCCGTAAAACCAACCTATACAATGCATTATTTTGCCTTTCAGACCTGTTTCTTCTTCCAGTTCCTGAAGAGCATTTTCTTCCGGAGTAAGATTAATTTCCATATAACCACTCGGCAAAGCCCAAAAACCTGCTTTGGGCTCTATACCTCGTTTCACTAAAAGCAATTCCTTATTCTCATTGAAGAGCACAATCGCTACAGCAGGAATAGGATTTTTGTAATAAACCCAATTGCAAGCAGGACAATGAGGTCGCAACTTATTTTCAATATCTGTCCTTAGCTCAAGTTTATTCCCGCAACGGAGGCAGTAGTTAACATCTTTATAGTTAGCAGCACTAAGTTTTTTCATATTTTCTTTTATAACTTCCTTATTTCTTTTGTCAAGCAGAAAAATTTTGCAATGGAATAGATTAACGCGTGAAGTGAAAAAGCGGAAGATGATATCACCTTCCGCTTTGATCAGTTTTTATCAGTATAGGTTAATCAAATTTCAGAATAAGAATAGAAGGTTGATTATTAGTATCCAAAACATAGAGGCGGATGGTCTTTCTGTTTTCCTTTTCCATATTAGTTTTTGCTTTTTCCAGTTCCGTATTGAATTCTTTAGGGCTATTTACTTCTATTCCATCAACTTTTTGAATTACATAGCCAACTTTTAATCCAGATTTAGCAGCAACGGAATTTGGCTCTACTTTAGTTACTACAACACCTTTATCACTGGTCACATTTAAGCGTTTTGCTATAGGGCTATCAATTGCTTCTACAGTAATTCCTGTAGCAAGAGTTCCTTTAGTTGTATCTGTTGCCGCTATAGTATCTTCAGGATATGCTTCCAGGGTTACTTTCACAGTCATTTCTTTTTTATTGCGCAAGATTTTTAAAGTTATATCCTGTCCAACTTTAGCTGTAGCAATCGCAATACGAAATTTAGGCACACTGGAAACTTTCTGACCGTTTATTTCCAGAATAATATCCTCAACCTGGAGTCCGGCTTTTTCTGCCGGAGAATCCTTTTCCACTTTGGCAACAAGAACTCCTGCAACTTCTTTCAAACCGTATGATTCCATAATGTCCGGGGTTATTTCCTGAGCCAGAATTCCAATATAGGCACGAGTAACTTTTCCACTGGCAACAAGGTCTTCTACAACCCTTTTGGCAAGATTGATAGGAATGGCAAAACCGATTCCTACATTACCTCCATTCGTGCTTGCCAAGGCAGCATTAATACCTATAACTTCACCTTTGATGTTTAATAAAGGACCGCCACTATTGCCACTGTTGATTGCAGCATCAGTTTGAATAAAATCTTGATAAATAGGAGCATTATCACCCAAATTAAGATTAGCTCTACTGGTTGCCGAAATCACTCCCAAGGTTACTGTTCTATCCAATCCTTCACTGAAAGGATTACCAATGGCAATAGCCCATTCACCAATTTGCAGTTTGTCCGAATCACCCAAAGGAGCAACAGTTACTTTTTCATCTTCTTTAACTATAATTTTGATAACGGCAACATCAGTATTGGGGTCTAAACCCACTACCGTAGCATTATAAACCACTTTATCTGCCATCGTAACTGTAATTGTTCCTTCTCTTCCTTTTTCCACAACATGGTTATTAGTTAAAATAAATGCCTCCCGCGTATTGGGATTATATTCATAAATAAAACCGCTTCCTAAAGAAACAATAGGACGCGTCTGTTCCTGAGGAAAGTTGAAAAATTGACGGAACCAGGGATCGTTAAAAAAAGGATTAATATAATTTTGAACCGTCACTTTTGCTTCTACCCTAATCTGAACTACTGCATCGCGGACATTTTTCACTACTTCCACTACAGGATTGGGTGCACTCGGGTCAATCATATAATCTTTTGCTGTGGCACAACTCATTAGAAATATCGCCACCAGCACCAGGACTATTTGTTTCCCTATTTTCATGATTTAATCTCCTTTTACTGAATTTAGAGTTTCTTTTACTTTATACTTGTGAAAAACAAAAAACCTGCGGGAAAACCCCTTCCTCATAAAATTATAAAGACAATATAAACAGATTAGTGTTTAGCGTCAAGTGAAAAATATATCTGAGCAAGCAAACCTAAATAGAACAGTAGAAATAATTAATAAGCATATTCAGCAGTTT
>Ga0209096_1001448_pt1 | contig 26218 bp, 28 predicted proteins | sample AD_UKC034_MetaG_FD_184407 | JGI IMG/M metagenome (GOLD analysis project Ga0209096, IMG submission 184407) | Active sludge microbial communities of municipal wastewater-treating anaerobic digesters from USA - AD_UKC034_MetaG (SPAdes) (version 2) | ecosystem: Engineered > Bioreactor > Anaerobic >... | reverse complement strand
GAGCGGCGAATATTTTGACCGCCGGGAAGACAGCCTCTCGAAAAGACTTCACAGCAACCCGTTCGCCGGCGGTTCCGGGGCCATACAGGAAGGGCTCATTTCGCCCGCCGTCGCCCTTCGAACGAGCCTGGCCGCCCTTTTTCTCGCCATGGTGATCGGCGTGATTCTCCAGTTCGGTTTGAAAACCGGTCCCTGGACCCTCCTGCTCGGCGGAATCGGTCTTCTCTGCGGTTTCTTCTATTCCACCCGCCCCGTGAGATTCGTGGCCCGGGGCGTGGGGGAGGTTCTCATCGGGTTCTGCTACGGCTGGCTTCCCATCGCGGCCGCCTTCTACATCCAGGCCGGTTTCATTCACCCCCTGGTCCACTGGATGGCCGTGCCGGTGGGACTGACCATCTTCAACGTCATCCTTCTCAACGAGTTTCCCGACTACCAGCCGGACCGGGAAACGGGGAAGAAAAATCTTCTCGTCCGGACCGGCCTCGAGAGAGGGGCCGAGATTTACGCCGGGGCCTCCGTTCTCGCCGTCCTGTTCTTCTTCCTTTCCCTTACCCAGGCGCATGTGGGGGCCCGCGGCCTTTATCTCTTCGGGGTCATCGCCGCCCTTTCCCTGTACCTGGCCTTCCAGGTGTACCGGGGAAAGCATGAAAACCCCTGGCTTTTGAAACTTTTCTGCGGGTTGACCATCGTCGTCAATCTCGGCACCACCTTATCCTACATCATCGCTCTTCTGTGATCGGGGATGAAGAGAGAGGAGCGAACAGGACCTGGAATGAACGCACTGACGAAACAGACGGAAAAGACGCGAAGAAAGGCCGTCCGCCCCGTCTTCTGGCCGCCTTCACTGCTTTTCCGTCAACTGGGGGGCGCCCTGCTCATGGGCTACCTGAACGGATGGAAGAAATTTCCTCACTGGCTCGTCCGCCACAGCCTGGAATCCATCCCCGTTTCCAACGGCGCCTGGGGCATGGGCTGTATCGGCTATCCCGGTCACCCCGCCTGGGAAGTGACCTCGGCCTGCAATCTGCGCTGTATCCACTGCCATGCCACGAGCGGGAAACCTTCCCCGGATGATCTCGATACCGATGAGGCCAGGCGGCTCATCGACGGCCTCGCCGAAATCAAGGAATTCAGGACCATCGTTTTCACCGGGGGTGAGCCCCTGGTGCGTCCCGACATTTTCGAGCTCCTGAAGCATTCGAAGGACGTCGGCTTTTCGAACATTCTCGCCACGAACGGCACGCTCATCGACGAGGAGACGGCGTGGAAACTGAAGGAACACGGGGTTGTCTGCAATGCCATCAGCCTGGACTCGGCGGACCCGGACGTCCACAATTTCATCCGGAACAACCCCAGGGCCTTCGACCTGGCCATCCGGGGGATCGAAGCGACCAAAAAGGCGGGGATTCTCCTCCAGTTGAACACCACGGCCATGGAAACGAACCTCCCCGGGCTTGACGGCCTCATCGACTTCGTCGACCGCTGCGGGGCCGCCATCATGCTCATGTACCAGCTTGTCGCTGTGGGCCGCGGAGGGAAGATCGAGAAGGCCACGCTGAAAAAGCAGGCCAACTACCTGCTCAGCCGCCTCATCGCCGAAAAGCAGAAAGACGTCACCACCATCGTGGAACCCGTCGCGGGACCCCAGTACTGGCCCTACCTCCTTGAAAAAAACGGTGCCAGGGGAAAAGGGTGGCTCAAGCTGGCGGAACAGGTTTTTCATGGGTGCGCCGCGGGAAGAGGGTTCGTTTACATCAAGGCCAACGGCGACATCTGGCCCTGCCCCTTCGTGGAAGTGAAAGCGGGAACGGTTCGGGAGAAGCCTTTCCGGGAGATCTATCGGGAATCCCCGGTGTTCGTGGAATTGAGAAACCGCGAAACCCTGCTCAAGGGGAAATGCGCCGCGTGCAGCTACAAAAAAATATGCGGCGGCTGCCGGGGGCGGGCCCACGCCTATTCGGGTGATTATCTCGCCGAGGACCCGCGGTGCTATATCCGGTAAAGTAAAAGCTCATTTCCTCTTCATAACGAGAAAATAGAGCGCGCCGTCGTGCTTCATGTGCCCCGCCATGGTTTCGGCGTAAGGCCCGTTCCCGCAGAAAAGATCCACCCTCCCCGGTCCCTTGATGGCCCCCCCGGTGTCCTGGTTGAGGACGAACCGGGTGAAAGGGACCCACGACAGGATATTCCCCTCGCCGTCCATCACGGGTTTTTCCGTGTGAATGAAAGCCAGGGCGCCCCGGGGGAAGTGTTTCCCATCCGTGGCGATGGACCGGTTCGCCGTAACGGGGACGTTCAGGCTCCCGATGGCTCCCCGGGCGGTCCGGAAAAAAACGTAGCTCTCGTTGTAGTTGAAAAGGTCCTCCATGTCCTCCGGGTGCTCCTCCAGGTGACGGCGAATGCTCGGGAGAGACACCTCTTCCCGTGGAAGGGCTTCAAGGTCGATGAGGCGTTTTCCGAGGCTCCTGTAAGGCCTGCCGTTGGCGTGGGCGTAAGTCACGTGAACGGGGGAGCCGTCGGGAAGCTCGATGAGGCCGGAGCCCTGGATGTGCAGAAAAAAAAGGGCGATGGGATCGGAAACCCACAGAATTTCCAGATTCCGGCCGGCCAGGGCCTTCCCCGAATCGATTTCCTCCCTGGAGTAGTAGGGAACGACCTCACCGTTTTCAAGGCGCCCGATCAGCCGCAGTCCCCGGTATTTGTCGTCGAACTTTCCCAGGTTGACGACGAGATGATCCTCGGGCTTTCCGTAGAGGGGGTACCTGAAAACGTCGGTGGGAAACAGGCAGCCTTTCAGAACCGGTTCGTAGTATCCCGTGAAAAGGACGGAGCCTTTTCCGTCGCGGCCGACGGACCGGTAAACGTGAAAAGACTCGGTGATCCGGTCCTGCAGCTCCCCGGCCGTCGGCGCGCTTCGCACGATCCGGAGGAATTCGTGGAGGGATTTCCGGAGCTCCCCGACGGTGAACCGGTCCCTGCCGAAGGCGAGGACCCCGTCCGCGGGAAGGACGTCGTAGTACTGGAGACTCCGGCCCACCGCGAGCTCCAGGTTTTCGAAGTCAAGGTCGTCGAAAAAAGCGGGCAGGTCCTTTTTTTCAACGGGGACGAGAGCCGTCGGGGGGGGCGCAAGGGGTTCTTGCTTCACGGGGGCGCAGGCGGCCAGGATGAGGATCGGGATAAACAAGAAAACGAGGCGGGTTTTTCCCATCATAAGAAACAGCCGTGCCTTTCGGCGGGGGTGAAGCCGATCTTTTAAAGCTCGAGGATCATGGCCACTTCGTCGCAGAAATCGGGATACTTGGGACACTTGAAGCAGTCGGACCAGATCTTCTCAGGCAGGATGGAGCGGTCCTTTTCGAGAAAGTCGAGGCTTCGAAAGAAGTCCCGCTGGTAGGTCAGGGTGAAGACGCGGTAGATTTCCAGGGTTATGGCCTCGGATATGCACGCTTCCACGAGGCTCCTCCCGATTCCCTTTCTTCGGTGGCTTTCGCTGACGAAAAGGGAGCGGATCTCCGCCAGGTTTTCCCAGAAAATGTGCATGGCGCAGATCCCGATGATGGGTCCCCCTTCTCCGTCCAGGTAGACGTAAAAATCCCTGAGGGAGCTGTAAAGGTCCATGAGGGACCGTGGGAGGATCTCCCCTTTTCCCGCCGAGGCGTTGATCATCCGGTGAATCGTTCTGACGTCGCTGACTCTCGCTTTTTTAAGCATGTCCCTTCCCGCTTTGTGAAGGCTTGTCCTTTCCCGACTTCAACATTTCCCGGGCGTGTTCCCGGGCCCTGTCGCTCACGGTGACCCCTCCGAGCATGCGGGCCATCTCCTGGAGCCGCTCTTCTTCCGTGAGCTGCCTCATCGTCGTTTTCGTCCGCCCTCCCGACACGGCTTTTTCCACGAGAAAGTGATTTTCCCCGAACCCGGCGATCTGGGGAAGGTGGGTGATGCACAGGACCTGGTGATGCGAAGCCGCTTCCCGGAGCTTTCTCCCGACCAGTTCGGCGGCGGCGCCGCCAATGCCCGAGTCTATCTCGTCGAATATCATGGTCCTCACGTCGCTTTTCTCCGCCAGGACCCTCCTGATGGCGAGGGTGATGCGGGACAGCTCGCCGCCCGAGGCGATGCGGTTCAGGGGTTTCAGTTCCTCTCCCGTGTTGGGGGAAAGGAAAAACTCGATCTCGTCGGCACCCGATGGGCTCAGGGTCCCCGGGTCGGTGCTTTCCCGGCAGTCCCTGTGAAAAAAGACCCGGAAAGAGGTGTTTTCCATGCGGAGGCCGCCGAGCTCCGTTTCAACCTGGCCTTCGAGAACGGCCGCCGCGTTCTTTCTCCCTTCAGAAAGACGCTTCGCCTTTTCGAGAAGAAGCGGTTGGAGGGAAAGCTTTTCGGCCCGGCTTTTTTCGAGATCCGACTCGGTGGCGGACAACGCCCGCAGTTCCTCTTCGAGAAGATCTCTTTTTCCAAGGACCGATTCCAGGGTTCCGCCGTATTTTCGTTTCATCCGGTTCAAATATTCGAGACGTTCCTCGATTTTTTCAATCCTGTCGGGATCGAGGAGAACCTCTTTCCCGTAGTCCCGGAGACGGATAGCAGCGTCCTGAAGGGTGTAGTAGGCCCCCTCCACTTGTTCAAGCAATGCTTTAACGTTATTATCTATCCTATAGATATCTTTAATATTAGATATAGAATAAGACAGCCTCTCCAGGACGGCGCCCTCGTCGGAATAAAGACTCGCGAAGGACGCCTCCGCCTTCTCCCTGAGCGTTCTCCCGTGAGCGAGAAGGATTCTCTCCGCATGAAGCGCCTCATCTTCTCCCTTGCGGATCTCGCCGTCATCGATTTCCTTCAGCTGAAAAAGGAGAAACTCTTCCGTGCGGAGCCGTTCCTCCCGCTTTTTTTCCAGGGCTCGGATCCGTTCCTCCATGTCCCGGTAACGGTCGTAGAGCCGCCTGTATGCCTCTCTCAGGTCCTCCAGGTTCCCGAACCGGTCGAGGATCGCCCGATGGTGTTCCGGGTTGAGGATGCTCTGGTGCTCGTGCTGGCTGCAGATGTTGACCAGGGACTCGCCGAGAAGGGAAAGGGCCGACAGCGTCGCCAGGGACCCGTTCACGTAGGCCCGGTTCTTTCCCGTCCTGGAGATGATGCGCCGTATGACGATCTCCTCCTGGCGCTCAAAACCCAGGGCTTCGAGTTTTTCCTGAAGACCGGGGCGGCTTCCGATGTCAAAGAGGGCCTCCACCACGGCGGCGTCTTCCGATGAGCGGATCCAGTCCGTTGTTGCCCGATCCCCCTGAAGAAGGCCGACGGCTTCCATGATGATCGACTTTCCCGCGCCGGTCTCCCCGGAGATGACGGTGAGCCCGTCGGCAAAGGAAACCCTCAGGTCGTCTATGATGGCAAGGTTCCGGATGTTGAGCTCTTTCAGCATGTCCGTTCAGGGCAGCCCCCCCCAGCCGAGCTTGTTGCGGACAATCTCCAGGTAGTTGTGGTAGGGCGATTCGACAAGATGGACGAGGGTGTTCGACTTCCGAACCTCGAAGGCCTCCCCGGATCGGATGACCCTGGAAATCTGCCCGTCCAGGGTGAGGGTGGCGCATTCCTCCTTGGTCCACAGGATGACCCGGATCGTGGCGTCCGGCGGGAGCATGACAGGCCGGTTCGTCAGGGTGTGGGGACAGATGGGGTTGACGATGATGGACTGAAGCTCCGGAAACACGATCGGGCCGCCCGCCGACAGGGAATAAGCGGTGGAACCCGTGGGCGTGGCGATAATGAGGCCGTCCGCTTTGAATGTGTTGAGATAACAGTCGTCCACGAAGGTCTCCAGGTGAATCATACGGGACAGGTTTCCCCGGTTGATGACGACATCGTTCAGAACGGTCAGGAAAGGGGCGTCCTTTTCTTCGCCCGGCAACGTGACGTCCAGCATCATCCGTTTCGATGCCCTGAACCGGCCTTCGAGGATAAGTTCCATCGTGGGGAGCATTTCGCTCAGGTTCACCACCGTCATGAAGCCGAAGCCGCCGAGGTTGATGCCGACGACGGGCACTTCGTGACCGGCCGTCGTTCGGGCGGCGGAAAGGAGTGTCCCGTCTCCCCCGAAAACCACGATGAGGTCCACCGCGGCGGGAAGAAGGGTACTCTCCGTTCCCTGGCCTTTCCCCGTTTTTGCGGCGATTTCCTGTTCCAGCAGGACTTCGATGTTTCTTTCTTCCAGCCACTCAAGGAGCTCGATGGTGCATCGGACGGCATCCTTCTTGTCCGTGTTGGCGATAATACCTATTTTTTCCAGTGTCTTGGCCATTGTTTAAAAAGATTCCTGAAAGGGGTGCTGCGGTTTAAGCGGGTCTTGAAAAAGTTCAGGCGCCCCTTGACCGCTTGATTTTGACTTCTATGACTATCACAAAAACGGATTTCCTGTCCATGCGAAAGGAACCGGCCGAGATGAAATCGCCTTGACAGCCCTCCCGAAACTGCGTAAGGTTCGTCTCAATCCAGATCGGGAACAGGGGTATTCATGGGTCTTCTGAAGGGAACTCTCTCTTTCGTCATATACCGGGTCGACGGGAACCTCCCTGTCGGATTCAGGGACTTCGCCGACAGGCAGTTGAAGCGCTTCGCCTTTCAGGAACTTATGCCGACCGCTGAAAAGTCGCTCGGCTGGACAAGCCTGGAAAACCCTCTGGACACGGCCTTTTCCTACCTTTCCTATGCCGTGGCGGATTATTTCACCTTCCTGCTCCGGGTCGACCGACGGTTCGTCCCACCGGCCCTGCTCAGGATCCGGACCCTGGAACGGGAAAAAAAGGTTCTCGAGGAAAGCAGGCGGAAGAAACTTTACAAAAACGAGCGGGAGGAAATTCGCGATGCCGTTTTTCTGTCCTGCCTTTCCCAGACCCCTCCCACACCGTCTTTTTCCGAAATCTGCTGGAACCTTTCGGAGGGGAGGCTTCTTTTCGGCGGATCGGGGAAGAAAACCCTGGAAGACTTCGAGGACCTTTTCAGGAGGACCTTCGAAATGAAACTCAAGCCCTGGCTCCCCTGGGACCCCCAGGACCGGGACGGGGCGACGGTGGACAAAATGCGGGCCCTTCCCGGGGAGACGACGGCGCCGTCCGCCAGGGAAGGGGACGGGAATTTCGCTTTCCTGGGCAAGGAATTTCTTTCCTGGCTCTGGTTCAAGAGCGAGGAACGGGGCGGGACGATCCTCCTGCCGGGTATGGGAGACATGGGGCTCATCTTTGTACGGAAGATGGTTCTCTCGTCCGGGGAAGGCGAGTATGCCGAAACGGTGACATGTCAGGGAATGCATGCGGACCTGCGGGAAGGGAAGGCGGCTCTCCGGGAAGGGAAGAAGATCCGGGAGGCCCGTATTCGGGTTGACCTGGGTTCGGAGCAGTGGGAATTCACCCTCAAGGCGGAAACGTTCCGTTACCAGACCCTCAGGCTTCCCGTGACGGTGGATTTTGCCGACGAGGAAGAAAGCCGGGAAGGCCGTCTCCTGGAGCGGATCCAGCTCGTGGAGACGCTTCTTGGAACCATGGAAAAGCTTTTCGACCACTTCCTGTCACTCCGCCTGTCCCCCCGGTGGGAGACGGAAGAACTGAAAGGTCACAAAAAGTGGCTTGCTGAATAGGGGGGTGACCGACGGTGAAACGCCCGGCCCTGTCTCTTCACGACCAGGTGGACGCGTACCTGGATTTCATGGCCGTCGAAAAGGGGGTGTCCCGGAACACCCTCGAGGCTTACGGCCGTGATCTCAGCCGGTTCATCGCCTGTCTCGAGGAAACGGGAACCGCAAGCGATTTTCTTCATGTCAACTCGGACCACGTGATTGCCCACATCGGGGATCTTCGTTCCCGGGGTTTGAACAGCCGGTCCGTCAACAGGGCCATCGCCGCCATTCGGGGGTTGTTCCGATATCTTCTTAAAGAAGAACTCATCGATGAAAACCCCATTTCGGACATTGTTTCCGGAAAAGAGTGGGTACACCTTCCCCACACGCTTTCCCGGGAGGAGATGGACCGTCTTCTCGAACAGCCCGATGTGACGACACCCCTGGGACTTCGGAACCGGGCCATGATGGAATTCATGTATGCCACGGGAGTCCGGGTGACGGAACTCATATCGACGACCCTCGGTCAGCTCAACTGGCAGGTGGGATTTGTTCTCATCCGCGGAAAGGGCGACAAGGAGCGGATCGTTCCCGTGGGGCGTTCCGCCCAGAACTATATCCGGCAGTACCTGGGAGAGGTGCGGCCGAAGCTTCTGAAAGGTTCGCGGACGGATGTCCTCTTCCTGAACCGTTCGGGAAAGGGGCTCACCCGCCAGGGGTTCTGGAAGATCGTCCGAGCCTGCGCCCGCGTTGCCGGACTGCAGAAGCGCATTCACCCCCACGTGTTCCGTCATTCTTTCGCCACCCACCTTCTCGAGGGGGGGGCGGACCTCCGTTCAGTCCAGATCATGCTCGGCCATGCCGACATTTCGACGACCCAGGTTTACACCCACGTGACCCGGGAACGCCTGCGGGAGATACACCGGAAATATCATCCCCGGGGATAGGCCGCTACGGCGGAAGACGGCCTGTGAATCCGGACGTAATCCTTGACAGCGCTTGTTCGAGAGGCTATAGCTAAAATGATTTTTCGTGCCTGGGTGGCGGAACTGGTAGACGCAAGGGACTTAAAATCCCTCGGTCCTTGAGGCTGTGCGGGTTCGATTCCCGCCCCAGGCACCATAAGTAAAAACAACCACTTATATTATAACAATTAAAGTAAAAGATTAATAGATTTCTTGTGGTGTCAACCCCAGGGCAGTCTTTTTAGTCCCCATATAGTCCCCATTTCAAATTTTATTTATTGTCATTCTGGATCTATGACTTCCTGTTGAGCATCGATCCCATGATCAGCAAGGAAATTCTTGAGCAACTGATATTGTTTCCTGTATCTTTCTACTCTGATTATCTTCGGACTAAAGAAAAGACTTATTTCATCAACTTTATTAGAGCATTCGTTTCTCATAAAGAGCGGTGCAATGAGTTCAAGAAGTTGCCTTGCAGCGTTCAGCCTACTTTCATCATTGCGGGCATGAGCATTTACGGCGAAACGTAATGAGCCGAGAACTATGTCCACGATTGAGGGGAAGTGTGATTGGCCAATTGCAGAGTAGTGGAACCCGATAATGCTCTTCAGACGCATCGGATTTGTGTAAGGGAAACCTTCAATGCCGATAGAGAACTTCTCACGCAGATGGGAATCTATTTGACTGTCGCTAAACCTGTCTACTAACACTAAACCGTGATCATTAAGTCGAATCAAAAAACAATGAAAGTGATACAAAACACGATTAATCTCATTTCTGCGAGCGTCTTCTGGACTTGTAGCAATGCTGTGCGAGATTGTTGAGACCAACAATTGACATCCGAGTGAAACAGTCGTTCTGATGATCCGCTGTTTGACATCGATAAACTGCTGATGCGAAAGATTACTTGGTCTGGGGTTGAATTTAAGATGGAAATCAGGCGAAATACCAAATTCGGACCTGATTTTTTCTATTTCATCGCTCAAGCTACGCGACACGTCTCCGGGGACCGCTATGCCGCCATAAATGAAGAATTCTCGTTCGTTTGGATTTAGGTTCGTTTCATCACAGTAAAGGAGATACATAAGCCACTCCTACATTTTTTAGGCATTTTGAAGACTTTTGATCCTCTCAAGTAAGGCCCTATGATCTTCCCCGAACTGTTTCTCTCAAATTTGGCCTGTTTTTGGCAATACACGGGCATTCTAAAACGAATTTCGTTTCTTCCAGTTCCTTGAGCTTTCTTCGTAGGTTTCTTGTCGCCTGCGTTGGTCTGTCTTTTTCGCCAGGTATTGCGTAGACTATAAGCTACTGTTCGGTGTAGCGATAGAGATAAGGCGGGCCTCAAGAAAGCTTGCCATGTTCACATATTCCAACGCTGATTGATAACTCGGATTAAAGTCTTGAAGGTGAGCTGCTTGGTTCCTGAGACCACGGAGGTCATGAAACAAAGCAGCGTCCTGATTTGTAACAATGTCACTTAGGACCAGCTCGCGCATTGTACGAAGCGGTGAGGAAACGTCTGGAGGTGGAGAGCCACCAATACGCTGCAACGCAGCTCTACGAACAGCCGATTCTACCCCGAGCCAGGCTTCCAGGATTGCCGACCGCGGATTAACGCGAGCCAATTCGCGGAGCATTTCATGTCTTCCCTCCAGCTCGTCCGAGGGCTTGATATCAACATTGCCTGATGTGTCCTTCTCAAGTGCCTTTACTTCCTTCTCAAACTCTGCTTCAATCGGGCCAGCTTTCAGCTTGCGAAGCATAGGTGCTAAGGCCTTGAGTTCAGATCGAAAAAAAAACGCAATAATAACCGCAGCAACCGGCCAAGATAATGACCCGATAATACTTGATACGAATGATAAAGCGTCCATTTCGTAAGCCCAACTAAATAATGAGAATTGCCTTCCGGCTTTATAGAGACATCACGGTAATTTTATTATCTACGTGAGATCATGCATTTTTATGAAAAAAAGGCAAGCATAGATTTTTGTAATAAAAAAAACCTGTGGTCGTCTTCACAACTTATTGTTAGCGAGATTTACTCTATGGCAAGTGATCTTATTTGTCGGTTTTTTGTAATCCCCTCGTCGAGACATTTTTACGACTTTTTTCAGAAGTTAGGTGGGCTAAGCCCTTCGTCAAATCGTTTCTCTTAAATTTGCCCCTTTCTGGTAAGACACGGGCCTAATCAACTCGACCCGACCACCTTCAGACTTTGTTTCGGCCTTGTTAAATTACTGCTCATTATCGAAAAAAAACTCGTAACTGCCACCGGGTGATCGCAATACTGGTTCTGACGGCACGAACTGATGGGGCGAATAGCCAAGCTTCTCACAGTATATTTGCTCGGCGATTTGTTTGAACTCAGGGGGCAGCTTCTCAAGCCAAGACGAAAATGCCCTATGCCCCTTTTTCAGATTACACTCCTCGCAGACACACAAGGCATTAACGAGAGAATCCTCCCCTCCCATGTGCAACGGGTTCATGTGGTCAACCTGATATTTTTCACGAATAATAAAATAATCTTTCCTGATTTGGTCTTCCCTGAAGGACTTTCCACAATAGGGGCAAAAATCCCTTTCCATGAACAAAACAAGAAAAAAATCGCATGGCACAGCCTTGGACTTCCAGTCGTCTTGATACCTGGCCTTATACCTGTTCATAGCGTTGATTTCAGATGCCAAGCACCCATTGAAATGAACTTCCCGTGACTCTTGGTCTTTCTTTTCCCGGCACTCAACGCAAAACCGTGCCCTCGGATTTGCCCTCCCTTGAAAGTCGACAAACATAGTCAAAGAGAACTCGCGGCCACAACCCCTGCATATTTTAAAAGACTTTTTCAATTTTCCACTGCCCTATGACCCTCGCTTAGTGCGATCTCTTAAATTTGAACGGTTTTCGCCAATACAAGGGCCTTTTGGGGCTAATCTTTCTTAAGGGGCTCATTGCCGTCGTTTAGACCTATCCATCTTCTCGAACTCCTTCCGGGCCTCTTCATCGCCCGCCTGAGCCTTCTTTCTGAGGCGGTAGGCCCTGAGCCAGTCGTCGTTGTATTCTGTCTCGATTGCATAAAACAGCATTTTCATGTATTTATCCCATAACAATATGAATTCTATGGCCTTTTATAATCCACCGGATATCGCTTTGCAAGTTTTTGTTCTGGCCCTTGCTTGAGCAATGGGATATAAAAGCCTAAAATTAAGATCTTCAACGTGCGAAAAAAAGTAAAGGAACTGATTGAAAAGACTCATGACCTGGCAGAAGGGTTGTTGCAATAGCTTGGCAGCGGTATAAATTAACTAATATTATAAATAAGTTATGAAAGAACGAGTTACACAACTTAAATATTATGATTTTTTCGCAGGGGTAGGTTTAGTAGGTTTGGGTCTCGGCGAGCAATGGACCTGCCTATGGGCTAACGATTTTGATCAACGAAAGGAAGAAGTATTTGTCAAGAATTTTAGCCGAGTATTTTTCAAAAGGGGTGATGTATCCAATGTAAAAGCTTCAGATCTTCCTGATACTGCCGATCTGGCTTGGGCATCTTTTCCTTGTCAGGATTTATCTCTTGCAGGGTGGCGGCAAGGAATGACTGCTAAGCGCAGCGGTGTTTTCTGGGAGTTTTGGAGAATTATTAGGGAACTTAAAGAAGAAAAACGATCTCCTAATCTTTTGGCAATCGAAAATGTCGCTGGTCTCCTCTACGGGGATAACTTTATAGGGCTTTGTGAGGCGTTGGCTTCGCTTGGATATCGTTTCGGTGCCATCATCATTGACGCCAAGCACTTTGTTCCTCAGTCACGCCCAAGAGTCTTTATCGTTGCGATAGATGAAAAAATCTTTTTTACTGGCTTTACACTTCATGAAAGACCTTTAAAAAATTCGATTTGGCATCCCACTAAGCTTTTGAAAACCATTGAGGACTTCGATCCCGATTTGAAAAAGCTCTGGATATGGTGGAATTTGCCAACGCCAGAGAAGAAAAGCCTTGCTTTCTCCAATCTGATCACCGAACCCGAAAAGAATGATCCCTCGTGGTATTCGGATGACGAAGTTAAAAAGTTACTTGGGCTTATGAATGAACATCATCGCAAGAAAATTGAAGATGCCAAGGCAGAAAAAGGAAAAAGACTTGTCTTAACGGTCTATAAGCGTATGCGACAAGCAGAGCAGAGGGCAGAAGTCCGTAACGATGGTTTAAGCGGGTGCTTGCGTATTCCTGGGGGTGGATCAAGCCGCCAGATTATGATCATAGTGCAAGATGGCAATATAAGAGCACGCCTGATAAACCGCAGAGAATTAGCGCGCCTGATGGGTGCCCCTGACAGCTTCTGGTTGCCGAACCACTATAATAATGCGTATCGGGCAATGGGTGATGCTGTCGTAGTTCCGGCCGTTAAATGGCTTGCCGATCACATTTTAACCCCTCTTGCGAAACAGATCCGGCAAATAAGGCAACCTGCGGAACCAAAGAGTGCAATTAAAGATCAATACCTGAATCGATCCCTCAAGCGAATTGAAGAATGGAAACAGAATGGTGCATGAGATGACCGGACAAAATGATTTAACAATCAAAAAGGCACTTGAAACGCTGACAGGCTGGGCTGAATCGGAGGAATACAAGGAAGAAAAAAGCAGGGAAATCAAACGTTACGCCGTTTGTGCAGGCTTAGCTGTCTGTGAACATGCCAAAACTTCATTCCCGCTTCAAAAGGCCGATTTTTTGACCGACAAAAACCAGGTGAAGACCAGCGGACCTTTCATTGGAAATATCTTAAAGCGCTTCGGCATAGAAAAGACTTATGCGAGCGAGGGAGGAAGAACCACTCGGGGAACAGTACCTGCGGCTGAGGCTCTGGCTGATAAAATCAACGATATAAATGAAATAAAAGAGCTATCTAACGATGATAGGATAAAGTTGCTTGAAACGCTTCAAGAACAACTTGTGGGATATGTGAAAGGTTTCTTCAACCGTAAACGCTTGGAAGTAGAATTCGATTTTTCAGATTCAGCCACTCAGTTCATAGCCAAAATTCTTGCTGCCGCCAAAGATCGCAACCAAGGCGGGGCGGTTTCCCAACATCTAGTTGGGGCAAAACTTGCTTTACGTTTCCCCGAAATAGAGGTTGAAAATCAGAGTTATACAACGGCAGACAGGCAACTCGGTCGTAAAGGTGATTTCAAGATTCAGGATACCATATTTCACGTCACTGTTGCCCCTAATGAAGCCCTCATGACAAAGATGAAAGGTAACCTTGCAGAAAATTATCGTGCCGTTTTGATAACTTCGTTGGATAATTATGCTGCATCTTGCCAAATCGCGAGATTAGCGGGAATCCTAAGCCGTATAGACATTTACTCCGTGGATGCCTTTGTGGCTCAGAACATTGATGAATTGGCGAGCTTTAATCGCACTTCCTTCCTCAGAACCTTCTCCAAACTGCTAAATATTTACAACAAAAGAGTTGACGCCATTGAGTCCGAAAAGTCACTTCTTATCGAAATCCCTGGCCAACTCAAAACCATATGACAGATTCATTTTCAAAAGAAAAACGAAGCCAGATCATGGCGGCGGTCAAGGGGAAAGATACGTCTATTGAAATGAATGTCCGTAAAACCCTGCACAAGATGGGTTATCGGTACCGACTGGTCAACAATCACCTTCCAGGAAAGCCTGACCTCACCTTCCGTGGTCATAAGATAGCTGTTTTTATCAACGGTTGCTTCTGGCATGGTCACTCTTGCAAACGGGGAAAGCGTGTTCCGAAGACTAATTATGACTATTGGAAAAAGAAGATTGAGAGCAACAAGGAGCGTGATAAGCAAGTCCTTATTGCATTGGAAAAGGCAGGGTGGCGTGTCTTCGTTATTTGGGAGTGCGACCTTGAAGCCGGGATAAAACGATTAATTTCAAGCTTTTAGGGTTTTGTAAGCTTAAATCTCGTTGGCGTAAATGTTTTTCACTTCGTCGGGCTGGATGCACAGATAATCAAGGGTCTGACGCTGTGAGCTGTGGTTGAAGCAGACCATCAGCTCAGGAAGGCCCATGCCGAATCGGACCCTTTGCTGATACCCGAAGGTCTTTCTCAGGGTGTGAGCCCCGTAATTTCCCCTCAGATTAATGGCCTTGCACCAGGATTTGACTAAACGATTGACTGAAGGAACGGTCAGCGTTCCCCTCAGGCCCCGCAAGATTGGTTCGGTGTCCTCGATCCCCTTGGAGGCCAGGAGCTTGTTAATGGCCTCAACGCAGGCCTTGTTCAGGGTGATCCTCCGGGCCTTGCCAGTCTTCTTCTCCTTCAGTTCTATTTCATCCATAGGCTTGAGCCCCCGGACCTGCCCGGCCTTGATCCTGAGAAGATCGGAAGCCCGGAGGTTAGTGTTGATTCCCAAAACAAACAGGGCGTAATAAACCGGGTTGCCCTCCAAGAGCTTCTTGATCGCCTTGATGTTCTTGGGGTCTCGGATCGGCTCTACCTTGATCTGGGAACCCTTCTTCGGATGGTTTGCGTTCTCTCCTTTTCGCATGATGAAGCCTCCCTATATCGTTAACTTATGAAGTCTGATAGCATATAGTTAACGATCAAGCAAGGTCTTTTTTCATGGCAAAATGGTGAAAACGGCTTAAGTCAATGCCCTCACTTCGTTTATGCTGAAAAATAGGTTGTTAACTTTTACGTTAAAGTTAACAGGACTCTCGTTCGTCCTGCCCGAAATCATCGACTCCTGAGACACACGAAGGGAGAATCATTAAAAAGACTCTCCCATTGGCTGGATCGATTTGTTGGACATTGTTCGCTCTGCGGGAGGCCTCACTTTCACGCTGAACATCAGGTGATCATAGAAAATGAGAACCCAAAAATCGGAAGCCTCTTCCGCAACAACGCCGTAGACGAAATAGGGTCTGAATTTCAACCCGTCCTCAAGAGGAAAGGTATCGCTCGGTTGCGGCATGAATTGCGAGAGTACGTTAACCTCGTATACCGAACTTTCGCTGATCCTGGTCCCGTTGCGACGGAACGACAAACCTTTCACGACTCGAATCAACCATCGGCTAAGCTCATCTTTGTCGAAATAGAACATCAGCCTGGTGTTGCCTTGATCGTCAGCCAGTGACGGATGCTCTTTCGTGTAGGAAAGGAAATCTAAACTCAGCTTCCGGCTCCTCAATATCTCTGACTGGGCCTTTTTGCCGAGTTCCCCCGACTTGTCCCCCGCTATTATTTTGAAGAAGTTGCCAATCTTCTGATCAAGCTGTTTAAATGCTCCGTTACAGTCGGTGCAACAATGAACAGTCATAAGGTTCAAGGGTTTCTTTCGGGGGAAGATACAGACCGGTGGTACATGGTCTTTACTTTTGTTTCTGTTCTTCAGTAGTTTGTTGCCACAAAGATAGCAGTACTGCAAGTCTCACCTGCCTTCAGTGAAAGATTGGATTTCTCGCAGGGAAAGGGTTCGATCATTTCCCATCCTTCTTCGCCTTCTTTACGATCCCGTGTTCTCTCGCCAGGATTCCGAAGTCGTGTTTGAACACCGGGGGCCATATCTTTCCCTGTTCCACCGACTCCCAGTAGGCCTTGCAGGCTTCCGGGTTAATGCGTTCCGAATGGTGGATCATGTGGCAACGCCAACAAAGGGCCTCAAGAAACTTCGTCGGATGGGAATAGTCGTTGTTGTGATACATGATCTTCCCTTCCGTCTGCCCGCACCGCTGACAGCCGATCTCTTCAGGCCGGGGGATCTCGCCATTCCTAACCGCCTTCCTCGTCTTCTGATAGCTTTCCTGACGTTGCTGAGGGCTGAATCCCTTGTACCAAGACAGCTTGAATCCGCTCATGAAGTTCCTTCCCTGTCCGGCTGTCTCCTAAAAAAAGGGGGGTAAAAGTGTCTCTTTTTATTATCATATTTCATGATCGCCGTTTTCATATCAGTATGAAATGCTGTCATAAATGGGATATCCCATGCCTGTGAGTATACGAAAAACCTCTGTAAAGTATTCCAGCCGAAACGAGCCCTTTCTGTCCCTTCTGAGTACGTATTTGACAGTTTTAGGAGCCGAAACGACGATTTCCTTGTCCAGTTGCGCCCGTTTCAGAAGCTTTCGGTTGTAGGGGTGGACAAGCTCGAAACGGGATTCCGGCATGTTCCGGTGGGCAATGTATTCCGTGACATCGTTCTTCGTAATGACCGGCCTGATGTCTCCTGAGAGATGCGTCATTTCCCGCCACCGGCGCATCCAGAAAGTCCTTTTCCCTTCCCCCAGGTCGTCCAGGCTTCGTCCCGAACCATCTCTTCCAAGGGCAAGAAGGTGAAGGTGGGGGGAGGGGACGGAAGAGAAGACTCCCAGATAAGCGATTTGAAGGCGTTCTCCTTCCTGAAGGGCTCTGACGAACCGGAGAAGCTGTCCTTGATAATCATCAGATGCAAGGCTCAAGGAAAGGAACCATTCCCAGTTCCATTCCCTGAGCCATTCGTCGAAGGCCTTACTGTATTCATCCATTCGGTTTCTTCCTTGTAGACAGACCTATGACCTTACGGGAAATTCTTTCCGTTCATAGGCCCTTCTCAATGGCCGGTGATCGTCACGTTCCGGTCAAGATCGAAGTTAAAGGCCTTCCCATGTGACGATGGGCGATCTTCTGTTTTGGGCTTAATGGTGATGGAGCCAGACGATCCCTCCAGGCTCCGTGATCCCTATCCTCAGAGCTTCAATAAAAGCTCTCTGGTCGTTTTAACCCCGGTTCTCAGCACGATATGAAAGTTAACTGGCACTGTTTTCCTCACGGGTTTTTTCTGGTCCGATTTTGACAAGGTCTTCCAGAAACGCCCTCGTGCACTTGAGGAACTCGCACCAAAGATCGACTCTGCCCTTGGGAAGCGGCCTCCTGTTACAGAGGATCTTGGATACGAGGGCGCAATCCATGCCGACCTGCTGGGCAAAGTCCAGTTGGCTGCCATAGAGCCGGAAGATCCGAGAACGTATTTCCAGGTTGGTCTTTCTCATGTGGTTGTTTCCTCCTTGTATTCCGTTCTTAAACAGCGTCAGAGCCCCTTTCCTTCGATTTTTTCCTGTCACCAGTATCCTGACCCCTATCGCCTGAATCCTGTCGTCTTAAGTCCTGATCTCGCACGTCCATAAAAATTGTCCCTTTACAATAGGTAAAAATTCAGCCTGTTCCCGTCGCTTCTTGTCTTCCTTTTCTTCTTGACAGCAACCACTCAATATAATTGTCATATTTAGGATAAAGCTGGAAAGTGAAAAAGTCAATGCCGGTACGTTCAGTTTCTTCTAAGTAATTACTTATTTAATTAAATCAAATAGTTATTTACTATTTTTCAAAAAACCAGTATGATGAAGAAAATTTTTTAGGAAGGAGGGCTTTCGAATGGTGCAGATCGAAGTAGTGTCAGCAGACCGGATAGGCATGGGGGACTTTCAGGAATCAGGGATTCAGGGACTCCTCGTCGATTCCACAAGGAAGGAGCTGATCTATGTCAGGCTCGACGGCACCGGGCAGGCGATTCTGATTAAGGTTGAATGAAGAACGACAAGGGTGGGCGGGCCACATGACCCGCCCGCCCAATGGTCAATTTTAAGGCCAATAAGTTGTTCTGCGAAACATGTTTCTGGATAAACCGCCGTCCCACGCTACGTATACGTATCGCTTTAACTGAAATTTGTTTTAACCCGTCCCATTTCAGTTGGCGGTTGCCTTTTCCCTTATTAGTACTGACGAAGATGACCGCGAATAGTCCTTTTTTCGTTTTTTTCGAGTGGAGGGTGGCCCCCCCTTACCTTGACCTTCGTCGGATGGAAAAACTAAAATTTGCTGATTTTTTTTCAATACACGAGCTTTTTGAAAGTGCTTTCCTCCTTTGTCCCGCCGTTCTGGATTTGTACCAAATCGGTATGGGTAAACAGGGCAGGAAGGGGCAGGACATTCTTTCACGGCTTGCCGGTCGCCGCCCATACACTGAAGGCAGACCTTCCGAAAGACCTTCACGCTTATCCGCTGCCCAAGCCTGTACGGGAAGAGGAAGCAGCTTCCGCACTTGGCTTGGTCACCTTGGCAATTCTTCACGGCCTTGGCCTCCCATTGCTTCAATCCCAAGCACGCCCTACACTGCGCCTTGACTGTTTCCTTCGGGGTAGTCGAGCCGCTCATGCGTCGACCTCCACAGGCTTCCTGTCTTTTGCAGGAACGGGCTTAGCGTAATAAGAAAGAATCCATTGAACTAGGGGTTTTACGGGATAGACGGTCGTTTTTCCCATGATAAAGCGAGGAGGCCCTTGTTTTCTTGAATCGATGTTTGCAAGCGTTTTGCCGCTCATCGACCCACCTGTAAACAATCTGATTTCAGATCTTGCTACCACCGAAGACGGCCATTTATTCGCCATCTCGGCAAGGTAGCTCTCCATTTCTGATACTGATAATGTCGCCATTTTTTCCTCCATCGGGTCTTTTATGAATGATGTCCGAACTTAAAGGAGCTTCGATACTTATATAACGTAGAGTACTCTACTCAATTTATCCGTGTAAAAAAATTTATGTCTCAACAAAAGTTTCGACGTAAGTTCCGTCGATCTCGGAAATTCTGTAGTCAACATATCGCTTTATTTCGTGGAGGCTTACGATAAACGTCAATATCGTGCCGCTTGGGACCGCAAACTTCTTTTGCAACTCCTCCTTGCTGTAAATGACAAAGGATTCAGGCGTTAAATTACCCGTTTGTAGAGATTCATTGTCTTCGGACGTAAACCAGGTCTGCTCGCAAACGAGATATTCGTCCCAGTTCAAGTCATTTGCCTTTGGCATAAAACCTGAGAATAGCATGAATCGTGCGACATTCCTTTTAAAGCCCAGCTCGGTAAAATACAGAAAGAGTTGAGTCATATAAATGTCTTTGCGAGAGAAGAGAGTCTTCGAACCCTGACCTTTTGAAATCTGGATGCTTGGATGGATATCTTCTCTGATGAGCCACTCCCTCAGTCTGCCGTACTTAATATTCATTATCTGGGCAACTTCGAATGTCGAAAATGCCTTCTTGTCGGCAAGCCTCATGGTCGCCTCCGCTTACATGATGTACATTACTTAACATAGAATGACAAAAAGTACAAGAAAAAATTTTCATTGTTATGCTTTATGAAATCACCTTATTATTTGAATCTGACGAATGCTTTGTTTTTTCTTGCGAAAGGCTTTCAATTTTTCTTTGGGCCTCCTGTAACGCCCCTGGACTCAGGTGGCTGTATCGCATCGTCATGGCAATGACCGAATGGCCGAGCAATTCCTTTAAAACGATGATGTCCGTTCCGCCCATAGCATGCCATGAGGCGAATGTGTGACGACAGGTGTGGAAGCTGACACGGTCTCGCCTGTCCATGACCCCGTCATTGAAGAGATCGTCAGCGGTTTCTCTGAAGACTCGGGGAATCTCCGTGTGAACTCCGCCTTTGCAGTTCGGGAAGACAATATCGCCCGCTTTCCTTTGGGGGAGGGCTGTCAAGAGATTTTTGACCGTCGGTGTCATATAGCCAAAGCGGCTCCGGCCGCCTTTCCCATCTTTGACGAGCACCATTTCTTTTTCAAGATCAATGTCCCCCCAGGTCAAATTGAAAATTTCCGATGCCCTAAAGCCCATGTGCAGGGATATGACGGTCATGACCCAGACCTGCCGATCCTTTTGCTTAAGCTCATCCAAGAGCTTTTGTGCCTCATCGATTGAAAGAAACCTCTGCCGTCGATTGTCAAATTTCGGAATTTTAACGGATTTCGTGGGGCTCTCGTCGCTGACAATGCCACGGCGACGGGCAAGGTTCCATGTTTGGCGGAAAGTGGCAAAAATATATTGGAGATAGCGGGGCGACTTGCCGGATGAAGTGACCTTGTTTTTCAGTCTTTCCAGGTCGAAGGGAGAGATTTCTTTAATCGGTTTTTCACCGAGCAGCGGGTCGATCCATAAGCGGAAATGGGCATTTTCTTTCGAAAAACTTTCTGATTTCTTGCTTGTTTTTGATATGGGGAAATAGGTGTCAAGAAAAAATTCTTTGAAAGTGATCCGGTCCCTTTTTTCCTTTTCCTTGGATGCCTTCTCTATGGCTTCCTTCTTTTTCTTCTCTTTCCGCTTTTCCTTCAAGCTTGCCGGACCTTCTCCCGTTTTTCCGGCCCTTTTAAGAGCAGCAAGCTGATCCGCCGCTTTTTCAGCGGTCCAACCCTCTGTCATCCACCCGAGGCCTTCCTCGCGGCGCTTGCCGTCCACTTGATAGCGGATAGAGAAGTATCGGTCGAGCATCTTTCCATGTCGGCGCGTGCCATGTTCACGGAAGCGAACGCCGGGAAATCGAGTCTTTTGCCACCTGTAAATCGTAGTCCCCGCTTTAGTCCCCATTTTCTCTTGCCCCTTGTGCGTCGATTAATGTAAAATTGGGTTTAAGTAATTTAGTCCCCACATAGTCCCCATAAGTTTTCGTGTGGCATAGGGTTCGATAGGGAAGCATTGTGGAAGAAGGTATATGATAAGTTATCGAAAGTCAAGAAGTAATATGAATATTTGGGAAGGGTAGGGAAGGCAAAATAAGGGACTTAAAATCCCTCGGTCCTCGAGGCTGTGCGGGTTCGATTCCCGCCCCAGGCACCAACTTTCTGGGACTTCCGGGGGTCGGACCAAGTCAACAATTTGAAATTGTTTGTTAAACAATCTTATTTTTTGCGATTATCGGCCTTAAAAGGCCCTTTTTGATATCAAAAAAGCATTTTTAAAAACGTTCCTTGATATTTGAACATGCCCAGAGCGAACAGACACTTCTTACCGGACCATGTTTGGCACATAACGCACCGCTGTCATGAAAGCTCTTTTCTTCTCAAGTTTTCAATTGACCGCAGTACCTGGGTCCGTTGGCTTTTCGAGGCGAAAAAACGGTATGGCCTCGAGGTCTTGAATTACGCGATAACCTCAAATCACATTCACCTCATGGTATACGGGGGTAAAGACAGAGAAGTTATTCCGAAATCTGTTCAACTTGTCGCCGGTAGAACGGCCCAGACATATAACCGGCGGAAAAAAAGGAACGGTGCCTTTTGGGAGGATCGTTATCATGCCACAGCCATCGATACGGAAGAACACTTGATTCGATGCCTTCTTTACATAGATCTGAATATGGTTCGGGCCGGAGCCGTCAATCATCCTGGAAACTGGAGGCATTGCGGTTATCACGAATTAATGAACCCCCCAAAGCGATATCGCATCATCGCCAGGGAAAGACTCAGAGAACTGCTGGGTGTGAATGAAAATTTCAACAATATATACGAAGAGTGGGTTCGGAAGGCTATTGTCGCAGGTTCCGCAAAACAGACCTTCTGGTCAAAAAGCGTTGCCGTCGGCAGCCGGGATTATGTGAGCCGCGTGAAGGGAAATCTTGGACTTCAAGGATCAGGACGTAATGTTCGTTCTTTGAAGACGGAGAATTTGTATATTCTTAAAGACCCTGATGAATCTTACAACAGTGTTTTCCGGCCTGAAAATGCCCTTCTAAGGCATAAAAACAGCCTTTTTTGGGAAGTATATCCTTAGTAATCGATATGTTATCTTGGTCCGACCCCGTAAAAACATTGGACCTCAAGAAAACGCTCTGGGCAGTCTCTGTTTTACTGGCGGGGGTGACTCTTTTTCTGTATCATCCCGTCTTTAACCATGATTTTATCAACCTGGACGACTGGCAGTACGTATCGAACAACCGGGAGGTCACCAACGGGGTGACCCTTCGCGGCCTGGGCTGGGCGTTCACCTCTTTTCATGCCAGCAACTGGCATCCCCTGACCTGGCTTTCCCACATGATCGATGTCGAGATCTACGGTCTCGATCCCGGGGGCCACCATGGGACAAACCTCTTTTTTCACATCCTGAACACGGTTCTCCTTTTTCTCATCCTGACCCGGATGACCGGTGCCCCGGGCAAAAGCGGCATCGTGGCCGCTCTTTTCACCCTTCATCCCCTGCACGTGGAATCGGTGGCCTGGGTGGCGGAACGAAAAGACGTCCTCAGTACCTTTTTTCTTTTCCTCATGCTGGGGGCTTACGCCCTTTACGTGGAGAAACCGGGCCGCTGGAAATACGGAATCACCCTCGTGTTCTTCACTCTTGGCCTCATGGCCAAGCCCATGCTCGTCAGCGCGCCTTTTCTATTGCTCCTTCTCGATGTGTGGCCACTGCGGCGCCGGCCTGTTCCCGACAGGCCACCTTCAAAAATGGAAATAATCCCCTTTTTCGCTCTTGCCGTCCTGTCTTCCGGGATAACGCTCTACGCCCAGGCTTCCGGGGGGGCCATGAGAAGCCTCGAGGCGGTCCCCCTGGCGGATCGGGCCGCCAATGCTCTTGTCTCAGCCGTCGCTTACATGGGCAAGATGGTCTGGCCCGCCGGCTTGTCCGTCTTTTACCCCTACCCGGCGGCCATTCCTTTCTGGAAGGTTCTGGGAGCGGCGGCCCTCCTGGTTCTCATCACCGTGTTCGTTTTCCGGGAAAAGGCCCGCCGGCCCTGGTTCTTCACCGGGTGGCTCTGGTACCTCATTTCCCTTTTCCCTGTCATCGGTATCGTCCAGGTGGGCCCCCAGAGCATGGCCGACCGGTACACCTATATCCCTCTCATCGGTCTTTTCATCGCCCTGACCTGGGCTGTCGATGAGACCCTTTCCCGTCGGCGATTTCCCGTTTTCGCTTCGGCTTCCCTTGTCCTGATACTCCTGGCGGGACTTTCCTCGACGACATGGTTTCAACTGTCTCACTGGAAGAATAGCCGAAGCCTCTTCACGCACGCCCTCGAGGTGACAGAGAACAACGCTCTCGCCCACAACAACCTCGCCGTAGCCCTGGCCGACGACGGTGAACGGGAAGCGGCTGTCAACCACTTCCAGGAGGCCATCCGGGTCAATCCCCGTCACTTCAGCGCCCATTTCAACCTGGCCAACCACCTGGTGGCCCTGGGGCGCGGGGACCAGGCTGTGTTCCACTACCGCGAGGCCATCCGCTTCAATCCCGGCTACACCGCCGCCCACAACAACCTGGGCGTTGTTCTTCTTCGCCAGGGCAATCTCGAGGGGGCGGAGGCGCATCTGCTTGAGGCGCTGAAGCACGGTCCCGTGAAGGAGGGGATGCTGTTCAACATGGCCATGATCTTCGTCAGCCGGGGGGAAAATGAAAAGGCCGCCCAGTTGCTTCGGGAGGCCCTCGAGGTCAACGCCGGTTATGCCGAAGCGCACAATCTCCTCGGTGTTGTCTACATGAAGGAGGGGAGAAAAGGTGAAGCGGTCGAAAGTTTCCGGCGAGCCCTGTCCTGCGACCCCGGGCTCGAGGCCGCCCGGCTGAATCTCAAGGCAATTGAACGAGACTGAAAAAGAAAAGGGCAGGGTTTGTGAAAAACCCTGCCCTTTTTCCTCAAAGGTTTGTTTCGATTCTTTTAATCAAACAGCTTGGCAATGGGAGCGGGGGCTGTCTGAACCTGCGCATAACCGTACTTGTGGTCGACCAGGTCGAAGGATGTGGGGAAACGGCGATCCGGTGCGGAGTCGAACATCCAGTGTTTCTCCATGATGCCCATTTCCGCGGCGCCTTTTTCCAGAAGCTCCCGGTCATCGGGATGGGCGATGCTGATGATCTTCTTCGCTTTTTCAGCATCGGTGCAGCCCATGAGGTTGACGATGCCGTATTCCGTGCACACCCAGGTGACCAGCTGGTCGGGAACGGTGATGACGCTTCCCATAGGCAGCTTGGGGAAGAAGCGGGACCGGCCCGCGGCATCCCGAGACGTCGCGGCGATGATCGCCCGGCCGCCCCTGGCCATGGAAGCGCCGATGGTGAACTGGAACTGGCCGCCCGTGCTGGAGATGACCTTCCCGCCGACGTTACCGGCACAGTCCTGGCCACGGAGGTCCATGGCGGCGAAGTTGTTCACCGTCACCATGTTGTCCAGCTGTGAGAGGGTCTGGATATTGTTCGTGTAGCCGATGTCGAACCCGGCGAAATAGGGGTTCCGGTGCATCCACTCGTAGTACCTCGGCGTGTCGACGGGCATGATGTAGGCCCAGCCGCACCGACCCGGGTCGATGGTCTTCCGCGAGTTGTCTACGACGCCCCGTTCCGTCAGGGTGAAAGCGTATTCGCCGATCATTTCGCTGTGCACGCCCAGGTGCCTCAGGTTGGACCCCGCCAGAGCGATGACCACGGCCGTGGGAAGGCCGCCGATGCCGACCTGGATGCAGTCGCCGTCCCGCATGATCTCGAGGCAGTGATTGGCGATGGCCATTTCCACATCTTTGGGCTTGATGTCTTTTTCAGGAATGTACATCCACTGGTATTTCGGGTCGTTCACATCGACTTCGATGAAGTAATCGACCTCGTCGATGGGAAGCATCATGCTCCGTCCGGCTTCGCACCAGGCGTAGTCGGAACGGATCTCGCAGACTACCTTCTTGCTGGACTTGGCGACCTGCAGGAAGTTGTTGACGCCGTAACTGGCGTTGACGTAACCGCCCTCGGGTACCGCGATGGCCTGAACGCTCCAGTCCATGGCCCTCTTGGATTTATCCTTCCGGTAGAAGCGGGCGTATTCGGCGTCCATGCCGATGGCCCATCCCCAGTGCTTCCAGTCGAACGCCTTGTATCCCTTTTTCAGGATGCCGCGAAGGGTCGGCAGAAGGAAGGCCTCGTGGTTCACATGGTATTTCCCCTCGGGGTCGGCGGCAAAAAAGAAATTGTGACCGAGCATGATGGCCTGGTTCCAGATCTCGATGTTATGCAGGCCGCCGGGGCCGTCGTGAAAACGCGCCGCCAGGGCTTCCATGCTGGGAAGCGAGTCAGCGCCGGGACCGCCGCGGTTGATCCAGTCGCCGGGCTTTACCATGTCGGCCCACTGTTTCGCCGTGATCGTCTTGTCCCTGAGCTTCTGCTGGGTGGGTGGGGTCATCCTGATTTTCAACGGTTCCTTGATTTTCTCTTGCGCCATTTCTTACCCTCCTAAATCAATACCTGATATTAGCCCGAATCTGACTGGCAGACTCCAACTCGAATGATGCCATTCACTTTCTACAACTTTTCCGGATAGATCTTAAAATCACTGTATTATTCGTTACCCACCCCCTTTTCTTACCGTTTTTTGACTCGTGAAGCTTGGAAACTCTTTCACTTCGTATAATAGGCATTTGCGTTGATGTCAAGCATTTAGTTCGCCGTGGCGGTGTCTTTTTTGACTCGCACGAGAGGGTTTTTTACCGTGAGCTTGACGTGTTGCTTTATAAGGCTTCCCGCGTTGCCGTCACGAATGGCGGAAGTTGAATGGAAAATCGTACCTGAGACACAGGTTGACGAACGTTTCCAGGGACCCGTAATCGGCCACGATGTTTGCGACCTTGTCGGCGTCGAGTTTTGTGAAATCCCCATATTCCCCGTCAAGATACCGCCGCATCTGGGGTAGGATAGGGACGTCACCCACCCGCGGTTTGTCGGTGAAGCACAAAAGCCCGAAAGGCCCGTCTCCGTTCCACAGTTTTTCCGCCAGGAGAGGGTCGTTTTTTTTCGCGACAAGAAAGGACGCTGAGAGAATGGTGCCATCCCTGTATTCGAGGATGAGGTCGCCCTGGGTCATCGTTTCCCA
>Ga0209096_1001446_pt1 | contig 26238 bp, 20 predicted proteins | sample AD_UKC034_MetaG_FD_184407 | JGI IMG/M metagenome (GOLD analysis project Ga0209096, IMG submission 184407) | Active sludge microbial communities of municipal wastewater-treating anaerobic digesters from USA - AD_UKC034_MetaG (SPAdes) (version 2) | ecosystem: Engineered > Bioreactor > Anaerobic >... | reverse complement strand
ATAGGTAGGTTTTTTTAAAAGCCCTGACAACTCATGTGGTTTTATTCTTAGCCGCCTGCAAATTTTATCTTCAATTGAAAAGTCATCATTTTCAAAACCATTATCTATTTGGCTTTTTATTTCTTTGAAACTTTCTTCATATTTTTTTTCCTTTAAGTAAGAAATAAACAGCTTTTGAAGGGACAACTTTGAGTATTCATTTTTGAATGAAAAACTTCCGCTTGAACTACAAGTTGAACCAATAATGTTGCTGTATTCAAAGTATTTTTCTTTGAATAATATTTTCACTTCGGGTTTAGGGTATGAAAGTTCCAAAGCCCAATCTTTCAAAGCAGCAGCATACTTAGGGTCTGTATTTTTTGCCCTGCTTGCAATTCTTTTCATCCAATCTTGCACTGCATTGTTTTCAACGCTGTTTTTTTCAGCATCTTCTTCAAAGTCTTCGTCATAGTCCTCTGTTATTATTTCATCGTCAATTTCCTCTGCTATGTATGTGCTGTCAAGCCAAGACATGATTCTGTCAACGGAATATTTTGCTCCTTCTTCATCCATCTTTCCAACTTTTCCGAACCGCAGAGGTTTTATCAGTGTAGTAAAGTCAACTAAATTTTGATTCACTCCTTTAGTATTAAGCAAACGGTCTAATGCGTTGTCAACTGCTAAATTGGTTTCCGAAGTGAGAAGTATTTTATGCTTTGGATTCTGACTTATTATTTGCCAAATGATTTCTGCAATTACCGTTGTCTTCCCCGTTCCGGGTGGTCCTTGAAGTAGAGCCAAGTCCGAACAATGGATTGATGCTAACACAGCCTTTCGTTGGCTTTCGTTAAGTTTTAGTAGTTCATTGTTTTTTACTTGGTGATAAAACTCTGAACCGACTGTTACTTTGTTTTCATCTACAATAGGGCTTGCCTTTGAAGTATCAATTAAAAATTCTCCTAAATTTTTGTTTGCGGCTTTGCCGTTGGGTTCATCAGTAGGGTTTGTGATTTTTTTAACCGCATCCACCAGCCAATTTATTTTCGCTTCATCCCCTGGAAGGCTTGCTTGAATTACAGATAGCTTTTCACTTTTTTTGCTTTTCAAAAAAGTAAGAACTTCTTCTGCCTTAGCTTTATCAAAAGGAAAATTGTTCGGCAAATACAAAACTATCTTTTTCAGATTGGAAGATCTGGTGTTGAGTTTACCAAGGTAAACAGGCCTCTCTAACCTTTTCCTTGTTATGGTGACTTCTTCATCAGATTCTTCCTTCTTTTTGTTTAAATCCCCTACAAACTCAGCACCTCTTAGTTTTTTTAACTTGTCATAGAATAATTGCTTCTGTGTTTTTTTAGCAATGAAGTTTGTCTTTACCTTAAACTTGAATTGCGGATGAGAAGGTGATATGGCCATTTGAAATTTCCGCAACTGTCGTAAAAACTTTGTGTATTCTTCTCTCTCCTCACTTGTTTCAAAGTCAAACGAAATGGAATTTCTTGTCGGGTTATATTCAATAACATCTTTGTAAGGAATCAAATCCCTTTTGAGTGATAACTCAAAAGACTCATCAAATTTATTTTCGTTAAAGTTGTTATCAAGTTTGTATGAATAAAATTCTCCATTGCTAATTTGTTCAACCTGATTACTAACTTTTCCTTTTGACCGTAATTCATATTTGTCCATCAGTTCCCTTGGCAATCGTATTGGGCTTGTTCGGTAAGAAGCGATTATTAGTAAATTACTTTCCTTGTCAAGTTTTGCAAACAAATAACTTAGACCAATTGATTTAAGATAACGGTTAATTTCAAAATCAATTCTGTTTTCAATTTTAATAAATGCTGTGATGTCATTTTCCCTTTCAAATGTTTCCGCAAACTGAGATTTAATTAATGGGTCTAAAACTTTCTCAATTTCTTCTTGTGTAAGAAAAATAGTTCCGTCTGGTTCAAACAAATATTTTTTGGGAATACCAGAAATATCTAACGCTGGTTTAATGCCATATTCTTTCAATGCTGCTTCTAATGGTTGATACTCTGATGTAATTGTTTCCTTAATGTTGAAAGAAACTTCATAAGAGGTCATTGGCTTTCCATTAGCATCCTTGTAAGGAAGTGATACAAGTTTCCATTCTGGTTTTCCAACAATCTCAATTGGCTCTTGCAATTTTTGAATAATTGCTTTCTGTGCTTCAATCCATTTGAACCAAATTTCTTGCTGACTTTGAATGTTTATGTTGGAAACAACTGTCTGCCTGCAAACACTTTTATAAAGTTCTTCAAACTCATCTGAACCGATGTTGGCTCTGCCTCCCTCATTGAAATCAATGATTTTTACAAAACAATTTTCGGATTTGCTCTTGTCTGGCTGTGGTATTATTAAAGCGGTTCTGTAAATTGTTTTTTTCTTCTTGTCAACCACTGCCTGATATGTGTTCGCAACAGCATACCATTTTACAATTGCTTCAAGCTGTCCGTTGAGTGTAGGTATAAGGATTTTATGTTCCGATTCACTTATCTTTTGAAAATGACATGGAAGTTCTTTTCCTGTTACATCTGCTTTAATCTGGTCAATGGAGAAATCATTCAGTTTATTAAACTCAATAGCATCATCAGGCGTTAGCCTGATGATGATTTCTATTGGGTCTAATCCATAATTGATTTCTTGTGGCATTACAATTCAAATGTAGAAGTTTCAGTAAAGCGTAGGATGAAGTGGCTCTTTTTGTTTTGCCTTCGGGTTGGCTTGAGTGTAAGCGGCAAAACAAAATGTGCCACTTGTGCGGGTGGCAAAAAATTAAAAAACAAAAAATGTGCGATGGCAAAAAATAAAACTTCATTGCAGTGGCTGTCTTGTCGGGCAGTCAGGTCGCTTGGTTTATGTAAAAATGCTCGTTTCATGTCTGTTAGTTAAATAGTTGCACTGTCGCCATAGGGTTTCCGCTAACGGTTTGGCGCTTGGCGCAGTGGCGGATTTCGGAGCACTAAACTGTCAATACACCACAAAAGTTGATACGAGGTAGAATGTTCAATTAACCACATTACCCGCCATTGAGCCAAACGCCTGTTGGCAGCTGGTGTTCTTTCGTCCGTTTTTGTAAACCATTGTCTGTGTTGGGTTTGAGTGTCATTGTCTGTTTGCTTTTTTGTCTGTCTGTGTTGGGTTGTGCGTGGCGTTTTTTATTTTTTTGAAGGGTCGGGAAATTTTTTAAAAACAATTTTTCTTGCGTTGGTTTTGCAAGCTCTTTGACAAAGCTTTGGTCTGCGGGTTGGCTTGTGAGGCTTTGGCAATGTGCTTGCAAATAGCGTAGGCTTACATTTTAAATCCTTTCTTCTGTAATTTTGTTAAATACTTTGTTACTTTTTGTTGGTTGTCATAATCATTTTCTTGTTTTCCGTTCACAATATCGTGCAGCAAATCTGTTTCTTCTTGCGTTAATACTTCTTTGTCCAGTGACTGATTAAAACTTATCATTTTTCTCATTAGTCCAAGGATGAGCTCGTCTTTTTGTTCGTCTTCAAGTTTTGGCTTTTTCAACGCAACCCACTTGCCAGCAAATTCTTCTGCTTTCTGTAATAGTTCCTCGTTATATTTAGCAACGATGTCAAGTATTTCAACTCCTTTTTGATATTCATCGTCTGCTAAAATTCTATTTTGTCTTAGTTTGAAAGCAATATTAGAAACAACTGTTTGCTTTATAGTGTCAAGCAATTCGCTGTCTTTACCCCACTGTAAAATTTCGTTCCAAAGTGCGGGTGGAATTGATTTAATTACTGCTTTGTTTTGTTCTAATTCTTCTTCTTCAATATCAATTTCCGTGTTTCGTTTTGGTGGGTTTTTCTGGTCAATTAAATCCGCTTTAATGTTTTTGAGATTAAAATTCCATTTGTGATTTTTTACTAAATCCCAACATTCTTCCTTTTTAGCTTTTTCAATGTAGTGTTGACCGTTGTATGTTTCAAGTATGAATTGGTTGACTTGTTTCATTAACTCAAAAATGAAATCAGAAAGTTCTGGAGAAACATCTTGATTTTTCCAAATTTTGAATAGGTCAAGTTGATTTTCAGTAATGATATTCAATAAAGAAAGTGTGTATGGAACAACAACTTGTTTCATTTCTCCAATGCTGTTTGGCTTAATTCCATATCGTTTATCAGCGTTTTTGAAAAGAATACACTTTGCAATCGCATCCTCAAAATAAACATTGTTTATTTTTTTAACGTTTTCAGACAAATTATTACCAATAAATTGAGCATAGTTTTTCTCGTTACCACGAACAACTATATGAGGGCCGATTACTAACTTTTTCCCGTCATAAACTTCTTGGTAAGAGTTAATGTATTTTGCCAACTCAACTTTTGAGAACATTTGTTTTTTTGGATATTTCCTGTCAAATGCAGTTTGAAGTGCTTTAGTTCGTCCTTCTCTACTTCGCAAAGTTTTATATTGTCCTCTTGCACGTTCAAAAAACCAAGATGTTTGAATATTGCTTGTTGCTGTGATTGGCGATAAAATATATCGTGATAATTTTTCAAACGCAACTAAAGCTGGGTTGTTTGCTGAAAAGTCAGCATTATTCACTTTGTTTTGTGTATTTGCGTACTTTGAAATGAGAGATACAATGTCACTATATTCTTCGGGATTTTCAATTACTGAAAATTTTACCTGAACAAATATTTTTGAAATATCTGCTCTGTCTTTCTTTGCTGTGTTATAAATAGAGGCAGTTGTTTGACCACCATTTACGATTTGTAAATTTCGTATTTTAGAAATGTAACGCCCTGAATCATCTAATTCAATATGGTCAGCAGTTGCTGCTATACCATTATTGTATGCAAAAAACTTTTCTGGCTCATTTCGAATCGTACTTCGGATACCATAATTTACACTATTTCGTCCACCTACTTGTAAGAATGAACGAACATTTTGTTCCAATAATCTTGCTCCATAACGCTCATATAATTTCGCTAAACAAGTTCCTGGTAATATTGCAATGTATGCTTTAAAATTGGGATTTATTTCAGAAGCAGGTAAACAAGGGACTTCAAATTTTTCTCCATCAAAATCGTTCAAATCTATTTCAATAGGAACTCTGGATTGTTCGGAAATTTTATATAAAAAATGAATGTCGATTACTCTATAAAAAATATTGTAATTGTTGATTTTATCATTTTTCGGAAAATCGCCTTTATACTCTCCGTCAGTCAAAATAATTACATTTACACGAACAAGATTTTCTTTAATTTCATCATAGTTTGCTAGTGTGTTTGCTAATTGAAAAATCTCTGAGGATTCTTCAATTTCGTTTACATATTCTTTGCTAACGCATTTGTTGAAGAAATTGGAAATCCTCTTTTGAGCCGTTTCAATTTCTGCTTTTGATGTAGTAGATATTTCATCAGTTCCCTTGTAAACTGTAACGAATAAGTCAAGGGTTTCATAATTGTCTGATATAGCAAAACCATTAATTTGATGCTGGTTTTTTGTTCCTATTGCCTTTTTATCAAAAGCCAAAATTGCATTTTCTGTTTCACCAGCATCGGCAAGATTATTAAGTGCAATTTGAGTGAATATTTGCTCAGAATTTCCTCCATCTTCTTCACTTAACTGAGTTACTCTTATGTCTTGGCTTAGACTTTGATAATATTTTGAAACTTCTTTTTCCATTTGAATTAAGGTATTACCGTGTTAAACACTTGGGATTCACTAATTGAAAAAGTTGAACATTGAGACAAAATAATTGAATACTTAACATCACCAACACCAACGCGTAAATCATTTTCTTCAATTCTCGGAAAATCTTTTTCTACTTTATAGAATTCATCTTGGCGAATGTGATAGCCTATATTTTCATATAAATGACGTTGCAAATCAAAATATCCAACTTCGTATATTTTACTTTTAAACTTGTTTAGAGCAATTATTTCAGCCCTTAAAACATCTATTACTGAATCTACTATATCGTTCAGTGTTTCGCCTGAATTTTGTTGCTGTTCCAGCGAAATATGATACAAAAACAAATCCTCTAGGTTTGATGTGTCTAATTGCCTTTCACTACTAATTTGAACTTTTTGATGATTGTTGCCGTGCGTAGTTTTTACCTCCACTGCCCAAGAACCACTTTGAAAATCACGAATTTGTTTTTCGGTACCAGTCCAAGTATTTACAATAGGAAGAAAGTTGTTTGTTGTCTGTAAGAACTTTCTCAAAAAATAAAGTTCTCCAAACAATCCTCTTTGTTCCTCTGGTATTAAACCTTGCAAACCAATTTTGGTGAACAATGATTTCCATTTCTCAAAACGATTTAGAACTTCACGAATGATTCTTTTTTCGTTGGTTTCTTCTGAAATACTTGCAATTAAATCTTCACAAAGAACAGCGAAAATGTCTTTGTGCTCAAAATTGAGCAGTTTGAATATCAAAATGTTTTTGTCTGCTTCATTTGGTGAAGCAAATAAGTCAACTTGAATTTCCTGCAAGTTTGAAAAATTAGAAATGTTTACTTCCGTAGTTTTGCTTATTGCAATATAAATACACAAAAATTTTTCTGGATGTTGCAAAGCAATATATACATCGGGTTTTACTGCACCTGAATATCTGCGAAACAACAAACCGCTAATAAGTGATTTATCGTTTGCTAAGTCATCCCATATTTGTTTAATCTTCATCTGTATTGTCGTTTTCTACATCATCGTTAATGTCAAATCTTGAAAGTAATTGTTCGTGAACTGCAAATTGAACAGTTGGATTTACAATACTTCTTGGGAAGCTTACCGCAAAACCAACTATTGGTTCGCTACCGCTATAGCCTGCTTTTTCCGGATTTAAAAAGTAAAGTATCAATAATGCTGTTGTGGGTTTTCTAATTTCATTACGAACAATTTCACCTTTTGGGAAATCATTTTTATAATCTTTGTTGAGTTCTTTAGTTCGCTCTAATCCTTTTTTGTATTCTTCATCTGTTAAATCAAAAAATTCGTCTTTTGGACTAATGATGTGATTTTTTCTAATATTCAAATTGTGATTGTCATTTTTTTCAGGGTCACTTGTTCTAACAATACAACCAATTTGGGCAATTCCGTTTGTTGAATTTAAACTGTAATTAAATTCAGCGTCTTTTTTAAAGCGAATTGCAATGTTCCAATTTATTAGTTCACCACTTCTGTTTGAAATATCAATAAAGCTAAGCAGATTTAAAGGGTCAACTTTTTTTAAACTTTCGGAAACTTTGAAATTTTGAAAGAACGGTTTCACCAAATCTGCTGAAATATTTTTCCATAGAATATGATTGTCTTTTGTTGCAAAACTTGAAGGCAATGAGTTGATTAAACTCTTTATAGCTTCTAGGTTTGATTGAACAATTTTTGGTGTTTTTTGCAACTGATATGATTCAACTAATCTACCAGCCCAAGAAATATCAACATTTACAGCTCTTCTTATTTTGTTTGAAGCAGAAATCTGTAAAACCCCGGGATGGGTTCGTACTCGTAAAGCGTATTGTTCAGGTGTACTTCCTGCAACGTCTGACATATATTCAAACTCGCTTCTTAATTCTTCGCTTGCAAGTGTAATGTGGCAAAACCATTCATTTAATTCTCGGCTTGTAAACAATCGGCACAAATCAACATAACCTGGGCGATAGCCAAACCAACGCCCCATTTGCATTAATGTATCGTACATCCTTGAAGCTCGTAAATAATAACTTACGGATAAACCTTCTAAAGTTAAACCTCTTGAAAGTTTATCGCCACCAACAGCAATAACTGAAAGCCCATCTTTGTGGTCAAAATAATTCAATGCATCTCCAGAACCACCGTTAATTTCTCGAACTTCAATTTTTGCAGCTGCACTATGTAAGTGCGGAAGCACTTCTTCCCAACTGTGAACGCTTACTTGCGAATCAACATTAGGCATTGTATTAAGTATGATTTGCGAAACTGTTTTATAACTTTTATATCGTTCTGTTATTGTTTCGCCAGCTTGTGAAATGTTGTATTCGTGGTCTTCTTCAAAAGTTTTTTTAAGTTCGTTTAGCACAGATGAACTATTAAATTCAATTCCTAAACGATAACTATTAAAAGTGTTTTCAACTAATTCTTTGATTTGCTTTTGCCAGCGTGTATATCGGCTAACGTGAACAAGCATTGAATTATGTACTTTCTCTTGTCCTCTCAATTTTCTAATTGCACAAGTCAAAATGAAGCACTTTATTGCTGTTTTTAGTGAAGCTGGCAGTTCAGTTGGGAATTGGTCATCTTTTTTGTGTCCATTTGGTATGGAATCTCTATAATCATCAACACGGTTTACTATCGGTAAAACTGAATCGTTTTCATCGTCATCATCTTCTAAAACTTCAATTCCAAAAACTTTTTCTGGTCCGATATAATTACTCGGAGCTGGAATGTTGATTATAAAGTCTCTTGGAAATAAGTCATCCTCTTTAATCGGAATAAAGATGTTGGCAAATGGTGTTGCTGTGTAGCCAACATAACCACTTCTTTCACACAAATTCAGAATGTTTTTGATATGCTGATTTATTCTTGTTGCAGTATCTTCATCTTTGTTTGTGTTTATTGAGGCATTATCTGCTTCATCATCAATTAGCAACAATGATTTGCTTCTTATTTTTTTAGTGCCGTCTGGCAAAGTTTCTGCTTTTGCACTCAACCAAGTATGTAAACGCTCTAAAACTTTTGAATTTTTCTTTACGACTGCAATAATTGGCTCGGCTGTATTGAAACTAAAGCCACCCATTGAATCAGCTGCTTTTGTAGCAAAATCGCCATTGTCAAGACTTGAAGTAAGCGAATGTGCAACCCCTATTTGATTTATTTTTCCAACTCCAATTACAACTCCATTTTCATTGTAAGCTCTTTGATGTTGAGTATCAAACCCTAAAAATCCTTCGTCTAAACGAAGTTGTGTCTGACTTCTTAAATTGTTGTGAATACCAGCTAAAACAATAATCAATTTATATCCAGCGTCAGCCGCTTTACAAATTAGTCCTGTATAGTTTGATGTTTTACCTGATTGAACTTGTCCAACAACTAAACCTTTTTTGCCAACTATGATTTTTTCAGTTGGATTGAAAAGGCCGTCAAGTGTTCTGTCTGTGAGTTTGTCAATTTGATTTAATACTGTATCAGAATAGTTTTTTTCAATTTGTAAATAATCTCTGTATCTGTTCCAAAAGCTCCAAGTGATATTTGCTTTTGCATTGCCAATCCAAGGGGTTCGCCTTTCTTCATCCTCAATTATTCGGAAATCATCCATTCGGATATTGTACAACGATTCAACTTCACGAATCAAATAATTTCGGTCAAGTTCTTTATAAATCGGCATCATTAAAGCAAAATCAACTGCTTGTTCAATTTCTTGCTTGGTAACTGAACTTGTTGTTGGTAGTAGAGTTCGAATAGTTTTAATTACTTGTTGTATCATAAATATTATTTCAAAAATTCAAGAAAGTGAATGAAATTGTTGAATGGCTCTATATTTGAAATAATCGCTTTTGCTTCTTCATCTGTTTTTCCTTGCTTAATTAAACTAGAATACATTGCTTGCATTGTGGTTCTGATTATTTCGTGATTTGTGTCTTCAAAAGGAGTTCCTTGTAATTCGGGCTGTTCACTCTCTTTTATATAAATTGATTTTGACGGTATTGTTTCTTCAATAAATCGCAAAAGCATTTCAATTGCTTTGTCAGAATCTTTTTTGGCTTGTTCTTTTATTTTCGCCAAAATTGGATTCTCACGATTGATTTTGTAAAACCATTTATCCCCTCGTTTGTGATCAACCCAAAGTGGAACAAATTTTTGTCCTGCAATTTGTTTCACACTTTTTCCTTTGTGGCGATAAACCTCAACTGCTTGTTGTCGCACTTTTAATGCGTATGCTCTAATTTGTTCACGAAAAACTAAAGGCGGTCGTGCAATAGATTTTTTTATGTCAATTTGCCAAGATTCATCAAGTGTATTGGGCAATTCAATTTGTATTCTAGCTAATTTGTAATGTTCTTCCTTTCTAAAAAGACCCAACCAATCACCGGCTAGAAGTAAACGTTCATTCCTATAAATATAAAAACCTTGTTGTTCGTTCCAGCCTTTTACGCCTTCTGCATTTTTATAGGTTTCTTCCGAAATTTTCGATTTATGAGGTAAAACAAAGCCTTCTATTTTAACCTTTCCATTTTGAATCTTTTCAGGTGGAAATTCTTGTGTAGCTTTTTCATTACTAAGAAAAGGATTCCAAGCATTAACCTTTTTATCTTGAAAATAAATATTGATTTTACCTTGCTCAATGAACTTGTGAAATACCATTGCTAGATGCTTTTTCACTTGTTCCATAGTTTGATTAAACTTGAATTCGGCTTTGCTATCGTCTTGGTTAAAATCTTTAACAACTCTGTCAATATCATTCCACAAAACGATTGTACCCGTTGTCAATTTAGAAATTTCAGTTTCTAAATTTTCATCGGGTAAATATTTTATCAAATCCCAATTCCCTGTTTTATTTACAAAATCTAAATCCCAAGTCCAAAAAACAGGATTGTAATCTGCCTTTTTGCTTATAACAGTTAGTCTTCTTGCTTGGGAAAATGAAGCAGTTTTTAAACCTAAGCCAAAACGTCCTAAGTCTTTTTGGTTACGTTCTTGCAGTGGATTTTTACTTCCAGGTCGCATTGCTTGTATTAGTTCTGCATCATTCATTCCTATTCCGTCATCTTTGATAGAAAGCCAAGTTTTAGAACCTTTCCATTCAAAATTTATCCAGATGTTCTTTGAATTAGCTGAAATAGAGTTATCAATGATGTCTGCAATCGCTGTTTCTATATTGTAGCCAATAGCACGAAAAGTCTCAATCATTGATGAGGCTTCTGGAATTGCTGACGTTGTTTGGTATTTTGAGTAATCAATTTTGCTCATATCATTTCCCTAATTTTCTCAGCAATTTTTTGAGCCATCAATGGGGGAACGGCATTGCCTATTTGTTTAAAGGCGGCTGTCCTACTTCCTTCGAAGAAATAATCATCAGGGAAAGATTGTATTCTTGCAGCTTCTCTTACACTTATTGAACGATTTTGTTTTTTATCTGGATGGATGTAATAATGACCGTCCATTGCTATATGAGCAACAACAGTATGTGAAACACCTTTGCCATTTACAACCTGAAAACGATTTACAAAAGAATCTGTATTTGAATGTTTGATTAGTCTTTTTGGCAACTCAGCATAATTCAATCTTTTGCCGTTGTTCCATTGGTCAATTGCAATTTGATAGATTTCTAAATCATTATCATTATTGGGTCTTACAATATGTTGTGTTACAAAGTCTAAACCGTTTCTAATATTTGTTTGCTTTAAATATTCTGTTGTCGGCTTTGCATATTCTACTGCGTTCAGAGTTCCTTGTCCATTTTTTAATGGCTTCAAATCAGAAAATAAATCTTTTAAAATTTGAAAGTTATGTTCTGATGACTCAAATTCAGGATACTTTAAGTTTAGCTCTTTTTTCCAGCCAATGATGATTACTCTTTTTCTGTCTTGTAATACGCCAAAATCTTTTGCATTCAAATGGTTTTTTGGAGGAATTGCAACTTCATAACCAGCATTTCTAACTGCCTTGAAAATTTTATTTAAATACTCTCCGTTTTTTGCAGATAAAATGCCTGGTACATTCTCAAATACAAACATCTTTGGTTTGTACTTTTCTAGAAACTTAACGTAATGTTTGTATAAATGATTTCGAGGGTCGCTTTCCATATCTTTTCTTGCACGACCAACAACAGAATAAGCCTGACAAGGCGGTCCACCAATAATTAAATCAACTTTTTTTCCATTCAATTCCTTGTCAATTGTTTTGAAAATTTCAGGCAATGTGTTTTCTGAAATTTCTTTGTTTATAACTGATTTGATTAAATGTTCGGGAACATTTTTCCAAAGCTCTTCTTTGTTTTTAGTTTCTGATTTAAGATAGTCATTATAGATTCTGGTTTTCTTATTCTCTTTTAACCAGTGGTAAACTGTTCTGGTTTTAATAGTATCACAAGCATCTTTATTCATTTCTACGTGTGCAATAGGTTTAAATCCAGCACGTATAAAACCTTCAGAAAGTCCTCCAGCACCAGCGAATAAATCTATATAGTTTAATTCCTTCATATTTGATTTACAGATTTATTGTTTTTAGTTTCTTTTAATTGAAATTCAAAATCCAGAAACCAAGAAAATTTTGATAAATAGTCAATGCTCAAATTGAATTTGCCATTTTCAATTTTGGAAATTGTTGAACGATTTACATTCATTATTTCAGCAAGTTCATCTTGGCTGTAACCTTTTTTCTCACGAATATTTTTAATGGCATCACCAATTTTAATGCGGTAATCTCGAATGAATTTTTCTTTGCTCTCTAATTCCATTTTCATAAACGGTTTATTAATTCACGAAAAGAGTTCCTGTATGTTCTTTACCGCTTTCGTCTTCAATTGTCAGCCATACATTTGTTTCAACTCCTTTTACACCTTTAGTTAAGTCGAGCATAATTTTTTGTTCACTTACTTTTATAACCTTTCCAGTCGCTTGTGAATAGTCTGCTTTGTTGATTGTAACTTGGTGTCCTACGAGGTCAGCTGTATCAACTTCAAGAACTTCTAGGTCGTCAAGCAAAACTGTATTAATGGGAGGGAAGGAAAGACCTGTGTTCAATGCTTTGATGTCGGCTCTAGGTCTTTCATCGTCTTCTTTGATTTCTAAAACAACATAAAGTTGGTCTGGATTTTCGTCTGGTAGCGGTGTATGAAACTTTGCAACTTGTCCAATTTTGTTTGGTTTCATTTTTATTGTTGCAGAATTTATAGCGTTGCCCCCGCTGTTGAATTAATTAATGTGTCAAATGTAGTATTTATAGAAACAAAAGGTGCAATATATTGAACATTTCTTTTCAACAACTTATTGTCAAGTATAACATTGTTGTTAGCAGCGTTGGTAAAAAAGTGGCTCTTTTGGCTTTGCGAAGGATTGGCTTTGTGCGTTGGGGCAAAGCCAAATGTGCCACTTGCGTGCTGGCATAAAATTGTTTTTAAAAAATGCGGGTGGGGAAAAAATAAAAAACATAGGGTCGGCAATGAGTGTCGGCTTACTCGTTGTCCGTTTGTAATATTGTTTCTATGTCTTTGGTCACCGGTCAAAATGGTTTACTTTTTTCTGTTTCTGTAACTCGATTGTTTGTCGTGTCGCTGTCCTAATACACTTGCTGCCAACGGTTTGCAGCTTGGCGAAGTGGCGGAAATCGAAGGACAAATGTTGGGTTTAGCACAAAAGTTCAATAGAATTACTGCTGTTGAATTTAGCACTAAACCCGCCATTTTGCCAAACTGCTGTTAGTTGCAGTATTTCTTATTTCGTGTTCTCATTAATTTCCTTTTGCAAAGTAGTAATTTTATCTTTAAGGTTATTACTTATTTTGCTTGGTATGTCTTTCACTTTTTTAAGGTCAAATGAAAGAATAGTTAACGCAGTACCAATAAAAATAAATGCTAATGCTGTTGCTGTTACAATTGAAATCCCTGAAAATATTGGGTTTGCCAAAAGTATGAACGAAAAAACAATACCTAATACACTTGCTATGGCAAGGTTTCCCCATCTCAAAATACCCAAAGATTTCATATCAAATGCAATTCCTAACAATTGGAAAGAACGAAACATTACCGTAAATCCTACAATAAATGGTAAAATAACAATTGAAATTCCAGGATAAATTACCAAATAAACACCAATTGTTAATGAAAAAAGACCTCCAACTAAATACCAACCCCAACCAGAAAGTGTTTTTGAATTTTGAATGGAAAAAAATATTTCAAATAATCCAGAAGTAATAAACGATATACTAAATAATATTGACAGCGTTACATAAGTTTCCAGAGGCACTGTAAAAATGTATATACCAAAAACTAAAAACAAAATGCCCAAGATAAGTGGCACATACCAATGTTTGATTGAATTAATTAACGTGTTTAATAAATTTGCCATTGTAGTTTATTTTAATGATTTATAAGAATTTGCTTCTTCTCTAGCTTTAACTGCCTCAATGACTGCTTCTTGAGCATCCGATATTGCATCTAATGCAAAATAGACACTCATTTCTGCGTCATCTTCTGCCCACTCTGCACTCATTTCTGCATCCGCAGCTTTCAAATTATACTTCGCTTCCCTAAAGTCTGCTTTTACTTTTGAAACACCATTGTCCCAATTTGATTTTACATTGTCCCAATGAGATTTAACTTCATTTTCAAGAGAATCTTTTTTTGCATCAAATGCCGCTTTAGTTTCGGCAACATTTTCTTTAGCACTGTTTTGCCATTGTTGAAGTTGCTCTTTAGAATCGTTTTTGGAAGTTTGAAATTTGTCTTCCAATTGTTTTGCTTTAGCTGTCAGATCTGCTAACAACTCTGATAATTTCTTTGCCATAATTATGAATATTTATTTTTTGCCTACTTCTTAATACGGTGTTCGGCTTGTCCGTTTTTATTTATTATATTATTGTAATGCTGTTTTCTAATATTGCAACTAACGTTTTGGGTATTGCCGAAGGCGGGGCGTTTCCGCACTACTGTTCATTTGAAAAACTAAAGTTGAACCTTGCACAAATGTCCAATCGAAGCCGTTCAGCCCCGCTTTTGGCAATACCTTGTTAGCTGCTGCTATTTCTTGTTCTTTTTTATTGATTGTCTTACTAAACTTAAAATGTATTCTAAATTGTCGTCTGAGTTTATTTGTATTTCATAGTCGCCATTTCCCCAATGTCCTGTCTGCGAAACATCTCGGCAAATTCCTTTTGGGTCGTCAAGCTGTCCGTGTTGTAAGTTGAGCCACATTTTTAGTCCATTTTTTTGCAAACGAATGTCCACGACATTTGTGTTGGCAACAAAGGCAATGTAAAGTTTTTTCGGCTTAACTTCTAAGCTGTCAAGATTGAGGATTGCGTTTTTGAATTTTTCATAAAGCTCTTTGGTTTCATCTGACATACCGTCCAAGTGTTCTTGCTCGGTAAATACTTTTATTTCCCGTGTTACTTTTTCAATTGTTTCGTCTTGTCGACTGATTGTCTTAACGCTTTCCTGTGCACCCGATGTCTGAATTTGATTGTAGTTAATTGTCTTATTGTCGTATCGTTTAACTTCCCAAAGTTCAATTGGCAAGTCTTTGAAGTTTATCGCCTCTTTTTGATATGTTGTGAAACCTGGTGAAACGAAAATAACTCGTGATTGCGACCAATCAATGTCGTCACGCTTCAAAGTGTCTTTGTTGTTTTCGTTATATTCAAGTATGAAGTCTGCTTTGTTGTTGAGCATTAGTGATAAATAAGCGTAGCCTTGGTCAATTACACTAAAATTTTTATCTCGCTTGTATTCAATGATTACAAAACTTGATGCGTCTTTGTCAAACGCTAATGTGTCAATGCGAAAATTGCCGATTGAAAATTCAGAACGAACGAAGTTAAGTCCGAAAATGGTCTGCAAATTTTGTTCTGTCAAAGTTTGGATTTCCTTTTCAAGTTTGAAAGGCAATTCCTTTATCTGGTCAAGTTTGTCTTTGTTGTCTATGTTAAATAAAGCCATTTCGTTATAATGTCGTTGTCTTGTTACGGTGTCTGTTATAGTTGCAGCTAACGTTTTGCGGGCTTGCGAAGGTGGCGATTTTAACCACAAAATTTCATATGAAGAACCGCAGTTCAATTATACGATAAATTGTCATACGAAGCACGTTACCGCCACTTTTGCAAGCCCGCTGTTACCGGATGCCCTTCTGTCTGTCCGTAGTGGTGAAGTGTCAAGTCTGCGGGCACTTTGTCCCAAGAGATTTACATTAGAAGCACTTGTCTGTCCGGTTATGCACTGAACCCGTGCGGTGGCAGAAAAAAAATAAAAAAATAAGGGAGGAAAAAATTCTTCTTGGGTGGCAGAAAAGCACACTCTTTTTGCAAACTTTGGTTTGAGCGTGGGCTTGAAGCGGTTTGCAAAATGTGTGTGCTTTTGCGGGTGGCTATTCTTACAAGTTGAATATTTTGTTCGGATGAAGCGGAAAGTCATCTGTTATCAAAGCGGAAATAGTTTGTCCGTTACTGTTGTAAAGAACTTTAAATCTCGCCTTTATTGAAACAGTTTCATTAACAGCATAGGGTTTTGTTGTCAAAAGCGAAATGGTGCATTTACCGTCTGTAAGTTCGGTGTAAGAGATTGAGAAAAGTCCTTTGCTTTTAGTTACTGTCACTTTTTCCAAGTAAACAAGTGAGTCAGCAAATACTGATTGATGTTCGTGTAAGTCGCAAATGGTGATGGAGGGTTGGAAAAGTCGGGCAAAAAAGTCTGTTCCATTGCACCCTGTCAGGAAAATGGTTGCCAGTCCAAGCAAAGTCAAAGTGTATCTCATGTCGCTAAAAGTTCTGGTTGATAATTGTCTTGCCGTTAATAATTATGGTAACATGGCTATTACCAGAACCGGAGACATAAATGCTTGTGCCGTTGTTTGAATAGTTGAGATTGTATGTGCTATTCTGATTTTGATTCCATGTAGGCGTTGTATTAGGAATTGTCTTTGGCACAATCGGTTTATCGTTATTGAAAGCATAGATGTTGTCCGGCTTTGGTGGAGTAGTTCTGTTGTATGAAGCCGTCTTGCGAATATCAAGCAATGTTGCGCTATTATTGCTGCTTAATGTGGTCAGTTGTCCAATCTTCCAATTGGGTTGTGATGTTTCAATGAAGGAGTATTTCTTTCCGTTGTGAGTGTAGTAGCCTCCGCAATTATCACAGGCAACTGCTGCTGCCATGTGTCCGGGTAGGTTTACCATAATTGCGTCAAATCCAAAAGTCTTTAGCAGTGCGACTAAGGCGGCAGCCTTGTCCTCGCAGTCGCCCTTTTGTTCTACCAAAGACTCAATCGGGTATTTCGGATATTCATAAATTGTCGGGTCGGGAGTATATATAATCGTTTGTTGCACAAAGGCAACAAGGTATTCTACCAGTTTAATTCCGGTATAGCCAAGGTCGGCTGCATCTTCATCTAATTTTGCAGCAACCTGTTCAAGGTAGCGATTGGTGTTGTGTTGCGTGGCATATTCAGCATAAGGGCTTGCCTTTGATAATGAGCGATAGTAGTTATAGTCGCTCGTTTGAAAAGTCAATGTTTGAGTGAATTTATATCCTCCGTAATACCAAATGTATGTTCGGCTTATTTGGTTTGATGAAGAAGTGTTGCCCCAAGATTGGGCTTCTGCTTTCCCCGTGTTGAGAAAGCAGATTAGCCCGATTAAGAATGAATGTATTAGTATCGTTATTCTCATGTTCAAGTGAATTGATGGTGATAAAATCATTTATTAGCCGTTAAAATGTATTCCTGAATTTCTCTTTGGCTGTCGTATGCGTAAGCATGAATTTTAGCTCCGGCATCTTTGAAAAATATCTCCCAAAAAAGGCGGACATTCTCAATCTGCCTGTTGGCATAGGGTCCCGCTTCGGCTGTTGAAGTAGCTCCATAAATGAAAATGTTGCAGCCGCTCAAATCAGGTATTTTGTTGATGGCTCTCAGGTCTTCCAATTTCTTGTAAACCTGCTCAGAGGTAAATTTGCCCATTTGGGTAAAGTCGAGGGTTTTCTCCCTGTTCTCATTTACCATGTCCGAGAAAATGATAATGTTGTTTTGATATTCATAATTTTCATTGCCCTGAGCATCATTCCCGATTTTGTCCCAAGTGGTTTTGTAGCTCTTTTCGTGGCAGATGAGCGATGTGCATTCTTTCAGCGCATTGATTATATCCGTATAGCTTCCGCATGATTTGCGTTCTGCTCTTTTTTGGAGAATGGTATTTTTGAGCATTGCCTGAATAGAATCAGTCAGGAATCTATGTCGTCTGGCATTGATGGAGTCTTCCGCATGATTCAGTCCGTCAGTTGTCTTGGCAAAATCCATTTTGGCAAGGTCAAGGTGAAAGACCCTTTCAGATTGGGTCATGCTGCATTCATCAATAAATTGAATGGTCAGGCGGTCTTTTCTTCCAATGTGTGGAAGAATATTATGCTCAATGATGCTGATGTATTTGTTTATCAGTTCCGGCTTTATGCTTCGGCTGTTGTCAATCAGCAGAATGTAATTGTTACGCTTGGTAGAGGTGCAGCCGGTCATTAAGACCAGCGCACCTGTTAAAATGATAATGAGATTTCTCATGGCTATTCAGTTAAATGTTTAGTGAGCAAATAATTCTTTAATGGCTTCATCATGCCCGTTCTTTTGGGCAGGGGTGATTATCAATTGCGGTGTTATCGCTTCATGTTGAATCGCCTCTTTCTTGTAGCGTTCTATTGCTTCAAGGATGAATTTGTCCTGTGTTTCGCAGAAATGTCCTGTAAGGTTTTCCTCCGGTATGCTGTGCTTGCGGTTATAGTTTTCCTTGTAGGTCTTAAATTCCTGATGGTAAGCCCAGCAGCTTTGGCATTCCTGTTTGAAATGTGTTTCCATGCGTTGCTCATTAGCCTTAATCTTGTTGGTCTTAGCGGCAATCAATTGGTTCAGGCGGTCAATCCTGCGGGTGTTCTTATAAGGGCTGATGTATCTGCGTTTTTCGTAAGCATAGTAGCCTGCAATAATTGGAATAAGCATTCCGGCAATCATCATGGCAGTGGCAATAATGCCGTTGCCTTCGCCTCCTTCAATTTGGATGCCTCTTACCTTGCAGATATAGTAAGTAAATGCCTCATAGCCGATAGCCATGATAAATAGAGCAATCAGCTTTCCCCAATGGCGGGGTTCTTTGTGTTCGCCTTTGTAGGGGCGTTCATGCAATAGTTGGTAAAATAAATTCTCAAATAGCGCAATGGCTATCCAAGTAATCAGGATGGCGAAAATGGTTTGGGCGGTTATTGCCAAATAGCCGCTAAAGTTGAAAAGTGCTTTAGAAGCAAAGAAGTTGAAAAATGCTTCTCCGATAATGCAGATAGAAATTATGATGTTGTAGCTGCGGATTTTTCCCTGATAGGCGGGAAATTCATCTGCATTGATAGTAGGGTGAAGCAGGCGTTCGTTAAGCTCTTTCGTAAGCTCTTTGATTTTCTCTGCCAATTGCTTGTTCTGCCTTTTAAGTTTGGCAGCAAGGTTAAGGGTGCTGCGAAGCAGCCAATTCATGCATTGCTGTGCAAATGCTTTGATGCCTTCGTGGTTCCTGAACCACTGGCGATACCATGTAATGAAAAATAAATACCTCATTGCTTTGTAGATTAAGATGATTAAAAAATATATTCATCTTTCTATGTTTTGATTATCACCTAACGATGATTATCATCTAATCTTTAAGTCAATTCAGTATTTCAAAGAACGATACAAAAGTAAAAGGCTGTAAATTACCCCCGCTTACCCTGTTGTGTTTTATCTTTCATTATCTGTTTCACAATCCAAATTTATTTGGCTTTGCATTATCCTCAATTACTCCGTTAAAAATTTTTGTTTAGCATTGTTTTCACAATCCAAATATCTATCAATTGCAATTACCCGAAATTACTTCAATAGTTTTTGGCTTATTAACCATTCCTTTTCTTCAGGAAGAAATTTCCCTTGATGAACCTTGTTAATTTCAAGACAAAGCTTAAACGACAGGGCTGTTGCACTTGACGACATTGATTTGGTTATGCCGGGGGCAAACATTTTCTTATAAATCTCTTCTGAGTATTTGCTAATGTTTTCTTTTGAAACTCTTTTGCCAATATCGGTTTTGCTAAACCAAAGTGCTAACCAAATTCTCCTGTAAATAAGTATTGGCTCTAAAATTAAAACCTTTGTTGGAACTGTAATTCCAAATTCAATTGTCAGTGTATTGTTTTTAGGTGTTGCTCTCAGATAATCCCAAATTTCGTTAGCGGTGGTTGTAATCTTTGAAAAATAACTGTCCCTTTCTTCCGAATTCCAAATTTCAATATATTGCTGTTTCAACGTCTTTAATGGTTCTCCGTTTTTCAGGATTTCCTTTGTCCATTGTGCCGAATCATCAGGCAAGGAAGCCCGCAATTGGATTGTATGCTCACACGACTCATTCAATACATCGGCAAATACTTTCCATTGTTCTGCTGTTAAAAGATTTTCCTTTTTGAACATGGAAAAACGAACACCCATGAGATTGCGGATGTGATGAACAACAAAATCCGCCTGTGAAGTAAGTGCGAACAATGCTCTTATGCCATTCTTTGAAGCAAAATCAAGTATTTCATAACCCTGCAACGGTTGCCATTGGTTCGGATTTTCTTGCTCATATAAACGCCAGTCGGAAACGATTGCAGTTATATTATTTGCCGAGTCTTTATTTATTTGTTCAATTGCTTGTTCCGCTCGGTTTGCCTGAACTATATCAAAGTCGGCTGCAAGATTCTCCACTATATTTCTTAACTCCTCTGCCTTGTCATCAATTACTAAAATTTTGTGCTTGGGTTTACCTGCTACGTTTACAAGGTTGCCCGAAGCAGTTAATTGCATATTACAAAGCGTTATAAATTGTTGCTTATCAGAAAAAAAACCGTTACTGTCGTTTGCATTTTTTCTTTGCTTCAACTTCTCTGCAAACTCATACATCTGTATTGATTGCTTCTGATATGCAGAAAGATAAGGGCTAATGCTTGTGAAAACACTATTTACATCTGAACCAAATTTTAAATCATGGTTCAACTTATCAATTACAATACCTTTTAAGTCGCAAAGCATAGTTGCCACATCGTGCAAAGCTGCATTGCTCAACGGTTCAATGCTTTCTGCCAATTTGATTAAATCGGTTTCTTTAAACGGTGTTTCCAAAAATGCAGAACCCCTGCCAAATAGAATTTTGTATTTAATTTCCTTTTCGCTTCTCTTTTCAAAATAAGTTTTGGGGACTGGGCTGTAAAAAACAATTGGTGCTTTAGATTTCTTTTCTGTTCTAATAAAGTTTGCAATATCAAAGCCGTAATTGTTACTAAGTTTCCTTCCATTCCAATTTATATGAAGGTTGATTAACCATATTAACCCTTCTATATCCTTTACGGTATTGATGCTTTCTTTTGAGTATAGTATCTCATGTGAAGAAATACTTTTAGCATCTTCATTAGTGACATGATAAATTGCTATTGGAATTTCAGACATTAAATTATTGTGTTATTGTGTCAGGTAAATTGGCAATAATATTTTTATCAGGATAGAATGAATTGTTCAATGTTTTAATTAAAAAATCAAATGATTTTGTGTTCCTATCTTTAAGAAGAAGCAAATCAACAACGCATTTTACATAAACTTTTAGATGCTCAATGCTTGGTGAAAATGGGCGATCAATATGCGTAACATCGTTTCGTATTTTATAAAGAAGTTTTCCGGGGTCACTTTCTTCTATTTGCTTATTTTTCCTTGATTTTTGTGTTTCATTACCCCATGTAAGATTCATATCTTTTTGGGGGTGATAGGTATTGATTCTGTAAATAAGTTCAATTACAGTAAATAAGTATAGTATACCTGCATAACAGGCAAATTCATCAAGATTTGTCAGATCTTCTACCGTTACATCATCAACACCTAAGCGGTTTCTTTCATACTGAAATGGTTTTCTATATTGTCTTCTTATCCCAAGAAGAGTATCAACGATAGTCTTTCTTACAATGAAATTAAGTGATTTTTCTACTTGTGTTTTAAGTGCGGTATCTGAAAAGTCAATCCTATAATTACTATCAGATTGATTGCTATTGAAATTCTTGTTTCTTTTTGAATCGTAGTAATAAAATAATTCTTTTACCCACCACTTTTCTTTCAGCAACTCATCAACACTCTTAGACTTTAGTTTCTTTTCCAAAGGCATAAACTTTTTCCAAAGTTCATCCATCCATGTCAAGTTTTTAAGTAGCAAAATCCCACTATTGAACTGCTGATATGTTTGGATTTTCTCATTTAGTTTAACATCAGGGCGTATGTCTTTAACTACCCATTTGTCAATACCCCAATCATCAAATAATTCGTAATTGTAAATTCTATTACTACTTGTTTGGAGCATCCACGGTTTGCACCTGAAAACCGATTTTGCTTTTGCATATAACTGAAATCCTGAAATTGTTTTGTAAACCGTTCTGTCCTTCCACAAATCCGAATCATGGTTTTCAGTCAGGTAAAAATCTGAAATCACGAATAAGCTATCTCTTATCCCTGAAAATAAGTCGTAACCCTCATTAGCCCTAATATTTTCTATGCTTACAGTTATTTCTTCCTTGCTGTATACATTATATTCATTTTTGCCAAAAAGTTGGTTATAAGTTTCTTTCCATTCTATTATTTGGTCATCAATTATTAGTGGTTTTTTATCTGCGTTCGTTTGAATTGGTTCTGCTCCGTTTGCTGCCCAACCGCTTAACAAATTCTCCGATGCATTATTAAATTGCGGAAATTTATTATCTAAAACAATTTTGGTTAGCTCATTTTCAAATTGCCCTACTTCATAATTACACTCCACAAACGGCAATAATTTCAACACATAGTTTTCTGGTTTTAGTTTTACTAAATCCTCTTTCGCAATAGGTGAGTAGAAGACTACTTTTAATTTATCTTGATTTCCTTCAAAATGTTTTAGCAAATAGCGGTAAATAGTTACGCCACCTTGTTGTTGTATTTTTTCTGCTCCTTTAAAAGTGCAATGACAATCAATTATAAAAATGGTATTACCACTTTTATGCTCATTTGTAACAGGCAAGTTGGCCGCATTAAAATCATAAGTAATTACAAATTTATCCGATGCTATTTCTGTATTATTTGATATAAAAATCCTTTGCATTATGACTTGCTTTTTATGTATGTGTGCAACGCTTCTTTAGCTTCCCTCAACACTTTGTTATCCATTAATGGATTTGCGGTTGCAAACGGTTCTAACAGCTTTTCAAGTTTGGGGTCAAGGCCAAGAATATAATATACATCATCAATGGTAAAATCTTCTTTGTCTAAAATGTCTAAAACTCGAAAAACATCTTTCCAATTTTCTAGTTTTGCCTCAAATGGAAATCCATTCTTTATGATTTCAGGAGTTAATCCTCCACCGCTAAACTCAAATTTTATAGAATCAACATAACGGGTATCGTTTTCAATTTCGTCTATACTATCATTTGAATGACGAAAAAAAAGCTTGCAATCATCTAAATCATCCTTAGAGGTAGTTACCTTTAGAATTTCATTCGCAATCCCTGCAAATTTGGATTGGTATTCAGCTGCGCGGGTTGTGTTGCTATCCCAAATAATAATTTTAGCCATGTTAATTTGCTTGTGTTAATTGAAATCTGAGTGTAAAGTTTTGGCAATCACATTGTGCAGGGCGACTTTTTAAATAGTCCTTATTTTCTAAATATTTCTCCAAATTGAAAATTTCTGTTGTTTCACAACAGAGTATTATAAAATTACCCTGCGCAATTAAAGGTGTGCTCAATTCCTTTATCACTTTATTGAATATGCTTCCTGTTCTTTCTTCAATAAAACGCTTATTAAAATTAGCAAGGTCAAAAGGTTTACTACCCCCAATGTCCAAGTATCGATTTTCTTTATTCCAACTGAAAGAATAATTTCCAATGCCATCAAATACATTGAGAACGTCTTCTATAAGTGCAAGGTTTACAAAGTCAATGTTGCTACTCTGACTGTCCATTAGTTTTAGTAATAGATTTTCATCCTCGTTTACTTTGTAAAATGTATAGTTAGGCAACTTTACATTGTGTTGGTTTCTTTTTTCATCATCTTTTCTAATGCGGATAAGACAGTTTTTATTAAATATATCTTGTTTAAAACACTCATTTATCTTTTCTTTAAACGAATGCCCAAATGTTTTGTAATCAATAATATTTAAAATGCTGTTTTTGTCAGAGGATTCTACTTTCAATCTTCCATGAAGTTTATCTGTTTTTGTATTTGATGAATTTATTTCAAGTGCTTTAAGAGATGTTTTCTCGTCTAGTGCTTTACATGTTTCTACGAAGTCTTTTCGTAAGTTAGTTTTGTCATGGTAAGTTTGCCGTAATTTATTTTCAAGATGATTGTTCAATAAGTTTTGCGTGGAAATTCCAGAACTTACCTTATCTGCAATAATTCTCAACATGGCTCTTTCGTCATCACTAATTTCGTTTTCCTTTTCATACCCTATTATCATAACACCAAGACATCTTTTTTCTGCATTGTTTCCTTCATCCTTAATTATGCTCGGAATATTCTCTATCCAGCCATTTAGAAAGTATGATAGAAAAGCATGTGATAGAACAAACATTACCCACTCATTAAGAGTGGTATCATTCAAATTATCATTGAAGAAAAAATACTCTTTTGTTTGATTAAGCAATTTAAATTTTGAGGCTACGATTGAAACAAGTTCTTCTAAATTCTCACAAACAAAATCTTCATTGTAAAATGTAATAGACTCGGAATTCTGAACAGTGTATATATTATTTTCCTTTTTTACTAATAGAGAGTAGCTACCTTGTTTTATAGCCTCTTCAAATTTTAGATAAACTTTTCTTTTATGAATTTCTGTGAACTGCAATACAGTTTCATCTTGCTTTTTGCCTTTAAAAATTGTCGTAATAGGAATCTCGAACGTGAGAACATCCCGATGTTGGTCATATTTTACAGTCGTATATTCTTCATCGGTAGTAATAACTCTAAAAGGAGTCGGGAAACGAAACAACTCAGAGGAAAGCTCTGCAGATTTCAAGCTGGTTGTAGAACTATCTGCTAATCCTTTGCATTTAGACAGAATATGATTTTTAAAAGCATAAAATTCATGAAGTATAAACAATTCAAAACTTCTTTCTTTGAAAGTGTTGAAGAAAAACTCGCTTTTAATTGAAGTGTCTAATTCAAAGGGGTCAATATTTTTTAAAATTGCATACGCATACGAAACAAAATCTAGATGTTTCTTCTCATACAACACAGAAGAATTTACCATTGACTCAAAGAAATCATCAACTATTTCATCAATAGAACCATAACCAACAATTGAAAAGTTGAATTTACTTAATATTTCACGGTATAGTCTATTTGTGCTAATCATCGTTAGTATCTATCTATTTTATCATATCCTAATGTAACAATTTTTTTTCCTTCCACCTTATTTGATAATTCACGAGCAAGGTATATTCCATACAATGAACTGTAGCCGAGGTTTTTAATTTCAGTATCGTGGCGATAATGATATTTCAGGGTTTCTAAATCAATGCCGGATGTATATTTTAATTCGTCAATATACTCCATAGCTAAAGGTATGTGTCTGCAATCAATGTTTGCAGCAATTAATCCAAAAACAATTTCATTTGGATTGTCTTCAAATTTTGGTCGGTAGGCGGAAATGTGAATGTCAGGATTTGTTTCCTTTAAAGCCCTGCTAATTGCCATTGTTGAAGTTCCGTTTCCCATAGCAAGTATGGCATAATCTATAGGGTAGGGAATATCTCTCTCTAATTCAAAGCCAATTCTGGAGAATACATAAGTAATTATGTCAGCTTTTTCTTCTGAATGGTTAGTGGCAAAGTAATCATCTTCTTTAAGCATTTCTCTTAACCTTCTGATACAGTCGTTTATATATCCCTTAACCCTTATGATGGTTGTTGTTGACCGTATCATTGGCTGAACTCTATTTTCCGGTAGTATTTCAGGGACAAGAATTGTCACATCAAATCCTAAAACTTCACATGCCATTGCTAATGCAATACCGGAACTCCCACTTGTAACTTCTATTATTTTAGTTTCCCTGGGTGTAATTAAGCCCAACACTTCGCAGATAAACAAATGCACTATCCAAAATCTTGAATAGTGATTGTTGCCCATCGCATTGGTGTATTCCATTTTCAAATACAGTTGGTTATTGTTGGGAAGGTTCAGTTTGTAACATTCTGAATCACCCACTCCAAAATATGCCTTTCTGTATTCTCCAACTCTTTCACTGCCTAAATCATTGGGTAATTGAAAAATGTCATTCAATTTATTGTTGCCCAGCAAAAACTGTTTTAAGTCAGGGCGTTTGCTCAACTCCCGATTTACAGTGGACATTGTTTTTAATCTATACTCAAGTCGAATCATACTATTGATTGTATATTTCAGGTTTACCGTCCTTAATAATTTTAAAAACTATTCCAACTTCAACATCACCATTTACGAAATTTACTAAGCCCGTTGCCCCATCAAAACCTTGCTTGTTTCTAATAAAATCAGCTATTTTAGGTGCATCATATCCTTTGTTTTCAATGCCC